>ERZ1023334.25-NODE-25-length-113019-cov-19.102165_pt1 | contig 113019 bp, 85 predicted proteins | sample MGYA00521094_ERZ1023334 | MGnify/ENA primary metagenome ERZ1023334 (study PRJEB32759, sample SAMN07749900) | skin metagenome | biome: transportation; feature: city; material: polyester macromolecule | host: Homo sapiens | place: Hong Kong:ISLAND line | collected...
AAGGCACGGAAACGCTGAAGTTCTTCGACTGGGCGTTCAAGAACGGCACCCAGGCCGCAAACGATCTGGACTACATCTCGCTGCCGGATTCGGTAACGGCTGAAATCCGCTCGCAGTGGAAGTCGAAAGTGAAGGATGCTTCGGGCAAGGCTATCGCTGAGTAAGCGAAGCGCCAGGCAGTAGGCATGCAGCAAGACATTGGCCGTCCTCACTTGAGGACGGCCAATGGCATTACCCCGGCACTACGTCAGCTTTATCGGCCGCACGACAAGTGTCGTGCGGCAACTGGAAACAGGTCCATCAGGCTCTCATGTCCGATATCCAATTAGCGTCTGGCGCGTCGAGGTCGACACCGCCCGGCAGCGCGTCGCAGCAAAAAGCCCCGAGCCGCGCCGGCGACGTCATTTTCGGCGGACTTGCCCGGCTCGCCGCCATCATCACCCTGTTGCTGCTCGGCGGCATCATCGTTTCGCTGATCGTCGCCTCCATGCCGTCGATCAAACAGTTCGGCCTCGCGTTCCTGTGGACCGCCGACTGGGATCCACCCAGCAAACAATTTGGCGCGCTGGTGCCCATCTACGGCACGATCGCGACCTCGCTCATTGCACTTATCATCGCTGTGCCCGTCAGCTTCGGCATCGCGCTTTTCCTGACCGAACTCGCGCCCGCGTGGCTGCGCCGTCCGCTCGGTATCGCCATCGAACTGCTTGCCGCGATCCCGTCGATCGTCTACGGCATGTGGGGTCTGCTGGTGTTCGCGCCGATTTTCGCGACCTGGTTCGAAAAGCCGCTCGGCGTCGTGCTTGGCGGCATCCCGTTCGTCGGCGCGCTGTTTCAGGGTGCGCCGATCGGGATCGGCATCCTGTGCGCCGGGGTCATTCTTGCGATCATGATCATCCCCTACATCGCCTCGGTGATGCGCGATGTGTTCGAAGTCACGCCGGTTCTGCTGAAGGAATCGGCGTACGGCATCGGCTGCACGACGTGGGAAGTGATGTGGAAAATCGTGCTGCCCTTCACGAAGAGCGGCGTGATCGGCGGCGTGATGCTCGGTCTCGGCCGCGCGCTCGGCGAGACGATGGCCGTCACCTTCGTGATCGGCAATACCAATCTGCTCGACAACGTCTCGCTGTTCTCGCCGGGCAACAGTATCACCTCGGCGCTCGCCAATGAATTTGCGGAAGCGGATCCTGGTCTGCATACGTCGGCGCTGATGGAACTCGGGCTGATCCTGTTTGTGATTACTTTCATCGTGCTGGCAATCTCGAAGATCATGCTGCTGCGCCTCGAAAAAGGGGAGGGCGCGAAATGAGCCAGCCGACCTTGAATATGCCGGGTTCGAACGACGCCGCTGCGCTCGAAGCGATGCGCGTGCGCCTGCAAGGCCGCCGCCGTGCGAAGAACGCGGTTGCGCTGACCCTGTCGCTCGCGGCCATGGCGTTCGGCCTGCTGTGGCTGGTGTGGATTCTTTATACGACGCTGCGCCTGGGTATCGGCGGCTTGTCCGTGGAGTTGTTCACGCAGTCCACGCCGCCGCCGAACACCGACGGTGGCGGTCTCGCCAATGCGATCGTCGGCAGCTTGATGCTGGTTGCGCTCGCAACGTTTGTCGGCACGCCGATCGGCATTCTGGCGGGGGTCTATCTCGCCGAATACGGTCAGAAGGGCTGGCTTGCGAGCGTTACGCGCTTTATCAACGACATCCTGCTGTCGGCGCCGTCGATCGTGGTGGGTCTGTTCGTCTACGCGCTCGTCGTCGCGAAGATGGGGCACTTCAGCGGCTGGGCCGGCGTGTTCGCGCTCGCACTGCTGCAGATTCCGATCGTGATCCGCACCACGGAAAACATGCTGAAGCTGGTGCCGAATGCGCTGCGCGAAGCCGCTTTCGCGCTCGGCACGCCGAAGTGGAAGATGGTGCTGTCGATTACGCTGAAGGCGTCGATCGCCGGTATCGTGACGGGCGTGCTGCTCGGCGTCGCGCGCATTGCCGGTGAAACCGCGCCGCTGCTGTTCACCGCGTTGTCGAATCAGTTCTTCTCGATGGACATGAACCAGCCGGTCGCGAACCTGCCGGTCACGATCTACAAGTTCGCGATGAGCCCGTTTGCGCAGTGGCAATCGCTCGCGTGGGCCGGCGTCTTCCTGATCACGCTCGCGGTGCTGGGATTGAACATCCTCGCGCGCACGATCTTTTCGAATAAGTAAGGGCGGAGTGTAATCCGATGAATATGGCAGAAACTCAACTCAATCCGAGCGCGCGTCCCACGGCGCCCGCCGGTTTCGATCCCGCCCAAAGCGGCCAGGCGCAAGCGCCGTCGCGCCCGAAGATCGAGATCAACGATCTGAACTTTTTCTACGGCAAGTATCACGCGCTGAAGAACATCAACCTGCGCATTCCCGAAGGCAAGGTGACCGCGTTCATCGGCCCGTCGGGTTGCGGCAAGTCCACACTGCTGCGCACGCTGAACAAGATGTACGCGCTTTATCCGGAGCAGCGCGCCGAAGGCGAGATTCTGATGGACGGCGAAAACCTGCTGACCTCCAAGCGGGATATCTCGCTGCTGCGCGCGCGGATCGGCATGGTGTTCCAGAAACCGACACCGTTTCCGATGTCGATCTACGACAACATCGCGTTCGGCGTGAAGATGTTCGAGACGCTGCCGCGCTCGGAAATGGACGACCGCGTGGAGTGGGCGCTGACCAAGGCCGCGCTGTGGAACGAAGTGAAGGATAAGCTGGGCCAGAGCGGCTACGGTTTGTCCGGCGGCCAGCAGCAGCGTCTGTGCATCGCGCGCGGCATTGCGATCCGTCCTGAAGTGCTGCTGCTCGACGAACCGTGTTCCGCGCTGGACCCGATTTCCACGGGTCGTATCGAAGAATTGATCGCTGAACTGAAGAGCGATTACACGGTGGTGATCGTCACTCACAACATGCAACAGGCCGCACGCTGTTCGGACTACACTGCCTATATGTACCTCGGTGAACTGATCGAATTCGGCGATACCGAAAAGATCTTCATCAAGCCGGTCCGCAAGGAAACCGAGGACTACATCACTGGCCGCTTCGGTTAAGCCGCCGCGCAAAACAAAGGGGTACGACATGTCCGATAAACATCTGTCCAGCCAGTTCGACGCCGACCTGAACCTCGTTTCGTCGAAGGTGCTCGAAATGGGCGGCCTCGTCGAGTCGCAGATCGTCAACGCGATGATCGCGCTCAATAACTTCGACCTCGACGTCGCCGAACAGGTGATCGCGGCCGAAGAGCGCCTGAACACGATGGAAGTCGAAATCGACGAAGAGTGCAGCAACATCATCGCGCGCCGTCAACCGGCCGCGCGCGATTTGCGCCTCCTGATCGCGATTTCGAAGACCATCACGAATCTCGAGCGCGCCGGCGACGAAGCCGAAAAAATCGCCAAGCGCACCAAGCGTCTGATGGAAGACGGCGCGTCGCGCACCATCAATATCGCCGAGATCAAATTGTCGGGCGAAATGGCGGTGTCGATCCTGCGCCGTGCACTGGACGCATTTGCGCGCCTGGACACGGTGGCCGCCGCGCAGATCGTGCGCGACGACAAGGCGATCGACGAAGAATTCCGCGCTTTCGTTCGCAAGCTGATTTCGTACATGACGGAAGATCCGCGTTCGATTTCGGTGGGTCTCGATTTCCTGTTCATCGCCAAGGCGATCGAACGGATCGGCGACCATGCGAAGAACATCGCCGAATTCATCATCTACATCGTCAAGGGCACCGACGTGCGGCACAAGTCGCGCGACGCGCTCGAACGCGAAGCGCTAAGTTAATCCAGAGATAAGGATCAGAGGTGCCGATGCCCAGCAGCATTCTCGTCATTGAAGATGAGCCCGCCATTTCCGAATTGATTTCGGTCAATCTTCAACACGCCGGACACTGCCCGATTCGCGCGTACAACGCGGAGCAGGCGCAGAACCTGATCAGCGACGTACTGCCCGACCTCGTCCTGCTCGACTGGATGTTGCCGGGCAAGTCAGGCATTGCGTTCGCCCGCGATTTGCGCAACAACGAACGCACCAAGCACATTCCGATCATCATGCTGACCGCGCGTGGCGATGAACAGGACAAGGTGCTCGGCCTCGAAATCGGTGCGGACGACTACGTCACCAAGCCGTTTTCGCCGAAGGAACTGATGGCGCGTATCAAGGCGGTGTTGCGCCGCCGTGCGCCGCAGTTGACCGAAGACCTCGTGGCCATCAACGGTCTGAAGCTCGACCCGGCAACGCATCGCGTCGCCGCGCATGCGGAAGGCAGCGAGATCAAGCTCGATCTCGGTCCGACCGAGTTCCGTTTGCTGCACTTCTTCATGACGCACCCCGAGCGCGTGCACAGCCGCACGCAATTGCTCGATCAGGTGTGGGGCGATCACGTGTTCGTCGAAGAGCGCACGGTCGACGTGCACATCAAGCGTTTGCGCGCGGCGCTCAAGCCCGCCGGATGCGATGCTATGATTGAGACGGTGCGCGGCAGCGGCTACCGGCTCGCGAAGAGCGCCTGACGCCTGAGTTCGCGGTAGTACCTTTCTCTTCGATCGCTAGAACATGAACATCATCTGGGCACGTTCCATCGTGTCGGTCGTGCTGCTGGCTGTTCTGTGCGTAGTGGTCGGCGCACTCGTGAACGTCAAGGCAGGGCTGATCCTCGCGATCGTCATGCTGCTCGCGCAAACTCTGTTCAGCACCTTTCACAAGCAGCGCTTGTGGCGTTTGCTCGATGCGCCGGTCTACGGGGAAGTGCCGAGCGCCCCCGGCATCTGGGGCGAAATCTACTACCGTCTGCATAAGCTCGCGAAGCGCTGGCATGCGCAGGTGCGCCAGGTCGAGCAGCAGCATTCGCGTTTTATCCAGGCGATCCAGGCGTCGCCGAACGGCGTGGCGATGCTCGACGATCACGATCAGATCGAGTGGTGCAACGCGATCTCCGAACTTCATTTCGGGCTCGACGCGAAACGCGATCTGCGCCAGCACATCACCCATCTGGTGCGCCAGCCGGATTTCGTGCGTTACCTGAATTCGCAGCGCTACGAACAGATGCTGATCATGCGCGGCATGGGCGACAAGCGTCAGAACGTGCTGTCGGTGCAGGTGTTTCCGTACGGTGAAAATCGCAAGCTGGTGCTGTCGCAAGACATCACCGAGCTCGAACGTACCGACGCGATGCGGCGCGATTTTGTCGCCAATGTCTCGCACGAATTGAAGACGCCGCTGACCGTGCTGTCCGGTTTTCTCGAGACGATGCGAGAATTGCCGTTAGGCGAAGCTGAGCGTGCGCGCTACCTCGAGTTGATGGAGCAGCAGGCCTCGCGCATGCGCCATATCGTCAACGACTTGCTGGTGCTCGCGAAACTCGAAGGCGACAACAAGCCGCCGAGCGATCAGATGATCGATATGCGCGCGGTGTTGCGCCATCTGAAGGACGACGCGCAAAGCCTGTCGAGCGACCATCACAACATCGTGTTCGACGCCGACGAAGGACTCACCGTCACCGGCATGGAAACGGAAATACTCAGCGCGCTCGGCAATCTCGTGACCAATGCGATTCGCTATACACCGGACGGCGGAGCGATCACGGTGACCTGGCACAGCAACGGCGGCAGTGCGGTTTTCTCGGTCACGGACAGCGGCCTGGGGATTCCGGCCGCGGATATTCCCCGTCTGACCGAGCGCTTTTATCGTGTCGACCGTAGCCGTTCGCGGGATACGGGCGGCACGGGCCTCGGTCTCGCCATCGTCAAGCATGTGCTGCAACGGCACGATGCACAACTCGACGTGAAGAGCGAAGAAGGGCGGGGCAGCACGTTCACCGTGCGCTTCCCGGCATATCGCACGGCGCGTCGGCAACCAGCGCCGGTTTAGGAGTCGTGGTCCGAAAAAAAGCCCGCCTGTAGCAAAGGCGGGCTTTTTTTATGCGCGTCGCCGTTGTGTGGCGAGCGAACGCGACCACGCGCTCACGAACAGAATTTCGCCAGCAGACTCATCTGTGCATTGCGCGAGGATTTGCCCGGCCGCCGGCGCCGATAGTGACCGTCGCTTTGCATGAGCCACGCGGACTGGTTGTCGCCGAGAAACGCCGACAGGCCTTCGGCAATCACACGCCGTTTCAGGCGACGGTTGTTGATCGGAAACGCCACTTCCACGCGCCGGAAGAAGTTGCGGTCCATCCAGTCGGCGCTCGACAGATACACCTGTTCCTTGCCGTCGTCGTAGAAATAGAAAATGCGATGATGCTCGAGGAAGCGCCCGACAATCGAACGCACGGTGATGTTCTCCGACAAACCCGGCACGCCCGGCTGCAACGAACACACGCCGCGCACGATCAGATCGATCTTCACGCCGGCCTGCGAGGCCTCGTACAGCTCGGCGATCACGGTGGGTTCAAGCAGCGCGTTCATCTTCGCGACGATGCGCGCCTTTTTGCCGGCGCGCGCGTGAGCTGCTTCCGCGCGAATCGCCTCAACCAGTTTCGGATGCAGCGTGAATGGCGACTGCCACAACTCGTGCAGTTTCAGTTCGCCGCCGATACCGGTCAGTTGCTGGAATACGTGGTGCACGTCTTCGCAGATCTGCTGATCCGCGGTCATCAGGGCGAAGTCGGTATAAAGGCGCGCGGTGCGCGGATGATAATTGCCGGTGCCCAGATGCACGTAACGCTTGAGCGTGGTCTTGCCGCCCGACGATACCCGCCGCACGATCAGCATCATCTTCGCGTGGCATTTGTGACCCACCACGCCGTACACGACGTGCGCGCCTACCGCTTCAAGCTGCGACGCCCAATTGATATTGGTTTCCTCGTCGAAGCGCGCGAGCAGTTCGACCACCACGGTCACTTCCTTGCCGTTGCGCGCCGCCTGCATCAGCGCGTCCATTAGCGGGGAATCAGTGCCGGTGCGGTAGATGGTTTGCTTGATGGCCACCACGTTCGGGTCTTTAGCCGCCTGCAGCAGCAATTCGAGCACCGGTTGAAAGCTTTCGTAAGGATGGTGGAGCAGCACGTCGCCGTGGTCGATCACGTCGAACATGCTCGCACTGTTGGCGATCTGCGCCGGAATCGCCGGAATATGCGGTACGAATTTGAGATCAGGGCGGTCCACCATCTCCGGCAACTGCATCAGGCGCACCAGATTGACGGGGCCGTTGGCGAAGTAGCAATCCTTGGTGGTCAGGCTGCTTTCATCGAGCAGGCGGCGCACGACGTGCGTGGGCGTATCCGCCGACACTTCAAGCCGCACCGCGTTGCCCAGATGCCGGGCCGGCAGTTCACCTTGCAGTGCGACCCGCAGATTAGTGATTTCGTCTTCGTCGACGAACAGTTCGCTATTGCGCGTGATGCGAAACTGATTGCAGGTGCGCACCACCAGATTCGGAAACAGCTCGCCGACAAAGCGCTGCAGCAACGAGCTCAGCAGCACGAAACCATGCGGATAGCCCGACAGTTCCTGCGGCATGCGCACGAGCCGGGGCAGGGCGCGCGGCGCCTGCACGATGCCCATCATCGCCTGGCGGCCGAACGCATCCTTGCCTTCGAGTTCGACCACGAAGTTCAGGCTCTTGTTGAGCACGCGCGGAAACGGGTGAGCCGGATCGAGGCCGATCGGCGTAAGTACCGGCAGCAGTTCGTCGAAGAAGTAATTGCGCGCCCATTCGGTCTGCGCTTCGTTCCACGCTTCAGTGCCGTGAAAATAGATACCTTCTGTTTCGAGCGCGGGGAACACCGTGTCGTTCAGCATGGTGTACTGACGATGCACGAGCCGCTGCGCGCGCTCGACCACGAGGTCGTATACGTGCTGCAGCGACATGCCGTCCGGCGACATCGCGCCGGGGTTGTCGCGCATCTGTTCCTGCAGTCCGGCCATGCGGACTTCGAAGAATTCGTCGAGGTTGCTACTGGTGATGCAGATGAAGCGCAGGCGTTCGAGCAAAGGGACGGCGGGGTCGGCGGCTTGTGCCAACACACGCTCGTTGAAACCCAGAATGCCCAGCTCGCGATTCAATAAGGGGTAGCGGATGGACATCGGCAGCGAGAATGGAATGTCAGGAAGGGAGACGAAAAGACGCTCGGAAATTCTCACAGTATGATGACGTTGTTATGACATTCGGAATGTTATAAATTCTACGCCGTAATCGTCACGTGTCGTAATTGTGACGCAGTGTATGTGGGAGCATAGGGCACCCCCATTACTGCGAGGCGACATCGTGAGGCCCGGTACGCTTAGAATGGCGTCTTTCAACCGCGCGGCCGGCCATAAGGCGTCCAAGGCACCGAATGGACATCCGGCGCCTTCCGCATCCAACGCCGCCGCACACGCGCGCACGGAGTTCGCTTACTCGATGGTCAATACTCCACAACTGCTTGCCGCCGTCGACCTCGGCTCGAACAGCTTCCGGCTGATCGTCGGCCGGGTAGAGGAAACCGATGCAGGCAGCCAGATCTATCAGGTCGACGCATTGCGCGAGCCGGTGCGTCTTGCCGCCGGTCTGTCGCGCGACAAGATGCTCGACCGCGCCTCGCAAGTGCGCGGCTGGGACGCGCTCAAGCGTTTCGGCGAGCGCTTGCGCGACTTTCATCCGGACCATGTGCGCGCCGTCGCCACCAATACACTGCGCATCGCCAAGAACGCCAATGAGTTTCTCGGTGAGGCGCAAGCGGCACTCGGCTTCCCGATCGAAGTAATCGCCGGACGCGAGGAAGCGCGTCTGATTTATGCGGGCGCTGCACACTCCGTGCCTGCCAGCGCGGGCAAGCGTCTCGTTGTGGATATCGGCGGCGGTTCGACGGAATTCATCATCGGTTCGCACTACACGCCGATCAAGATGGAGAGCCTGTATATCGGCTGCGTGAGCCACAGCCGCGCGTTTTTCCCGGCCGGCAATGTCGACGAATACACGATGCGCCAGGCTGAACTCGCCGCAAGCCGGGAAATTCAGATCATTTCCTCGGAGTACAAAAAAACCGGGTGGGAACAGGCCATTGGCTCGTCCGGCACCGCGCGGGCGCTCGCGGAACTGGTCGAGGCAAACGGCTTCAATGATCCGGGCATCACGCACGGTATCTCGCGCGGTGGGCTCGAGCGTCTCAAACGCGCGCTGATCAAGGCGGAGAACGTCAATCGTCTGAAGTTGATCGCGCTGAAGGCCGATCGCATTCCGGTGCTGGCAGGCGGTCTGTCGATCATGATCGCCGTGTTCGACGAACTCGGCGTGGATTACGTCGATACGACAGACGGCGCGCTGCGCCTCGGCGTGCTGTACGACTTGCTGGGCCGCGCGCAGCACGAGGACATGCGTACGCTGACGGTGGAAGGCTTCATGCGCCGTTATGGCGTGGACCGTGCGCAGGCCGGGCGTATCGGTGAACTTGCGGTGCGCTTTTACGACCAGTTTGGCGAGCCGGATGAGGAGCGGCGCGCCGAGAACCGCATGTTCCTCGGTTGGGCTGCGGCCTTGCACGAAATCGGCTTGTCGATTTCCCACAGCGCCTATCACAAGCATTCGGCCTATATCGCCAGCAACGCCGATATGCCGGGGTTTTCGCGCACCGATCAGGCGCGGCTTGCCGCGCTGGTGCTCGGTCACGCCGGCAAGCTCGGCAAGCTGTCGCAAACGCGCGAAGTGGAATGGCCGTTGTTGTTCTGTCTGCGGCTGGCAGCGCTGCTGTGCCGCCGGCGTGCGGATGTCGGCCTGCCGGGTATCGCGGTTGCGCAGGTCAACGGCGGTTATGAGGTGCGTTTGCCGAACGAATGGGTGGCTAACAATCCGCTGACCGATTACAGCCTGATCCAGGAGGCCGCGGAATGGGAGAAGGTTGGCATTCCGTATCGTGTGGTCTACACCGATGATTGAAATCGATGCGTTGTAAATGAAAAGCCCGGCGGATTCGCCGGGCTTTTTTTATCTGCATCGTCAGCCGGCTGAAGCTGCCCGCTGGTGCGCGCGGGCTTGCTCGATGCTTATGATGCTTAGCGCGGCGAGGCGTCGCCGAGGAAGTGCCGTGCGTAACGCGCGTTGATATCCGTGAGGCGCAACAGCGTCAGAAAGTCCGCGGTATTGAAGTCGGGATCCCATGCCGGCGCGCCGCAGATCTTCGCGCCGAGGCGCAGATAACCTTTCACGAGCGGCGGCGGTGCAACGTCGGCGCCGGTCTGCAGTTCTTCGACCGGCAACGGCGTATGCGCAAACGCGCGATATTCCGGCGCCGTCAGCGCGTTGTCGCGCAGCGAGCAGTAAAGATTCGCTGCGTAGTGGCCACCGTCGACCATTGCGACGCTCGCGCAGCCGAGCATCGTCTCGTAGCTGTTGTGCTTCATGTAGGCGGCGAGGCCGGCCCACAGCGACATGATTACCGAGCCGCTGCGATAGTCCGGGTGCACGCAGGAGCGGCCCACTTCGACCATTTTCGCGCGCAGGTGCGTGAGACGCGATACGTCGAATTCGCTTTCCGCATACAGGCGCCCGATACGGGCGGCCTGGTGCGGCGGCAGTGCGCGATAGGTGCCGACCACCTTCAGCGTGTCGAGATCGCGCACCAGCAGGTGATCGCAGTATGAGTCGAATGCATCGACGTCGAGGCCGGCCGGACCCGTCAGGCGGGCACCCATTTCATCGGCGAATACACGGTAGCGCAGACGCTGGGCCTCGCGCAGTTCCTCGTCGGTGCGTGCCCATGTGACTTGCAGGCGATGCTGGGCGGTGACCGTCTCCTCGGCGCGCGGCAGACGGCGCGTTTCGAAGATGGAAGCCAGGGGCAGGGTGGGCGTCGGCAGTTCTCGCATGTGGCGTCCTGGTCGAAAAGAGGGGGATTTCTTTTTTCGCCAATGTAGTAACGCCTGGTGACGCTCGCATGGCAAAGCCATGACGATTAGGTGACGGCCCGTAAGCTGCGTGCCCGCGGCTTGTAATGTCGTGGGCCGCGCGGGTGGTGTTCGCGGTATGTGTTGTTTCCGCGCGACCGGCCTAGACCAGGTCCGGGCTCATCGCCGCGCGCAGCACGGCCTGGTCGTCGCCGTCGCGTTCACGGCTTTCGATCCACCAGAGGCCGGCTTTCTTCAGCGGCCAGCTCGCTTCGCTGTTGCCGAGCAGACGCGCCGCAACATGGCCGAGGGTCGGTTGATGGCCGACGATCACAACGGTCGGCGCAATGCCTTTTGACCAGCCGGCGGCCGTGAGCACGTCGTCCACGCTGGCGTTGGGCGCGAGTTCGCGCACCACGCGATACTGATCGCTCAAGGTTTCCGCCGTCTGCACCGTGCGCACGGCGGGACTCGCGAGGACGATGGCATCGTCGGGCAGGCGGGTGCGTAGCCATTTGGCGACGTTTTGCGCCTGTTTGCGGCCCTTCGTGGTCAGCGCACGGGCGAGATCGCTCGGGGCGAAATCTTCGGCTTCGGCGTGACGCCAGAGGATCAGATTCATGCGTGTCTCCTTGACGCTGGTTGCGGCGTGAATAGCGGCGCCGGATATCAATCACTGTCGCATGCGCGCTCGTGAGGGCGCAAGGCGGTGGCGCGGGTGAGGACGGGTGAGGAGTATCGGTGCGGGCGTATGCCGCCGACGGCGGCTATGAGGGGGGAGCATGAGGTAGCAAATGCGCCTGGGCCCGGGGTACTACTGGACGCCAAAAGCAAAAACCCGCGAAGCCGGAGGCGACGCGGGTTTCGTATTGCTTTTTCGTGGTCGGAGCGAAAGGATTCGAACCTTCGACCCTCTGATCCAAAATCAATTATGGCTTGATCCGGTTTAGTTCGATAACGTCCACTAACCCAAAACATTCTGTGTATTATCAATAATTTATCGGAAACTATCATCCGCCTCGCTTCCGTTTAGTTCGGTTAAAATCGGATCGAATCCGGTAACATACCGGTAACGCAACGGAGACGGATCGCAGGGGCATGGGAAAGCTTACAGTTAGAGCGATAGAGTTAGCGAAACGAAAAGATAGAGCGTACTGCCTTTCGGATGGCGATGGCCTGCGGGTTCGCGTCGCAACGGACGGAACGAAGAGTTGGCAGGTCAAATACACGGTCGATGGCAAGGAAACAACAGTAACGCTGCCCCGTCGCTACGGGGCAAATACTGACGCCGCCCACTTGTCGCTTGCCGATGCAAGGCATGAAGCCGCCGCCATTCGCGCTCTGGCACGAAGCGGTGTCGATCATCAACAGAAAGTCAAAGATGATCTCGAGGCGCACCGTCGCCAGCGCGAGCAGGAGCAATCGGAAGCCAAAACCGTGCAAGATTTATACGATGCTTGGCTCCCAACTATCGCCGCGAAGCGAGGCAAGCGCGGAAGAAAGGACGGTGGCAGTGAAATCGTCCGAACATTCGCAAAATTCGTTCTGAGCGAAATCGGTGACAAAACACTTACGCAGTTGTACGCGACTGACGTGCGACCTCTCCTTACGCGAATTTCTGATCGCGGCACGAACAGACAGGCCACAGCTTTACTTGTCGACCTAAAGCAGATGTTTCGCTGGGGCGACCGAAATCAGCCGTGGAAGCGCCTCCTCGCGAGCAGCGATATCTTGGCCATCCGCGCCGAAGATATCGTGAGTGGAGGCTACGACCCAGTTCGCGACAACGAGCGTGATCGAGTTTTAAGCGAGGCCGAAATCCGCAAACTTGCCCAGCTTATGCCGAACGCTGAACTGTCGCTCGCGATCCGTTCGGCGATATGGATCATGTTGTCCATTGGGACACGCGTGGGAGAGACTGTGGCTGCGCGCTGGACACATATTGACCTCAATAACAAATCGTGGCTGATCCCCGCCGAAAACGCGAAGTCCGGGGTTGCACACAACGTGCGGATGTCCGACTTTGCGCACATGCATTTTGCGGCGTTATGGGATTGGCGCGACAAGCTCCCGGAAGACCAGCGAAGCGAATTTGTATTTCCGTCAAGCCGAGGCCATCGAACTCCGTTGAACAACCAGACTGTCGGGAAAGCATTGGCAGATCGACAGCGCCTGAATCGTGAGCCCCTGCCCGGCCGGACCGAGCACACGACCGCATTACTACTCGAAGGCGGGCAATGGAAATGCCATGATCTTCGACGGACATGCGGGACGTTGATGCAGAGCCTTGGCATAGCCGAGAGCATCGTCCATCGTTGCCTGAACCATGCGCGTTCGGACAAGCTCGATCGAGTCTACCAGCAGCACGACTATGCCGATGAGATGGCCAACGCCTGGCAAATGTTGGGGCGACACCTCCAAGCGTTAGCCAAACTAATGCCGACTTAACCACCTGTCCGAGAACTATCAGTTGCATCCATTGCGGTAAGAGGCGGGAAAATACGAAGATTGACAAGAATAGTTTCCCGCACTACGATGCCTTCCCGTAGATCGACTTCTAAAGCGTCTACCGAATCGGAGCCGTCAGCCGATTCACCTGATACACGTTGAGCGGGGCTCACCCTGTATCTGTCTTTGTGTGCGCGTCCAGGCGCACCGCGCGCTTGGCAAGTTTGCCCGAGCGCGCGATGACAGATTGGGTACGCCCTCTGCGTCTGGACGTTGCGCCCGAGTGGTGCAAACCTGATACCAGTACGCAAATGAACTCAACGAAAACCGTCCCCCTACCGCGTCCCCTGACTGGGGCTACGTCTGGCTGCGTAACAAACGAGGCCCTGACTAGCATCTCGTCGCCGATTCTTGCCGCCTCGACTGTCGATTGCGGCGTCAACATTGACGGCGACAGCCCTTCCGCTGCCGCACACAAGACCACGGCTCCCGTCACTCAGACTTCCGACCGCATCGTTCGCCTCCCGGAGTTGCTCGCGACTTTCCAGATCAGCCGCACGACTGCGTATGCGTGGCAAAAGACGGGGCTCCTGCCGCGCTCCGTCGCATTGGGGCCGCGCGCTCGCGGCTGGAAGCTGTCCGACATTGAACGCTTCCTCGCCTCGCTCGGCACGGAGGCCCGTGATGACTAGCGCAACCATAGTCGATGACGAATTGCTTATCCGCGAGCCAAGAGCCGCATCGACAAGCACAACGTCCTACGGCGACACCAAGGTGCTGGCCAAAGGCGTCGCGCTCGTGACGTGCGCCGATCCAGCCATCTTGACGGACGAACTCGCAGACATTGTAAACAGCGTCCATGCCAACTGCACTATCGGCAATTTGTCGGTCTGCCCCGTCTCGGCGATTGCGTTCATGGGCGTGTCTGGTTCGGGCGATGCCGAGTCGGCGAACTCGTATGCGAGCAATGACATTAAGGCTAAGAAGCCGCTGATGGCGCCTATCGTCGAATGGGTACTCGACGTCAGCAACGCGCCCATTCCCGCTCGTCTGTAATTACATACCCTATATACCCTATATGACACTCTTCTAAATAAATAGGTGTACTTATGGAAACTATCATGATCCACACGCAATCGCCTGATGACAAATTGGCACCCAATGCCGACGCTCTCATCACGCAATTGCTAGCTTCGTCTGACGAGTGTGCCTGATGAAAACTCGTCCGAGTCAAATTGTCAGCCCCCCACTGAAACCGACGACTGAGGCGTTGGTGCAGATCGGTTTGGCGTTCCGCTCGACTGATCGTCTCAACGTCGACACGGTTAAGTTCACGGTCAGCGGCGTCGAATGGGACGTTACGGGTCAGACGCGCTGTCTGGTCAGCAATGGTGATGGCGAACTCGTTTTCAGTAGCACGAATCGCCTGCCGGTCAGCGGTAAGTACGGCATGCACAACTTGCAGGTCCGCTACAACCCGATCAAAAAGATGTTGTGCGTGGAGGGCTCGCTGTTCGGGTCCGTGCTTGGTCAGAACGTCTTTACTTCGCAGAATCTCGCGAAGGGATTGGCGTGGGTAATCCAGTACCTCAAGAAGAAGTTGGGCTTCTCGTTTGCCGTGCCGATGAAGCAGTTGATCGATGAGCATGTGACGCTGCATCGCGTCGATCTGGCCGTGAACCTACGCTTCGGCTCAGGTCGCTTCGTGAAGACTTGCTTGCGCCAGATCACGCGCCAACTGATTGAGCAGGATTGCATGGTGCGGAAGGCGTTCACGTCCGTCTACTGGACGCCGAAGGCCGGCCGTTACTACAGCGTTATTTTCTACGATAAAGGTCAGGAAGTCCGCCGTAGGTGTCTCCCCAAGGTGAAGCGCAATGGCGACGAGGAGCAGAAATTCTTCGAAGACCTGTGCAACGAGTGCGACGGTCTGCTGCGCGTTGAAGTTCGCTTGAGGAGCGCGGAACTGAAGGAGCGGGGATTGCAGAATGTCCAGGCATGGAGCGGAGAAGCACCGAAGGAGATTTTCAACCGCTACTACAGCAACGTGCCGGTCCTCAATGTGGTGTCGTCGGGGCTGAATCCTGCCGACTTCGAGGGCGTGCCGGATCGCCTGCGACCTGTCTTGGCGATGCGCAAGCTGAATGTACCGATGGATATGGTGTATTCGGGTCGCACGCAGGCACGGCATCGCGCGGAGTTCCGCAAGCGGAAGATCGACCTCAAGTGCCCGGCGCAAGAGAAAGCGGTGCCGCTGGCGATTTGCTGACCGCGTCGCGCATCAAGCCGACGCCGCCGTGGCTGGTCGATGCGCGGTTCGCGCCGGTGCCTGATAAAGCGACCAAATCGCCGCTGCCTGTGAAGCGCCGTATTCCGAGGATCGTGTAGGGCTACGCCGAATGAGCGTTGCCAAACTCTTAATCACGGCCCGCGTATCCACGAGGCGGCGCGGGCCGCAGAATGGAACACCAAACAATATGAACCCCAATGAAGATGAAAGCGCGGCGGCCGATGCCGCTCCCGGCGTGTGGAAGTTGCCGTGCTCGGAAATGAAGTTCGTCGCGAAGGTCGCCAATGCCGATGGCGGCTACCCTGCGTACCTGATGAAATTCAAGGGCGTGGGTGATGACTGGAAGGAGATCGAGATTCCGTCACGTTGATCCTGAGCCCGGTGCAGCTTGCGCGCAAGCTGATCGATCATGGCGTTGAACTGTCCTCGAACGATGCGGGGAAACGCGTCGCAGACTTCCTGCGCACCTGCAACGGCGGCAAGACGCTTCTCCGCGCGGAGCGTGATGGCTGGCTCGACAATGGCAAAGAACTTAGCTACGTTTTCGGCAATGAACGCTATTCCGATCACATCGAGCGCGTGATCCGGGGGCAGGCGAGTGTACGAGCATCGGCGGGCACGATTGCGGACTGGCTCAAAGTCACGGCGCTGTGCAGCGGCAATCCGCTCATGATCGTCGCGCTGTGTTTCGCCTTCGCGTCGGGCCTCCTCAAGCTGTTCGGCCAGAGTGGTGTTTGCGTGAATCTCGTAGGGAATTCCAGCACGGGAAAATCGACCATCCTGCGCCTTGTGCAAGCTCTAACCGGTTCGCCGGAACGCCTTGCCAACTGGGAAGCGACCGCGAATGGGCTGGAAGCGTACGCCGCGCTGCACAAAGACTTGCCACTCGTCATTGACGAACTTGGCCAGTCGAATGTCGCGTCTTTCGGGCAGTCGATGTACCGCCTGACGAACGGAAGTGGTAGGTTGCGCGCGACGATGAATGGCGGCCTTGCGGATCAGGCGCGACTGTCAACCGTTATTATCTCGGCGGGTGAGGAAAGCCCTGCTGACCGCATTCGCCGCAGCGGGCAACAGGCGATGGCAGGCCAACTTGCGCGCTTCCTTACATTGCCGGTCAACGGCCAGCACGGCGCGTTCGATAACCTGCACGGCGAAAGCAATGGCGCGGCGTTCTCGGCACGTGTGCTGTCGAAGGTTCGCGAAGTGCATGGGGTGGCGTGGCCGTTACTCGCCCAGTACGTTGCTGCGAACATCCCGGCGGTTCGTAGCAAGCACGATGAGTACTATAGCCACTTCCAGGTCGACATTAGCAAGGGCTGCAAACTTGACCCATCAGACGGTGTCCAGCAACGAGTGCTTGAGCACTTCGCATTCGCGGCGTTTTCGGCGTTCGTTGCGATTGACGCCGGTGTACTCAGCATCACGCGTGAAGATGTCGTTGCGGCCACGCGCCGCTGCTTTGCAGATTGGCTGATGCAGTACCGGGTAGACCTGCGAACGCCGGATGACGAAATCGTGGAGGAAGTGCGTGACCTCGTACTAAAGTATCGGAATCGCTTGCCGTCGTACTCGGCGTTTAGCGATGCCGATCGCGACACGCAGATCGGGTTCACGTACTCCGCCAACGGCACTGATATGGTGCTGCTGTTACCGCAGACCATGCGCAAGATCAACGAGAAGTACGGGAAGAAAGCGGCGAAAGAAGCTCTGATCCGCAAAGGACTGCTGATCCTCGGGCTGGAAGGACGTCCGACGAGCCAGTTCGTCGTGCCAGGACATCCGAACTTGAAGCCGAGCACCTATGCATTACGCAGGGACGCGATTTTCGCTGAGTAGAAGCGGTACGGGCCGCGTGTCGGTCGATCAACACGCGGTCCGTGATCTACGAATCTACAAATCTACGCAAGCTGGTAGGCGGCATGCTGCCTGCGATTGGCCTTTGCCGAACGCCTCCATCGACTCTGCCGACTGCCGGGCGAGAAGTTGCGCCCTCCTCGGGACAGAATTATCCGACGCCAGCATCATCTCAAGCACCGAGTTGCTGCCGCGGCCGCACTCACTGCACTCTACCGTGGGCCTTGAGCTGCTCGCCGAGTTCCAGTCTATTTCGACAATCGCAATGGTCGAGTACGCCTCGCCCTACTTCCGCCATCCAAGTTCGTGTCGCGCGATGACGTCTTCGAATGCCTCCGACTGGCTCTCATACACGCATAGGGGTTTGTGGCATATTCCGCGTCAATATGCAAATCGCACAAAACGTAGCATCGACTTGATACGGCAAGGCAGATCACCAGATAATGCTCCGCCTTGTTGCGCTGACGCCAGCGTGGCCGGACTTCGGTATTAAACAAAAAGAAAGCACTGTTAAACGGAAACAACCAGCATGAGCGATCTGTTCAGCCTCAAGGGTTTGATCACTGTTACGATCAGTAGTTTGATTTCCATCAAGACGTTGCAGCTCAACGTCAGGGTGAGCCGCGATATCAACGTCGAAGGCACCGGAAACATTGTCATCGTGAACGAAGCAATGGCACCAGTGCAGAGAAGCTTCAAGCTGCTCTGGCAAATGCTGGTAATTCTCATCGCGCTTTCCTATCCGGTCCTTGGGACGCAATACAACTCCGTCCTGCAGATTCTTGCAATGATTGGAGCGCCCCTTGCTTTCATCTCGCTCATCGTGACGATCCGCGCGTATGGTTTTTATCGGTTCCCGGATGCGTTCTACGTGGTCGGCGTGGCGCTGGCTTGCTGGCTGGCATATAGTGGAAATCCGTATCTTGCCAATACGGCAACGAATGCTTCCCAAATCTACCCCGTGGCGAAGGCGCTTTGGGCATACGGCGTGCCAACTGCAGGGCAATGGACGACGTGGTTCAGCGCGGCTCTGCCGCTGGCAATGCATATCCTTTCGGTCGTAGGTTTTGCGGCGCTGCTCCTGTCGTTGCTCTATCTGGTCTTCGCGTACCTCACTGCGCGAAGCTTCGATGATTCCATCCGTTTTTCCCTGCATTATGGGGCAATGGCCATCGTTGGTTTCCTTGCTGCATGTGACGGGTTGACCGCGCTGGCCTTTCACGACTTTTCGTATCTTGGGCAATTGATCGCTACGACCTGGCCGTTCTGACGGAGCCGCCGATCGTCGAGGCCTTGGCCCGGTTGCGGTGGCGGACCAGATGACAACCTGCAATACAAAGTAGAAAAGCGGATATGAGAAAAATCCTATCTCTGATGGTCCTAACGTTAAATTCCTGGCTCTCTATTGCGGTGCTCGTACTCTTTATGGCTGCCAGTTTCTGGCTCGGAGAAGCCAGGCACGACATGAACCTGTTTGCCGCATCAGGTGGAATCGCGACCGTATTTGGACTCTTTTCGCTGATCAGATTTACCACGATTGAAAAATACCTCAATCAGGATCAAATTATTCAGTCCAGTACCGGGCTCACCGGAAAACCGCTCAGCGCGGAGGAGTCGGACCGAATTCGGCGCGAAAACATCGAACGCGCCCGTGTCCGGATTAAGGCTGAGTTGCGCAGTGAGCTTGCTGGAATTGCATTGACGGTTATAGGCACGATCGTATGGGCGTACGGAGCCTACGTACCAATATTTTCGTGACCAAAGGCGAGTATCGGGTGCTGACCGGAACAGGGTAACGGAAACGACTTTGTGCGAGTCGGCGAAGAACTGCTCCGAGACTCCGATGAGGCAGCGGGACGAGACTCGTCCCGCTGCGGTGACGCGTTGCTTACCACTTCGGCCGGGCGCACGGCGTTCCGCGCCGGTAGCAGGCGTCGTAATAGTCCGTGATAGCCTTGCCCCTTGCCGGGTCGGTAACGTTATCCTCGAACACGTCCTGAACCATCGATGCCATGTACGCCTGTGCGAGAACAGGCATCGCTCCGACGAACATCATCTCTTCCGGCTCGCTCATCCCTTGATTGCGGCAGCGGATAAACCGCTCAGCGATAGGTAGTTTTTGGTCTAGCAAGGTTCGGCACGCCGCAGCCGACTTCTTTGCGTCATTGAATTGCTGCTGCGCCTGCTGCTGGTCGCTCTGTTGCGAAGCTTTGTACTTCGCAATGTCCTTTGCATCCTGATCGGCAACCATCTGCTGTGCTTGCTGCCGCCCGGCAGCCGCACTCTGGTCCATCTGCGCGCGATACGCCGCATTGCCGTCCTTTTCCTGCTGTTGCGCTTGCCGCTGCGTCGTATCTTGCCCGGATTGCTGAGGCTGCCCCGCCGCAGGTTGGCTAACGGCATTCTGAACCGAATGGATGACGCCGAGTAACTGGTTCAATTGGGCGTGAGCAACAACGGGTACAACGGCCACCATAACGGCGGCGAAAACTCTCGAAAAATTCATGGTCTCTGGTTTCCTTAACTGTGTTCGTATGGGACGAGCGACAGGTTTCGACGGGTAATTGCCCGCAGTAGCAACGCCATCGCGCCCCAGCCTTCATTCAACGCGCTCTGACGTACGGCCGGTCGACTTTGGCCTCCGATAGCCAAGAAGCATTTTTGTTACGTGACGCAAAGTCCGTAGATGAAAACGCATCATATCGGAAAGATCAGGGTATGTCCGCACCGCTCCGAGGCCCCGATCCGAAAGCCAAACTCGTCTCACTCCGAGACGTGTTGGCCTACAACGTCCGCGTTTATCGGGTCGAAAAGTCGCTGTCGCAAGAAGAGCTTGGTTTTGCAGCCGGACTGGACCGTACGTTCATCAGCCAAGTGGAGCGAGCACGCGTCAACGTGTCGGTCGACAACATTGAGCGGTTGGCGATTGCTCTTGCTATTGAGCCATTTCAGTTGTTTGTGCGACCTTGAGTAGAACGGGCGCGATCCACAGTTCGCCAAGACGCCGCCGACTGCCAGAATTACTACGGCGGCTTTTCGGGGTCGCTTGCATCGACCGAAACAGCTCCGTTTAGCACAGCCGCAAACTTCGCCCCGGCCGCCGTCAGATATGCACCATAACGAGGCAGTTCGCCGGACTCCCTGTCTGCATAGTCGAGCCGCGCGTTGCATGTCGCCATCGGCTCCGGTGGGACCTCGGCCGGATCAAGAATGAGCAGCGCGTGCGACTTGATTCTGGTGCTACGCTGAGTTCCTTCGATCCCGATGGCGAGCACTGCGTGATTATGCGAGTCTCCGACCGCGCGAAAACTTGCGACAACCAATCGCTTCCGCTTCAGCTCACGCTCGATGAAGAGTACGGCTTGCCGATGCGATCCATGCTCAAGCAGCTTTGTGCGCAAGCCACTGTCGAGCCCGGCGATGAAGTCGGCAAGCGCGGGAAGTGTCATGCCTTTATCGAAAATTTCCGCCGCCTTGCGCCGGATCGCGACTTCAATCTTGCGCCGCCCTGTTGCGATCCGTGACGGATCGGCAACACGGCCAGTGACTTGTAAGGCCATCACGCAGCAATGAATCGCGCACAGTGAATCGAGTGCTGATTGCCGTGAATGAATGGGAAGCTTCGAACCGACTGCGCCGAGGTGTAGTCCTGGCCGGATCAAGGGATGAAATCGCTGAACTATCGATTTAGGCATCCTAATATTCGCTCGGGAGAAGTACCGTCGTAACACTTCTGTCAGCCTCGGTAATGATCCAGACTTTCTCCCGATGCACGCCCACTAGATATGAACTGAGAATCCGCGTCCCTTCAGTCACGGCCCGATCGTTGGCAGCGAGGTCGCGCTCATCCAGAGCGTCCCCCCAATCACCGCGTTGATGACGCAGTAAAAGTTGCAAGGGAACAATTCCAGCACGCTGCATGACGTCGAGAGCACCTGGCGTCGAGAAGAGGCGACCCAGACTGAAGCGCGGAGTTTCACTTTTCTTATACATAATAAGGTTACCTAAATTATTAGAGCGAGCGAGTGCGAACCCCGGCAGGCTGTCCGGTATTAGGGGCAATCGCTCTGAAAAGATGAAGCGGGAAGGAACGTACTGCGGGGTGCGTCAGGAAATCAGTGGGCTACGGTTGTTTCCCGGAGCAATTCAAGGTGTGGACACGAGGCGAAGCGAAATTCACACAGGTAGCCACGCGGCGGGTCCTGGCAATGGCAGTTTTTGCGAAAAATCAGAAAAAACTACGCATGATCTGCCGTCCGACAGCGAAAGTGTAACCGAAAACTGCCAAAGCATGGAAAAGGGGCAGAGCGCGCGCCACAAAACTGGCGATTCCGCTCGATCGGTGCGCTTGGGATGCGCCAGAGACGCAAAAAACCGACGTCCGACCCGTTTTCCGACCCGTCAACGGCTTCCAATCACTCCGGCAAGGGTTCCGCATGGGTGCCAGCGAGCAACACCGCCACACTCCGAATTCGCCGCCGTGTAATATTTGTAATATTTGCGCACCACAGAAATAGAGGGTTTACCCTTGCATTGAACCCCGGACGGGGTCGAATTTCCCCAATTTTTGCGTAAATCAGGCCATTTCAGGTGCTCGGCAGTCCGAAGCCTGCTTTCAACGGGGCTGTGAACCTCGTGAGTAGAGCTAATTCTGTGAATCTTTAGTGCCAGCGATGCCATTCGAAACGTTTTGTAGCAACCATGTCGCAGCTTGCTCAACGCTACACTGGGACGTGTCGCGTCATCATCGTGGGAAGTCTCACCCCATTTGTTTCCGGAGCCGCTTCCATAGCGGTTTAACCTGTCGTTTTATCGTCTTTTCCCCAAGGATATTTGAGGCGCGTAAAGCATACGAAACGAAATTTCTCCGGCCAAGGTAAGAGTACCGCCGGTATAACTTCCCCTTGTACAACGGCGTAGCCGCTTCGCCTCTCGCGACGCGTAAATCATTTCGGGTACGCATAGTCACGCGGGCGAGGCGCACGCCGCGTCTCATCCGCTCCGAATACCGTGCCAACGATGCGGATCGAAGCGAAACCTGCTGGCCATCGAAAATAAAGCCGAGATATTGCAGTGGTTTATCAGCCTTGAGTTTTCCGGATGCCGACGTAAAGAAACGCTCCTCGGTTTTCTTCGGGTGTAGCGGCAATCGATAAAGATCAGCAAGTTCGTTTGCCAGCATCATGAACTCCTTACCTTTGCCTTCCGGTGCTATGATGAGCATGTCGTCGCAGTAGCGGAAATACTTTCCACCTGATGCTGCGGCGGCAGTCCACATAGCTTGGTCAAAGCCCGTCATGTAGATGTTGGATAAGAGCGCGCTTATAGGCGAACCTTGGGGAATTCCTTTCGCCAGTAAGTTACGCTCAATCAGACCACAGCCGCGAACCACGTTACGGAAAACGTCGGGCTCGCAAATCCTCGCACCTGACCGACGGGGATTGTTAAATGAAATGCCCAACGTTTTGTAGAGATTTCTCTTATCAACCCAAGAGAAGCGCGTGAGCGATTTGAAGACGTTATAGTGATCGGGCGGGAGGTCTTTGACGCCGAGAATAGCGGCCCAACTCGCCTTCAATATTTTGTGATCTAGATTACCGAAAAAATCACTGATGTCGGCGCAGACCACATCTGCGCCACCCATCAGTTTGATTGCATCGAACGCCTCTTTTGCGAACTCGATGTTGCTTTTCCCAAGTTTTCGAAATGCGAGCACAGAGGGTTGGTATTCAACCTCTCTAAGATACTCCTCATAACGCGCACTCAGTTGCGATGCATAGAATGCGTAAATGTGACTATCTACGTGAGAAGCGTAACTTACTGGTCGTTCTTTTGGAGTAGCCACCAAACGCTTGTGAACTTTATCCCATTTGATCTTGTGGCTCTTAACTGTGAATCGGATGAAGGGATAAAACGCGTGGCGCGTCACAATTTCTGGATTGCAGGCGATGACAGCTGCGGCTTTTTCGTTAATAGGTAAATCAAAATGTAGATACCTGCGGCGCCTATACCACTCGGGCAGTTTGCTCATCAGCTCACCTAGCAAACCGGGGAGGCGACGGTTGGCGGCATTCCAATAACCGCCTCCCCGGATATACAGCAATGTTCTTCACATTATCTCACTCGGTTTATAAACCGAGCTTTGGCCGCTAATGTTAGAAATGAAATATCATGTCAGTATCGACGTAGAGGTCCGTATGACGGAAATCCTAGTCTATGCGTTGTCTGCGCTGCGTCTCTGCTCGTGGAGCGGTTCGGCATGGCTTGACAACCTGTCACTTTCCTCTCCAGCAAATCCGAAGAGCGTGAAGAATATAAAGGACGCTCTTCCGCTGCGCAAGTGCGGCATAGAAATACTATGGGGGCGCGTCGGGTTGCTCTACCAATTGATCTAATTCGCATATTTTGATTGTGCGATCGACGTTCGGGTAAGGATGCCGGATTGACTTGCGTTATATAGTGGGTAAGCTGTCCGCGAGGAGCTTATGGCGGGTAGGCGCGAAGAACACGCCTCAGGCGTTTACTGGCGGGGAGAAGACAGATGAGCGATAGACCAATTGTCTTGAGGAGCGCCTGTATCAAGCTGCTCTCGGCAACCGAAGCTGACCCAAGGAAGTCCCATCAGCACGAGTTCAACGGTGTCGCGCTGCTCGAGCAAATATTTGGCGAGGAGAGCTTTGAACGAGAAGCCGTCTTCTCGTTGAGGGGGGAGGCCATCGCTGACAGAGCAAAAGTCACTTGGTACGACGCTCGGAGGAAGCATCCAACGCGATCCGAACACCGTCTTTACTTTCGGGAAAATAAAGTGATGGCCCGCGCCCGCGAGGGCGACAATATCCTCATCGGTTTCGACAATAGAAACGAACTGCATTGCGTGCTGATACCAAGCGGGGCAAGCGGCTACCGGAACGACATTTCCGGCTGGGAAGTTGCGACTGACGTAAATACCTGAACTCGCCGCTGGCAAAGCCCCCGTCGAATGGCTTTGAATTTAACAACATAGCGGTCGGATCGCCGTACAGCAATCGGTCATCATAGTTGCGATGAGCAACGCAACTCGATGTCCTTAACTGATCTTATGTGAACAGTGGATTTCGCTGCGCAAAACAATACTCCGGATTGCGTGGTCGAGTAGCTGCTGAAATCGGTAGTGCCCGGCCAATACGTTTGCCAGATGCACTCCGTCCAAGAGCATCATCGTAAGTTCCTTCCCTTTGGGAAGGCTGGCAAGGACGCCGTCCGTGAAGCCAGACATCGAAATAAATAGACCTCGGCCGTCCATCTTGCCTGACAGTTTGTAGTGAAATTGCCCGATCTGGGCTGGATCGGTTTGTGCCGCAGTCCACTTTAGCTCGATCAAATAAAACCGCCCCTCGTGTTTTATCGCGCCGTCCAACTGCTCACCTGCAATGCGAAAAGGCTCAACGACAGGGATGTCACTGAGTTTCATCAACTGAACGAAAATCTTCTCAAGTTCGTAGCCCTTTTGCTGTGGCGACATGCTGTGTGCAGCCAGAAACCGACTCTGAAGATCGGCCAGACTACTCGCATAGTTTGGCCCAGCAGACTTCTTGGGAGCATTTCGTGCGGTCTGCTTCGCCTCTTGCTCTTTGTTTTGCTTTGCCAGCAAGTCTTTCAGTCGAAGTGACGCAAGTTGCGCCTTTTGCACTTGGTGGTTGCTGTCCTGCGGTGTGAAAGATTCCTGCTCGACCAGAATACGAACGAAGTTGCGAGAGACTTCTAGCCGCCGGTTGTATTCACCATTGCGGAGCATTTGATATAGCGAGTCCATTTGACCGCGCTTAGTCAACGGCTTTCCTGTCTCGTCCTTAAGCTGTTTGATCGCTTCAATGACTGCAACCGGTACGCTGGATCGCTGCCAAGCTTTATGCAAGTCATTTTTATACCAGTATAGGTTCGCCAGCCCATCCTTGATCAGGACTTCAATTTCTTCGTTGAAGACATCAAACATTCTTTGCCTCGACGCAAATGGATCACAAATGCACGGGATAACGATCCGAAGACCGGCACTTCTAATGGCCTGTGCTCATGTTATCGAAGAAGATTCACTGGCTGAGTCGCTTTCGAATCAGGATCGGCGATTCGGTCAACATTTCGGGCACGGCGCAGTTGCCACCTTTCCAGTATCGTCTCGCAATGTCGCGATTATTCGGCAAGAAACCAACGCCGCTTGCGAAGCGGATCGCACCGTTTAGCAAGGAAAAGTCCGCAATAAATCTTTTGGCTGTGGCAGTAGTTAGCTCGACCTCATACAGGTACGGATTGCCCCCGAGGTGTGCGCGGCACGCGTCAATAGCTTTCATCCCGTCCATTATGAAAACACAGTTCAGTCGGCTTGGGCGGTCGCTGAATTCGGCCGCACGAATCGCCTCGAGAGTCATCTCGCTTGCAAGACGCCAAGGCTCGTTGAAGCCGTCAAGGGTTATCTGCATACCGGATGGATTCCAGTAGCGCGAGCTATCCAAGCGGCGTCCCCAGTTGCCTGGCTGCAGAATTGTATCTATTGGATGCTCTGACGAGGAAAAGTGGTAGTAGGTCATGATAGACGAGCTCTGTTCCCTTGCTATACGACGCTCAGTTTGACTTTGCGCTTGCCACTAGTAGAGCCGCCACCCTCAATACTGTGATAGTTGGTGAGACGGAACAGAAGGTTGTCGAATTCCACGACCGGCAGCGACAGCTCGTTCGAGATCGCATGCTTCGTCATGCCATCGGCACGCAACATCTGCAGAACCTTGTCCCAAACGACAGAGGTTTCACGCTCGACAGAATATGGCTCAGATTGCCGATAGTGTTGTGATATCTGGATCGCGAAGTTGCGGTGCTGCCAATCGGTGGTAATGCCTAGGCGATGCAATCGATAGTTCAAAGCGGCGACCGATACCCGCCACCGCTTTTTGGCTTCCACTATCTGATTTACTGCGTTGACCCGAGGAAGCCGCGCTTTCAAATCTCCCTCTGGCATCAGAAACGCCGAGGCAAATTGGTTGGCCTCATCTTCGACGACCCTCCCTCCCTCTGGACCACCATGCTTGTGCAGGACAAGATGCCCAAGCTCGTGCGCAGCGTCGAACCTGCTGCGCTCAGCGGTCTTAAACGTGTTAAGAAAGATGTAGGGCGTTTCCTTCCTCCACATCGAAAAGGCGTCGACCGTCTTTGTGTTCTCCGCGAGCGAAAACACCCGCACACCCTTGGCCTCAAGGAGATGCACCATGTTTGTAATTGGACGATCTCCGAGCCCCCATTCCTCGCGCAGAACCCGTGCTGCCGCTTCGGGGTCAGCACAGTCCTTGCAGTCGATGAGCGCATGCGAAGGCAGATGGAACCGTGCGTCAACCCAATCGTTGAAAATGAACGAAAACGCACCAGCAGCGAGTGCCGCATCCCTCTCGCGAGCAGACATTGTGCTCATCGACCGGAAGCTGGCAGCTTCAGGTTGTGGCTCATCGATGTCGTTGCCGGAAAAGAATGCGACCGGGAAGTTCAAGGCGTTAGAAAGCGCATTCAAACTTTCCTCGGGCGGTTCCGCTTCGCCGCTTTCATACCGAATGATTGTCTTTTGATCGCAGCCCAGCACCTCCGCGAGAGCCTTTTTCGTGAACTTGCGTCGGCGCCTAGCGAGACTCAGTCGGCTTGGATTAAACATGCTTACTTACGGGTTACTTCGATAGGGAATGCGTCGAGATCGTCGTCATCGTCGCTGCTATTTTGATCGCGGATCGGTGTATTCCATTCACCGGGAGCCACGAGGATGATCTTCTCAAGGCACTCGGAAGCGTAGCCAGCTTCGAAATCCCCCAGCAACGACAACTCGGCCTGAACGTTGTCGCCCTTGATGAAGACGCAAACGTGCCACGTGGCGTATTCGCTGAGGTTGGTGATTTGCACTTCTCCCTCAGGAAGGGGCCAATCGTCGGCGTCCGGCAGCGCGAATTGATGGACCTGTTTATTGTTAAACGCAGCGCGCTCCGAGTTCGGGCCTTTCTTCGAACGGTTCTGCGGCACGCGATCGGGAATCCCAGCCCCGTCGTCGGCATTCAGGATGGCCAGCCGGACCTTTTTCTCGCGGTTCAGACAGGTAGCAAGACCGCCGGTATTGTCTTTGAGCCAGCCCAACGGTCGAAGCAGTTCACGGCTTCGACGGACGCCGTGTCGCCACGAAGAATAGCCTGCAGCGCCCGGTGGGTCGTTGTCAGTACAGCCTGCATACCCCGCGACACATGCTTGCACGGTCTCAATCATGATTTCGCGAGTGAGGCCGAGTTGCGACAGCCTCGATTCGACTTCTTCGAATTTCTGGTGCACGACCGCGGGCATACGAGGACTCCATGTCCATTTTTGGAACCTCAATTGTATTGGAAAAAATGGACATTGTGTAGGCTGGGTAGCGATATCGGAGGGCGGCTCAAGCGCCATCAGGCGAGCGGCGTACCTTGCACAGTTCGAACGCCCTTCGGACGAGCGGGGCCAGTGATTCAGCCAGATATGCCCCAGTTGCTCGAGGTACGCAGCAAGGAATTGCCTTCTTCGCCGTGTCAGCCCGAGGAGGATGACCCGTTGTTGTTTTCAGAAAATGTTACACGGGAGCGTCGGCAGCGCGAAAAATATACTTGACATCGCCCAGTGGACTCACTAGCCTCACATTTACCGCGACGCAGGTATGCACGTTTTTCACTCTCACCAAGCGGTGGGAGGCGGCTACGCGAGGATATGCAGATTCATTGCCTCTGCCTCGTACGTCTTGGAGTTACGTTTCATAGCTGTTGCCGCCTTCGGTGACGCCGGGCTGAGTTCGGTAAACGGAAGGAGGATGCGCCTGGTCACCCTGTGTCCTCGGCACCTCGGTTTTTTGCAACCAATGTTGCGACCGAGTCGAACGGCGAGTGTCGTCGTCGGTCGCGCCTGCCAAGGACACTGTCATGAATATCCTATCCTTCGAAGATCACGTTTTCCCGCGCCCAGTTGAGGCGCTTCCTGAATTCGCCAACGCACAGGCTCGTCGCACGCTCGCTGAGAGAATTGCGGCGGCTTTCGGGTTGTCCGCCGCGACGGCAACGGCCATCGCGAATTCCGTTGTTGATCCCTCCGCCGTGAGAAAATCGATCGGCGATCCCTCAGACCCCGAGGTCGAACGAATTGCAGTCCCGGGGGGCACGCTCCTTGGGATTCGAACGACGGTTTGGTCGCGGCGAGTCATGCCTGATCCTCGGAACCCCCGCACCCTTCCATCGCGGCGACATCCGTTCGCGGTTGACCCGGGAAGTGCCGGTGAAGACTCGAAGTTTCGACCGATACCGGAGCCTCGCGCGTTGGATGCGGAAAGACCGCATCTCGCCGAACTCGAAGTCGAAATCGAAAGTCGACACCATCTGAATTGGGCCGCGCAGCACGCGGCTGCCTACGTCTTGTCGGAAAACGATTGGCGCGCTTCCATCGCATCCCAAGGAGTAATGGAGGCGGTCTGGCTTGTATCTACGACGTATAGCTCGCCAGACGGAACGGAGCCTGCAACGACACTAACCACGGCCGAGGGCTCTTCCCGCGTGACCGCAGTTCACCAACTCTTGGACGTGCGGTCAGCCGACGTTCCATACGAGTCCAACGAGGCAGCATTTCGTGCGCGGATTCGGAAGCTGAACGCGAGTCTCGAAACTGGCGCGGACAACAACGATCTCATCGCATTACGCTGCGAGCAGATTCCTGCGCTAATTCTGGTGGGTTTTGCCCCGCATTCGTCGGGTACGACGGGATTTTCTACTGCGGTGAAGTCGTTGGTCGCGTTGCGTCACGTCGACCCGCCGAAGCCTTGGGGTGAAGGGCCTGAAAACGAGTCGTTAGCGGATGAAGTGCTTGATGAGATGTTCCGGCGCGGGCTCATTTCCGATACCGAGCGCAACTATTATGCGGGTGCGTGCACGAAGTCCGAAGCCGAAGCGGCGCACCTTTCCGCCGATCCGGTTCAAAGAGCCGCTTGCATCGTCCGTTTGTTGACTAACGCTGGCCCGGAATTCAACGAAGCGATCCGCGTAGCAGTTACCAGTCAGTCAACGCGAAAACGAATCACGTCGAAACTGGCTAATGAGCTTGCGACCGCGCTCATTCTTCGTGCAGTTGCTGGAGACCCAGCGAAAACCGACCAGATTCGCCGCTATATGCGGCACGCCTTTGGCAAGTCCGTTCATCGCGAGACCTGGCAAAGTACCGCTAGGGACACCGACCAATTGGTAAAGGATGCATTGTGCGAACTCAGAGAGGCTATTGCAGCGGGCGGTGTGGGCGACGCCGGTCCGGCATCAGTCGAATTGGCGGTCCGGGCATCTTATCCCCTGCTTGTATCGGGCCGGCTCAACGCTGATCGCGGCTCTTCGGGCAACTCGCAACCTGATCGCAGAACGCCAGGCGAAGTGCTTGATGCTATGCGCCAAACTCAACAAGGCATCTTCCAGCTTGGGCAGGCACTTACTGATTTCGAGCAACGTGTTCCGCTTCGGGCGGTAGATGAGAATGGCGACATCCGAAAGCTCAAGGATGGCGGCGGCGATTTGCCGATCAACGACATCTACCTGCGCGGCGAATTTCCTCCTGCGGGCAAGAAGCGGGCTCCTCGTCCGGGCGATACTCCGCAGGATCACTTCCACAATCGCGTGGCCGCGTTCAGTGCAGCGATGGAAGAAGCCAAGAAAGCCTTTGCCGATCTTGGTTCTGTGGCCGGCGATGACGCGCGACCCTTGGTCGAGTCGCAAGGCGTTGATTACCGAGCTTGCGCCGTCTGGCGAGAGCTCCTTGCGGAAATCGACGAGGAGCTCGTTGTTTGGAGTCGAACGTTCCGGCGCACGTATGGTAATGGCGAAGTGCCTTCGTCTCGCAGCGGGGCGGTGGAACAGGCTGAAGAGCCATTCGATGAAGCCGAATGGGACGAAGGCGACGACGATCAACACGTTGCATAGCCGAACTGCTTTGCGGCGTTAGGACCCCGCTTGCGGCAGATTTGCCGCAAGCGGGTGTCGCGAGGTAGTAGTTGAATCGCCAGTTCTGCAGCCGCATCGCGATACCAATGAACTGGCGTCTGTCGACGGCCCTATAAGGAGGGAACAGTAATGAAAGAGCCGGGATTAGATGATCGTCACCGCAACGAGGATGGCCGGATTCGGCAAAAGCGAAGCGATACGAAAAACAAGAACTTGCCGCAGCCTATTCCGGGTTTTTCGCCCGAAACGACACTTGAGACGATGCGCAAAAAAACAGGTAGGACGAGCGAAAAAGACGTGCGCGAAGTCGCCAAGCGGAAACGCTGATTGAAACGCAGATCAGCGCGCTCGCGCTCTACGCGACGCGGACGGTACTAGATTGCAAGCCCGGCTTCTGCCGGGTTTGTCGTTTCTGGTGTCCGTGCACTGGCTCGATACGGTACACCGTAGCGACCCACAGCTAGGAGCCGTGTTGTATGGCTCAATAGAATTAACCGACATTGAGCCATGTGGTAATATTGATCCATCAATTTAATTGATCCACATGAAACCATGCGCAAAATCTACTACGGGCGGATTTCCACCACGGACGGGCAGTCCTCTGCGAGTCAGTTAGAGGACGCCAAAGCCCACGGCATTGACAAGAAGGACATTTTCATAGACGAGGGTGTCAGCGGCTATCACGTGGCTCCAGAGGATCGCGAACAGTGGCGGAAAGCCGAGCACGATCTACGGCATGGGGGCATCCTTATCGTGCGCTGGCTGGACCGGATCAGCCGCCGGTACGACGAACTACACCGAACTATGTACCGGCTCATGGGCTTAGGGGTGCGCGTCGAATGCACGCTCAACGGGATGGCGTTCGACGGGAACGCGAAGGACCCGATTGAAAAGGCCACGCGAGACGCGGTGCTGGCATTCATGGCTGCACAGGGCGAAGCCGACTACCGCAACCGGGCCGAAATGCAACGGCGCGGTGTTGCGATTGCCAAGGCTGCCGGGAAATATACCGGTCGCGCCCGTACGCATGACTACGCTGCGATTAGAGCGTGGCGAGCAGAAAACGGGGCAAGCATTCGCGCAACAGCAGAGCAATTCGACATTGGGACCGCGACGGTGAAGCGTGCATGCGCTGACGTGCGTTGAATCAAGGGGAGGACGTCGGCGCGATTCAACTCGACCGCCGACTATACGCCCATGATCGGTGCTCCTCTCAACGGAAAATCGTTGTCGGTGGCCACTACATCTTGTTTTTAGCCAGTGTCTCGTATTCGAACGCCGTTAACCCCGAGGTTAAATAGTCGTCGTTCAGCAGCTTATACAACTTCTTCACGCTTTCGCGTGATGACAACTGGAATTGCCCGTTGACAATTTTTAGACCAATTTTTTCAGCCTTCTGCGTCGCGAACGCCAAAATAATAGCGGTCTCAAGCTGCAGTACATCGCTTTGCCCCGCACGCAATATGTCGCGCTTGGGTGCGGCACAAGCCGCAAGATAACCTTTTACGTCGTTAACAATTCCCATGGCCAAGATTGCTTGAGCAACGGCCAACATCTCACGCTGCACGATTTCCGTAAATGAAAATGCCTTCTCGAATTTTGCAAAGTCATTAATATAGAACTCGCCATCCGCCAGCAGCACGTCAAACCCCGGCGTAACTTTGATGATGTCGCCGTCAAAAATCGTAAACCGATTTTCCATTTTGTACAGCAGTATCTGGTCCCTCTTGACAAGGGAGACCGGATAAAAAGTCTTAAAAAACACAATCGATTGCTGCGCTGAGGCAATCTTTATCGCAATCGTTCGAATGTCTCCAACTGCATTTTCGTCGAACGAAAAGAAATTGGGCTCCGGTTCGTTCTGCAGGTCTCGCAATTGCGCGAATTCAATAGGTTGCTCCTGCAAGTCATACATCACTAAGACGTCGCTGCGCTGGTCGAGCTGGGACAACAGCACAGTTCCCAGTTCGTCGTTCTCAAAAAACTCCCGAACTCCTGCGACATAATTTCTCAATACCGCCGCCGTGGCTCGATCATCGAAATCGGCCAGCTTATACGTCCTTGCTGCGCCAGCCCCCAGCCCAAAGTAAAGCTTCATGTTCACGCCGTCATCGAAAATGGCGTCCAGATGGGCTTTAAGTTCTTGTTTGGTTTTCATGTCAGATACGCGTGGCCTTTCTCGCGAAAAAAATCTTTTTATCCAGACGAAGTATATTGACTGAATCCCCGACTTCGATTTCTTCTCTCGATATCAGGATGGCAGCCTTACCCTGCGTCTTGACGTTGAATATCTTAAAACCTAGCAGCGACAACGTCGGATTTGCATAGAACAGGTCTGTTTTTACGTAGATTGCGCCGAGCAATAATAGCGTAATACCTAAATTTATCATCTGCCTTGGGCTATCCAAACCAAATCCGACCAATGGAATAACATACGTGGCGAGAAATACAAGATGCTCGGCATTCTTATCTTCAAGTTCGTCTATTTTTACCGGGCCGTCCTTCGCGCCTGAAATAATCCTGACAAAGAATACGTAGAAGATCGTCGAAGCAGCGAGCATCACTACGCAAACGATCGGCAGGGAATTTTGCAGGGCGAGCTTTCCTATCGCAGACCAAGGCAGAAACGAACAATCGAGGCAAAAGCTCACATCGGCGTTCACCTTATTGACAAAAACAAGAACAAAAAGCAACCACAAAGACAAAAGATACATGCCGACCTTTACGAGGCGGCTCATTCGAATCGATGCGACATTCACTTGGCCCCCGATGCCCCGCAAGCTATGTTAGCGAAGGGCGTAATTTCTTCTTGCCAAAATGTAACACATTGTATTTCTGCCTCCCAGCGACCGTCCTCCACATAGTGAGCACGCAGAATGCGGCGCTGCCGTCCGCAGCAGCGCGGAGCAAACCCGATCGTCCGAAATGGGAGGCAACTCGGACGGCGTGGGATGCCCGATAAGGCTAGGAAAAGGAGGCGCGTTGCTACAGCCTTCGGGGATACTTCCAAATTGCAACTCGCCGACAACTAATAAAATTGATTTGCGATACGTTGATGGTTCAGGCCGACGACATCGACGTCCTAGAATGGCTTGTGCCTACAAACGCGATGATGTCGCGACAGACAAACGGTTTCGTTGGAATGCCGGGGATATTGTGCCGAATAGTCGACTTGACCCGTTTCGTGTCATCGTAGGGGCGGTCGCTGCCCGTCAAAACAGCGAGCTTTTGCTCGAGATGGCTGCAGCAACGGGACTGCGATTTGATCCGTTGCTCGTAGGGCCCGACGCGTATTCGCACAAGACGCGTGTGCGGGCACTTCAGCCTAGAATCATCGCCGCTTATGACGCACTTGATGAATCAGAAGCGCTCAGCGCAGCGAATGGACTCACTGCAGCAATCGCGAAAAACGCGGAATTGCTGGTCGAGGTGTCCAACGCTCTTCGGCCGATTGCCTGGGACGTGCGAGACGGCCAGCTAGTGGCGTCCGAACAGGCTTTACGGGAAATGTTCTTCCCGAAAGGCTCTCAGTGGGACGCGTTTGTTGTGCTCGGCGGCGTGTTCAGGGAAGCGCAGAAAGAACTGATGGTTGTCGATGGATATTGTGACCAGACGCTTTTTCAGCATCTTTCCGCGCGAGCGGCAGAGCCTCTGAACGTAAAGGTACTGTGTTGGCGGTACGCGACTGCGGTCGCTGCTGAAGGCAGAGCCTTCGCAGCACAGTATTCAGGATGGAACATCGAGGTTCGACAGGCCAAGGATTTTCATGATCGGTTCGTCGTCGTTGATGGCAGTTCCTGTGTTCACATCGGTGCTTCAATTAATGGTGCTGGCAAGACGGCATTCATGATCAGCAAAGTTGAGGATCAACAAAATCGCGGCGCGCTACTCGCGGCAATACAGGGTTCATGGACTGCGGCAATGATGGTTTCATGACCCTCAATACGAAGACCGGAAAGCGCCCCCAACTTTGACCAAACGGACTTGGTCGGCCCCGTACATTAGCGAATGCACGCGGATAGCGACCGCCCGGTTCTTGCAAATCCGGTAACCAGACGGTAACAGGGCGGATGTCGGCAAACAGGAAAAGAAAAAGGACTTACGGTGTTAGCTCGTAAGTCCTTGTTCCTGCTGCTTTTTTCGTGGTCGGAGCGAAAGGATTCGAACCTTCGACCCTCTGATCCCAAATCAGATGCGCTACCAGGCTGCGCTACGCTCCGACGAATCCGAGATTCTACGTGGCATTAGGTGCCAGAGTCAACCACGAATTGCGCCGGAGTGAAAAAAGGCCTCGCCGTCGACGAAGGTTGTCCTCTCAATGCCGGCGGCGCATCCAGTGCGGCATGTGCTGGTGCGCGATCCAGTGGTGCAGGAAGCCTTCGCCGTCGTGTTCGCGTCTGTAGGTCCTCGCTTCGAAAATCGACAGGGCGAGCAACACGAGCAGACCTATTGCAAGTCCGATCAGACCAGCGATCGATTCAGCGTCCATGGCAGTCTCCTATGACACGCAACTGTGCCTTTATAGTAGGTCACGCGTAACAAAATGGGAGGTGGGAGACTGCTTACGGCGACTTCGTCGGACGCGAATTGCAGGTAGACTCTCGGCGCTTCATTGCCGTTATCGTCATTCTGTATCGAGAGTCTATGAACCGCGTTTTATTGATTGCGTTGATGCTGGCTGCCGGACTCGCCGGCTGTGCCAACGATGCTTCCGGGCATCATGGCGGGCCACCGCCGAAAGATCCCGTCGATTACCACGGCGTACCTACCGACGACCGCCCGCCTGTGATAGCGCCAGCGCCCTGAGCGCCGGCTGATGACAAAAGCGAAGCGCCGGCGCGGGCACGCCGGTGCTTCTGACCCGCGCAGACTGTTTGCGCGGAGAGCGCGGGCTGTAGTCATTCTAGGGCGCGGTGCGCGCGCGATATGTGTGCGCTTGTTTCAAGCCGTAAGTAACCGTGCACGGCGTTGCGGGAGTGAACGCATGGCGTGCCGTTCGTCCGCGGCGGATGGAGCACGACGTGCGCGTTCCTAAGATAAAACCATGCACCGACGGCACGCCGGACGCTGCAGCAAAGCTCATGCGGCGACGCCTACCATGCCGCGTACAACGCCGGGCAGGAAGCGCGCAAGCGTGAGGCCGCGCGCCGCCATGAAGATCAGCATGGCGGCCCACAAACCGTGATTGCCGTATAGCGCCAGCAAGGCCCACGAAGCCACGACGAACACCGCAAACGACAGCGTCATCGATATCATCAGTTCATGCGTGCGCGTGGCGCCGATGAACACGCCGTCGAGCAGAAATCCCCAGACGGAGATCACCGGCAACAGCGCGGCCCACGGCAGATAGGTTTCGGCCGTGGCACGCACCGCTGCCTGATTGGTCAGGCCGCCGATGATCCATGATCCCGCGCCCCAGTACACCAGCGAGAAGCCCAGTGCGCCGAGGGCGGACCACAGCGCCGTCACCCTGACGGCCTGCGCGAAAGCGTGCCGGTCGCGCGCGCCGATCGCAGCGCCTACCAGCGCTTCTGCGGCGTGCGCGAAGCCATCGAGTCCATAGGCCATGAAGGTCTGAAAGTTGAGCAGCAGCGCGTTGGCGGCAAGCGTGACGTCTCCCTGCTTCGCACCGAGATGCGCGAACCAGCCGAACGACGAAAGCAGGCAGAGCGTGCGCACAAAGATATCGCGATTCAGCACGATCAGACGCTTGAGCGCGGCAGCGTCGAAAAGGGCGGCGCGGTTCAGCGCAGGCAGGCCACGCGCTCTGCCATGCCACAACAACGCCGCGCTGAGCACGAAGCCGAGCGCGTCGGCCGTGGCCGTGGCCGCGCCGATGCCGGCCACACCCCAGTCGAATACGTACACGTACAGCAGCACCGCTGCGATATTCACGCTGTTGATGAAGACTTGCGAGAGTAGCGCCAGCCGAACTTTCTGCGTGCCGAGCAGCCAGCCGAGCGCCACATAATTGCCGAGCGCGAGCGGCGCGGCCCAGATGCGAGCGTGACAGTAGATTTGCGCGTGGCGTTGCACCGCGTCGCTGCCGCCGATCGCGCGCAACGCGTAGCCGATCAGCGGCATTTGCAGCAGAAGCACCGCTGCACCGATTACTGCCGCGAGCAACAGCGCGCGTACGACGGTGTTGCGCAATTCGGCATGGTCGCCCGCGCCGTGCGCTTGCGCGACGAGGCCGGTGGTGCCCATGCGCAGGAAGCCGAAGCCCCAGAACACGAAGTTGAAGAACAGACCGCCAAGGGCCACGCCGCCAAGATAGGAAGCGCCGTTCAGATGGCCGGCAACGGCGGTGTCGACCGCGCCGAGAATCGGCTGCGTCAGATTGGCGAGGACGATGGGGAACGCCAGCGTCAGCACCCGGCGGTGCCAGCGCACCGGAACCGCGGGTGGCGTCGCGGCCGCGCCGCCCGCCAGGGGGACTTCGTTCGGGGCCTGCGCCGGGTCGCTCAATTACGTTCCTGCACGCATACCCATGGCGAGACTACCACGGCCCACAGATCGGGATCGCGCGCCGCGAAATCGGCGGCGGTTTCCGCCTGTACACGCTCGACGAGGCCGGCCGACAACCATTGCGTGACTTGTGTGGTGTCGTCGCTGGCAATGGCCTCCGCGACGCTCACCAGATCGATATCGCGCGCAACGCGCAGCAGTATGCCGCGCGCAAAAAAGCGTTCGAGTTCGACCCAGCCGATCCTGGCGGTTTCGGCGAGCAGCTTGGCATACAGCGGGCTATGAGTGGCGTCGTTGGAAGTCATCGTAAGTGGGTTCTGACGGGGCCGTTACTATAAACCATCGGCACGGGTCGCCAGGGCGGCGCGCGTTCCGGTACGCTTGAGGTCTTTCGAAAATCATTTTGAACCTTCATGTCACTGGATTCAACGGCGCCGGCTTCGGACGCACAAGCTCACGGGTTGGTTGGCGTCACACTCACGCGCGCCGACGTGGAGCGCCTTGTCGCTGCGAGCGCCGCGGGGACTAAAGAGCCGCTCCATTTCACGGATTGCGATTTCGAAGGCGCCGATCTGTCGCGACTCGATCTGCGCGGCGCCGAATTTCATCGCTGCACGATTGTCGAGACGTCATTTTTCGGCGCGCTGCTGTCCCACACCCGCTGGGTCCGGTGTCGTGGCCGCGAGGCGGATTTTGCGTCGGCCGATCTGGTCGACGCGGCGTTTCAGTCGAGCGACCTGAACAACACCAGTTGGCGGCGCACCAAGCTTGCCTCGGCGTCGTTTCACAGTTGCAAGCTGACTGGCGCCAACTTCGAAGCCTGTACGGCGCTCGGTTTGAGCTTCGTCGAAACCTTGCTGGTGGGGGCGCATTTGCGCGGCCTGTCGTTTCGCAAGGCCACGCTGCAGCAACTCGATTTCTCCGATGCCGATCTGGCCGGTGTCGACTTCCGCGAGGCGATTTTCGACGGCGGCAGCCTGAAAGATGCGCATCTGAAAGGTGCGCGTTTTGACGGTGCGGACCTGCGCGAGGCTGACCTGAGCGGCGTGCGGCTCGTCGATGCGGCGCTTTTCAAAGGCGCGACGATTTCGCATCAGCAGGCGGCGGTGCTGGTGACCGAACTGGGCCTGCGTGTCATGTGATCGCCAGTTCGAGTTGGCTGGGTTTAGCCATTCGGCCAGCTTGAACGAATGGCGACTCGCGCCTATCATCCGATTTATCGATTCATTAACCGCGGCTGATTTTAAGCTTTGCGATTTGTCAGTTGATCTGACAATTATTTTAATATATTCGCCGTTCGCGAATGCGTTGGGCGGAAGGCGACTCTTTATTCGATCGCCCGATATTCACTAGTAGATCAGTATGGTGCGTTGGCGCACCAAAGGTTCGCAAGGCATAAAGCGTCCGGATCATACTGGGCGCGGCGCGCGGGAATCGGGGAATCGCTTTCGTCAGGCCTTTCCGGTGCAGTGTGGGCAGATGATTGATTCATAAGGCATTACGGCAACGCGTGGGTTTTTCGTGTTGCCGTTTGCGTGCCGTTTCGTCCGCAATGGATCGGCGTATTCAGCTCGCTTATTTCCGACATTTTCATTCACATAATGCGGATTCCGTACGCCGCGTCACATTTTCAGTGCAATTAATAGATTGCGCTTGTAAAAGCAGGTTGTTAGATTCCGTTTTGGCGCATGGTGAACCGGTCCTTTGCCGATATGCGCCGAACCCCCGTTCGCCCGGCCTCGTGCCGGGCTTTTTTTGCCTGGTCACAGCCGTTTCAAGCCGGCGTCACCACGAATTCACACGTGGCACGGGTCATTGAAAATTACTTTTCGCTTTCAATGACCATGGCCTGGTTGACCATCTTCCTCGGCATCTGGCCGATTGCGCTCGGTCTGCTGTTCGCATTCGCCGCGCGCATCGACCCGCGTTCCGGACGCTGGCGGCGCCGCTCGCGCTAGCGTCGCGCCCTGTCCGTTATTGGGTTTTGTCTCGCCTTCACTGCTTGCAGCGAATCACCATCGAGCGGTTTTTGACGTTCGCTCCGAAAATTCCGCCGACCGTACCGCCCGAGGTCGCGCCGTTGTCGACGTCTTTCGAAATGACGTCGTAGCCATAGTTGCCGCAGACCTGGCCGGCGCGCTGATAGCACTCGGCCCAACTGGAGCTCGCGTCGCTGCCGCTGCAGTTGATCGCAAAGCCCGTGTCGCCGCTCGGCAAGTAAGTCATCGTGGTCGTGCTGGAGCAGCCGCCGAGGCTGCCGAGGGTCAGCAGACCGAGGCCGATCGCCGCGGCCGTTGTAAAGGACGCGAGTGCGCTCTTCATTGCAGGTTCCTTACAGGTGACGGGGAGGACGTGGCCGAGGCCACGTCATGCATAGGATGGAGCGTGTTACAGCGTGCCCGGTTCCCTCGACGGTTGCAGGGCGCGTGCCTGACGCAGCGGACGGCTAGCGCGGCGGCAAGGCCCGTGACGGGTCGATCGAGCGGCCCTGATAACGCAGTTCGAAGTGCAGCATGACACGATCGGTATCGGTGTCGCCCATTTCAGCGATTTTCTCGCCGCGCGCAACGGACTGCCCTTCTTTCACCAGCAGTACGCGGTTGTGCGCATAGGCGGTCAGATACTCGGCATTGTGCTTGATGATCAGCAGGTTGCCATAACCGCGCAAGCCGTTACCCGCATAGACCACGGTGCCGGCCGCCGCGGCGACCACCGGGGTGCCTGCTGCCGCCGAAATGTCGATGCCCTTCGAATTGCCGCCGTCGAAGCGCCGGATTATCGTGCCGTCGGCCGGCCATACCAGCGATATGGTCGAAGCCGGCGCGGGCGACGGCGAGCTATCGGCAGGCGCCGGGCGCGGCGCAGTTGAAGCGCTCGCACTGCCTGCGCCGCTGCTGCGGACCGCCCCGCTCGTGGACGATGCCGCATTGCCCGGTGGCGCGACGCGCAGCACCTGGCCCACCTCGATGCTGTCCGGGTTGGTCAAATTGTTCCAGCGCGCGATGCTTTGCACCGATTGCCGGTTGCTGCGCGCGATCTTCGACAGCGTATCGCCCCGTTCGACGCGATAAAAACCAGGTCCCACCGGAGCGGAGCCGCACGCAGCGAGCACCGCCAATAACGACGCGCAGGCGAGCCGTTTCACCATTCTTGTTCTGTTGAGCATTGGACCTCGCAAAGCGCTGCCACGCGCCGATCCTGATCACGCGGCAGGTAAGTGCAAAGCGTCCGATTCTAACGGTTTTGCGCTGCAGCACCCGAAAAACGGATGTCGAGGCGGGTGCGCACACCGGATTACGCGGCGAACGCCGCGTAATCCGGCACGTAGCAAGGTGCGGAAAATCGGCAATCAGCGCGGCTCGCCCGCGTTCCCAGCGACGTTCTCGCTGACGGTAATACGCAGCGTCGCCGTTTCAGTTTCGCCTGCTTCGAGCCAGCGCAACCCCATGCCGTTGTGGATCGCGTCCGGCAGGCCCAGCCACGGCTCGACGCAGAAGAAGTCCGAGTCCGCGGCTTCGGTCCATGTCGTGACCGCGTACCAAGGCAGCGAGTCCGGCCGTTGCAGATCGATCGTGATGAGCCGGTTCAGACCTGGCGCGACCACGCGCACGGGTTGGTCCGGCTCACCGACGAGACAATGGAAGCGATCCTGAATGCGCGCCTCGTCGAACGTGTAGCGCGCCGCGCCCGGCTCGGCGGCACTGATCGAGCCATCGTCCTGCTGATAACGCCGCTCGGTGCGCGGCAGTTCCAGCGAGGTTTCGGCGCGTTGCGTGTGCGGCAGCGTGAAATAGAAGTGATGACCCGCGTAATAGGGCAGCCGCGTGTTGCCGGTGTTGGTCGTGCTTAGCGTGACGTCCAGCGCATGCGTATCGGCAAGCCGGTAGATTGCCTCGAAGCGGAAACCGAACGGATAGCCGGCGCGTGTCGCGTCGCTATCGGTGAGGGTCATGCGCAAGCCGGCGCCGTTCACGTCCGCGTGGGCTTCGAAGGGCAGATCGCGGGCAAAGCCGTGCATCGGCAATGCGCGCACCGTGCCTTGTGCGTCACGCCAGTAGCCGATCTTGCCGTCGACACGATGCCGGCCGAGAAACGGGAAGAGCAGCGGGTTGCCGCCACGAATTCTCGCGGGTTGGCTCCAGTCGGCGTTTTCGGGCCAATGGATCACCTCTTTGTCGTCGATGGTCCACGACAAGAGACGGCCACCGGCTTGCGGCGCGAAACGGAGCACGGAGGTGTCCTGAGCGATCTCGAGAATGTCCTGTTGCGGGGAGAGCGGCATGGTCGGTGGGCTGCTTGATAAAGGGTTGAGGGTGTGTGAAGGTGATTCGGCGGCGCGATCAATGTGGGCGAGCATGACCCGAACGCAGGTTGGGAACGTCCGGGCGGCGCTGCCCGGCAACTCGCGACGGGACGATTTTGCGCTGCTTTGCGCTACGGGGAAACCCTTCTGGGGAAATTGCGGGTGGTCTGGAAGGCCCAACCTTGCCGATAATCCGTTGACTGCCCGGTAACATTGACGATCGGGCGAGACCGGCTCAGGAGGCGTGATGGATCTGGCAATGGCAATGGGTTTGACGCTGTTCGGCATGTTCGCGGCAAGCACTGTCTACTTCTTCTACAAGCTCGAACGTTGATCCGGTCGTAGCCCGCCTCATTTTCTGCTGGGCTATCGGCACGAGCCCGGCGTGAGTCAGGCGCGTCCAGCGCTTTGAATCCCTCGCGATGGCTGGGCGGCCGACGGCGGCGCCCGTTTCTTTGCCCGTTTCTTTTCCGCGGCGTAACAACGGTTTCCAGTTGTGACGCAGCGCGTCAATATTTCCCCGAATGTGACCCAAACGCTTGGCGCTGACTTTGCAGCCAGGCATAATCGGTGCGCTTTTGACGCGCCGTCGATTTTCTATTGCGGCGCGCTGTTCCCCGACATTTTCCTTACAAGGACCGCCGCGTGAACCTGTCGTTTCTGATTTTCCTGAGCGTGCTGCAAGGCGTCACCGAACTGTTCCCGGTCAGCAGCCTCGGCCATACGCTGCTTGTGCCCGCATTGTTCGGTATGCATATCGACAAGCATGCGCCGCAATTGCTGCCGTTCCTCGTCGCGTTGCACCTCGGTACGGCTTTCGCGCTGCTGTGGTACTTCCGCAAGCGTTGGTGCGAGTTGGTGCGAGGCTTCTTCGCGTCGCTCGGCGGCCGTCCCAACGACAACGCACACATGATGTGGGCGCTCATCATCGGCACGATTCCGGCGGGTCTCGTTGGGTTGATCCTGGAGAAACGTCTTGAGCGGATTTTCCACGATCTGCGCATCGTCGCCATCGCGCTGATCGTGAACGGCGTGCTGCTGTGGTTCGGCGATCGCCTGCAACGGTCGCGCGCGCATCAGGCGCCGGAGAAGCTGACTTTCCGCCAGGCGTTTTTTGTCGGCCTCGCTCAGATCGGTGCGTTGATTCCGGGTTTCTCGCGTAGCGGGCTTACGATGATCGCCGGCAATGCGGCCGGCCTGACGACCGAGAAGGCCGCCGAGTTCTCGTTCCTGCTCGGCACGCCGATTATCTTCGCGGCCGGCGTACTCGAATTGCCGAAACTGTTTCATGCGCCAGGCCAACTCGCCGATGCATTGCTCGGCGGCGTGCTGACTGCAATCGCCGCCTATCTCAGCGTGCGTTTCCTGATGCGTTATTTCGAAGGCCGCGGACGTCTGGCTTCGTTCGGCGTGTATTGCGTAATCGCGGGGATCGTGTTCCTCGGCTGGTTTATGCTGCATCCGCAGCCGGTCTGATCGCGGCCGACATGTGCGCGGCCATGCGCTGAGTGCTAATAGGCGCCTGACGGGCTACTGGCGGGCAAGAAACGATCGGTTATAATCCGGGCCCGGCTCAAGTTGCTGGGCCCGTTTGTTTTGCGACGTTCCGCCCCCGCGGGGTTGCTGGGCCGGAGCGGATTTCCACAGTCCGTGGCCCGCTCAGTTACAATTTCGGTATCTGACTGGACCGTGCCGCAGCGATATTGCACAGGTTCCAGCGCCCGATACGGGTTCCCATTGCGGGCGATGCATGTTGTACACGTTCGTGTAGCGTCGCCTCACTTCATTACGGCAGTAGCTCAGCTGGATAGAGCATCGGCCTTCTAAGCCGAGGGTGGGGGGTTCGAGTCCCTCCTGCCGTACCAACAAAATCAACGCGTGATCCTTTTTCTGCGGACTTCAATCTTGATTGTGCGCAGGTTGTCCTAGACATCGCGTTGCGGTATCCCGGAAGTTCCCCTTCGCGCCTCTCGCGAAACTTTACCCGTCGGCTTGACTGAGTCGATCAGCCCTTCCGCGTCGGCAGCATGGGTTGATGGCGAGATCACGATTCCAGCCCGTTCCTTCCGGCCGCCAGCCCGGTCCTAAAGCTCAACTCTGACGGCCGCACAAACACGTGCCTTCACCGGACTGATGCATCGCGCATAGCTCGTTGTATTTGCGCATATATTGCAATGTTTTTCGTCGCATCATTGCATATTTCGGTAAATTACCGCGAATTACAGAATTAGTCGGACGATAAGAAAATGGCCTACGGGGTAGAGTGGCCTGCAACTGGCAGGCCACGGGGTAAGCACGCGTGTGTCGGGGTGGCGTCGGCGTGCTCGGGGAATCACAAGCAAACGATTACGGGAAGTGGGGTAAGGCGTCGGGCTTCTACGTCGCTCACTCCGCCAGATGTCACCTCGCTGCGCGAACTCGCGCCGCCCTCCAGTATTCTGCGCGCTGCCGGGTCGCCACTGCCCGCGCATCCGACGCGCTCATCAGCGCACGCACCCTTCCCGCGTCGGCGATTGCTGATGCACCTGCTCTCGGTATCTGCCGCGCTGCTGGCAGCTTCGCACGTAGTCATCGCAAACGCACAGTCAATCAATCCGCTTGGCGAACAGGAGCAACGTCATCGCGCCCAGGAGCAGGCGATCGAGCGCGAGCGTGCGATCAATGCGCCAAACGTTGCGCTTCAACCCGTCGAGCGTCCGGCCGAAGACGACGGCAAGGTTCCCGTCGAAACACCGTGCTTCAAGGTCGACGAACTGACGCTGGAAGTGCCGCCCGGTTTAAGCGATTTCGTGGAGTCGGCGGGCGCGCGCGCGTTGCTGCCCAATCCCCTTTTTCCGGGCGAACTGATGTTCGTCAACAACTATCTGCAGCGCTACCGCGGGCAGTGCGTCGGGAGGGAGGGGCTAAACCTGATCGTGCATCGCGTGATGGCGCTCGTTATCGAAAAAGGATACTCGACGACCCGCGTGGTGATCGCACCGCAGGATCTGTCAGGCGGCACACTGAAGCTGCAACTGATCCCAGGCGTCATCAGCGCAATCCGTTTTGCCGATCCGACGACTTATGGCACATGGCGCAACGCGTTCCCGACCAAGGCAGGCGATCTGCTGAATTTGCGCAATCTCGAGCAGGGCCTCGAGCAGATGAAGCGCGTGCCGAATCAGGACGTCGACATGCAGATCGTGCCGGGGCCGTCGACCGGTGAAAGCGACGTCGTGATTTCGGTCAAGCGCACGAAGCCGTGGTCGCTTGCCGTGAGCGCCGACGATAGCGGGCTCAAGTCGACCGGCCAGTTTCAAGGCAGCGCAAGCCTGACGCTCGACAATCCGCTTGGTCTGTCCGATCTCTTCAACGTCAGCTACAACCACGACATCGACGGTCATACGAGCCAATACGGCACGCATGGCAGCAGCGCGTATTACTCGATTCCCTGGGGCAACTGGACGTTCACCTCCACGGCCAGCCAGTACGACTACCACCAGCAGATCGCGGGCGCGTTCTCGACGCTCGTATCGAGCGGCAAGTCCAGCAATTTCGACGTCAAGGCGGAATACCAGTTCTATCGCAATCAGGTGCAGAAGAATACGGTCGAGTTCCGAGTTGGCAAGCGCTTCAGCGAAGCGTTCATCGACGGTACGGAAATCGGTGTTCAACACCGCGACAACAGCTACGCGGAAGTCGGCTGGGAACACAAGCATTACTTCGGCGCCGCGCAACTCGACAGCACGCTCGCCTATCGGTGGGGCGTGCCATGGTTCGGTGCACAGCCGGATCTGCCGGGCGCTGGCGCAGGCGCAGGTATCCCCACTTACTACTACCACATGGAGACGCTCGATGCGACGTTGAGCGTGCCGTTCACCATCGCGGGTTTCCCACTGCGCTACTCGACAACGGTACGTGCGCAGAACACACCCAACATGCTTTATCCCACCGAATACTTTTCGATTGGCAGTCGCTATACCGTGCGCGGGTTCGATGGCAACACGATGCTGGCTGCCGAGAAGGGCGTCTTCATTCGCAACGATCTGGAGGTTCCGCTTTCGCGTTTCGGGCAGGCACTGTATTTCGGCATCGACGGCGGTGAGGTCTTCGGTCCCGAAGCGAACAACCTGCTTGGCCGCCGTCTGGCGGGTGCCGTGGTCGGTGTGCGCGGCAGTGCATTCAGGCACGTCAGCTATGACGTTTTCATCGGCGGTCCTTTGTACCAGCCGACCCGTTTCCCGAACCACTGGCCGGTGGCGGGCTTCAGCGTGAGTTTCCTGCTATGAACAAGAATATCTATCGCGTCATTTTCAATGCAGCTCGTGGTCTCTGGAGTGCTGTGCAGGAAACGGCAACGGGTACAGGAAAGGGTCGCTCGTCCGGCACGACTCGTCGCGCGCCTTCAATGCACGTACGTGTGGGATTCGTCGACATGCTGTCGATGCGGCATGTCGCATTCGCGGCGTTGTGCGTACTCGGCATGCAGCCGCTGTGGGCCGATGCGCAGGTGGTTGCCGCGCCCGCATCCGGCAGCAGGCCGGCCGTCGGTGTGACGGCAAATGGGTTGCCGATGGTTCAGATCGCAACGCCGAATGCGGCCGGCGTGTCGAACAACGCTTATACGACTTACAACGTCGGCCAGTCAGGGTTGATCCTGAACAATTCTGCATCCAGCGTACAGACCCAACTCGGGGGGTACGTGACGGGTAACCCGAATCTTGGTGCCGGCAGCGCGCGCGTCATCGTGAACCAGGTCGTGGGAGGCAACGCGAGCCAGTTGCTTGGATATACCGAGGTGGCAGGCCAGAGGGCAGATGTTGTGATCGCCAACCCGGCCGGCATCTACTGTAATGGCTGCGGCTTCATCAACACGAGCCGCGGCGTTCTGACGACTGGCACGCCGGTCTTCGGTGGCACGGGCAGTCTCGATGCGTTTCACGTGACGGGTGGCCAGATCCAGATCGGAACGGCGGGGCTCAACGGCAGCAACGTCGACCAGGTCGACCTGATCGCGCGCAGCGTGGCGATCAACGGCAAGGTGTGGGCAGGGCAGTCGCTCAATGTCGTGGCGGGCAACAACGACGTTCGCTATAGCGATCTGAGTGCGCAATCGCTCGGGTCGGACGGCAATAGCCCGGGAGTGGCGATCGACGTCGCGCAGCTCGGTGGTATGTACGCCGGCAAGATCATGCTGGTGGGCACGGACGCAGGCGTTGGCGTCAATAGCGCCGGCACGATTGCGTCGCAAGGCGGCGATGTGCAGATCAGCAGCCAGGGCAAGATAACGTTGTCAGGTTCGACGAGCGCGAACGGCAATGTCGCAATCTCGGCGGCGGGCGACGTGGCGAACAGCGGCTCCGTCTACGCGACGCAAAACAGCACGCTGAATAGCCAGAGGCAGGTGACTAACAGCGGCACGATCGCTGCGCTCGGCAACACAAGTGTCGCGGGCGCGGGCGTTAATTCGACCGGCTCACTCGGCGCGGGAGTCGACGCGAACGGTAACGTCACCGGAACAGGTAACCTGTCGGTGACGGGCTCGGGTGCCGTGACTGCCGCCGGGCAGCAGATGGCGGGTGGCAATCTCGCGTTGTCGGGTAGCAGTTTGAACATGGCAGGCGGCCAAACGCTGACGAAGGGTAACGCGTCCCTGACAGCGACTGGCGCCGGCGGTGACACAGGCAACATTGTCCATACGGGTGCGTCGCTGGAGACGAGCGGCATCCTGACTGCCAATGCCGCGGGGACCGTCACGAACGATCTGGGGCGAGTGAGTGCCGCGCAGTTGAGCGTGACGGCAGGTGGTATTTCAAATCGCGGCGGTATGTTGTCGCAAACGGGCGCGAGCGATACGACGCTAGCCGCATCCGGCGCGTTCGACAACACCGGCGGCACCGTCACGACGAACGCGCAAAACACCACGATCCGTTCAGGCAGCCTGACTAACGCGAGCGGGACGATTAGCCAGGCGGGCACGGGGGCACTAGGTATCAAGACCGGTGCGCTCGACAATGGTCACGGCAGCATTGGCACGAACGGCGTAGCGACGATTTCAGCTGCCAGCCTTCAGAACGGTTCAGGCTCGATCACGTCGGCTCAGGCGCTCAACGTGGCGTCGGGCGGCAACATCGACAATACGGCGGGTCGGCTCGAAGCAGCAGGCGCGGTGAACGTGTCGGGCGCGAACGTGCAGAACACGGCCGGACGCATCGTGTCGGGCAACGGCGATGGCCTCACGCTCACGGCGAGCGGCCAGATCACGAACGCGGCGGGCACGACGGCGCAGGGCGCGACGGGCGGTGTAATTGGCGGCAACGGCAATGCGACGATCAACGCGGCAACGCTCGCCAACAGTGGCACGGTCACGGCCGCGCAGAACCTGCAGGTGACGACATCGGGAACCCTCGACAACAGCGGGGGATCGATGAGCGCCGCGACGCTCAAAGCGAATGCCGTGTCGTTGAAGAACGCGAACGGGACGATCAGCGCCAGCACCGTGTCAGTCACGGCGCCGCAGTTCGACAATAGCGGCGGGAAGATTACCGCGAACGAGATCAATGTAAGCGCCACGAATCTGACGAATCACAATGGCGCGCTCACCCAGCTCGGCTCGGGGGCGATGGGCGTGAATGTCAGCGGCACGCTCGACAATTCGGGCGGTGGCCTGATCCAGACCAACAGCACGGATCTGACGCTTGCGCCGTCGACGTTGAACAATAACGGCGGCACGATCACCCATGCAGGCACCGGCACGTTGACGATCGACTCGGGCAGCGGCACGGGGTCGCTGACGAACGTCAGCGGCAAGATCGTAACGAACGGTCTTGCGAACCTGACGGCCGGCAGCATGGATGACACGGGTGGCACGATTTCCGGACAGACCGGATTGAATGCGACTGTTGCCGGCGCATTGAACAATACGAACGGACAGCTTGAATCGAGCGGGGACCTGAGCGTCACGAGCGGTTCGGCCATCACGAATGCCAACGGGACGATCGCTGCAGCGGGTAACGAGTCCGTGCAGGCGGCTTCGTTAACGAACAGCGGCAGCGTGACTGCGGGCCAGAATCTCAACACTGCCGTCACCGGCACGCTGGACAACAGCGGCGGGACGCTCAGCGCGCAAACGGTCACGGCTAACGCTGCGTCGCTAAAGAATGCGAACGGGACGATCAGCGCCGATAGCGTGTCAGTAACTGCCTCGCAGCTCGACAACAACGGCGGGAAAATCACGACGAACCACCTCGCTCTGGTCGCCACAAACTTGACGAACGAGCATGGTTCGATCACCCAGCTCGGAACGGGCGCAATGGGGCTCCGCGTGAGCGGCACGCTCGACAACTCCAACGGTGGCGTGATCCAGACGAAAAGCACTGATCTGACGCTTGCCCCGGCGACATTGAACAACAACGGCGGAACCATTACCCATGCCGGGACCGGCACGCTGTCGATCGATGCAGCCAATGGCACGGGCGCGGTCACCAACGTCGGGGGCTCGATTGTCAGCAACGGACAGGTCGCGCTGAATGCGGGCAGCCTGGATGACACAAGCGGGAGCGTTGGCGGGCAGTCCGGGCTGAGCGCGACGGTCGCCGGTGCCCTGAACAACACCGGAGGACAACTCGAATCAAACGGCAATCTGAGCGTCACAAGCGGTGCGGGTATCACGAACACCAGCGGCACGATTGCCGCGTCGGGCAATAACACGGTGCAGGCTGCGTCGCTGGCGAACGGCGGCAGCATCACGGCCGGGCAGAATCTCAACACTACCGTCAGCGGTATGCTCGATAACGGCAACGGAACGTTGAGTGCGCAGTCGATTACCGCGAACGCTGCGTTATTCAGAAACGTGAGTGGCGTCGTGAGCGGCAACGCGGTGTCGATGTCGATTGCACAGATCGACAACAGCAATGGCCGTATCACCACGAACCAGCTTGATGTCACCGCGACGAACCTGACGAACGAGGGCGGATCGATCACGCAGCTCGGAACCGGTCCGATGAGTCTCGGCGTGAGCGGCACGCTCGACAACTCGAACGGCGGCGTGATCCAGACCAATAGCACGGATCTGACGCTTGCTTCTGCGTCCGTGAACAACAACAGCGGCACGATCACGCACGCCGGCACCGGCACACTAACGATCAAGCCTGGCAATGGCACGGGGTCGCTGACAAACGTCGGCGGCAAGATCGTGACCAATGGACAGGCATCGGTGTCGGTCGGCAGTCTCGACAATACCGGGGGCAAGCTCGCTTCGCAGGGCGTCATGACTGCGACCGTTCAGGGCTCACTGAACAACACGAACGGCCGGTTGTCGTCGGGCACCGGACTGACCGCTGCCAGCGGTGGTCAGCTGATCAATGCAGGCGGCGTGATCGGCGCGGGGGGCGCAGTGGCCGGCAGCACGCTAGGCGTGAACGCATCGTCGATCGACAACTCGGGCGGGGCGATCACCAACCTCGGGAATGGCGCGACGACGATCAACGGCGGCAGCCAGATCGCCAACGGCAATGCGGGCAACACGTCCGGCATGGGCTCGATCAGCGGCAACGGCAACGTGACGCTGAACGCAACGTCGGTTTCCAACACGCAGGGCGGGCAACTGAGCGGCGCGAACCTGCAGATCAACGCCGGAAATCTGGATAATACCGGCGGGAAAATCGGCAATGTCGCAAACACGACCGGCGACGTCGGGATTGGGACGGGCACCCTGACCGGTGCGAACGGCCAGATCAATGCGTCGCGGAATCTGTCGGTCACCGCGAATACGCTAGCAGGCGGCGGCACGTACAGTGCGGTCAACGATCTTTCGTTGAATCTGCAAGGGAATTTCACCACCTCGCCGAATTACGCTTTCAAAGCGGGCCACGATCTGAGCTTCACTCTGCCCGGAACGTTCAGCAACGGCGGCGCGCTGTCGGCCGTGAACGGCCTGAACATCAATGCGGGCGACATCCAGAACTCGGGAACGCTGGGGGCCGGCGGCCTGCTGACCACGCATTCGAACACGCTGACCAATACGGGCACGATAGTGGGCGGCAGCGCATCGCTGAATGCCACGCAAAGTCTGTCGAATCTGGGCACCACCGCGCTGATCGGTGCGACGGATAGTGCCGGCACGCTCGAATTGCTCGCGCCGGACATCGAGAACCGCGACGACACGACCGCGACCGACACGCAGGCGATGACCGCGATCTACGGTCTCGGCAAGGTGGTCCTGGCCGGCGGCAAGGATGGCAGCGGCAATTACGCCAACGCGAATCTGGTCCGAAACCAGTCCGCTCTGATCCAGTCGGGTGGCGACATGCAGATCGATGCGAATCAGGTGACGAACACCCGCCGCGTGATGACCACTGGCGGCTTTACGTCGTCGGTTGATCCGGCGCTACTGCAAAGCCTCGGCATCAGCATGTCTGGCTGCATTGCCCTTCACATGGAAGCCTGCAATCCCGATCACCCATACGTGGGGTGGGTAGACCTGAGCGATGACGGACTCCGCAAGCTCCTCGCGAGTTTCCCTGGCGGCGTGTACACCATCCCACCCAGGGGCGGCCAGTGGAACAGCGGCTATCAGTACACGACCTATACGGGCGTCGCGGTCGCCAATACGATCGCGTCCATAAGTCCGGAATCGCAGATTCTCTCCGGCGGCAATCTGGATGCTTCCTCGGTCGGGACGTTCCAGAACTACTGGAGTCAAGTGTCCGCCACGGGCAACATTGCGTTGCCCGCCAGCCTTGACCAGAACAGCTGGCAAGGACAGACTGCACCGCAAGTGCAGGTCACGTATTCCGGACAGTACCATTACACGAACTACGATCACAGTATCGGCGACTGGACCTTGCCGTTTGGCGATGCGCCCTTCGCCGGCTCCAATCCCGGTGGCTACACCCAGGCGGCGCCGGCCGACATCCACACTTACGCGCTGCCGGGCTATGAGTCCACGTTTACCGCCGGCGGTACGCTGACTGGCACAGGCGTGACGCTCAACAACACTGCGGGCAACGCAGGCGTAACGCCGTTGGGGCTGCTACCGGGTCAGACGGTATCGGGCGCCGGCGCAGGGTCTGTAAGCGGAACGATCGGCACAAACGGCGTGGGGGCGATTGGTGCGGGTGTGGTGAGCGGATTGGTTAGCGCGGGCAGTGGCGTGCATCCGGGCGCTGTGACGGTCCAGGGCGGCAGCCTTCTCAACAGCGGCCTCGCGAACTTCAACAATCCGACTATCGCGGCCGCGACGGCGGTCAAGGTGCTCAACAACATCACAGTGCCGAACGGCGGGCTCTTCCACGTGGATACCGCGCCGAACGCACCGTACTTGGTCGAGACGAACCCGGCCTTCACGAACCAGCAGCAGTGGCTGTCGAGCGACTACTACTTCCAGCAGATGGGCATGAACCCCGGTCAGATCCAGATGCGGCTGGGCGATGGGTTCTACGAGCAGAAACTCGTGCAGGACCAGATCCTCTCGATGACCGGGAAGTCGGTGCTGACGAACTATGCGAGCACACAGGACGAGTTCAAAACCCTGATGACGTCGGGTGCCTCACTTGCGAAGGCGCTCGATCTGGCGCCTGGTACGGGGTTGTCGCCCGAGCAGGTGTCACAACTGACGAGCAACGTCGTGATCATGCAGACGCAGATCGTCGACGGGCAGCCGGTGCTCGTGCCGGTGGTCTATCTGGCGCAGGCGAGCCAGCAAAACATGGGTAACGGTCCGGTTATCGCCGCAACAAACATCGATCTGCAGAACGCGCAGACGGTTACCAACAGCGGCACCATCAAGGCGGCGAACAGCTTCGCGATCAGTGGGCAGAGCATCGATAGTTCGTTCGGCACGCTGCAAAGCGGTGGGCAGATGTCGCTTGTGACGACCGGCGACGTGAATCTCACTTCGGCGACTCTCAATGCGGGAAGCTTGGGGCTGCAGGCGGGTGGGAACCTGGTTCTGGATACGGCGGTGAAGACGCTTAGTCAGGTTAGCGATACGGGGGCGACGCGTGTTACTGCGACACTTGGGCCCGTCGCCAGCATCAACGTGACGGGTAACGCAGCGATTACGACGGGCGGCAACTTCGAGCAGGATGCGGCCAGCCTGAATGTGGGCGGCGCGCTGGGCATGAGTATTGGTGGTAACTGGAACCTCGGGGCGCTGCAGACCGGCGAGACCAAGGTTGTGGCTCGTGCGAACGGCATTTCGGATACGCACATCGTGAGCGATGTGGGCAGCAGTGTGAAGGTCGGGGGTGCATCCTTGATCGCCGTGGGCGGAGACCTCACGGCGACTGGCGCGAACATCAACCTGGGCGGTGGAGGAACTGTCGCGGCAGGGGGCAACGTGACGCTACAGGCGGCGATCGCGACGTCGACGGTGGACAGCAACAGCTCCGGTAGCGACCATCACGGCAGCTACGCGGAGACGTTGCACACGTCCGACGATACGGTGACGGGCACTACGCTCAAGAGCGGTAACAGCCTGAATATCCTGTCCGGTAAGGACATCAACGTGGTGGGCAGCGCGGTCGATCTCGACAAGGGCAATGCGTTGCTCATGGCGGCAGGGAGCGTCAACGTCGACGCGGCAACGGAAACGCATGTCGACAACTCGAATGAGACGCATAGCCACAGCGGCGTCGCGAGCCACACGAGTGCGGCCAATCGCGTCGACCAGACCACGACGCAGGCCGATGGCAGCGCCATTTCGGCAGACGGCGTGTCGGTCATCAGCGGTAAGGACATCAACGTGACCGGCAGCAGCATCTCCGGAACGAACAGCGTCTCGCTCGCTGCAAAGGGCAGTGTGAATATCCTTGCTGCGACTGACACTTATCAGGATTCCGAGTTTCACGATGTCAAGCACTCGGGACTTTCGGGAAGCGGCGGCTTTGGCTTCAGCGTTGGATCGAGCGAGCAGAAAGATCAGTACGATGCGAGTTCCGTTACGCAGAGCCAGGCGCGTAGCACGGTCGGCGCCGTGCAAGGGAACGTATCGATTACCGCGGGCAAGGACGTTCACATCGGTGGCAGTGACCTCATTGCGGGGCAGGCGAAGGGCGACGTCACGGGCGCAACAGGCAACATCAGCATTGCCGGCCAGAACGTCACGATCGATCCGGCGCAAGACAATGCGCACTCGCACGATCAGCAGGAGGCGCGTTCGAGCGGCGTCACGGTCGCGGTGACCGGAACGCCGCTGGATGCGGCTCGCGACCTGAAAGCGAACGCGTCATCCGGCAACGGCTTTCAGCGCACGCAGAACGTCCTGAACGGGATTGGTGCGAGTGCGGCCGACACACCGTCGATTTCCGTATCGTACGGTAGTAGCCATAGTTCGAGCACGACCGATATATCGAATCTGACCAATGCGGGCAGCACAATTCGCGGCGGCGGCAATGTGTCGGTGACCGCCACGGGCGGCGCAGTGAAGGATGCGAACGGCCAGCCGATCGACGGTGATCTTTCGGTCATCGGCTCGACAATCAGCGCAGGCGGCACGACGTCGCTGACTGCGAATCGCAATGTCACGCTGCAGTCATCGACCGATCAGTTGCAGCAGAGCACGCAGTCGAGCAGCTCCAGCATGGGCATCTCACTTGCGTCGCCGGGCCTGGGCGATCTGGCGCGTTGGATCAGCGGTACGGCAAATAACGGCGGCACGAGCCCGTCGCCATACAACGCGAGCCGCAGCAGTTCGAACGGAACACAGGCGCAGACTACTCAGACTGCGACGACGGTGTCCGGCAACAGCGTGGTGGTGAAGAGTAAAACCGGTGACATCAACGTGATTGGTTCGGGCATCAGCGGAACGCAGGGTGTCGATCTGGTGGCGAGCCAGGGCGCGATCAACGTGCTGGCCGGGCTTGATACGAGTGCGAGCCATCAGGATTCCAGCGGTCACCAGATTGGCAGTCTGGGCAGCAACGGCACGGCCACAGGCTTCACCGTCGGCGTGTCGAATAACCATTCAGTGCAGGACACGGCCGCGCAGACACAGAGCACGATCCGCAGCCAGATCGTAAGCGGCAAGGGAGATGTCACGCTGGACGCGAATCAGGATGTGACGGTGGCCGGTGCCGATCTGAGCGCGGGCAAGGACCTGACGCTGATCGGCAAGAACGTGAATCTCGATCCAGGTACAGATGCGACACAAAGCAGTGCGAGTCAGAGTTCCAGCCAGTTCGGCGTGAGCCTCGCGCTGGGCGGAGCGGTAGGCAATGCAATCGCGACGATCAACCAGAGCATGAACAGTGCGAGCCACGCTGGGGATTCGCGGCTCGCCGCGCTCGATACGGCACAGGCGGGACTCGCGGCCTATAACGTATATCAGGTTGCGAGTTCGACAGGGCCGACTGGCCAGCCGCTGATCAAGGCGACGGTGAGTATCGGAGGTGGTTCGAGCCACAGCGAATCGCAAAGCAGCGAGCTGGCAAACGACGGCAGTACGCTGCATGCGGGCGGCACGGTCAATGTGATCGCAACGGGAAGTGGCGCAAAGGATGCGAACGGGTTAGCGACGGATGGCGACATCAACGCGCGCGGCACGCAGATTTCAGGACAGGACGTCGTGTTGAACGCGGCGCGCGACATCAATCTGCAAAGCGCGAAAGATACGAGCCAGCAGTCGAGCAGCAACAGCAGCAGTGGAGGCAGTATTGGCGTTGGCCTTGGGCTGGGCGGTCAACAGAATGGCTTTACTATTGAGCTCGCAGCCAGCTCAGCGAACGGGCATGCCAACGGCAACGGCGTCACTAATCGCGATACACAGATCAATGGCTCTGATACGGTGACGTTGACGAGCGGGCGCGACACGAACCTGCGTGGTGCCGAGGTGGCGGGCAATACGGTCGATGCGAACGTCGGTCGCGACCTGAACATCGCGAGCCAGCAGGATACCAACACGTACGACAGTAAACAGTCGAGCGCTGGGTTCCAGGCGAGCATCTGCGTGCCGCCAATCTGTTACGGCACGACCGTCAGCGGGTCGGCGAATACCAGTGATCAGACCATCAAGGACAATTACCAGTCGGTCAACAAACAGAGCGGCATCTACGCAGGCAATGGTGGCTACAACATCAACGTTGGCAATCACACGGAGCTGGATGGCGGGGTGATCGCAAGCACCGCGAGCGCGGACAAGAACAGTCTCTCGACGCAGACGCTCGGCTACACGAATCTTCAGAACACGGCTAGCTACTCGGGCGAGTCGATGGGCTTCGGGGTGAGCGGCAGTTTTGGGGAGAGCACACGCGACGGGGTGAATCTGAATACGCCGGTGAAGCAGGCAGGGAGCAGTACACCCGGGCCACAAAATTCGCAGGGGTTTGGACCGAGTGGGTTCTCGGCGAGCGGGACGAGCAGCGGCGCGTCGGGCACGACGTACGCTGCGGTAAGTGCCGGGAAGATCACCATACGCGGCGATGCGGGCACGGGGCACGACAGCACAGCAGGCCTGAGCCGGGATACGGCGAATGCAAACGGTTCGGTGCAGAACACGTTCAACGCGCAGACCGTGCAGAACGACATGGCGATCCAGCAGATGACCGGCCAGGTCGGGATGCAGGTGGTGGGGGACGTCGCGAATGCATTGGAGAGCAAGGCTGCTGCAAAAGAAACTGCGGCGCGGCTGGCCAAGGCAAATGCAGAAAAGAACGGCGATGAGGCTGGAATTGCACAAGCGCAGGCTGATATCACGGCGGCTCAGCAGCAGGAAGCGCTGTGGGGTGAGAATGGGGCGGCTCGCATTGCGTCGCATGCGGTCGTGTCGGGTCTCGGTGCAGCGATGGGGGGCGGCAATGTAGCAGGCGCGGCTGCTGGAACGGTAGGGGGCGACATCGCGGGCACTGCTGCGAGCAATGCGCTGGGCGATACGGTTGGGGCCAAGTTACTGTCCAATGTGGCAGCAGGGATAGCAGGCGCTGCCGTGGGTGGCGCATTGGGCGGCTCAGCCGGCGCGATGAGTGGTGCAGGTGGGGCATTGAGTGCCGATCGCTTCAACCGGCAGTTGCATGAGGACAGCAAGGCCAAGGAACAGACGTTGGCGAAGAAGCTGGCCGACGAGAGCGGCGGCAAGTACAGCGAGCAGGACGTGGAAAACCAGATGGCGCGGATGGACCTGACGGTGAACGGGCAAACTGAATCGGGTGGTGTTCGGGTGGCCACTGGCGTGCAGCCGCAGGATGGAACCGACTGGCAACCTTATGGCGTGAACAAGGCGGGACAACAGGTGTGGGCGCAAAGCCTTGGGCCGGGCGATCCCGATTTGCAGGCATATATTGCAAAGGGGGCGCAGGATAGCGGACTGTCGTACCAGCCAACCACCACTGGCTCGAATCCGGGCTTGATCCGAGCGCCGGACATGGTGAACTTCCAGGTGGATTACTTCGTGGGCAGTGCGTGGGGGACGTTCACGCGTGATGGGAATGCGTTCTTTGGGTACGGTGTGAATTTGGGCATTCCGAATTCCGTAGGCGCTGGTGTCAATGTTTCCGCTGGTTATCTCAACACGACATCGGTCCGACCAGGGCAGACGAACAACTTCGCCGGCGGATATGCAGGAGGTGGCTCCGCTCTATATGGTGGTTTGGGCGGCGGTATTATGGTGTCACCTGGGAATGGGACTGCAACCGTCATTGGATTCGGTGCAGGTACGAATGTGGGCAAGACCGACAACCCTGCGTCAGTGGGTTGGGGCTTCTCTAACGATCAAGGCAAAACCGGAATCAAGTGGTAGCAATATGGGACCTTCGATTACATCAACGCCAAAGACGCGATTGCAAAAAGTCGTCTGGTGGTGCGCCTTCACTGCGATGATGGGGTTCATCGTGTACGTGGTGATAAAGAACGTCTTCTTTAGCTGAAGCAACAAACCCGGCGATTGCCGGGTTTGCTGTTTATAAAGCCGTTCAGTCCGGCGTGATGACGAGCCTGCCGTGGTGGACCTCGATCCTCACACGCTGGCCGGGTGGGAAGCCGGCCTGTTCAAGCCATATGCCGGCGATGCGCAGCCACGGAAAAAACCTTGGTGTTCGCCAGGGCCTGCCGGGTTTCGGTGAGGGGCGCCAGCGCATGATCTCCTGGACGGTGGCGTGTCGCTCGGGATGAGCGTGCAATGCATTAAGATTGGCATCAGCCATGATCAACTCCTCTATTGAGTTGGTGGTGGTCAGCGGGCGGTGGGTGTTGGTAGCACTCATCGCCCGCGCTTCGTTTACATCTGCTCTCCTGCTGTTCCGTGGTGGTAGCGGCCTTCTTTAGCCGCTGATGATCTGCTTGGCACGGTACTTGAGGATCATTCCATCGAGCAGCGCCTTGATGATGTTGCGGTCTTCGTCGGGCATCTGGCTGACTGCCTCGAACTGCAAGCGCAGGTCATCGGACGGGCCGCGCTCGTTCTCATCAAACACCAGTTCATCAAGACTGACATTGAGCGTCTGTGCCAGGCGCGTCAGGGCTTCTAAGGTCGGTTGAGCCGACCCTGCTTCATATCGACGAACCTGATTGACGTGCAGCGTCGCGGCCTCGGCCAGCTCCTGCTGGGTAAGGCCGCGTGATTTGCGCACCTGAATCAGGCGTGCGGGGAAGTTCATGGGCAGGAACCAAAGTGTTGCGGATGCCATGACTGTATTCCCCGGTCCCTCAATCTGTTGCAGACAACAACATTATAAGGTATTAAAATAAAACCTCAAAAGAGTATTGACAGGTTTTAGCCAGAAGGACGATTCATGCCGCGTATTCCCGAAACCGAACTGGACAGACTGAAGCGTGAAGTGTCGCTGGTGCGGCTGATCGAGTCGCAGGGTCATGAGCTGAAAAAGCGCGGGCGGGACTGGGTGATGCGCTGCGTGTTCCACGAAGAGGACACGCCGAGCCTCTCTGTGTCGGAGGCGAAGAACGTGTACCACTGCTTCGGTTGCAATGCGTCGGGCACGGTGCTGGACTGGGTCATGAAAACCCAGGGTGTGTCGTTGCCGCATGCGGTGCAGTTACTGCGTCACGATGCGCCGCTGGCTGCGGCAGACAAGGTAGGGGTGAAGCTGAGTTTTACGCGCCCGCTTGCCTCTTTAGCGGCTGATGCCGATGAAGTGGCACTACTGGGTCAGGTAGCCGGGACGTATCACGAGACGCTGAAACAGAGCCCGGAGGCGCAGGCGTATCTGACCCAGCGCGGGCTGGTTCACGGCGAGGTGATCGACACGTTCCGGCTCGGCTATGCCAACAAGAGCCTGACGTACCGGCTGCCGCCGGGCTACGCGAAGGAAGGCCGTGACGTGCGCGCGAAGTTGCAGCGCGTTGGGGTGTATCGCGAGTCGGGCCATGAGCACCTGAACGGGTGCCTGGTGGTGCCGGTGTTTGATCCTGAGTCGGGCGCAGTCAGGCAGATGTACGGGCGGCGCATTGCGCCGGGTCACAAGATCCCGGCGGGCCAGCCGAAGCACCTGTACCTGTCGTTACCGCTTGCCGGTGTGTGGAACGAGGCGGCGCTGGTGGCAAGCCGTGAAGTGATTGTGTGCGAGGCGCTCATTGATGCACTGACGTTCTGGTGCGCGGGGTATCGCAATGTGATCGCGGCGTTTGGGGTGAACGGGTTCACGCAGGACCATTGGGACGCACTGAAACGGTACGGTACGGAACGGGTGTGGATTGCGTATGACCGGGACGACGCGGGTAACGCTGCAGCGGAAAAGCTCGCGACTGAATTGCATGAGGCAGGTATCGAGACGTGGCGCGTGCTGTTCCCGAAGGGCATGGACGCGAACGATTATGCGAGGAAGATTGCGCCGGCGGAGAAGAGCCTGGGCGTGCTGTTGCAACAGGCCGAATGGATCGGCAAGGGCAAGCGGCCAGCCGTGACGGCGCAGGTTGAGCCGATGCCGTCTGATGAAGTGAAGGACGTTCAACCTGCCTCCTCTTTAGGCGCTGTTGCTGCGGCTGAGGTTGCGGTTACGCCAGCCACGGCAATGGCAGCTAAAGAGGAGGCGCAGCCCGCGCCGATGGACGAGCTCGACGTGCAGCAGACGGAAGGCGGCGAACTGCTGTTCACGTTCGGCGAGCGCGTGTGGCGCATCCGCGGCTGGCAGAAGAACCTCGGGCCGGAACAGATGCGCGTGAACGCGCAGGTGCGACGTGGTGATGCGTATCACGTCGATACGCTCGATGTGTACAGCGCGAAGGCGCGTGCGGTGTATCTGAAAACGGCGGCGGTCGAGTTGGGTTCGCAGGAGGACACGCTCAAGCGCGATCTCGGGCGCGTGCTGCTGAAGCTGGAGACGTTGCAGGACGAAGCGATCCGCGCGACGCTCGCGCCGAAAGAAAAAGGTGTGACGCTGGATGCGGTGGAACACGCGGCGGCGCTGGACTGGCTGAAGGCGCCGGAGCTGATTGCACGGCTTGAAGCGGATATGGCGCGCTGCGGTGTTGTGGGTGAAGCGACGAACCTGCTGGCTGGATATCTGTCGGCGGTGTCGCGCAAGCTCGATGCGCCGCTGGCCGTGCTGATCCAGAGCTCGAGCGCGGCGGGCAAGAGTTCACTCATGGATGCAGTGCTCGACCTGATGCCGGACGAGGAGCGGATCCAGTACAGCGCGATGACGGGGCAGAGCCTGTTCTACCTGGGCGAGACAGACCTGCAACATAAGATTCTGGCGATTGCCGAAGAGGAAGGCGTACGTCAGGCGGCGTATGCACTGAAGCTGCTGCAAAGTGATGGTGAGCTCACGATTGCATCGACGGGCAAGGATGAGGCGACGGGCAACCTGGTGACGAAGCAGTACCGCGTAAAAGGTCCTGTAATGCTCATGCTCACGACGACCGCGATCGACGTTGACGAGGAGTTGCTGAACCGGTGTCTGGTGCTGACGATCAACGAGAGCCGGGAGCAGACGCGCGAGATTCACGCACGGCAGCGTGCGAAACAGACGCTCGAAGGGCTGCTGGCCGAGACGGACAAACAGCACATCGTTGAACTGCACCGCAACGCGCAGCGGCTGCTCAAGCCGGTTCACGTGGTGAACCCGTTTGCCGAACAGTTGACGTTCATGGACGACAAGACGCGCACGCGGCGCGATCATATGAAGTACCTGACACTGATCCGCTCGATTGCGTTACTGCATCAGTACCAGCGGCCGCACAGAAGCGTGACGCATCGCGGCGAGGTGTTGACATACATCGAAGTGGTGAAGGACGATATCCGCCTGGCGAACCGGATCGCACATGAGGTGCTGGGGCGCACGCTCGATGAGTTGCCGCCGCAGACGCGGCGGCTGCTGACGATGGTTCAGGCCTGGGTCAGTGAGCAGTGCGTGGCCACGGCACAGAAGCCGCGCGAGTTCCGTTTTACGCGGCGCGACGTGCGCGAGGCGACACGCTGGGGCGATACGCAACTGAAGGTTCACCTGGCGCGGCTGGTGGAACTTGAGTATGTGCTGACGCATCGCGGACTGCGGGGGCTGACGCATGAATATGAGTTGCGCTATGACGGCGTGGATGATGGCCGGCCGCACCTGATGGGGCTGCTCGATCCACTCGACAACGATGCAAACCGGTCGGGGCAAAACGAAGACCGGTCGGGGTCTGGTCGGGGTGTGGCCGGTGCCCGGTCGGGGGTGGTCGATCAGGAACAAAACCAGGCGGCACAAGGCGAAGGCGACGAACCGGTCGGGGTGAACGGGAACGCAACTATCTACGGAAATACGGGCAGCCCTTCTTTAGCCCGCGTTGTTAAGGATTCCTCATGCGCAAACGGCTGACACCCCGTGCGCCGCTGCCGGTGATTGGTCCGGCCGATGATGTGCAAAGTCTGTATCACCAGATGCGGCCGTTCCTCGAATGGATGCGGGTGCGTAACTACAGCGAGCAGACGGTCGAACATCGCGAGACGCATCTGCGTACGTTCATCGCGTGGTGCGACGAGCGCGGCGTGACACGGCCGCAGGAAGTGACGCGGCCGATCCTGGAGCGGTATCAGCGGTATCTGTTCCTGTACCGCAAGGCGAACGGCGAGGCGCTGTCGGGGCGCAGTCAGCACATGCGCCTGGTGCCGGTGAAACTGTGGTTCCGGTGGCTGGTGAAGCAGAACCGGATCCTGTCGAACCCGGCGGCGGACATCGACATGCCGCGTGTGGAAAAGCGTTTGCCAAAACACATCCTGAGCGCCGATGAAGCCGAGCGCATCCTGAACGTGCCGGACGTGACGAGCGCGCTTGGCATCCGTGACCGGGCGATCCTGGAGACCTTCTACAGCACGGGCATCCGCCGGACCGAACTGACAAACCTGCATGTGCATGACGTGGACCCGGATCGCGGGACGGTGATGATCCGCGAGGGCAAGGGCAAGCGTGACCGGCTGATACCGATTGGCGCGCGTGCGCTGGCGTGGATCAGGAAGTATCTGGACGAAGTGAGGCCGCAACTGTCGCTCGCCGACGATGATGGCACGCTGTTCCTGACGGTGCTGGGTGATGCGATCGATCCTCGCAGTCTGGGACAGATGGTGAGCGATTACATCAGGGTGTCGGGCGTGAACAAGAGCGGATCGTGTCACCTGTTCCGTCACACGATGGCGACGCTGATGCTGGAGAACGGAGCCGATGTGCGCTTCGTGCAGGTAATGCTCGGACATGCACAACTGACGAGCACGCAAATCTATACGCAGGTGGCGATCAGGGCGTTGAAGGAGATTCATACGGCGACGCATCCGGCGCGGCTGGAGCGGCGCGAGCAGCAACAGGAGATCGATGACGCGAGACCGACGCGGTTGCTGCATCGGGTGTATGAGAAGTCAGAGTGATAGCTATCGACGCGACAGCCAAGCAGTGATGCGCGGAAGAATCCAGAAGAACGATAAAGGCTAAAGCGGCCCTTGCGGGCCGAGGCATACGAGGGCCGGGGGTAAATGGGCCTGCGGCCCATTTAACATAACCGCCTGGAAATTATCGAATTCCGGCGGGCTGGCAGAGGAATTCATGTCAGGTGCCAGCCCGCCGGAATACGATAATTTGCGTTATGTCTGGCGCCCCCGGCCCGCCGGGTGCGCGTTGCGCACAAGAATAAGTCAGGGCCATAAACCGGCCACAATCCTGGCGTACAAACAAAGTCAGGCATGGCGCTGCGCGCAAGAAAAAGTCAGGGCCGCGCCGCGGCCAGTCATGGTGTGAACCCCGCCCACCCGGCTGTCTGCTGCGCCCGGGCTACGGCCGCGGTGCGGCCTTCGCTCCGTGCTCGCAGCCTGCCTGCCCGTCCGCCCCCAAGGGGCTCCCTCAATGTGCCGTTACTGCGTAACGAAAAGCAACCCCACACACAAAAACAAAAGCGTGCTTCGCATGCGGTGCAAGCCGCCGAGTCGTCTTGCACCGCATGGCCGAGCGTAGAACCCTGGTGGCCGTCAAGGCTGCCCTTTGGCGCGCTTGCGCGCGGCCTTGACGGGTTCGGCGTGAGGTCGGTACGCGAAGGTCTGCGCGATTCTGGAGCAGTGGAACACGACGGTCCTGTTCCGCCGGGTTTGCCGTCGCACTGCGTGCGCCGTCAAACCCGGCGGGATGAGGTAGCTTCGTGATGCGATGTAATTGAGATGACCAGAATGTGACTTCTGGCAGACTCGCGCCTTCTGGCCAGAACCCGCGTCGGGGCAAAAAATTGCGGATGGAAACGCGCATCATCGAAAACCGGTTTGCAAGTGCCTGTCGCGTCAGGCAAAACCGGCGTTCGACAACGGCGGGCGTGTCGGGGTGTGGTGTTCGCTTCAACCGGCAGTTGCATGAGGACAGCAAGGCCAAGGAACAGACGTTGGCGAAGAAGCTGGCCGACGAGAGCGGCGGCAAGTACAGCGAGCAGGACGTGGAAAACCAGATGGCGCGGATGGACCTGACGGTGAACGGGCAAACTGAATCGGGTGGTGTTCGGGTGGCCACTGGCGTGCAGCCGCAGGATGGAACCGACTGGCAACCTTATGGCGTGAACAAGGCGGGACAACAGGTGTGGGCGCAAAGCCTTGGGCCGGGCGATCCCGATTTGCAGGCATATATTGCAAAGGGGGCGCAGGATAGCGGACTGTCGTACCAGCCAACCACCACTGGCTCGAATCCGGGCTTGATCCGAGCGCCGGACATGGTGAACTTCCAGGTGGATTACTTCGTGGGCAGTGCGTGGGGGACGTTCACGCGTGATGGGAATGCGTTCTTTGGGTACGGTGTGAATTTGGGCATTCCGAATTCCGTAGGCGCTGGTGTCAATGTTTCCGCTGGTTATCTCAACACGACATCGGTCCGACCAGGGCAGACGAACAACTTCGCCGGCGGATATGCAGGAGGTGGCTCCGCTCTATATGGTGGTTTGGGCGGCGGTATTATGGTGTCACCTGGGAATGGGACTGCAACCGTCATTGGATTCGGTGCAGGTACGAATGTGGGCAAGACCGACAACCCTGCGTCAGTGGGTTGGGGCTTCTCTAACGATCAAGGCAAAACCGGAATCAAGTGGTAGCAATATGGGACCTTCGATTACATCAACGCCAAAGACGCGATTGCAAAAAGTCGTCTGGTGGTGCGCCTTCACTGCGATGATGGGGTTCATCGTGTACGTGGTGATAAAGAACGTCTTCTTTAGCTGAAGCAACAAACCCGGCGATTGCCGGGTTTGCTGTTTATAAAGCCGTTCAGTCCGGCGTGATGACGAGCCTGCCGTGGTGGACCTCGATCCTCACACGCTGGCCGGGTGGGAAGCCGGCCTGTTCAAGCCATATGCCGGCGATGCGCAGCCACGGAAAAAACCTTGGTGTTCGCCAGGGCCTGCCGGGTTTCGGTGAGGGGCGCCAGCGCATGATCTCCTGGACGGTGGCGTGTCGCTCGGGATGAGCGTGCAATGCATTAAGATTGGCATCAGCCATGATCAACTCCTCTATTGAGTTGGTGGTGGTCAGCGGGCGGTGGGTGTTGGTAGCACTCATCGCCCGCGCTTCGTTTACATCTGCTCTCCTGCTGTTCCGTGGTGGTAGCGGCCTTCTTTAGCCGCTGATGATCTGCTTGGCACGGTACTTGAGGATCATTCCATCGAGCAGCGCCTTGATGATGTTGCGGTCTTCGTCGGGCATCTGGCTGACTGCCTCGAACTGCAAGCGCAGGTCATCGGACGGGCCGCGCTCGTTCTCATCAAACACCAGTTCATCAAGACTGACATTGAGCGTCTGTGCCAGGCGCGTCAGGGCTTCTAAGGTCGGTTGAGCCGACCCTGCTTCATATCGACGAACCTGATTGACGTGCAGCGTCGCGGCCTCGGCCAGCTCCTGCTGGGTAAGGCCGCGTGATTTGCGCACCTGAATCAGGCGTGCGGGGAAGTTCATGGGCAGGAACCAAAGTGTTGCGGATGCCATGACTGTATTCCCCGGTCCCTCAATCTGTTGCAGACAACAACATTATAAGGTATTAAAATAAAACCTCAAAAGAGTATTGACAGGTTTTAGCCAGAAGGACGATTCATGCCGCGTATTCCCGAAACCGAACTGGACAGACTGAAGCGTGAAGTGTCGCTGGTGCGGCTGATCGAGTCGCAGGGTCATGAGCTGAAAAAGCGCGGGCGGGACTGGGTGATGCGCTGCGTGTTCCACGAAGAGGACACGCCGAGCCTCTCTGTGTCGGAGGCGAAGAACGTGTACCACTGCTTCGGTTGCAATGCGTCGGGCACGGTGCTGGACTGGGTCATGAAAACCCAGGGTGTGTCGTTGCCGCATGCGGTGCAGTTACTGCGTCACGATGCGCCGCTGGCTGCGGCAGACAAGGTAGGGGTGAAGCTGAGTTTTACGCGCCCGCTTGCCTCTTTAGCGGCTGATGCCGATGAAGTGGCACTACTGGGTCAGGTAGCCGGGACGTATCACGAGACGCTGAAACAGAGCCCGGAGGCGCAGGCGTATCTGACCCAGCGCGGGCTGGTTCACGGCGAGGTGATCGACACGTTCCGGCTCGGCTATGCCAACAAGAGCCTGACGTACCGGCTGCCGCCGGGCTACGCGAAGGAAGGCCGTGACGTGCGCGCGAAGTTGCAGCGCGTTGGGGTGTATCGCGAGTCGGGCCATGAGCACCTGAACGGGTGCCTGGTGGTGCCGGTGTTTGATCCTGAGTCGGGCGCAGTCAGGCAGATGTACGGGCGGCGCATTGCGCCGGGTCACAAGATCCCGGCGGGCCAGCCGAAGCACCTGTACCTGTCGTTACCGCTTGCCGGTGTGTGGAACGAGGCGGCGCTGGTGGCAAGCCGTGAAGTGATTGTGTGCGAGGCGCTCATTGATGCACTGACGTTCTGGTGCGCGGGGTATCGCAATGTGATCGCGGCGTTTGGGGTGAACGGGTTCACGCAGGACCATTGGGACGCACTGAAACGGTACGGTACGGAACGGGTGTGGATTGCGTATGACCGGGACGACGCGGGTAACGCTGCAGCGGAAAAGCTCGCGACTGAATTGCATGAGGCAGGTATCGAGACGTGGCGCGTGCTGTTCCCGAAGGGCATGGACGCGAACGATTATGCGAGGAAGATTGCGCCGGCGGAGAAGAGCCTGGGCGTGCTGTTGCAACAGGCCGAATGGATCGGCAAGGGCAAGCGGCCAGCCGTGACGGCGCAGGTTGAGCCGATGCCGTCTGATGAAGTGAAGGACGTTCAACCTGCCTCCTCTTTAGGCGCTGTTGCTGCGGCTGAGGTTGCGGTTACGCCAGCCACGGCAATGGCAGCTAAAGAGGAGGCGCAGCCCGCGCCGATGGACGAGCTCGACGTGCAGCAGACGGAAGGCGGCGAACTGCTGTTCACGTTCGGCGAGCGCGTGTGGCGCATCCGCGGCTGGCAGAAGAACCTCGGGCCGGAACAGATGCGCGTGAACGCGCAGGTGCGACGTGGTGATGCGTATCACGTCGATACGCTCGATGTGTACAGCGCGAAGGCGCGTGCGGTGTATCTGAAAACGGCGGCGGTCGAGTTGGGTTCGCAGGAGGACACGCTCAAGCGCGATCTCGGGCGCGTGCTGCTGAAGCTGGAGACGTTGCAGGACGAAGCGATCCGCGCGACGCTCGCGCCGAAAGAAAAAGGTGTGACGCTGGATGCGGTGGAACACGCGGCGGCGCTGGACTGGCTGAAGGCGCCGGAGCTGATTGCACGGCTTGAAGCGGATATGGCGCGCTGCGGTGTTGTGGGTGAAGCGACGAACCTGCTGGCTGGATATCTGTCGGCGGTGTCGCGCAAGCTCGATGCGCCGCTGGCCGTGCTGATCCAGAGCTCGAGCGCGGCGGGCAAGAGTTCACTCATGGATGCAGTGCTCGACCTGATGCCGGACGAGGAGCGGATCCAGTACAGCGCGATGACGGGGCAGAGCCTGTTCTACCTGGGCGAGACAGACCTGCAACATAAGATTCTGGCGATTGCCGAAGAGGAAGGCGTACGTCAGGCGGCGTATGCACTGAAGCTGCTGCAAAGTGATGGTGAGCTCACGATTGCATCGACGGGCAAGGATGAGGCGACGGGCAACCTGGTGACGAAGCAGTACCGCGTAAAAGGTCCTGTAATGCTCATGCTCACGACGACCGCGATCGACGTTGACGAGGAGTTGCTGAACCGGTGTCTGGTGCTGACGATCAACGAGAGCCGGGAGCAGACGCGCGAGATTCACGCACGGCAGCGTGCGAAACAGACGCTCGAAGGGCTGCTGGCCGAGACGGACAAACAGCACATCGTTGAACTGCACCGCAACGCGCAGCGGCTGCTCAAGCCGGTTCACGTGGTGAACCCGTTTGCCGAACAGTTGACGTTCATGGACGACAAGACGCGCACGCGGCGCGATCATATGAAGTACCTGACACTGATCCGCTCGATTGCGTTACTGCATCAGTACCAGCGGCCGCACAGAAGCGTGACGCATCGCGGCGAGGTGTTGACATACATCGAAGTGGTGAAGGACGATATCCGCCTGGCGAACCGGATCGCACATGAGGTGCTGGGGCGCACGCTCGATGAGTTGCCGCCGCAGACGCGGCGGCTGCTGACGATGGTTCAGGCCTGGGTCAGTGAGCAGTGCGTGGCCACGGCACAGAAGCCGCGCGAGTTCCGTTTTACGCGGCGCGACGTGCGCGAGGCGACACGCTGGGGCGATACGCAACTGAAGGTTCACCTGGCGCGGCTGGTGGAACTTGAGTATGTGCTGACGCATCGCGGACTGCGGGGGCTGACGCATGAATATGAGTTGCGCTATGACGGCGTGGATGATGGCCGGCCGCACCTGATGGGGCTGCTCGATCCACTCGACAACGATGCAAACCGGTCGGGGCAAAACGAAGACCGGTCGGGGTCTGGTCGGGGTGTGGCCGGTGCCCGGTCGGGGGTGGTCGATCAGGAACAAAACCAGGCGGCACAAGGCGAAGGCGACGAACCGGTCGGGGTGAACGGGAACGCAACTATCTACGGAAATACGGGCAGCCCTTCTTTAGCCCGCGTTGTTAAGGATTCCTCATGCGCAAACGGCTGACACCCCGTGCGCCGCTGCCGGTGATTGGTCCGGCCGATGATGTGCAAAGTCTGTATCACCAGATGCGGCCGTTCCTCGAATGGATGCGGGTGCGTAACTACAGCGAGCAGACGGTCGAACATCGCGAGACGCATCTGCGTACGTTCATCGCGTGGTGCGACGAGCGCGGCGTGACACGGCCGCAGGAAGTGACGCGGCCGATCCTGGAGCGGTATCAGCGGTATCTGTTCCTGTACCGCAAGGCGAACGGCGAGGCGCTGTCGGGGCGCAGTCAGCACATGCGCCTGGTGCCGGTGAAACTGTGGTTCCGGTGGCTGGTGAAGCAGAACCGGATCCTGTCGAACCCGGCGGCGGACATCGACATGCCGCGTGTGGAAAAGCGTTTGCCAAAACACATCCTGAGCGCCGATGAAGCCGAGCGCATCCTGAACGTGCCGGACGTGACGAGCGCGCTTGGCATCCGTGACCGGGCGATCCTGGAGACCTTCTACAGCACGGGCATCCGCCGGACCGAACTGACAAACCTGCATGTGCATGACGTGGACCCGGATCGCGGGACGGTGATGATCCGCGAGGGCAAGGGCAAGCGTGACCGGCTGATACCGATTGGCGCGCGTGCGCTGGCGTGGATCAGGAAGTATCTGGACGAAGTGAGGCCGCAACTGTCGCTCGCCGACGATGATGGCACGCTGTTCCTGACGGTGCTGGGTGATGCGATCGATCCTCGCAGTCTGGGACAGATGGTGAGCGATTACATCAGGGTGTCGGGCGTGAACAAGAGCGGATCGTGTCACCTGTTCCGTCACACGATGGCGACGCTGATGCTGGAGAACGGAGCCGATGTGCGCTTCGTGCAGGTAATGCTCGGACATGCACAACTGACGAGCACGCAAATCTATACGCAGGTGGCGATCAGGGCGTTGAAGGAGATTCATACGGCGACGCATCCGGCGCGGCTGGAGCGGCGCGAGCAGCAACAGGAGATCGATGACGCGAGACCGACGCGGTTGCTGCATCGGGTGTATGAGAAGTCAGAGTGATAGCTATCGACGCGACAGCCAAGCAGTGATGCGCGGAAGAATCCAGAAGAACGATAAAGGCTAAAGCGGCCCTTGCGGGCCGAGGCATACGAGGGCCGGGGGTAAATGGGCCTGCGGCCCATTTAACATAACCGCCTGGAAATTATCGAATTCCGGCGGGCTGGCAGAGGAATTCATGTCAGGTGCCAGCCCGCCGGAATACGATAATTTGCGTTATGTCTGGCGCCCCCGGCCCGCCGGGTGCGCGTTGCGCACAAGAATAAGTCAGGGCCATAAACCGGCCACAATCCTGGCGTACAAACAAAGTCAGGCATGGCGCTGCGCGCAAGAAAAAGTCAGGGCCGCGCCGCGGCCAGTCATGGTGTGAACCCCGCCCACCCGGCTGTCTGCTGCGCCCGGGCTACGGCCGCGGTGCGGCCTTCGCTCCGTGCTCGCAGCCTGCCTGCCCGTCCGCCCCCAAGGGGCTCCCTCAATGTGCCGTTACTGCGTAACGAAAAGCAACCCCACACACAAAAACAAAAGCGTGCTTCGCATGCGGTGCAAGCCGCCGAGTCGTCTTGCACCGCATGGCCGAGCGTAGAACCCTGGTGGCCGTCAAGGCTGCCCTTTGGCGCGCTTGCGCGCGGCCTTGACGGGTTCGGCGTGAGGTCGGTACGCGAAGGTCTGCGCGATTCTGGAGCAGTGGAACACGACGGTCCTGTTCCGCCGGGTTTGCCGTCGCACTGCGTGCGCCGTCAAACCCGGCGGGATGAGGTAGCTTCGTGATGCGATGTAATTGAGATGACCAGAATGTGACTTCTGGCAGACTCGCGCCTTCTGGCCAGAACCCGCGTCGGGGCAAAAAATTGCGGATGGAAACGCGCATCATCGAAAACCGGTTTGCAAGTGCCTGTCGCGTCAGGCAAAACCGGCGTTCGACAACGGCGGGCGTGTCGGGGTGTGGTGTTCTGTACAACCGGCAACTGCATCCGCAGGAGCGCGACATGATCGCGAAGGTCGCGAGTTCGATCGCGGCGTCCGGCAAGACACCAGCAGACCAGCAAACGCTGAATGACTACTGGACCAATATGTTGACGCTGGCTGCTGGCGCACAGGTTGATGCGCAGGCCGCGCAGCAGCTTGGTCAATACGAGGCGCAACTGAAGCAGGCTGCTGATGCCTCGGGTAACGCACAGGCCTATCAGACATTTATGACGAATCTGGGAAAAGCACAGGATGCGATCCAGAAGATGTCGGGTTAGACCATTGTTGGCACAAACGGCCCCATCGTCGCAGACGGTAGCGCGGTGAAAACGTTCCAGTCCACCAAGGATCAATTCAACGATTCGTCGCTGTTTGGGACGCCAGGGGGTACCACGCAAGGGTTGGCGCAGGGTCAGACAGCTGCGACTGCCGGCATCGGTCCGCAGTACTTTATTGCGCCGAATGGGCCGACGAATCCGCAGGTGGCGGGATTTGCCAATGATCTCATCCAGCGGGCAGCAACTTCGAACGATGTGATTCAGCCGTTCACGGACATCGAACAACTGATTGCCGGGTACATGACGGGCGGGCTGACGACGGGCGCTATCAAGGCGGTCGTTGGCCGGGTATTGACGGGCGGTGCAGAAATCGTCGCCGAAACTGCGACGAAGGTTGGCGCGGGCGGCGCACCCCAAGTTCAGTCCGTTGAAAATTTGTTCGGTCAAACCGTTGATGGTCCGATGCTTTCGCACACGGCAGGAGGGCAGAATGGGAAACTTGGAGAGGCTCTTGGCTTACAGACTCTGAACGATGAAACAGGCCTTGGGTTCAAGGCACTGCAGAACAATAGTGGCAATGGCGCAGATGGGGTGGCAATTGATAGCAATACAAAGACGATCTGGATAGCTGAAGTAAAATCGTCTCAAAACGGGGTCGGCGAAGCAGCGACCGCACAGGGCGATGCTGCTGATAAACTAGAAAACTGGCTCGCACTATCCAGAAATCCTGTGGGGACACCATGGTCGTCTCAACCAAGTAGTAACCAAGCGCTTACCCAGAGCATCCAAGATGCTCTTAGGGCCGGTTATGACGTAAAGGGAGTTCAGGTTCAGGTTGGAGTGCCAGCTCCCGGCACTACCGGAAAGACCCAAATTCTCGTTCAACCATGGTTATCGAAGTAGGCCTATGATGAGCTTTAGCCAAATCAAATCGCCGGGTGTGGCGCAACAATGGCCAAGTCGTGAGCGCGTGATCGAGTCGATTGCGAACACAACTCCATGGTCGATTGAACCGGTGGCTGTTTATAACAGTCGTGGCGACGCCGAAAATACGGTGTTGGCGCCGCCTGATGGCGCTTATGTTGGTGTAGGCGTAAGGCTGCTTGCCAGCGCAGAAGCTAAAGCTTTAAAAAAAGAGCCGTGGGAGCGATTGGCAATCGACGCGCTGGGCTACATTGCGTTTGGTAACCAACTCGATTATTTCTGGCATGTAAATTTTCGGTCTTTATTTCCAAGTCATTCGCGGCCTCTGCGGATGATGGACTGGAAACTTATAGTGGAGTCCATGGCGATGCTTTTTTCCCTTGGCCGTCGCGAGGAAGCTAAGTATCACGGTTACCTCGCGTATTCAGTCTTGGAGCGCACGTATCAGCTCAAATCATCATACGAAAAACATCATCGTCGCGTGCATGCTTTTATGTTGCGGCTTTTTGCAGACTGGCAAGGAGAGCTCAAGCATGAATGGCCCCCCTACGCGTACGATGAGCCGATATATGAAGGAATTCTTGAAAGATGGCGTGAACCGGATACGAAGCTTCTGACTCCGTGGTTGCTGGCGGCCTGCGACCGCCATACTCACGAATCGACGCGCGATAGTGAAACCAAATTTTTCGACTGTTCCGCGTTTCCGCGAACGCCGATCGAAATCCTCTTTCTGTTTCGTTTGCGAGAGCTGATCGGCTTGAAAAACCCCGTGCTCAATCATCCTTTGATGGAGCCGCCTTTCGAAAAACTACCGGAGCCGCAGTCGCCATACATTCCAGACGCACTTGTTGAAGGAACGCTTGCGCGTGTACGAACAGACTGGCCTGAGTTTGATCGTATTGTGTCACTTGAGGCACTGAAGACCGCAGGATAGGAGGACACACCGGGTATGACCACAGCCTGTTCGCTGAGCGCTTGAACAATCTCGGCCGCAAGGCTCTCTTGCCCACGCGCAGGGCGAGTTTCGCGAGGCGGTCGGCCGGGCTTTTCTCGCTGGTTGCCGCAAGCTCGGCGGGCGACTGGTATCGCTCAAGCAGATCTCGCTCATATGCAGGAGTCGGTCGTGCGTGAACAGGCGCACGGCTCGCGCAACTTTAGGGCCCGCAATTTGCGTAAGCCTGTGCGGCGCTTGTCGGGCCGCCGCGATTCGAGCTTGCGGGCTTCGTGAGCGGCTTGCCGTTCGGTCTTTTCCTCGCGTGGATCTATGTATCTATCCATTAGGGCCTTTAGCCGCACCGCCTCGTGTCGTGCGCCTATTGTTCTATCTTTTCTCCGGTGGCGTGGTCGGTCATGACGTACCGCTCGAGCGGCCACGCGTCGGGAGCGCCAAGTGGTGAGCGCACCGTCTTCCCGAACAGACGACCTTCAAAAAAGGGTACGCCTCGCGCATCGTGCCTCACGGCCGCGGTGCGCGCCTGACACTTCCTTCATCCCGCCGGCTGCACTTCGATCGAATCGACCCGGTTCGGATAGAACGCCAGATGCTGCGCGATCTCTTTCACGGGCGCGTAGGGCGATTCGTAGGTCCAGACCGCATTCACCGTACGCTCGCCGCCGATCGGAATGCTGTAATACGCGCAATCGCCCTTGTACGGGCAATAGGTTGCGTGATCGGTGCGCTCCAGCAGTGTCATCTCGACGTCGTTGCGCGGAATGTAATACACCGGCGGATACGACGCCTCACGCAGTACGAGCGCATTGCGTGTATCCGCGATCACGCGGCCGGCTACCGTCACCACCACGCGAGCCTGGGCTGGCTCGACTGCGATCGGATGATCGGGCCCGGGGACCTTGATGGTTTTCTCAGTCATGCTGTCGAACTCCTGGATGAGTGGGCAAATCCACAATTCGTTGCCAAGCGGCAAGCGGTTGCGAGCGATTGCAAGCGGCCATCGGCGCGAATGATCGCGTCCTGCGTCGAAGCATACGCCGCTCATGAAAACGCGTTGTGTCGCCGCCTGCTCCGCGACACGCCGCGTATGCCGTGTTGCGTCGTCCTGTTCTTCGCGCAACGAAAACGAAAAAGGGCAGCCGAAGCTGCCCTGTCAAAGTCCCGTCATCAAGCGGACTGTTGCTTACCGACCTTGCGTGTCTGTGAATTGCGAACCGCTTACTGTTTGATATTCAACGCCGCCGTCAGATCGCCCATCGGCTTGCTGCCGTTGCTGACCAGCGCCGCATCGCGCGTGGCGATACCCGGCAGCGTCGGCAGCGAATAGCGGCGCGCGATGAAGCGCAGAATCGACGTCGTGTCGTATTGCGTGTGGTCGACGAAACCCTTCTTCGCGTATGGCGAAATGATCAGCGCGGGAATGCGCGTGCCCGGACCCCAGCGATCGGCCTTGGGCGGCGCCACGTGATCCCAGAAGCCGCCGTTCTCGTCATACGTCACCACCACCAGCATGTTGTTCCACTGCGGGCTCTTTTGCAGATGCGAGATCACGTCGGCAATGTGCTGGTCGCCCGATGCGACGTCGGTATAACCCGGATGCTCGTTCAAGTTGCCCTGCGGCTTGTAGAACGACACCTGCGGCAGCGTGCCCGCGTCGATTGCCTTGATGAACTCGGAGCCTGCGAGACCACCGTCGAGCAAGTGCTGCGAACGGTTGGCCGAGCCCGGTGCGAGGTCGGCGAAGTAGTTGAATGGCTGGTGATGCGGCTGGAAGTTCGGCGCCGTCAGATTCGCGCCGTAGATCACATTCGACGTGCCGTTCTGTGCCGCCGAGACCGCCGCGCCCCATGCGCCGCCGTACCACGCCCACGAGACCTTCGCGTTGTTCAGCAGATCGCCGATGTGCTGTTGCGTCTGGGCCGGCAGCGTGGTGGCCGCGCCGGGGTCGGCGAGGTTCGCGTCGCCGCCCGAAGCCGGCTTGTTGCCGCTCGGCTGATACGGCGGCTGCATCGTGTTGATCGCGTAGAAGTCAGGCGTCAGGTTGCCCGAATTCACGTACTTGGGCGCGCCGGTCAAGGCCGATGCCGGCGAGTTGGCCGCTACCTTCAGTGTGACGCCGTCGCTTTCGACCGCGGAGATCGAATTGACCGCCGGGCTCTTGTCCGCGTTCGGGTAGGTCGGCGTACACGCGCACACCAGCCACTGGTGATTCAGGAACGAGCCGCCGAACGCGCCCATGAAGAAGTTGTCGGCCAGCGTGTATTGCTGGGCGATTTTCCACAGCGGCAGCTTGTCGGCGTTGAGCGTGTAGTGACCCATGACGAGACCACCCGAATCCGCCCACGCGGCGAACTTGTCGTTCTTGCCGCCGTTGATCTGCATCTGGTTTTCATAGAAGCGGTGATACAGATCGCGCGTCGTGGCCGTGATCGGCGTATTGAAACCGTTCGGGTCGTCGATGGCGAACGGGCTGTTCGGCAGATTGGCGGTCATCGCTTGCGTCACCGCCGGCGTCACGCCGGTTTGTGTCAGGCCGTTCCACACTTGCGGCAGCGTGGCGAGCGGTGTGCCGTTGCGGTCGACCTGCATGGCGCTTGCCGCCGTTACATTCTGCAGACCGTTGGCGCCCGGGAAGTTGCCGTAGAGATTGTCGAAGCTGCGGTTCTCCGCATAGATCACCACGACGGTCTTGATCGACGTGATGTCCGGCTGAGCCGTGACATCGTCGCCGCCGCACGCATACAAGCTTAGCGCTGCTGCGATCGCGATAGGCGTCGCGCAGATCAGTTTTTTGTTCATTGGGTGTGTGTTCTCTCTCTCTCGCGTTGGGGACCGGTCAGGCACCGTGCTTACAGACTGACCGCGAGAGAAAGTTTGAATAAGGAGTTTGACAGAAAGATGTAAATAATTACGAATTGCCTCTTTTTCAAAATTTTCGTCGGCTGTATGTCATTTTGGCGACATGCAGCTGAAATACGCTTGCGGACTTCAATATCGCAAATTCACACCATTCATATGCGGCTTGGTCTCACGGGGATTCGGGAAACGGCGGCTCAGCCGCAGGCGCAGCGGGGCGCGGTACCAGCAAGCACAGGCGCAGGGCTCGCAAAGCTGACGGTGGCGCTCACGGTGGTTATCCTGAGCCTTGCAGCGTGCGACGCTGGCTCGTCGACAGCCAATAGTAATAGTAATGAAATTAATAGTAATGTTAATGAAAGAATAAATGGTCAAGTAAATGCCCGGGCAAATCCGCACGCCAATGCAAGCGTGGAGATTGCGCCTAAAGCGTCTGCATTGCTTGCGGCTTCTGCCGTGAAAGCGGCCGCGCAGCAAGGCGGCCAGACCCGGGCGCAAGTCTATGAATCCGTGCGGAAGATGACGGCGGTGGGCAAGCAGTTGTTCTTCGACCCATCGCTATCCGGCTCGGGCAAGCTGGCGTGCGCGTCGTGCCACAGTCCCGATCATGCTTTCTCGCCGGCGAATTCGCTGGCGGTCCAACTGGGCGGCAACGACATGCACCGCACCGGCATGCGTGCCGCGCCCACGCTTAAGTACCTGCAATCGGTGCCGGCGTTCGCGGAGCACTACCACGAGTCGGATGACGAAGGCGATGAAAGCGTCGATGCCGGGCCGACCGGTGGTTTGACGTGGGACGGCCGGGTCGATCGCGGCTCGGACCAGGCGCGCATTCCGCTGCTGTCGTCGTTCGAAATGGGCAGCTCGCCCGCCAAAGTTGCCGCCGCGGTAAAGGCCTCGCCATATGCGGGCGCTTTCCGCGCGGCCTTCGGCGAACATATATTCGATAGCGACGAAGCCACCTTCAACGCCGTGCTGCAGGCGCTGGAAACCTTCGAGCAAACCCCGGAGATTTTCTACCCGTACACCAGCAAGTACGACGCGTATCTGGCGGGCAAGGCACAGTTGACCAAGGCCGAACTACACGGTCTGGAAGTGTTCAACGACGAAAAGAAAGGTAACTGCGCGAGTTGCCACATCAGTCAGCGCAGCATGGACGGCGCGCCGCCCCAGTTCAGCGACTTCGGTCTGATTGCGATCGGCGTGCCGCGCAATCGTGCGCTGCCGGTGAATCGCGATCCGCATTTCTACGACCTCGGCGCATGCGGCCCGGAGCGTACCGACCTGGGCGGACGTGCTGAGTTTTGCGGCATCTTCCGCACGCCGACGCTGCGCAATGTTGCGTTGAAGAAGAGTTTTTTCCACAACGGCATCTATCATTCCCTCGATCAGGTGGTGCGTTTTTACGCGCAGCGCGACACCAACCCGGAGAAGTTCTATCCGGTCTCGAAGGGCAAGGTGCAGAAGTTCGACGACCTGCCGCAGCGTTACTGGGCCAATCTGAATACCGAGCCGCCGTTCGATCGCAAACCGGGTGACAAGCCGGCACTCGACGAGGCTGAAATCAAGGACGTGGTGGCGTTTCTGAATACGCTCACCGATGGGTACAAACCGGAAGACAAGCAGGGAAACAAACCGGGAAACAAGCCCGAAAAGACCGCGGCTGCGAATTGATTGTCGGGCACTGAGCGCGCCGCGGTGCGCGCGGTTAGATGCCTGTGCCGGCAAGGATGCAATAGCAGGCAGCCAGCAGTAGTGCGAATGAGATCAGAAGGCATGCAACGCCTGCGCGCGTCAGCAGATTCGGCCACCGTGCGAGGGGGAGCTTGTCCATTCGCACGATGCGCCGCGCAAGACCGGGATCACGGCCGATGGCGAACGGCACCAGCGCGACGCAGAAGAACGCGAGCGCGACGGTGACGGTTTCGAGAGCAAGTGAAATGTCCATAAGGCGGGTTTAAAGCTTGAGCAGCGCAGTAGCGCGACAGACTTATCTTAGAAAGACGTCCCATAAAAAAGTATGGGACTGGTCCTAAAAGTCCTGGTGCCCGTCCGTCTGTCCGTCGGCTCGTCGGTTCCTGAGCGGGCGGAGCGTGCCGCGGCATCCGCAAGGCCATTTCGGGAGCGACATGCTATGCTTTTGGGGTCCAGATCATGAGCCGCCGCGAGCGCGCTCGATAGAGCCAAACCTTTCTTCGAGGAGAACCCTTCATGTCGATGCGAACCCGTGCCCTGTTTCACTTGACCGTCGGTGGTCTGCTGCTTGGCGGCGCGATCGGCGCGCAAGCGGCGAACCTCGGTTTTCTGAACGACACGCCGATCAGCTACATGAAGCAACGCGACGTCGATTCGATCAAGGGCGCCGTCATCGGTGCGTTGAATGACAAGCAGGACGGCGAAAGCGTGAGCTGGGTCAACGAAGGCACCGGCAACAGCGTCAAGATCGACGCGACGATCACCATCGCCAGCACCGCGAAAGACGGCGAGCGCACCTGCCGCGACGTCGGCGTCGTACTGAATGCGAAAGGGCAGTCAATGACGCTGCGCCCGCAGTTCTGCAAGCAGGGTAGCGCTAACTGGCAATTGCAGAAAAAGCGCTGAGCGTGCCGGCGGGTATGACCATGCGTGTCGGCTTGCTGCCGGCGCTGCCTGAAACCACGCGTCCTTGCGGCGCAATGTGTCGATGAGCGCGCGGGTCGTCTCGTGTGGCGTTGTGCTGCTCGATCCGCAAGGGCGGGTGCTGCTCGCCCACGCCACCGAAACCTCTCACTGGGACATTCCCAAAGGGCACGGTGAAGAGGGCGAGGCGCCCCACGTCACAGCGCTGCGCGAGATGGTCGAGGAGACCGGCATCGTGATCGAACCCGAGCGTCTGAAGGATCTCGGACTGTTCGTCTACCGGCGCGACAAGGATTTGCATCTGTTCGCGGCCCGTGCAACGGCCGGCGAACTTGATCTCAGTGCGTGCACCTGCACGTCGCTGTTTCCGCGCCGCTCTGACGGCACGCTGATTCCCGAAATGGATGCATACCGCTGGGTTGCGCCGGACGAAGTCGAGCGGTATGCGAGCCGCAGTCTCACAAGACTCTTTCAGACCACGCTTTCGCTCGCCGAACTGCATCGAACGCTATAGCAGATCGCAGCGCGGGCGTGTCGCCTGCACGTTCAGTCGAGTGCCCGGTCGTTCGGATGAGCGAATAGTGTGCGGTTCTGTTCCGACAGCGGAAAATTCAGATTGATGCCGCGCGGAGGAATCGGCTGCGTGAACCACTGGTTGTACAAACGTTCCGCGTCGCCGCTAGTCTCGCCGCGCGCGATCACCCCGTTCACCAGCGCTCGGAGCGGCTCGTCACCTTTGCGAAACATGCAGGCGTAAACCTCGGAGCCGAGCGGCGTGCCGGTCACCACGAAATCTTCAGGGTGCGGATCGGTCGACTTGAAACCGTACAGGATCGGTTCGTCCATCACGAAGGCCACCGCCCGGTCGTCCTTGAGCGCGGTGAAGGCTTCCTGATGATCGCGCGCGCTCATGATGCGCATGTTCAGATGTTTCTCGGTATTCAGGCGGCGTAGCAGACGCTCGTCGGAGGTGCCCGCGGTTGTCACCACAGGCTTGCCGGCGAGGTCAGGAAAATCCGTAATGCCGCTGCTCTTGCGCGCGATGATGCGTACCGCGTACTGGAAGAAGCTGTTCGAGAAGGCGGCGACGCTTTCGCGTTCCACTGTGTGCGTGGTCGAGCCGCATTCCAGATCGATCTGGTTGTTCAGCAACATCGGCGTGCGGTTCGACGAGGTGACCGTGATTTCGTGCACCTTCAGTTGCGGCAGGCCGAGCGTTTTCTTGATTTCGTCGACGATCTGCAGCGCGATGGTTTGCGAATAGCCGACCGTGCGCTTGCCGTCGAAGTACGAGAAGGGAATCGACGCTTCGCGCACGCCGAGCACGACCACACCGTCGTCGTGGATTTTCTTCAGTGTGCCGGTGAGTTCGTCCGCGTGAGCGGTGCCGGCGAGTGACATTGCGCTGAATGCGGCCAACGCGGCGATTGTGCAACGGATGCTTTGCGCGACGCGCGCGGCGCGATTGATGCGCGCTGCAGGCGCAGTATGCGCGTGACGCGTGCCTTCTGCCGTGCTCCCCCATGTTCTTGCCCCGCTGCGGGCTGCAACTTTCATCGGGCCTCCCGGACTGGCGCGGCCATGGTGGCCGCGCTGTCACATGTCGATGGAATGTCGATGCAACGAAAAGGCGTGCATCCCGCTTGCGAAATGCACGCCATGTTCAACGTCTGGTAAGCAACGTTAAATGCGTAACGTCAAATACGCAACGTCAAATGTACTTCGCGTCGCAGCTTCAGTTTATGCCGGCTTGCCCCAACTGTCGCGCAAGCTGACGATACGATTGAACACGGGTTTGCCCGGTTTCGAATCGACACGGTCCGCGACGAAATAGCCATGGCGTTCGAACTGATAGCGTTGTTCCGGCAGCGCGTCGCGTGCACCCGGTTCCAGGTAGGCGTTGACCACGCGCTTCGAATCCGGATTCAGCGCTTCGAGGAAGTCGCGGCCACCGGCGTCCGGCTGCGGTTCCTTGAACAGCCGGTCGTAGATGCGCACTTCGGCCGGGACCGCGCCTGCCGCGCTGACCCAGTGAATGTTGCCCTTGACCTTGTAGTTGTTCGCGCCTTCGGTGCCCGATTTGCTGTCCGGGAAGTAATTGCAGTGGACCGCGACGATATTGCCGTTCTCGTCCTTGTCCGCGCCGATGCATTCGATCACGTAGCCGTAGCGCAGACGCACCTTGTTACCCGGGAACAGGCGGAAGTAGCCCTTCGGCGGCGTTTCGTTGTAGTCGTCGCGTTCGATCCACAGCTCGCGCGAAATCGGGAACTCCCGAACCCCCATTTCCGGATGATGCGGGTGGACGGGCGCGTTGCACGGCTCGCTCACGCCTTCGGGGAAGTTGTCGATGATTAGCTTGAGCGGATCGAGCACGGCAGCGGTACGCGGCGCCTTGTCGTCCAGATCGTCGCGCAATGCGCCTTCGAACACGCTCATGTCGATCCACGAATCGACCTTGGTGACGCCAATTCGTTCGCAGAACAACTGGATCGCTTCCGGCGTGAAGCCGCGCCGGCGTACCCCGACGATGGTCGGCATGCGCGGATCGTCCCAACCGTCGACATGGCCTTCCGTTACGAGTTGCAGCAGCTTGCGCTTGCTGGTGATCGCGTAGGTGAGGTTCAGGCGCGAAAACTCGATTTGCTGCGGCAGCGGGCGCGTGAAGATTCCGGCCTCGGCCAGCTCGTTCAGAATCCAGTCGTACAGCGGACGGTGGTCTTCGAACTCGAGCGTGCACAGCGAATGCGTGATGTTTTCCAGCGCGTCCGAGATGCAGTGCGTGTAGTCGTACATCGGGTACACGCACCATTTGTCGCCGGTGCGGTAGTGATGCGCGAAGCGGATACGGTAGATGACCGGGTCGCGCATGTTGAAGTTCGGCGACGACATGTCGATCTTCGCGCGCAGCACGTGCTCGCCTTCCTTGAACTCGCCGGCTTTCATGCGGCGGAACAGGTCGAGGTTTTCCTGCACCGAACGCTCGCGGAAGCGCGACGGCGTGCCGACTTCGGAGGCCGAGCCGCGGTTCGCGCGCATTTCCTCGGCCGACTGGCTATCCACATACGCCTTGCCGCGCTCGATCAGCAGTTCGGCGAATTCGTACAGTTTGTCGTAGTAGTCGCTGGCGAAGTAAAGCTGTTCCTTGCCGTCTTTTTGCCATTCGAAACCGAGCCAGCGCACGGAATCGATGATCGAGTCGACGTACTCGACGCTTTCCTTTTCCGGATTCGTATCGTCGAAGCGCAGATGGCACACGCCGCCGTAGTTGCGCGCCACGCCGAAGTTCAGGCAGATGCTTTTGGCGTGGCCAATGTGCAGATAGCCGTTCGGCTCGGGCGGAAAGCGCGTTTCGACGCGCTGGCCCCATTTGCCGGTGCGGTTGTCTTCGTCAATGATGTTACGGATGAAATTGGATGCCGCTGGCGCGTCGTTGCGTTCGGTATTCATGCGAGAAGGTGAATGTCGGTCGGGGGTGCGCAATGCGCCCACTTATCCATCAATTCTACCTGACGCGTTCGCTCACGGCAGGCGAGTGCGGCGCGCAGCCAACGTTTGAGCGGTTTCGGCTGGTTTTTGGGGTCAGGCGGGGTCCTGCAAGCTGCGTTTAAGGTGCTGTAACAGGAGGTAAAACGTTTTGTTGACGCATGCGCCGGCGACTTAGGATGCGGGCGGCACACTTGCCACCCGCGCGCCGCTCGACCTTTTCCGGGGTAGTGCAAGCCTACGCTCATGCCTTGCCGCGCAACGCTTGCCTGCGTGGCCGTGGTCCGGCCACACGGTCCAGTCAGGTCTCGCTCTCCTTGGTCGTTTTGCACGGCCCGCGCCGTTCGTGCAACATGACGCCCTCAGTTCCCGGAGTTTCTCGGATGCCCGTTTCGCCTCATGACGCGCCTCGCGTGCCTTTCGCCTATATGTCCTTCGCCCGGATCGTGACGGCCACGACCGTGTTCGCCGCGCTCGCGGGCAGCTTCGTGGCGCCTGCACCCGCGCTCGCGAAAACGCCCCCGCCCAAGGCCGTGCTGGACGCGTCGGCAGTCGCTGTGCCGGATCGCTACAGCGCCGACGCCGCGCAGCAGATCTTCGCCGCCGGCGGCAATGCGGTGGATGCCGCTGTCGCGATCGCCTTCACGCTGGCCGTGACCCGCCCGGACGCAGGGAATATCGGCGGCGGCGGCTTCATGACGGTGTTCATGGACGGCAAACCGTATTTTCTCGACTATCGCGAGCGAGCGCCGCAGCAGGCGACCCGCGACATGTACCTCGACGACAAAGGCAAGCTCATACCGGGTATGAGTGTCGTCGGCCATCGCGCGGTGGCGGTGCCGGGCACCGTCGAAGGCATGTGGGAAGCGCAGCAGCGCTTCGGCAAGCTGAAGTGGAAACAGGTACTGGCGCCCGCGATCCGCTACGCCACCGACGGCTTCCAGGTCGAACCGGGCTTGCAGCAGCGACATGACGCGGCGGCGAAGAATTTCGCCGGCAAGACCAATTTCGACGCCTACTTCTCGAACCTGAAGGCGGGCGCGACGCTCCGTCAGCCCGAATTGGCGCAGACCCTCTCGCGCATTGCCAGCGACGGCGGCCGCGAGTTTTACGAAGGCCGCACCGCGGATCTGATCGCCCAGCAGATGTACGGCCACGGTCTGGTCACGAAGCAGGACCTGATCCAGTACAAGGCCGTGTGGCGCCAACCGCTTATCGCCGATTGGAACGGCTACAAAATCGTGACCGCGCCGCCACCGAGCTCAGGCGGTATCGGGCTGATCCAGATGCTGAAGATGAAAGCCGACCTGAAGCAGGCGTTCGACGGCCTGGAGCTCAATTCCGCGCCGTATATCCATCTGATCGCGCAGATCGAAGATCGTGTGTTCGCCGATCGCCAGCAATATATCGGCGACCCCGATTCGTACCGGATACCGGTCGACAAACTGACTGACGACGCCTACCTCGCCCAGCGCGCCGACGAAGTGAAACCCGACGAGGTGCCGGGCGCGACGCCCGTTAAAGGCGGTCTCGGCGATTCGTTGCCGGAAAAGACGCAAACCACGCATTTCTCGGTGGTCGACAAGTGGGGTAACGCCGTTTCGAACACCTATACGCTGGACGGGTCATTCGGTTCCGGCGTGGTGGTGGACGGCGGCGGCTTCCTGCTCAACGACGCGATGGACGACTTCGAGACGAGTCCGGTTGCAGCCGGCGCGCCGGGTGCGACGGCGAATGACCTGAATACGGTGGTGCCGGGACGCCGGCCGCTTTCATCGATGACGCCGACCATCCTGTTGCAGGACAACAAGGTGTCGCTCGTGATCGGCACGCCCGGCGGCTCGCGAATTCTGACGTCGATTTTCCAGGTGATGACCGACCTGTACGATTTCGGCATGACGCCGGCCGACGCGTTGGCCGCGATGCGATTCCATCATCAGTTGCTACCGCCGAAGACGATTTACTTTGAGCCGTATCATCCGATTACGGGCGAGTTGGCCGATCAGTTGAAAGCCAAGGGGTACACGCTGGAAGCGCAGTCGTTCAACGGCGATGTGCAGATGATTCGCGTTGAAGGGACGAAGCCCGAGCCGGCGGCCGATCCGCGCGGCACGGGCGTGGGGCGCGTGATGCCTTGACGCGTGGTTTGCGCGGCCTGGCGAAGCAGGTCATGGGGAAAGTGGACTGCTGCGGCGGGATGTGGAAACGCGGTGTGGAAGCACACTTGAAGAACGCGCCTGAAGAACGCGCCTGAAGAACGAACTTGAACGACGAACTTGGATAACGAACTTGGATAACGAACTGCGGCGGGGAACGCGATGAGCGGACAAAAATTAAACGTACTCGTGCTGCCGGGCTACCAGAATTCGGGCCCGGGGCATTGGCAGACGCGCTGGGAGGCGCTTGATCCCGCTTTCGTGCGTGTGCAGATGCCGGACTGGGAGCATGTGGAACGCGACGCGTGGTGCAGCACGCTCGACGCCGCTGTGGCTGCGGCTGACTCGCCCGTGGTGTTTGCCGCGCACAGCCTTGGCTGCCTGACCACCGCCTTCTGGGCGTCGCAGTATGCAAGCGCCGCGCAGCTTGCGAAGGTGGCGGGCGCGCTGCTGGTGGCGGTGCCCGATCCGTCCGGCGCACATTTTCCACAGGACGCCCATGGCTTCGCGCCGGTGCCGCTGACGCGCTTGCCGTTTGCGAGCATCGTGGTGGCGAGCAGCGACGATCCGTACGGCAGCGTGCCGTTCTCGCAAGCTTGCGCGGAGGCTTGGGGCAGCCACTGGATCGATATCGGGCCGCGTGGCCACATCAATGCCGACAGCGGACTCGGCGATTGGGACGAGGGGCGGCGCTGGCTGACTTCATTGGGCGAGCGGCGCTGAACCTCCATTTCAGCCGATTTACGTTGACTTCCGCTGATTCGGCGGCCGTAGCTGGGCGGCGGGTGAGCTGGCGCTGTCGCTGTGGCCGGCGTAACTGAAAAAACGTCCGCCTCAGCCACCCTCAAATCACCGACCGGTCCCGCAGCCGGGCAATCTGGGCCTCGTCATAGCCGAGCACGTCGCGCAGGATACTGTCGGTGTGTTCGCCGAGCATTGGCGGATGAGCCAGCGCTTCAGGCGGCGTGCCGGTCATGTTGATCGGATTGCGCACCAGTTTGACCGTGCCGCCCGACGGATGTGGCAGATCGACCCGCATGCCGCGCGCCACCACCTGCTCGTTTTCGAACACCTCGCCCAGATCGTTGATCGGCCCGCACGGCACACCCGCCGCTTCCAGCGCGGCGATCCATTGCTGCTTGCCCTGCAGGCGCACCATGTCGGCCAGAATCGGCACAAGTACGTCGCGGTGGCGCACGCGCGCCGGATTGGTGGCGAATCGCGCGTCTTCCGCGAGTTCGGGGCGGCCGCCCGCCTCGACGAACTTGCGGAACTGGCCGTCGTTGCCGACCGCGACGATGATCCAGCCGTCGCTGGTCTGGAAAGTCTGGTAGGGCACGATGTTCGGATGCGCATTGCCCCAGCGCACCGGTGGCTGGCCGCTCGCCAGGTAATTCGAATTCATGTTGGCCAGCATGGCCACCTGCACGTCGAGCAGCGCCATGTCGATGTACTGGCCTTCGCCCGTTCGGTCGCGATGCGTGAGTGCTGTGAGCACGGCGATGGTCGAGTACATACCGGTCATCAGGTCGGCGATCGCGACGCCGGCCTTCTGCGGGCCGCCGCCCGGCTGGCCGTCGCGCTCGCCGGTAATGCTCATGAAGCCGCCGATGCCTTGCACGATGAAGTCGTAACCGGCGCGCTGCGCATAAGGCCCGGTTTGCCCGAAGCCGGTTACCGAACAGTAGATCAGATCGGGCTTCACTTCCTTGAGCGACGCATAATCGAGGCCGTACTTCTTCAGCTGCCCGACCTTGTAGTTCTCCAGCACCACGTCGCTTTGCGCGGCCAGTTCGCGGATGATCCGCTGGCCTTCGGGCGAGGCGATATCGACGGTGACCGAGCGCTTGTTGCGATTCGCCGCGAGGTAATAGGCGGCTTCGCGGGTGTCGGCGCCTTCCGGCGTTTTCAGGTACGGCGGCCCCCAGTGGCGCGTATCGTCGCCGACTTCGGGGCGTTCGATCTTGATGACGTCGGCGCCGAAATCGGCGAGCGTCTGTGCGCACCACGGCCCGGCGAGCACGCGTGTGAGATCCAGCACGCGGATATGACTAAGAGCGCCCATATTCTTCAATGTCTCCAATGTCGGCCGGACTTGGCGCTTTAGCGCTTAGTCCGGCCCCATGCAAAGCGGTCGGCAGACTTGGCGCTTTAGCGCTTAGTCCGGCCCCATGCAAAGCGGTCGGCAGACTTGGCGCTTTAGCGCTTAGTCCGGCCCCATGCAAAGCGGTCGATCGGACTTGGCGCTTTGGCGCGTACACCGGCCCTCTGCAAAATTTGCGAGTGATGACGCAGCGCGCGTGTCGCCGCGAATGGAGGCAATCTTAAGCGATTCCCGCGCGCCGGCGCAGTCAGCCGAACATCATAGGACGGCCGACACACCTTGCCGTGTCTCCCGCTACCCGGTCAAACCTGGCCGAATGGCCAATGCGACGCGGCCGGGGCAGGGCCGCTGCCGCGCACGGGCGCCGATCCCGTATAATCAGTCGTTTAAGAAACAAACAGTTGGCGCATCCCCTTGATGCCGCCGGTAACAGCCAGGGAACTGGCAAACCCGTCCCACGCACGCTATGAAAGCCGCCGAAATCCGCGAGAAATTCCTCAAGTTCTTCGAATCGAAGGGCCATACGATCGTTCGCTCGTCGAGCCTTGTGCCCGGCAACGACCCGACCCTGCTCTTTACCAATTCGGGAATGGTGCAGTTCAAAGATGTGTTCCTCGGCGCGGAATCGCGTCCGTATGCGCGCGCCACGACCGCTCAGCGCAGCGTGCGCGCCGGCGGCAAGCACAACGATCTGGAAAACGTCGGCTACACCGCGCGTCACCACACGTTCTTCGAAATGCTGGGCAACTTCTCGTTCGGCGACTACTTCAAGCGCGACGCGATCCACTACGCGTGGGAACTGCTCACGGGCGTGTACCAGTTGCCGAAAGACAAGCTGTGGGTCACCGTCTATCACGAAGACGACGAAGCGCACGACATCTGGGCCAAGGAAGTGGGTGTGCCGGTCGAGCGGATCATCCGCATCGGCGACAACAAGGGCGCGCGCTACGCGTCGGACAACTTCTGGCAGATGGCCGACGTCGGTCCCTGCGGCCCGTGCTCGGAAATCTTCTATGACCACGGCCCGGACGTGTGGGGCGGCCCCCCGGGGTCTCCTGAGGAAGACGGCGACCGCTACATCGAGATCTGGAATCTCGTGTTCATGCAATTCAGCCGCGACGCGCAAGGCAACATGACGCCGCTGCCCAAGCAGTGCGTCGACACCGGCATGGGTCTCGAGCGTATCGCCGCGGTTTTGCAGCACGTTCACAGCAACTATGAGATCGACCTGTTCCAGGCGCTCATCAAGGCTGCGGGCCGCGAAACCGGCGTGACCGATCTGACCAACAATTCGCTGAAGGTGATTGCCGATCACATCCGCGCCTGCTCGTTCCTGATCGTCGACGGCGTGATTCCGGGCAACGAAGGCCGCGGCTACGTGCTGCGCCGTATCGTGCGCCGCGCGATCCGTCACGGCTACAAGCTGGGCAAGAAGGGTTCGTTCTTCCACCGCATGGTGCCGGACCTCGTCGCGCAAATGGGCGCCGCCTATCCGGAGCTGAAGGACGCGGAGCAACGCGTGATCGACGTGCTGCGCCAGGAGGAAGAACGCTTCTTCGAGACCATCGAGCACGGCATGTCGATTCTCGAAAGCGCGCTGGCCGATCTGGAAGCGAAGGGCGGCAAGACGCTCGACGGCGAACTTGCATTCAAGCTGCACGACACCTACGGTTTCCCGCTCGATCTGACGGCGGACGTCTGCCGCGAACGTGAAGTGACGGTAGACGAGGCCGCTTTCGACGAAGCCATGGCGCGTCAGCGCGAACAGGCTCGTGCGGCCGGCAAGTTCAAGATGGCGCAGGGCCTTGAATACTCGGGCGCGAAGACCACGTTCCACGGCTACGAAGAAATCGTCTTCGACGACGCCAAGGTGATCGCGCTGTATGTCGACGGCGCCTCGGTGAAGGAAGTGAATCACGGCCAGCAAGCCGTCGTCGTGCTGGACCATACCCCGTTCTACGCGGAGTCGGGCGGCCAGGTCGGCGACCAGGGCGTGCTGGCGAACGCGAGCGTGCGTTTCGCGGTAACCGACACGTTGAAGGTGCAAGCCGACGTGGTCGGTCACCACGGCACGCTGGAGCAGGGCACGCTGAAAGTCGGCGACGTCGTGAAGGCGGAAATCGACGCGGTGCGTCGTGCCCGCACCGAACGCAATCACTCGGCCACCCACCTGATGCACAAGGCGCTGCGTGAAGTGCTCGGCTCGCACGTGCAGCAGAAGGGTTCGCTGGTCGATGCCGACAAGACCCGTTTCGACTTCGCGCACAACGCGCCGATGACCGACGAGCAGATCCGTCAGGTCGAGGCGATCGTCAATGCGGAAGTGCTGGCGAACGCGCCGGGCATCGTGCGGGTCATGCCGTTCGACGAAGCGGTGAAGGGCGGCGCGATGGCACTGTTCGGCGAAAAGTACGGCGACGAAGTGCGCGTGCTCGACCTCGGTTTTTCGCGCGAATTGTGCGGCGGTACGCACGTGCATCGCACGGGCGACATTGGTCTCTTCAAGATCGTGATGGAAGGCGGCGTGGCTGCCGGTATTCGTCGCGTGGAAGCGATCACCGGCGATAACGCCGTGCGTTTCGTGCAGGATCTCGATGCGCGGATCAATGCGGCTGCCGCCGTGTTGAAGGCGCAGCCGTCGGAACTGACGCAGCGGATCATGCAGGTCCAGGATCAGGTCAAGTCGCTGGAGAAAGAGCTGAGCGCGTTGAAGTCGAAGATGGCTTCGAGCCAGGGCGACGAGCTTGCCGGCCAGGCAATCGAAGTGGCCGGCGTCCATGTGCTGGCTGCCACGCTCGAAGGCGCGGATGTGAAAACCCTGCGCGAGACCGTCGACAAGCTGAAGGACAAGCTGAAGAGCGCGGCGATCGTGCTGGCCTCGGTCGAGGGCGGCAAGGTTAGCCTGATCGCCGGGGTGACGGCGGACGCCAGCAAGAAGGTCAAGGCCGGTGAACTCGTCAACTTCGTTGCCCAGCAAGTTGGCGGCAAGGGTGGCGGCCGGCCGGACATGGCGCAAGCCGGCGGTACTGAGCCGGCGAATCTGCCTGCGGCGTTGGCAGGCGTGAAGGCCTGGGTCGAAACCCAGCTTTGATTCGGGTTTGATCGGGCCACGCGGGACGCCGGTGTTTTTTTGCGTCCCCGTGGCCCAAGTTGTTTCTGGACTTCGCGTGCGTTGCCGCGCATCAATCTGACTGAGTACGGTGGGGTTGGCGTTCCCCGCCACGCCGGCCACGCACCAGGTATAAAGCCCGCTACAAACCCAGGCATAAATTCAGGCATAAATTCAGGCAGCGCCCACCGTTGCAGCAGGTACCCCCACCGCATCCCCTCCCGATACAAGCGTTTGCCGCAGCGCATTGAGCGCGGACGAAAAATGCCCCCGTCGCCAGACGAGAAGCGTCTCGATTGCGCCAATATCGGGAAGCTCGTGAACCGCGATATTGCTCGCATCGGTTTGTAGATTGAGCACGGATCGCGGTGCCACGGCCACCCCCGCGCCGGCAGCGACACAAGCCACGATCGCGTGATATGAGCCAAGCTCCAGAACGCGAGCGGGTCTCACATCATGCTCCAGATACCACTTCTCGATATACGACCGGTAAGCGCAGCCACGCTCGAACGCGATCAGCGTCGATAACGCGATATCCCGCACTTCGTGAATCGGCCGATGGCCGCGCGGCGACAGCATCACCAGTTCTTCGCGGAAAACCGGCACCGTCTCGAACAATTCACCGAGCGCGGCAGGATCCAGCGGCGTTGCCATCAATGCTGCATCCACTTCGAATTCACGCACCCGCTCGATCAGCTTGCCGGTTGTGCCGGTTTCGAGTTCCAGCGCCACATCCGGCCACTGCTGGTGATAGCGCGCGAGCAGGCCAGGCAGGCGCGTTGCCGCCACGCTTTCCATCGTGCCCAAACGCAGGCGCCCGCTCGGCCGATCCTCACGCAGCGCATGGCGTGCCTCGTCGGCGAGCGCGAGCAGACGCTCCGCGTAGGGCAGCAGCGTCTCGCCGGCGGGCGTCAGAACGAGGCGCCGGCCATCGCGGATGAACAGGTCGGTCCCCAGTTGCTCCTCGAGCTGCTTGATGCGCGTCGTGACGTTCGATTGCACGCGATTGAGCTTGGCAGCGGCGCGGGTCACGCCGTTTTCACGCACGACAGCGCGAAAAATGGTCAGGGCGGCCAGATCCATAGTTCTCTCCTGGCGATGGTTGGTATCCTGATTATTCATTTTTCATGATCTAAAGGTCAAGCTAGTATGGAGTGAAGAAACCGGTGACCGCCGGTTCGAACCTCTTTACTGCCTACTCATGAACCGCCTCGCTTCCCGTGCGCACGACACTTTTGCTGAACGCCACGCTGCCCGTCACGCGGCGCTTGCCTGCATGGTGACGTTGGCCGTGGTGCTCGGGATTGGACGTTTCGCCTTCACGCCGCTCCTGCCGCTGATGCTGCACGGCAGCGCCTTCGGCCAGCCGCAGATCGATATCCAGCATGGCGGCTGGCTTGCCTCGTTTAACTACGCGGGCTATTTCGTCGGAGCGCTCACCTGTGCGGCACTGCGGGTCGAACCCGCACGCATGGTGCGCATGGGGCTGGTGGGGACCGTTTTGCTGACCTTGGCAATGGGCGTAACGAGCCAGTTCTGGCTGTGGGCTGTCGTGCGCTTCGTCGCCGGCGCGATTAGCGCCTGGACCTTCGTGTTCGCCTCGCAGTGGGGCTTGCGGCGGCTCGCCGAACTGGGCGCGCACGGATGGGGCGGGGTGATCTATACCGGGCCGGGCGTCGGCATTGTCGGGACGGGTTTGCTGGTTAGTGCTGCGGGCGGCTACGGCGCAACGGCGGGTTGGATTGGTTTTGGGCTTATCGCTGCCGTGCTCTCGATCACGGTTTGGCCCGTGTTCGGCACAGTAAGAGGGCACCACAGCGCCGCAGAAGGCGCGGCGGCGGCCGCGGGCAGCGCCACCGTGGCCACCCGTGCGGCGCCGGGCTCCGCCACCGGCCAACACGTTCCCACGAGCCATCCCGGTAATCGCGCCGATGCCCTTTGGCTGGTCCTGCTGTATGGCGTGCCCGGCTTCGGCTACATCATCACCGCAACCTTTCTGCCGGTAATCGCGCGCCACGCGCTGCCGGGCTCGGCCTGGCCTGATCTGTTCTGGCCGATGTTCGGCGCGGCATTGATCGTCGGGGCATTGCTTGCGGCGCGCCTGCCGGTGCATTGGGACAACCGCACGCTGCTCGCCGGCTGCTACGTGCTGCAGGCGGCCGGCATTGCGCTTGGCATTGTCTGGCCTACGGCGGCCGGTTTCTCGCTGGGCAGCATCCTGATCGGCCTGCCGTTTACGGCGATCACCCTGTTCGCGATGCGCGAAGCACGGCGTCTGCACGGCGACAATGCAGCCGGTCTGATGGGCTATGCGACCGCGGCGTACGGCGTGGGTCAGATCGTCGGCCCGCTGGTGGCCGCACCGATAGCCGAACACACAGGGTCTTTTTCGCCGGCTTTGTGGCTGGCGACAGGCGCGTTACTGCTGGGCGCGGTCGGGCTGATCATCGTGGCACGCATGCCGCGTGGCCGTGGCCGGATGCCCGATTGCGGCTGCAACTAACGGTCTTCCCATTCGGCGCAGGGGCGCTCGCCGCGCCAATCCTCACGGCTGAAAAACAAATTAGCCAGCAGCGCACTAAAATGACCGCTTTCCGGTCATCACAGTGCGCCTGTCGCCGGGTGCGCCGCCCGCCATGCAACATTTCGCGTCCGACAACTATGCCGGCATCTGCCCCGAAGCGCTCGCCGCGCTGATCGCCGCCAACACTAGCGGCCACGAACCGGCGTATGGCGACGACTCGTGGACCAACCAGGTTTGCGATCGTCTGCGGGATCTGTTTCAGACCGACTGCGAAGTGTTTTTCGTGTTCAACGGCACGGCCGCCAATTCGTTGGCGCTGGCGTCGCTGTGCCAGTCGTACCACTCGGTGATCTGCCATGAACTCGCGCACATCGAAACCGATGAATGCGGCGGCCCCGAATTCTTCTCGGGCGGCTCCAAGCTGCTGACCGCGCCGGGCGTTAGCGGCAAGCTCACGCCGGATGCGATCGAAGCGGTCGTCACGCGCCGCGCCGATATTCACTACCCGAAGCCGAAGGTCGTCACGCTGACCCAATCGACGGAAGTAGGCACGGTCTATACCGTCGAGGAGGTGCGCGCGATCGCGGCGATCGCCAAACGGCGTCAGCTGAAAGTGCACATGGACGGCGCGCGGTTCGCGAACGCGGTTGCCGCGCTCGACGTGCATCCGTCCGAGATCACGTGGCGCGCGGGCGTCGACGTGTTGTGCTTCGGCGGGACCAAGAACGGTTTGCCCGTCGGTGAGGCGGTGGTGTTCTTCGACCGCTCGCTCGCCGACGATTTTGCCTACCGTCTGAAGCAGGCCGGCCAACTGGCTTCGAAAATGCGCTTCATTTCCGCGCCGTGGCTCGGTCTGCTGGATAACGACGTCTGGCTGCGCAACGGGCGTCACGCGAATGCAATGGCGCAACTGCTGCAAACGCGGTTGCAGGAAATCCCCGGCGTGAGCATCATGTTCCCGACAGAATCGAACGCGGTCTTTGCGCAATTGCCCGCGCAGGCCGCCAAGGCAATGCGGGCACGCGGCTGGAAGTTCTATGAGTTCATTGGCGCGGGCGGTTGCCGGCTGATGTGCGCCTGGGACACGCAGCCGGAAACCGTCGAGCGTTTCGCGGCGGAAGTGCGCGAGTTGTGCGTGGCCTGACACCACGTTGCGGCCGCGCCGGAACAAGACAACAGACACAGAACATAAGAAACGACCCACTCGCCATGACCGATTATCAATTTTGTCCGCGTTGCGCCAAGCCTTTGATCGAGCGCGCCGATGCCGAACACGAAGGCGGCAGGATTCGCCAGAGCTGTCCCGATACGGAATGTGGCTACGTCCACTGGAATAATCCGTTGCCGGTGATGGCCGCGATCGTCGAATACGAAGGCAAGATCCTGCTCGCGCGCAACGCCGCGTGGCCCGAAGGCATGTTCGCGCTGATCACCGGCTTTCTGGAAAACGGCGAGACGCCGGAACAAGGCATTGCCCGCGAAGTGCTGGAGGAAACCTCGCTGCACGCGGAGACGGTCGAGTTGATCGGCGTGTACGAATTCATCCGCAAGAATGAACTGATCATCGCGTATCACGTGAAGGCGTATGGCACGATCGCGCTGTCGCCGGAATTGCTCGAGTACCAGCTGATCGAACCGGCCAAACTGCGTCCGTGGCGTGCGGGCACCGGTCAGGCGCTCGGCGAATGGATGCGGCGGCGCGGCTTGCCGTTCGAGTTTGTGGAAAAGCCGGGGCAGTAAGCGATGAACAAACCCGCCCCGGCCGCGCGCAGCGCCTACCCGCATTTTCTGCCGATCACCACCCGCTGGATGGACAACGACGTCTACGGCCACGTCAACAACGTTGTCTACTACAGCTACTTCGACACGGTGGTGAACGAGTATCTGATCCGCGCCGGTGTGCTCGACTTCGAGCATGGCGCGACGATTGGACTCGTGGTCGAGACGCACTGCAATTACTTCTCACCGTTGGTGTTTCCGGAACGGGTCGAAGCAGGTCTGCGAGTGGTGCGGCTCGGCACGTCGAGCGTGCGCTACGAAGTGGGTCTCTTCAAGGAAGGCGAAGATCAACCCGCCGCTCAGGGCCATTTCGTGCACGTGTATGTGGATCGCGTGACGCGCCGTCCGGTGACGTTGCCCGCAGGTCTGCGCGCGGCGCTCGAACCGCTGAGCGTCGCTGTGCAGGCGGAATAGGCGCGTGCAGTCGTTCGTCATCAATCTGCTCAACGGTGTCAGTTACGGCCTGCTGCTGTTCATGTTGTCGGCAGGCTTGACGCTGATCTTCAGCATGCTCGGCGTGCTGAATTTCGCGCACGCGAGTTTCTATATGCTCGGCGCGTACGTCGGCTTTTCGGTGGCGGCGCACGCGGGTTTCTGGAGTGCGCTGGTGATCGCGCCGCTGATCGTCGGCGTAATCGGCGCGGCGCTCGAGCGCTGGCTGCTGCGCCGCGTGCGGGTGCATGGTCATCTTCCCGAGTTGCTGCTGACATTCGGCGCCGCGTATCTGCTCGGCGAACTGGTCAAGCTCGGCTGGGGTCTTAGTCCGCTTGGCGCGACCGTGCCGGCCGTGCTCGACGGGCCGCTGTTCACCGTCTACGGCGCGGCCTTCGCACGTTATCGCGCTTTCATGATGGCGGTATCGCTGGCGATGCTGGCGGTGCTCTATGCAGTGCTGCGCGTCTCGAAGGCGGGGTTGATCGTGCGTGCCGCGCTCACGCATGCGAGCGCGGTCGAGGCGCTCGGCCACAACGTGCCGCGCGTGTTCACCGGCGTGTTCGCGGCGGGCACCGCGCTCGCCGCACTGGCCGGCGTGATCGGCGCGCCGATCTTCGTCATCGAACCGGCGATGGCGGAGTCGCTCGGCTCGATCGTATTCGTGGTGGTGGTGATCGGAGGCCTCGGCTCGCTGAGCGGGGCGCTGGCGGCTTCGCTGATCGTCGGTTGTGTGCAGACTTTTGCGGTGGCGAGCGACGTGTCGCTGGGCGATCTCACCGCGGTATTCGGCGACGCATTGCCGCCCGCATGGGACACGCTCACGCTTGCGCAACTCGCGCCGCTGATTCCGTATCTGCTGCTTGTCGCGATGCTGGCGCTGCGCCCGCGGGGACTGTTCGGCCGGCGTGACGATCATGCGTGAGCCGCTTGAACAGGTCGCCACACCGGGGATCTCGACTCGCTCAGTGGTGCGTAGCTTCGCGCCATGGCTTGCGCTTGTCCTGTTCCTCGCCGTGCCGCCCTTTGTCTGGCCGCAAAGCTGGCTGCTCGCCTATCTCGCGCAGACCGCGACGATGATCGTGTTCGCGCTGTCGTACAACCTGCTGCTTGGCGAAACCGGGCTACTGTCCTTTGGTCACGCCGCTTACTCCGGCCTCGGCGCGCTCATCGCGGCGCAGGTGTTCAACCGCGTTGGTGTGCCGCTGGTGCTGCTGCCGTTGATCGGCGGCCTCGGCGGCGCGCTGTGCGGGATCGTGTTCGGCTTCGTGTCGACGCGGCGTGCCGGGACGGCTTTCGCGATGATCACGCTCGGTATCGGCGAACTCGTCGCCGCGGCCGCGTGGACGCTGCCTGACTGGTTCGGCGGTGAGGCCGGTGTGCCGATCGATCGCACGAGCGGGCCGATGCTCGCAAGCTGGAACTTCGGCCCGGCGCGCGAAGCGTATGCGCTGATCGCGCTGTGGTGTGTGCTGGCGAGCGTGGCGATGTTCGTGCTGTCGCGCACGCCGTTCGTGCGGCTCGCCAACGCCGTGCGCGACAACCCGGCGCGCGCCGCGGCGATCGGCTGCTATCCGCGCCGCATCCGCTATGGCGTGGTGGTGATGTCGGCGTTCTTTGCGGGTATTGCCGGCACCCTGGGGCTGATCAATGTCGAACTGGTGTCGACGGAAAGTGTCGGCATGATGCGCTCCGGCGCCGTGCTGATCGCGACGGTGATCGGCGGTACCGGGGCATTCTTCGGGCCGGTCGCGGGGGCGATAATCCTGACCTTTTTCAGTGTCGCGGTGGCGAGCGTCACACGCGCGTGGCTGTTTTATTTGGGGCTGTTCTTCATCGTTGTCGTGGTGAGCTCGCCGGATGGAATAGCGGGCTTCGTGCAGCGGCATTCGGCTCGCGTCGCTGCCTACGGCTGGCGCGCGTGCGGTAAGGCCTATCTGTGGGGCGCGGCGTCAGCGGTGCTGTGGACGCTGGCCGTCGTGCTCGCGGTGCAATGGGCGTACGCCGTGCAATTCGGCGCGGACGACAGCACGTTTTTCAGCGTTGCCGGCGTACCGTTGGAGACGGGCTCGCCGCATCTGTGGCTCGGCGTTGTGGTGTTCTTGTTGGCCGCGCCGGGAGCCCTCGCCGCGCGCTATGCGATTCGCGCCCAGGCACGCCTTGCCGTTCGCACTGTTGTCGCGCCGATCGCCGGAGGCGCGCGATGATCCCGGCCCTCGCGGTCTACGGCATCGAAAAACGCTTTGGCGGCACGCGGATTCTGCGCGGCGTCGATCTGGCGATCGAGCCCGGCGAGCGCCACGCGTTGATCGGCCCGAACGGCGCGGGTAAGTCGACGCTGTTCAATCTGATCGCCGGGGGCGCGCGGCCGAACGCCGGACGCATCGATCTGTTCGGCGCGGAAATCACGCGTCTCGCGCCTGCCGCGATCACGCGCCGGGGCCTTGCGCGCAGCTTCCAGACCACCAGCGTATTCGCTCGCCTCAGCGTGTTCGACAATCTGCGTTGCGCGGCCATGCTGGGCGAACGCGACCGTACGCGCTGGTGGCAGCGTTTCAGCGGCTCACGCACGGTCGACGCGCGCGCCGAGCAGGTGCTCGAAGCAGTCGGTTTGAGCGCACGGCGAAATAGTCTCGCCGGCACACTGAGCTATGCCGAGCAGCGTGCACTCGACCTCGGCCTCGCGCTCGCCGGCGGCGCGCACACCTTATTGCTCGATGAGCCAACCGCCGGCATGAACCGCGCCGAAGCGGCGCGCGCCATCGAACTGATTCGCTCGACCACCGCGGGGCGCACGCTTCTGATGGTCGAGCACGACATGGACGCCGTGTTCGCGATCGCCGACCGCATTTCCGTGCTGGTGCAGGGCCGCATCATCGCGACCGGCACGCCGGCGGCGATTCGCGCGGATGCGGCCGTGCGCGCGGCTTATCTTGGCGACGGTTTCCCTACGTGAGCGCCTTGCTCGACATCCGCCAGCTTGACGCCTGGTACGGCGCGAGCCAGGCCCTGCATGGCGTCACATTGCAGATCGACCCGGGCGAAGTCGTCGCGCTGGTCGGGCGCAACGGCTCCGGGCGTTCCACGCTGGCGCGCGCGATCATGGGGCTCGTGCGCAGCGAGGGCGAGTTGCGTTTCGCCGGTCATGCGCTCGGCGGCTTGCGCACCTTCGAGATCGCCCGCCTGGGATTGGGTTACGTGCCCGAGCATCGCGACGTCTTCCCGGCGCTGAGCGTCCATGAGAATTTGCAACTCGGTGTGGCGCCGCGTGCGCGCGAGCGCATCTCACGCTTTACCTTTGACGACGCCTACGAACTGTTCCCCGTTCTGCGCGAAAGAAGGCGCACGCGCGCCGGCGCGTTATCGGGCGGCGAGCAGCAGATGCTGACGCTCGCGCGGGCCTTGCTCGGCGATCCCGATCTGCTGGTGGTCGACGAACCGGGCGAGGGGTTGGCCGGTCAGGTGATGGGACAGGTCGCGCAGTGTCTGCGAAAGTTGCGTGATCGAGGCGTGGCGATGCTGTTGATCGAACAGCGGCTGGTGATCGCGCAGGACATTGCCAGTCGGGTCGCGGTGATGGGGCACGGCGAAATTGTCTTCGACGACGCGCTCGCGTCGTTTGTGAGGCGACCGGATGTGATGCAGGAATGGCTTGGCGTGGGTTAGCCCGGCGTGCCGCAGCGCGATTGCTATTCCGCTGGCGCATTTCTGGAGCGTCGTCGTGCGTCGCGTGCCTCCGAGCCCGTTCGACCGGCGAGGGTCGGAATTACGGTTTATTGCAGCGCCGCATTAGAAATTGCAGCCGTTTTGTCGCCCTGAAGTACACCTCACGTGCCACGAAATACCCGTGCGCCTCATTGCGCGCCCAGATCGCTTCCAGAATGCCGTTTGAATTCCGTTTTCTCGCCGGCTGCTCAAGCCCGACGCGTGGGGCTTTTCGGCGATTCGGCGGAGCGATTCAAACGCTTGATCGTTTGGTGAGCGTCCTCCAGAAATCTTGTCGGCAGCGCGCCGACAAATCAAGACAATCAGGTTAAAGGCGCGCAACGGCGGCACGGTGTTTAAAGCCGGCGTATGTGCGACGAACCATGCCGTGCCGGATACGCGAAAGACGCGAAACACGCGCGGCGGCTCAAGGAGGAGACATCATGAAAAGAACAGGCGCATTGGGCGAACAATCGGCTGATGGCGTGCAGGGGCAGGCTTCGTTGCGGCCGCAGCGCACGATGCTGCCGCTTCGAATGGCGCGTGCACCGCTTCGAGAAACATGGCGTACGCGTGCCGGGGCTGGCGCCGCGCTGGTGACAGCCGCCCTGCTGATGTCCGCGTGCGCCGACGCGAGTTCCACGACCGGCGACGCGGCATCCACGCCGTCGACGCAAACGAGCGCGAACGCGAACGTCGCGAGCAACAGCGATAGCCCGCCTACCGCAAAATCGCAGCCGGACGTGGGACTTGTCGCCGACGCCGCGGGTGCCTCCAACGGCGCCGTCGCGAGCGCCGCTCAATCCGCCTCCGCATCGCGTCCCACGCTCGAGGTTGTCAAAGCGAAACAACTGGCCGACGAGCGGCGTGTCGCTGAGCGCGTACCGTCTGCGAGCGGCATGACAGAGAAGCGCAGCCGTCCGTTGACGTTGCGCGATTCCGGTATCGACGGTTCGTTGATGTTTGCGCGCGATGTCGACTTTCGCGTGACCGGCGACATCGGCTTCATGATTCACGACATGGCGGCGACGCTGACCCCGGCGCGCGCCGGCCAGCCGATCGTGTTCGACGACCCGACTAGCGTGACGATCAATGTTCACCGTGGCGATGTCACGCTCGACAGCGTCAAGCTCACTGCGATTTTCAACCTTTACCTGTTCCAGTACCAGGGTTCGCCGCTGCGCAATATGCGCGTCGTGCCGCAAGATGGAGGGACGTTACGCATCACGGGGGAAATGCATCGCGACACGTGGGTGCCGATCGTGCTGACTGGATCGCTGTCGATGCGCAACGCCGACGAACTCGTGTTCCATGCCGATCACGTCGAGGTGGCCGGGGTCGGTGCCGACAGGCTGATGCAGGCCGCGCACGTGAAGATGGCCGACCTGCTGAAAGTGGACACGCCGATCGCGCGTCTTGCAGGTGACGACGTCGTGATGCAGGTGGCCAAACTGACGCCGCCACCCGCATTGCGCATGACGATCACGCGGATCGACACCAGTGCCGCGGGCGTGCGCTTCACGCTCGACGACCATACGGTGCAGAAGATCGATTGGCCCGCGACGATGCCGCCGCGCGGCATGCTGGTGCAGGGCGGTGACGTGAAGTTCATGCGTTCGATGCCGATGAACATCGACATGGCGTTGACTCCGCTCGATACCAACGCGCCGTTCGTGCTCGATCTGTACCACTACCGCGACCAGATGGCGGCCGGCTACTTTACTTTCGACGAAGCAGGCGCTCTGGATGTGCATCTGCCGTCGTATCCGACGCTAGCCAGCGCGGCGAAAGACGCGCCGATGCAGATGGGCAGTGCGGGCGCGCGTTATAACGACAGCTTCATTCGTGCGCAACAGGCGTCGCTCGCACAGGCGCGTCTCGTTTGGCAACACGTGCCGCAGACCATGCGGACCGCGTCGGTTGCACACGCGATTCCGGTCGGCACACGGACGGCGTTTTCGGGGCGGAGCATGTCGACACCGGGTTCTGCGATCGTCGACGAGCGGCATTCGGCGGGACCGTCGCCGTTGATTCACGTCGAGAATGTCGACTTCTACGTATCGGGTCGAATTGGTTTTCATGTGCGTTCGCTGGATGCGCAGATGGTGCCGAAGAAGCCGGGTCAACCGGTCGATCTCGACGACCCCGACCAGTACGACATTCGCATCATTGGGGGCGAGGTGGTGGAGCCGTGGCCCGCGATGGCGGCGTTGTTCAACGATTACCTGCTCGACTATGAGCCGCGTTCGCTGAACGATTTGCAGTTGAAGCCGGTGGACGGCAAGTTGGAGGTGACGGGCGGGATCAAGTTGTGGAATCACTTTCCTGGTGTGTGGCTGCCCACGACGATGAGCGGCACTATTGTGGCGAAAGATGAGCGGCATCTTGTCTATGAGCCCACATCCGTGAAGGTGCTGGGTGTGCCGCAGGCGGGGTTGTTGCGGGCGTTGGATATTCCGTTGGCGTCGTTGACGCCTTTTACGCGCAAGGGTGTGGCGTTGAAGGGTAACGAACTGGTGTTCGATCAGTACACCGTGTTTCCGCCGCCGGTTCTGCAGGGGCGGCTGGCTAGCGCGACGGTGACCGACGAGGGGTTGCTGTTGAAGTTCAAACGGGATAGTTCGGTTGTGGCTGCGAGGCCGCCTGCTGGCGCGGCGAAGAGCTTTGTGTGGATCGAGTCTGGGGATGTGAAGATGTTTAATTCGTTGGTCACGAATGCACGGACTTTTATTCGGGATAGTTCTAATCCTGGGGCGATGAAGTTTGATCTTTATGGGTATCGGAGGGATGTTTCTAAAGGGACGGTCAGGATGGGGGTGGATGGAGGGTTGGAGGTTGACCTGGCTGCCAGGAAATGACAGAGAGGGGTTGGGGTGACTGGCGGTGCCTTGCTGTGTTGTTTTGTCTGTTCTGGGGTTGGTCTGTTGGCCTTTCCTTGGTTTCTTAGTGGTCTATTAGCGTTCCCCCTGTGCGGGGGGGCACCTACTTTTCTTTGCCTGCCGCAAAGAAAAGTAGGCAAAAGAAAGCGGCTCACACCGCTAGCTCATAAGCGGGTCCCCTGGCTTGGAGGGGGTAGTGGTGCATCTGGAATCTGTCGCCTCGCACACTTCGCCTCAGTGACAAGGCAGTCATACCTCCGGCGACGCTACGCGCGCCGACACCAGGTTCAAAAACCATCAGTTATGCAAAGCGCCGGCCAGGTTTCCCTGGCAGACCCATCCGCGACGCACGCAGTGCGGAGTGGGAGCTGATGAGCGCCTTGTCGCTAACGCGGAGTGTGCGGGGGCACGGATTCCAGATGCACCACTACCGCGGCTGTGCGGGGGACCCGCTTAAAAATTAGCGGTGTGAGCCGCTTTCTTTTGCCTACTTTTCTTTGCGGCAGGCAAAGAAAAGTAGGTGCCGCCCCGCACAGGGGCAACGCTAATAGACCACTAACAAATCAAGGAAAGGCCAAAAAAACCAGATCAACAACAAAACCGCCGAGCAGGCAAAAAAAACCTCAACCATCCTTATTAATAATCCACTCATGCGCCGGATCATTACGAAAATGCCAAACCCTCTGCCCCCCGGCCATAACATTCAGATAGTAAGACTCATACCCATAAGGAACAACAACCGGATGATACCCACGCGGCACCATCACGACATCGTGATTCTCAACCGCCATCGATTCATCGATATCCCGCATATCGGTATAAACACGCTGAAAAGCAAACCCTTGCGGCGGATCGAGCCGATGATAGTAAGTCTCTTCGAGCGAACTCTCATGAGGCACATTATCGGTATCGTGCTTATGCGGCGGATAGCTTGAAGCATGCCCCCCAGGCGTGCGGACCTCAACCACCAGCAAAGACTCCGCAAGCTCAGTCTGCGGAAGAATATCGCATACGTATCGCGTATTGAGCCCCTTACCACGCGTGGAACGCTTCATCGCAGACGGCTCGATCAACCTCGCCTGATACTCACCCTTAGCAGGCGCGCTAGCCACGCCTACCTCCGCGTCGCGACAAGCCCGAACCGTCGCCCGCACGCCAGGCGGCAAATACACCGCATACGGCGCAGCATCCTCGAACACACTATCGCGCGAACCCAGCGAACTCCATGTGGCGTCAGCCGTTTCAATATCCACCGCGCCGGTGAGCACCACAATGCAAACCTCTCGCGACGGCTCGAACACGTGAACAACTTCACTCGCGCCCAGCCGGTAAGCGGCAAACCCCACATACCGCCAACACGCCGACTCAGGCGTCACCCGCGCGATCGTCTGGCCCTCGCGCTGCGCCTTCACCAATAGACTCATGCTGCCTCCTGCGTCGCACCGCCCGCGTCGAGCGGTGCATCGACCAATGCTCGCAGCGCTTTGAAACCCCGCTGCGCATACTCGTACGATGGCGCCACCACCGGATCCTGTTCCGCTTCAACCACCAGCCAGCCGCAATAACCGTGCCGCTTCAACCGGTCGATAAGCGCCGGAAAGTTCACCGCGCCATCGCCGGGAACCGTGAATGCACCGTTAATCACCGCGTCGAGAAAACTCCAGTTGCGATTGCGCGCGAGCTTCATGACCGCCGGTCGAACGTCCTTGCAGTGCACATGACATACGCGGTCAATGTACCTGTCGAGTACCGCGAGCGGATCGCCGCCGGCAAACGTGATGTGCCCCGCGTCGAACAGCAGGCCGACGGCGTCGCTCGTACGCGTCATCAGTTGATCGACGTCAGCCGGCGTCTCGACATACGCGCCCATGTGATGATGGTACGCCAGCCGCACGCCGCGGCTCAGCGTATAGCGCGCGAATTCGTCGACGCGCGCCGCATACGCGGCCCACTGCGCGTCGCTGAAAAAACGCGGACGTTGATACAGCGGTTGCGGTGCCCCCTGGATCGAATCGGCCACTTCACCATAGACCATCACGGTCGCGCCGTTCTGCGCCAGCAACTCGAGATGCGGTCCGACCGCGGCGATTTCCTCTTCCACGCTGCGTCGCGCGAGTCGGCCGGAATACCAGCCGGACACCAGGGCCAGATCGTATTGGGCAAGCAGCGCCTTCAATGCCTGCGGCTCGCGCGGAAACTTGTTGCCGAGCTCGAAGCCCTGATAGCCGATCTGGCGGCCCTCGGTCAGCGCGACCTCAAGCGGTGTTTCGCCACCAAGCGATGGCAGATCGTCGTTCATCCACGACAAGGGATTGATGCCGATACGTACGTCGAAAGCAGTCATGCGAGCATCCTCATTCGTTGTCGATATGGCGTGGGCGGTCGCCCGGATCCGTCGGCGCGGCGCGCGCGGCGAGTTGCGCATCGTATTGCGAACGCGCGGCCCGCACCGCGTCGCGTGCCGATACCTCGGGTACGGCGACTTCCCACCACCAGCCGCCCTCGTCAGTGGTGCGGCCCGGATCGGTGTCGATGCTGATCACGTAGGTGCGGTCGGCGGCGCGCGCCCGTTGCAGCGCGCTTTCGAGTTCGCCGATGTTCGCAACGTGCTCGGCGTGCGCGCCCAACGCGCGTGCATGCGCGGCGAAGTCGATCTTCGGTGCACCGAGCGGGGCCTGCATGCAGTCGTCGAGCAGGTTGTTGAACGGCGCCCCACCGCAGGCTTGCTGCAAGCGGTTGATGCAACCGTAGCCGCGATTGTCGAGCACCACCACGATCAACTTCGCGCCGATCATCACCGACGTCGCGATCTCGCTGTTCATCATCAGATAGCTGCCGTCGCCGAGGATCACGATCACCTCGCGCGCCGGCCGCGCGAGCTTCACGCCGAGCCCACCGGCGATCTCGTAGCCCATGCACGAGTAGCCGTATTCGACGTGATACGCGCCAGGTTTGCCCGCGCGCCATAGCTTATGCAACTCAGCCGGCAAGGTGCCCGCCGCGCAAACCACGATATCGTCCTGTGCGGAACGCGCGCTGGAACGCTGCACGGCGCCGATCACGTCGCCTTCATAAGGCAGCACGGTGTCGCGTTGCGGCGCATGCGTGAGCGTGCTCACGGTGTCGCGCCAGCTCGCCGCGAGTTTGTGCGCGCGGGCGGTCCATGAGCGGTCCGCGTGCCAGCCTTGCAGGGGTTCGGCGAGCGCATCGAGGGCAAGACGTGCGTCGGCTTCGACCGCCAGCGCGCGATGCTTGATGCCGTCGAACGGATTGGCGTTGATGCCGATCACGTCGGCCTGCGTGAACAAGGTATTTGAACCGGTGGTGAAGTCCTGCAGGCGCGTACCGATGGCAAGCACGCAGTCGGCGTCGTGGGCGAGCGCGTTGGCGGCAGGCGAGCCGGTCACGCCCAACGCGCCTGCGTTCAACGGGTCGTTCCACGCGAGCGAACCCTTGCCGGCCTGCGTTTCCGCGACCGGAATACCGTGCGCGGCGGCGAAGCGGTGCAGGGCATCGGTCGCGCGGCCATACAGCACGCCGCCGCCGGCAACGATCAGCGGACGCCTGGCGCGGCGCAGACGGGCAACCGCCGCGTCGATATCTTCGGCACGCGGGGCAGGGGAGTGAAAGGTGACAACGCGTGGCGCAAAGAAGTCGGCCGGGAAATCCCACGCCTGCGCCTGCACGTCCTGTGGCAACGCGAGCGTGACAGGGCCGCACAACGCAGCGTCGGTCAGCACACGCAAGGCGCGCGGCAATGCATTGAGCAACTGTGCCGGGTGCACGATTCGGTCGAAGTAGCGCGACACCGGTTTGAATGCATCGTTAGCAGAAACGCCGCCGTCGTGGAAATCTTCGACCTGCTGCAACACCGGATCGGGCGCGCGCGAGATGAACACGTCGCCGGGTAACAGAAGCACGGGCAGACGGTTCACATGAGCGAGCGCGGCGGCAGTAATCAGATTCGTCGCACCGGGCCCGATCGACGTCGTAACGGCCATCATGCGGCGGCGGAAATGCGCCTTCGCATAGGCGATCGCGCTGTGCGCCATCGCCTGTTCGTTGTGTGCGCGCAGCGTGGGTAACGCTTCGCGGTGCTGATACAAAGCCTCGCCGATGCCGGCCACATTGCCATGCCCGAAGATCGCGAACACACCGCCAAAAAGCGGCTCGGTGCCGGCGCCGTCTTCGGTCGCAACCTGTTGTGCGGCGAGGTAGCGAACCAGCGCCTGGGCGGTCGTCAAGCGGACGGTACCGCCTGACGGCACATGTGCCTGGGTGGCGTCGTTAGCGGACGCCGCGTCATGGTGCAATACACGCTGATTCATGCCGCCTGCTCCTGATGTGCGTGGCTGGCCATGGTGGATTGCGCGTTTGCCGCTCCGCGCGTCGCACGCCACGACGCGATCAGCGTTTCGAACGTGCGGCGCACCCTTGCGATCAGTTCATCGTCGTCGATCTCACCGGCGAGCCACGCGTGGCTCGGTTCGTGAAAGATCGTGCGGCCGACGGTAAAGCCGCGGCATGTCGCCGATTGCGCGGCTGCGCGAAAGCCTTCGTTCAATTGCTCGACACCCGCCGACAAACCGAGCAGCACCACGCCCCGGCAGTACGGATCGCGCTCGGCGATCAGCGCGTCGACGGCCTGCCATTGTGCGGCGTCCATTGGTTCGAGCTTCCACCATTCCGGATAGATGCCAATGTTGTACAGCCGCTTCAACGCGCGATAGACGATGTCCGGCGCTTGCGGCAGATGCGCGTGCTTTGGCGGAATGACTTCCAGCAGCAATTCGTGGCCGCTCGCTTGCGTCGCGTCATAAAGCGCACGCAGTTGGGCTTCCTGTTCGAGGCGTTGTTCGACCGGTTCGTCGGGATGGAATTGCACGAGGCATTTGACGATATGTTCCTGCGGCCACGCGACCAGCGTTGTACCGACCGAACGGCCGTGGTCGAACACGAGCGGCACGGAGCCCGGCAGTTCGACCGGCCGGCCGATCCACCAGCCGCGGCCGGTGGCGGCGTTCAACGCGTCCTGACCGTAGCGGTCGTCGCTCAACATGCCGATGCGGCCCTGCAGCCCCAAGGCGGCCTCCGTTTGCGCAACCGCTTCGACAAACAGGCTTTTCAGTTGCGCGATACGTGCTTCGTCTGCACCGGTCTGCTGCGCGAGTTCGAAGAACTGGTTGCGATGGTCGAACGCGAAACCGAGTACTTCGTCCCATTGTTTGCGGGCAGGGGAGACGCGGTGCAGGCGTGCGAGCGTTGCGTCACGGTCGGGGCGGCGCATGCGTTGCGGATCGGCCTTGGCTTCGCGCAGGAAGTAATCGAGTTCGGCGGGTGTCGGCATCGCTGGCGCGCAGCCATGGCGCGAGACAACGAGCGCGCCGCTCGCATTAGCCGAGCGCGCGCATGCGTCGAGCGGCTGATCGCGTAACCATCCGGAGAGGAAGCCCGACGCGAAGGCGTCGCCCGCGCCAAGCACGTTAAGCACTTCCACTTCGACGCCGCCATGAACCGGCAGGTCATCGAGCGTTGCAGGCACTGTGCCATCGATGATCTGACAGCCCATCGGCCCGCGCTTCAGAACCAATGTGGCCGGCGTGACGGCACGCACCATCGCGAGGGCTTCGACGAGTTCGGTCTTGCCGCCTGCGATACGGAATTCTTCCTCGGTGCCGATCACCAGGTCGAACAACGGCAGAATGCGTTGCAGATGCGCGGTCACGCCTTCGCTCGCGACGAAGCGGGTTTCGCCATCCGCCTTGCCCGTGAGGCCCCACAACACCGGGCGATAGTCGATATCGAGCACGGTGCGCACGTTATTGCGGCGTGCGTAATCCAGCGCGCGGCGGCTCGTGCGGTTCACCTGTTCTGTCGAAAAGTGCGTGCCGGTAATCAGCAGCGCTTTGGACGAAGCGATGTACGCCTCGTCGAAATCCGCTTCATCCACGGCCATATCCGCGCAGTTCTCGCGATAGAAGATCAGTGGAAACGTATCGCGATCCTTCAAACCGAGCAGCACGAGCGCGGTCAAACGCTCCTGGTCGACGCGAACGTGACTGACGTCACAGCCTTCCTTCGTCAAGGTCTCGGTCAGAAAGCGCCCCATATGATCGTTGCCGACGCGCGCCAGCATCGCCGCAGCAAGCCCAAGCCGCGCGCAACCGAAAGCGATATTCGCCGACGAACCGCCGAGATACTTCGCGAAGCTCGACACGTCTTCGAGCCGCGCGCCGACCTGCTGCGCGTACAGATCGACGGCAAGACGGCCGAGACAGATGATGTCGCGGCTGCGGTCCGGCGCGAAGCGGCTGGCCGTCGCCGCGACTGCGGACGTGGACGCCATGCTGTTCGTGTCGCCGGTCCCGCTGGATGTGCTGGAATGATCCATGAATATTCCTGAATAGCTGAACGCGGGCGTCAGACGCGGCAAGCGCCGGAAACCCGCGCGAATCAATCAGATCGTCGCGCCGTCGAGTTCGCCGATCATCTTCTGCATTTCGGCGCCGCCGGCCATCATGTCGAGCACTTCGTCCTTGCTGATGGTTTCCTTCGTGAACGTGCCGAGCGATTTGCCGCGATTGAGCAGCGTGAATGAATCGCCGATCGGATACGCGTGATGCACGTTGTGCGTGATGAAGATCACCGAAATGCCTTTCGCGCGCGCCGTGTGTATCAGTTTCAGCACGTTGAAGCTTTGCTTCACGCCGAGCGCGGCGGTCGGCTCGTCGAGAATCAGCACGCGCGCGCCGAAATGAATCGCACGCGCGATCGCCAGGCATTGCTTCTCGCCGCCGGACATCGTGCCGATGGGTTGATGCGGGTCGCGCACGTTGATGCCCATTTCGGCGAGCTTGTCGCGTGCGGTGGTTGCGCTGGTTTCGAGGTCCATCACGTTGATGAAACCGAACAGTTTCTTTTGCGGCTCGCGGCCCATGAAGAAGTTGCGCGCGACCGAGAGCAGGGGCACCAGGGCCAGATCCTGATAGACGGTGGCGATGCCGAGGTCGAGTGCGTCTTTCGGCGACTCGAACAGCACGGGTTTGCCGTCGACCAGATATTCGCCTGAAGAAGGTTTATGCACGCCGGCCAGCGTTTTGATCAATGTCGATTTGCCCGCGCCGTTGTCGCCGAGCAGGCAGTGCACTTCACCGCGCTTCAGGCGCAAGGTTACGCCGCTCAGCGCGATGACCTGGCCGAAGTACTTGCTGACGTTTTCGAGTGCGAGGATCACGTCGCCCTGTGGTTCAGCCGGGGTGTTCACGGTATTCGTATCGGACATGGTGGTCTCCTCGTTACGACTGCGCGACGCGGCGGCGCACGTAGTGATTGAACAGCACGGCGATCAGCAGCATCACGCCGAGGAACACGCGGAACCAGTCGGAGTCGACATTCGTGTAGGTGATGCCGATCTGCACGACGCCGAAGATCAGCGCGCCGAAGCAGGCGCCGATCACCGAGCCGTAACCGCCGGTCAGCAGCGTGCCGCCGATCACCGCGGCGATGATGGCTTCGAATTCGGCTTGCAGGCCACGGTCGGCTGCGGCGGAGCCGATATCGCACACTTGCAGCACGGCGAACAGGCACGCGCAGAATGCGGTCAGCACGAACAGCGAGATCTTCACGCGCCGCACCGGCACGCCGACGTTCTTGGCGGCGTTGGCGTCGCCGCCGACCGCGAAAATCCAGTTGCCGAAGCGAGTCTTGGCGAGGGTGAACGCGCACACCGCAGCGAGCGCGAACCACCACAGCAGTACTTTCGGAATGCCCGGCACGAGCGGATTGCCGTTGTCGAGCAGCTTGACGACGCCGATGTGGCCGAGCCAGACGAACAGACCCTTGAACGCGACGCCCTGGAACAAGGTATGGGCGAGCCAGTCGTGAGCGGCGACGTCGCCTACGCCGGAGATGATCGTGCGGTCGGCGAACATGACCGACAGCGCCAGTGTGAGGCCGCGCAGAATGAACAGAAACGCCAGCGTTACGATGAACGACGGCAGCCGCGTGCGCATCACCAGATAGCCGTTGAGCGCGCCGAGCAGCATCGACCCGGCGAACGCAAACAGGATCGACAACGCAATCGGCCAATGGAAATACATGGTGGGCAGCGCCACCATCATGCCGGAGAAGCCGATCATCGAACCGATGGACAGGTCGAATTCGCCGGCTATCATCAGCAGGCATGCGCCGACCGCGATCAGGCCTAAATACGCGGCCACTTGCGACCAGTTCATCACGCCGTCGAGATTGAACATGCCGGAGTTGCCGGCCGCTATGCCAAACACGAGGAACACCATCACGGTGCCGGCGAGCGCCGCGAATTCAGGACGGTTCAGCAGATGCCGGAACCACGATTCCTGACGAACACGCTCATCGGCCGCCGCGGGGGCTGCGCCGGATGTCGACCCGGGTGTGGTGCCGGTGCCGGTAGGGGGCTGCTTGCGGGGATGAGGATGGAAGGGGTTGGCTACGCCCATTGAAGCTCTCCTTGATGCGCCTGGGGATGGCTGTCGCTAGCGGCCCGAATCGAACCGCTGTGACCCCTGGCGCGGAATGCACGTAAAGCGCACGTAAATCCTAACGAACGCGGACGTGGGGCGGCCTGGCCGGTTGCGGCCGGCCGCTTCCACTTTCTTCATACCTGCCGGAACGGTGTTCCCGTGTCCGCACTTCCAGCGAAATGCGTTAGCGATACTGCCCGGCGTACTTGATCACCTTGTCGATATTGGCCTTGGTGATGAAGCCCGGGCCGGAACCGATATTGCGCGGCCCATAGGCGGGTGCCAGGCCGTAGGTGGCGAGGCGTTGCTGGAACTTCGGATTCGCTTGCAGGATCTGGCGGATCTTCGCCGGATCTGTGGTGTGCTCCTTCTTCACGATCGCCAGCACGGCGACCGGGATATAGCCTTGCAGGTAGGGCTGCTGGTCGATTGCGAACTGGATCGTGCCGTCCTGGATGCCCTTCGCGATGTCATTGTCGAAATCGAACGTCGCGAACCAGACCTTGCCGGCGAGCCCCATCTGTTGAAGCGCCTTGATCGTCGGCGCCGCCGACAGCGGACCGAGCGTGAGCACCGCCTGGGTGTTCGGGTGATTGCGCAGATACGCGCTCACTTTCGATTGCACCCCGGTCGGGTCCTGGCCGGCGTCGAGCGTGGAGGTCTTGAAGTCGACGCCGATTGCGTCGGCAAAGCCCCGGCAGCGTTCGAACGAAGCCGGGTTGGTCGCGTAGTGGTTGACGCACAGGAACGACTTGATGCCCGCCGCCTTGGCCTTTTCACCCGCCGCTTTGCCCGCCGCATATTCAGGCTGGCCGACGTGCATGATCGCGCCAAGCTGCGCGCTTTGCTGTTCGGTGCCGGAGTTGATCGTGACGAGCGGAATGTGTTTCTCGGTCACCTTGGAGATCGCGCTCTTGAGCACGTCGAAGTCGGCGATCGAGACGATCACGCCGTCGTAATTACGCGCGGCCGCCTGTTCGATCAGGCGCGCCATGTCGGCGATGTCGCCGTTCGGCGGATTGCGGTAGTCGGTCTCGACGTTGAAATCCTCGTCGGCCTGTTTGATGGCGTTCTTGATGGTGTTCCACCACGAATCCGAATCCGGCGCGTGGCTGATCAGCACGAAGTGAGCGTCAGCCGCGCGGGCGGCGGATGCCGCGCCGAATCCCATCGCCAACGTCAATGCCGTCGCCAGAATCCTGAGCGTAGCCTTGCCCTTGCAAAGTCTCATTGTCTCCACCTTTCTCGGTCTGTCGTTATTGAAGGGAGCGTCTGGCGCGCGGCCTTCCGACTGCGTGCGTTGCGGCATGCGTCAGCCGATGCGTCATCGCTCACGATCAAGATTAGGCGATCTTCCGAAGCGTTGCAATGAAAATTTCATGGCAAATAAAAATAGAAAATACGTTCCATTTGACGCCGCGCCTGCCTATAATCGGCAGCGTCAGGAGGCTGTGCGGCGGGCGCTGGAAGCGCTTTGCGCACTGCAATAAAGCAAGGAAGAAAGAGCCATGGCGGAAGAGAGCACCGAAGATTTGCCGAGCGTCGAAGAATTGATGCAGCGCATTGCGGAAAACTACGAGACGCTGCCGCGTCAGTTGAAGAATGTGGCGACGTATATCGAGCAGCATCGCTCGAGCGTGATGGTGGACCGCACCAGTGACATTGCCGCGAGTTGCGGCGTCCATCCGTCGGCCGTGGTGCGCTTTGCGCAGCGCTTTGGCTTTTCCGGCTTTTCCGATTTGCAGTCGGTGTTTCGTCAGGCTTATACGGGTCAGGGCACCTCGTCGCCGAGTTACCAGCAGCGGATTCGCAAGCTGATCGACGAGAAACCCGGCGCGTTATCCGGTGGCGCGGTGGCGCGCGAATTCATCGCGGCCTCACGTGGCGGACTTGAAGAACTCGAAGCCGGTCTCGACGACCAGCAGTTCGATGCTGCCGTGAAGATGCTGCAGCAGGCCGACAACATTTACGTGATTGGCGTGCGGCGCTCGTTTCCGGTGGCGAGCTATATCGTCTACGCGTTGCAGCACACGCCCAAGCGCGTGCATCTGGTGTCCGGTTTCGGCGGCATGTATCGCGAGCAGATTCGCAGCGTGAAGAAGGGCGACGTGGTGATCGCGATCAGTTTCGCGCCCTACGGTAAGGAAACGCAGTATTGCCTGCGTGTCGCGCATCATCACCAGGCGAAGACACTGGTTATTACGGATAGCCAACTTTCTCCGCTAGCGCGTTATGCCACGACTCAACTGTATGTGAAAGAGGGCAGCGCGTTTGCATTCCGCTCGCTGACCAGCACGATCTGTTTGTGCCAGGCGTTGTTCATCGCGCTCGCGTACAAGCTCGAACTGAACGTTGAAGAATCCAAAGACACTGGAGGATACGATGACTGACGCGGTAAAGACGCTCGACGTGGCGGTATTCGGCGCGGGAAGAATCGGCAAGATTCATGCGGCGAATCTTGCGCGGCAACCGGGTGTGCGGCTCAAGTATGTGGTCGATGTGAATCGCGAGGCGGCCGCGGCGCTCGCCGCGGCGCACGGCGCGCAGGTTGCGGATATCGATGGCGCGATGGGCGATGCGTCGATCGGCGCGACAGTGATCTGTTCCAGCACGGACACGCACGCGGATCTGATCCTGAAATCGGCCGCGCAAAAGAAGCATGTGTTCTGCGAGAAACCGGTCGATCTGACGTTGGAGCGTGCGCGTGCGTGTGCCGAGGCGGTGGAAGGTGCGGGCGTGGTTTGCATGATCGGCTTTCAGCGCCGCTTCGACCCGACTTTCTCCGCGTTGAAAGCGCGCATCGACGCGGGCGAAATCGGCACACCGGAGATGCTGGTGGTGACGAGCCGCGATCCGGGCGCGCCGCCGGTCGAGTACATCAAGCATTCGGGCGGCATTTTCAAGGACATGCTGATTCACGACTTCGATATCTTCCGCTGGATTCTCGACGACGAAGCCGACACGTTGCACGCCACCGGCAGTTGCCTGTCCGACCCGGCGATCGCCGACGCCGGCGATATCGATTCGACTGCGGTGACGATTCGCACGAAGCGCGGCCGGCTGTGCCAGATCAACACGGCGCGGCGTGCGGCCTATGGGTACGATCAGCGCTTCGAGGTGCTCGGCAGCACTGGCATGCTGCAGGCGGGCAACGTGCGGCCTACGGAAGTCACCGCGTATTCGAAAACCGAAGTGTCGAGCGACGTACCCGAAGCGTTTTTCCTCGAGCGGTATCGCGCGGCGTACGCTTTGGAGATCGCGCATTTCTTCGATGCCGTCACGCATGGCAAGCCGGTGCGAACCACGGTCGCCGATGGCCTGAAAGCACTTGAACTCGCTGAAGCCGCTACGCGCTCGTGGCGCGAGGGTCGTGCGGTGAAGCTTGGGGAGGCGTTGTGATGACGACGGCTTCGTCTGGGAGTGGGCGGCTTCGTTTGGGTGTGGTCGGCTTGGGGCGGTTGGGCAAGCGGCATGCGGAAAATCTGGCATATCGGGTGCCGGGGGCGTCGCTCGTGGCTGCTTGCAGTCCGGTGGAAGAGGAGCGGGCGTGGGCGCGCGAGGCGTTGCCCGAACCGCGTCTCTATGACGATTATGCGGCGTTGCTCGCGGATCGAGATGTGGATGCCGTGTGGCTTGTGACGCCGTCGTCGTTGCACGCGCAGCAGATTATCGATGCGCTGCGCGCCGGCAAACATGTGTTTTGCGAGAAACCTTTGTCGCTGGATATCGCCGAGTGCGAGCGCGTGTTGGCTGAGGCTGCGCGCCATCCGCATCTGCTGGCGACGATTGGCTTCATGCGGCGTTTCGATCCGAGCTACAAGGATGCATTCGACAAGATTCAGTCGGGCGCGATTGGCAGGCCTTTTCTGGTGCGTTCACAGACCACCGACAAGAACGATGAAGACGGCTTTTTTGTGCGCTTCTCGGCGACTTCTGGTGGGATTTTTTTGGACTGTACCGTGCACGATATCGATGTTGCGCGTTGGCTGCTTGGGAAGCCGCGTGCCAAGCGCGTTTTTGCCGCGGGCGCGGTTGCGTTGCACGAGGGGTTGCGTGAGTTTGGCGACGTCGATAATGGTGTGGCGATCTGCGAATTCGAGGATGGCAAGCTTGCGATGTTCTATGCGTCGCGCACGCAGGCGCACGGGAATGATACGCATAGCGAAGTGATTGGCACGGCGGGGGCGTTGGCCGTTGGGCATAATCCGCGCGCGAATCGCGTTGAGATTTATGATGCCTCCGGCATTCGGAATGAATGTACGCCGAGTTTTTTTGATCGGTTTGAGGAGGCGTTTTTGTTTGAGGCGCGGGAGTTTGTTGCCGCTGTGGCTGGCACTGGTGCGCATGCCGGTGCGCAAGCGGGGGCCACGCTGGCTGACGCGCTTGAAGCTACGCGGATTGGGATGGCACTGCGGCAGTCGCTGCTCAGTGGGGAGGCTGTGAGTTTGTAACGGGATGCGTGTGTGGGGCGGGGGGGGGCTTTGTTGTTTGTCTGTTTTGTTGTTGGTCTTTTGGCCTATTGGCCTTTCCTTGCTGTGTTAGTGGTCTATTAGCGTTGCCCCTGTGCGGGGCGGCACCTACTTTTCTTTGCCTGCCGCAAAGAAAAGTAGGCAAAAGAAAGCGGCTCAAACCGCCAGCTCATAAGCGGGTCCCCCGCACAGTAGCGGTAGTGGTGCATCTGGAATCTGTCACCTCGCACATTCCGCCTTAGTGACAAGGCAGTCATACCTCCGGCGGCGCTGCGCGCGCCGATACCCAGTTCATACCACCACCCGCTACGGTTTCCCTCTCGATTCGCCCGCTGCGGTTTCGCGCCTCGATTTGTCCATCCTGACTCGTCGGCGCATCGCTGTCACCAGGCCACGGCCTCACTCTCCCGTGAGCCCCGGTTCCCCCTGCTCGCTGTCGCCTCGCTGTTGCGAGCGCAACCGCGGCGGCGATCGCGATCGCATCGCGAAAGCACCGACATTTCCGAAGTGGGGGGGTGGCCAATCAGAGCGGGGGCATCCCGCCGAGGCGGAGCCGACGGCTCCCGCTGCGCGAAGCGAAGCCGCTGGTTTCCCA
>ERZ1023334.29-NODE-29-length-105974-cov-15.549439_pt1 | contig 105974 bp, 113 predicted proteins | sample MGYA00521094_ERZ1023334 | MGnify/ENA primary metagenome ERZ1023334 (study PRJEB32759, sample SAMN07749900) | skin metagenome | biome: transportation; feature: city; material: polyester macromolecule | host: Homo sapiens | place: Hong Kong:ISLAND line | collected...
CGTCAGCCCACTTCGTGTAAATCGGTGCTGCGAAGGTGCTGCCCGCGCCGGTGATATCCGCCGCATGCACTACGGTTGCACCCAGCGCGAAAATGATGATTGCAAGCGGTTTTAGCCTCATCTCAGACTCCTGGTGTTGTTTCGAATGCGCTTTCAGCTTTACCTCCCGGACATGACGATTACGTGACGTTATTTCGCAAGGCCCAGCCTTGGTTGTGCCCTCCCAGAGGACACGAAAGAGCAAGCAAACGCCAAGGGCGACATCTCCGCCGCACAACCTGAAGAATCGTCTGAGCAGTAGGCGAGGCGAGAAAATAGTGCGCTTTCTCAGTTTTCGTCTGATGAAAAGTATTAACCGTGTTCCGACGAATCCCCGCACCCCATCCATGCAGACCTTCACGCGGACGTTTAAACATTGACTGCGTTCAGGTAACGGACCCTACCCGATGATTCTGTTGGTGGATCAAACGTCCATGCGAATTGATACTTTGACCCTCCGATAGCAGCGGCTATTCTCAATGAATGTTGAGCCATACGCGCGTGCGGGACAGTGCAAAAATGTCCCCAGACGCAATCTCTTCCCACGACGACCTATCTCGTCGATTGGCGGCGCTCAGCGATGATGAATAACAATTCAAAGCGAGAGATTCGTGAGACCCTTTCTAATGATGATTGCCGCCCTGACTGGCGGGCACTTCATGGTCGCGGCTCAGGCCACTGACATCACTGGCGCTGGTAGCACGTTCGCCGCTCCCCTTTACACCAGATGGGCCGCCGAATACCGAAAGTCCGGCGGCGGCAAGGTGAGCTATCACAGTGTCGGCTCATCGGATGGGCTCAAACAGATCATCGCAAAAGAGGTCGACTTTGCCGGATCGGACGCGCCGCTTGCCGACGATGAACTAATGAAAAACGGGCTGCTGCAGTTTCCGATTGTTATCGGTGGTGTGGTGCCCGTCGTCGACCTTCCGGGCATCAAACCGGGTGAGTTGACGCTGTCGGGTCCGTTGCTCGGCGACATCTTCCTCGGCAAGATCAAGTACTGGGATGACCCTGCGATTGCTCTGTTGAATCCGAACATCAAGCTACCTGACACCCCCATCGCCGTGGTGCGTCGCCAGGATGGATCCGGCACGACCCTCATCTGGACCCACTACCTTGCGCAGGTGAATCCTGAGTGGAAGCGCAAAGTTGGCGAAGGCGTCACCGTGCGCTGGCCGCTTGGAATAGGCGGCAAGGGTAATGAAGGCGTGGCCACTTACGTCGGATATCTTCCGGGCGCGATAGGCTACGTCGCATGGGACTTCACAAAGCAGAACCACATGACATACGTGGCCGTGAAAAACGCGTCGGGCGCCGCTGTCCAGCCGGGCCCGCCATCCTTCAAGGCGGCCGCCGCCGGCGCGGACTGGTCCAAATCGCTCTACCAATTCCTGACCAATCAATCGGGCAAGGATGCGTGGCCAGTCATTGGTGCCACCTACGTGTTATTGCATACAACCCAGGACAAGCCCGACCACGGCGAGGAAACGCTGAAGTTCTTCGAATGGGCGTTCAAGAATGGAGCGCCGACTGCGGAAGGCCTGGACTACATTCCACTGCCGGACTCGGTTGTGACAGAAATCCGCTCGCAATGGCATGCTGGAGTAAGCACCGATGCCTCACAAAAACCCGTCGCCGGACAATGATTCGACAACCTTTGTGCGTGGGCAGCCACGGAAGGAGCGGTAAGAGACGGCACACGAGTTTTCGCTCCGTCCGTGCAATGCCCGTTGCCGGCCGCACAGAACACGAGCCACCCGGCAGCGGGCGCCTGTCCTGTCGCAACGTTCGTCATCACTTCGTTTCGCCTACGTCGGTGTCGGCATTGGCAGCGGTGGCTTCATGATCCATGGCAGCGGCGGCCAGTTGCTCCGCAAGTTCAGGGTGTGCTTCTTTGCGCTCACTGTACCGATCCGTCAGATAGTCCGAGCGGTCACGGACCATCAATGTGAACTTGTACAACTCTTCCATCACATCGACCACCCGTTCATAGTACGCGGACGGTTTCATCCGACCATCCGGGGTGAATTCCTGCCATGCCTGCGCCACTGAGGACTGGTTCGGAATAGTCACCATGCGCATCCAGCGGCCGAGCACGCGCAGTGCATTCACAGCGTTAAAAGACTGTGACCCGCCACATACCTGCATGACGGCAAGGGTGCGCCCCTGAGTGGGACGAACGCCGCCGCTTTCGAGTGGAAGCCAGTCAATCTGGTTCTTGAACACAGCAGTCAGCGTGCCGTGACGCTCCGGACTGCACCAGACTTGTCCCTCCGACCACTCGGACAATTGGCGCAACTCCACCACCTTGGGATGATCTGCCGGGACACTATCGACGATGGGAAGCCCATGTGGGTCGAACACTCGCGTTTCAGCGCCGAAGTGACGCAGGATACGTTCAGCTTCGAGCGTTAGTTGACGGCTAAAAGACGTAGCGCGCAGCGACCCATAGAGCAACAAGATACGCGGCGGATGCTGTGATACGACGCGAGGCGTGAGCTTTTGCAGATCAGGCGTATCGAGATGCGCGGCACTGATGTTGGGCAGATCTTCAATCACTTGCTGAGTCTCCGGCCTTCACTGTCGACGACTACCTCGCCGTCTTCCTTTGTGAAGGGCTTGTTTCCCGCCTCAGGCAGGATGTCGAGAAGGAGTTCGGAGGGCCGGCAGAGACGCACGCCGTGCGGCGTCACGACGAACGGACGATTGATAAGGATCGGATGAGACAGCATTGCGTCTAGCAATTGCTCATCGCTCAGCGACATGTCGCCCAGTCCGAGCTCTTCATACGGTGTACCTTTCTCGCGCAGCGCGGCGCGGACAGTGAGGCCCGCTTGCGCTATCAGTGCCTTCAATGTCTCGCGGTCTGGCGGCGTTTTCAGATACTCGACGATGCGAGGTTCAATGCCCGCGTTGCGAATCATCGCCAGTGTATTGCGTGACGTGCCGCAATCCGGGTTGTGATAGATCGAGACGCTCATTACATTTGTCCTTTGATGCGATTGCCTGCTTCGTACCATCGCTGCGACCGGTTCACCACGCCGACCACCAGTAGCATGACCGGCACTTCGATCAGCACGCCAACAACCGTCGAGAGTGCAGCCCCTGACTGAAAACCGAACAGACTGATTGCAGTCGCTACGGCGAGTTCGAAAAAGTTGCTCGCGCCGATCAGGCTGGATGGTCCGGCAACGCAATGCGCCACCCCCAACCGACGATTGAGCAGGTAAGCGAGGCCGGAATTGAAAAACACCTGAATCAGGATGGGAACTGCCAGCATGGCGATAATCAGCGGCTCCCTGACGATGGCTTGCCCCTGAAACGCGAACAGCAAGACTAGCGTCGCGAGAAGTGCACAGATCGAATACGGGCCGAGATGTGCGACCATCCGCTGGAAATGTGCGTCGCCCCTGGCAAGCAGGCGCTTACGCAACACTTGCGCAAGGATGACGGGAATGACGATGTACAGCCCGACAGAGATGACGAGCGTGTCCCACGGCACCGTGATAGCGGATAGGCCCAACAACAGCGCGACGAGCGGCGCAAACGCAACGATCATGATCGAATCGTTAAGCGCGACCTGTGACAGCGTGAAGTACGGATCGCCCTTGCACAGTTGAGACCAGACAAACACCATCGCCGTACACGGAGCAGCGGCGAGCAGAATCAAGCCTGCAATGTAGCTGTCGATCTGGTCGGCAGGCAGCCACGCCGCAAACGCATGCCGGATAAAAATCCAACCGAGCAGGGCCATCGAAAATGGTTTGACGAACCAGTTCACAAAAAGCGTCACGCCGATACCGCGCCATTGGCTTTTCACCTGCGTCATGGCGGCAAAATCGATCTTCACGAGCATCGGAATGATCATCACCCAGATCAGTACGCCGACCGGCAAATTGACCTGCGCGAGTTCCATGTGGCCGACCGCGAAGAAGAGTCCGGGAAGTAATTGGCCAAGCATGACGCCGCCAATGATGCACAGCGCGACCCAGACCGTCAGGTAACGCTCGAAAAACCCGATGGCCGGGCGGCTCGCGCGGATTGCTGTGTCAGTGCTGCTCATTTCGTGTTCGCGTTATTGGCGCACGCCGGGTCAATGCAAAAGTTGGGGAGATCGCTTGCTGCGCAGGTTGCACCCGCGCAGCAGTTCTCCGTCAGAAAGCCGATCAGGCCCGTCATCGCGTCGAAATTCGCCGTGTAGATGACGAAACGCCCTTCCTGTCGAGACTTCACCAGGTCTGCGTGGGAAAGGTCTTTCAGGTGAAACGAGAGACTGGACGGGGATAGGCCAAGCTGCTGCGCGATTCCGCCCGCAGCCTGCCCATCGGGGCCGGCAACGACTAGCAGGCGGAAGATTGCGAGACGCGATTCGTGAGCCAACGCGCTCAGGGCGCGTACAACGAGATTTGAGTCCATGGCGCAAACGATAAGCCATTCACTTCTATATTTCAAGTATTGTTGAAATGATGTGGCGTAAGCCCAGGGGGCGACGAATTTCAACACGCGTTCCGCCCGATCTGGCCGCGTCAGGCGATGTCGTTGCCCGACAATGCCCGCGTGTCTGAAAACGTTCGTCGTTTCGCTACACTGCGCACTTTCGCTGACAACCCTGCAGGAGACCGCACATGGACCGCATGGTGGCAATGGAGACTTTCGTAACTGTTGTCGATGCGGGTTCATTTTCCGCCGCGGCACGCCGATTGAAGCTAGGCCAACCGGCCGTTTCGAAGGCAGTTGCACAGTTGGAGGAACGTCTTGGCGCCCGTTTGCTGTTGAGATCGACACGTGGCCTGGCACCGACCGATGCCGGTCAACGGTTTTATGATCATGCACTCAGGGCGATCGATGAGGCAGAGCGGGCCGAACAGGCGGTACGCGAATCGGCGGATGGCTTGTCCGGACGACTGCGCATAGGCGCAGCCGTCACCTTCGCCCGCCTGCATGTCTTGCCGGCACTGAAGTCTTTCCTTGATCGACATCCCAATCTCAGCATCGATATCGTGCTCGACGATCGGTCCGTCGATCTGCTCGAAGAGGGTGTCGATGTCGCGTTGCGTATGGGCGCCCTGGACGATTCGAATATGACTGCGCGTCGCATCGCCACCGGGCGGCGGGTCGTCGTCGGCACACCCTCGTATTTCGCGCAAGCGGGGCTTCCGCAAACGCCTCGCGACCTTCTCCGCCATCAGGCGGTCGTTCACACGGTTCGAGGCGGCGGTGAGTCGTGGTTGTTCAGCCGCAGTGACGGTTCCGACTCGAACGTCACCTTGTCCGGCCGAATCAGCGTGAACGCAGCCGAAGGCATGCGCACGGCGGTATTCGCGCATATGGGCCTGGCTGTCGCTTCGGAATGGATGTTCGCCCCTGAACTTGCGGACGGCACGGTTCAGGCCGTCCTGACTGACTGGATGTTGCCGCCGATCGACCTGTGGGCAGTGTTTCCGTCCGGTCGCATGGCGACCACGAAGGCGCGTGCCTTCGTCAAGTTTGTCGAGCATCTTCTCAATCAGCGCTCCAGCGATAACCTCACCGCATAGCCGCCTAACCGTCCAGCCGCCTCGCACCAGGGTGCCACTGCTCCGGCCTGCCTCTTCGCAGCGGGAATAGGAGCTATTCCTCACCCGCGACTACCGGGCGATGCCGCCCGAGCGGAGGATACGCATCAACCAATGCACGAAACATTGGCTCCGATGCAGCAGTCCCTTCCGGCTGTTCAGCGCGGAGGACCGCTTTCAAACCTATCCGTTGAGGAAAACATGACCCAAGCTCTGAAAGGCAAACTTGCTCTCGTTACGGGCGCTTCGCGTGGAATCGGTGCAGCTATTGCGGCGCGTCTTGCGCAGGACGGCGCATCGGTGATCGTTCACTATGCGTCGAGTGCGGCGCGGGCCGAAGCAGTCGTCAAGGCGATCCGCGATGCCGGCGGCGAGGCTGAAGCCGTCGGCGCCAACCTGTCGCAACCAGAAGGCATCAAGAATCTCATCAATGCGCTGAACGGCGCGTTCGGCGGCCGCTTCGAGGGGCGGCTCGACATTCTCGTCAACAACGCCGGCACGGTGGAGTACGGACCCTTCCTCGATTCTTCGGACACGTCTTACGACACACATTTCAACCTGAATGTTCGTGCACCGATCGAACTGGCAAAAGACGCGGCGGCGCGAATGGTGGCGGCCGGCTGGGGACGCATTATCAACATAGGTTCGGCCTTTGGCGAAGCCGCGCCGCTGCCCGGTGTAACGCTCTACATCGCATCGAAGTTCGCCATCAGAGGCTTCACTCGCGGGCTATCGCGCGAGCTCGGCAAATATGGCGTGACCGTGAATGCCGTGCAACCCGGCCCGATCGATACAGAACTGGCTCCGCAGCCCGGCACGGAAGACCACGCCACGATGACGAAGCTCGCGAGCGTGGGCCGTTTCGGCAAACCGGCGGAAATCGCTGCAGCTGTAGCGTATCTCGCGAGCCCCGAAGCAGGCTACACGACCGGCGAGAGCCTGACGGTCGACGGCGGATGGATCGCCTGACACGCGTTGCCCGACCAGGTGCTATCCGCGAGCGACACGTAAATTCGGATAGCACCAATGCGCCGCCTATGCGACCGCTTTCGCCTGACGGCGAACAGTTATTGGTTAATCGCGCGCTCAAGTCGCCGAAATGCCACCATTGATCGGCAGATGCCAATGACAACCGATGTTCGCCTCATAGCGATATGTGCCGAAGCTGAAACGCGGTCACTTGCTCGGCGTTACTTAAGTTCGATGGCAAGCAAAGTCATGATGGCCCAGTGCCGCACGGACCGGCGGACCGGTTGCCCGGTCCGCCGTTTTCCGCAATGCGTGCTTCCTTCGTTACTTCCTTGATGTCAGCCCACCGGGCACGGCGCCGGACGACCCGGACGTTCCTCCGCTGGCGCCGCCAAGCGCGCTCGTCAGGGCGGTGACGAGGCCCGTCACGGGCGCGAGCAGGTTGGTCGTGCCGGCCGCACCTGAACCGCCTGAGGCGTGTAGCGCGCCCGTCGACGATGATGCTACTGACGTCGCTGGTGCTAGCGGGTTGTTGGCGCTGCCTGTTGCACCGTTCAGCGCGACACCTGCCGAGACGGTCAGGCCGGTGAGCGGCGCCAAAGGACTACCGGGTCCTCCGACCACGCTGGTCAACGAAGAGGTCAGCGAAGTCAGCGTGCCGACCAGAGGTGCGAGTGGATTGGTCGAGCCGCCAATACCGCCGAGTCCGCCCGTCAGCGTGCCGGGCAGCGAAGTGAGGATGTTGGTAAGCGGTGCCAGCGGATTGCCGGACGAACCGCCGCCCGGATTGAGAATGCCGGTCAGGCCGCCGAGCGGATTACCGCTGCCCGAGCCGCCTGCGGTCAGCAGGCCGCCGACCGAGGTAACCGTATTGCCCAACTGTGTCACGACGTTGCCCAGGTTCTTGCCGATCGGATTACCCGTGGTGCTGCCGATCTGGCCGCCCGCAGTGTTGAGGCCGTGGCCGATGGTCGACAGCAGTCCATCGAGCGGCTTACCCAAACCGGTCGTGTCGCCGACGGTCTGGGTGGTCTGCGCGAGTGTCGCGGTGATTGGCGTGATGGCAGTGCTTAGGGTCTGCGTGAGCTGCTGCACCGGGCCGTTGGTGAGCGTCGAGCCGAGTTGCGTGCCCAGGCTGCTGACGGCTGTGCCCACGGTGGAGATCGTGCTACCGAGCGGGTTTGTCAGCGGGCTGAGCGGAGCGGTCGGGCCGCTGCCGAGGCTGGTCACGAGTTGTCCGGCGCTATTGACCGCCTGGCCAGCGTCATAGACCAGGTTGCCGCTGCTGGCGAGGGTGGTACCGAGAGGGTCGGTCGAATTCCCTAGCTGGCCGAGACCGTTGAAAGCGCCCGTGCCGAGTGCTGACACTCCGGCGCCGAGATTCGAAACCACACCGCCGAGCGCTGTGGTGGTCGCGGTGTTGCCGCCGGGGATCGGCGTGAGACCGATCTGGCTGCCGATGGCCGAGACAGTCTGGCCGGTCGCGGTGACGACATTGCCGGTGTTCTGCACCACGACGCCGAGTGGGTTGGCGCTCGTGGGCGTAGGTGTCGGTGTCGGCGTTGGCGTTGGCGTTGGCGTTGGCGTTGGCGTCGGCGTTGGCGTTGGCGTCGGCGTTGGCGTTGGCGTTGGCGTCGGAGTAGGCGTCGGCGTCGGCGTTGGCGTTGGCGTTGGCGTTGGCGTCGGCGTCGGCGTCGGCGTCGGCGTCGGTGTAGGCGTAGGCGTCGGCGTCGGCGTCGGCGTCGGTGTTGGCGTCGGTGTTGGCGTCGGCGTAGGCGTCGGCGTCGGCGTCGGTGTAGGCGTCGGTGTAGGCGTCGGTGTAGGCGTCGGCGTCGGCGTCGGCGTCGGCGTAGGCGTAGGCGTCGGCGTCGGCGTCGGCGTAGGCGTAGGCGTAGGCGTCGGCGTAGGCGTAGGCGTAGGCGTCGGTGTCGGTGTCGGTGTCGGTGTAGGCGTCGGTGTAGGCGTCGGCGTCGGCGTCGGTGTAGGCGTCGGCGTGCCGTTACCTGAGCCGGACCCCGATCCGGAACCTGCACCGGACCCCGACCCGCCTCCCGACCCGCCGCCTCCACCTGTGATGGCGCCGCTTCCCGAACCAGTGCCAAGCGTCGGCGACTTCGTGGTCAATGTCGATCCACAACCTTGAAGAACCATCAGTGACGACACGCACATGGCGATCGTCGTCATTTTGAAATTGCGATTCATACTTGCACCCCCCGGTGATTAAAATCCTGGGGTTGTGACTGCAAGGGTCATACCATGTGGGGCGCGCACCGCGGGGTGCATAGGAAAGGCTTGCAAATCAAGGGCGCGCGGGCGATCGATTCCCGCGCGTCGCGATCTTGAAATGTCAGTGTGGCGCGGAACACTGTCTGCCGAACCTCGAACGTAACGTAACGCGCGGAGCGGTTTTCACACACCCGCGTTTCCGCCGCGGCAGTTGTTCTTCATTAACGAACAGTCGTTTAAGAGCCGATTGCGATCGACGGTTGATGGTCGAAGACTTTGCCTGACGACGACCGGCCCAGTTCGTTAAAAATTATTCGACGCCTGCGCGCATGCGTCATGCATACGTTCACGCAGCAACAGACAAAGGCAGGTGTCGAACAAACCCAAACGGGTGCGGACATCCGCCGCCGTAGCGCTCAAGCACCCGATACGGCTGCTTTCGGTCTACTTATCGGTTGGAGCATCGTCTGTAGTCTTATCGTCAAGCGGTTGCGGTCGCTTCGTAGCCGCCATTGCCGACAGCCGACGATAAAGCAACCCCACTCTTCTATCCGACACGCGAAATACCAGCATGACAGACGGGCGTACCGTACAGGCGCATGTCCGTCGTCGATGAATCAGACATCGCTTAAGTGTCGGCTGACGGCCTTTACATGAAAAGTCGCATCTGCAGCCGCACTGGATACCCCCTCCCCCTATGGTAGACTTCGTGCAATTACATACCCCCTAGGGGTATCTGGAGAGCGCATGAGTCACACGATTCAGGAAAAACAGAAGCTACTTAATCGGGTCCGCCGCATCAAGGGACAGGTCGAAGCCATCGAGCGGGCGCTCGAGGAAGAGCACGGCTGCGCGGACGTGCTGCAACGGATCACAAGTTGTCGCGGGGCTATGAACGGTCTTCTCGCGGTCGTGCTGGAAGACCACATCAGGAATCACCTCGTCGACGCGGAAAGCGGCGAGGAGGATGTCGCTAGCGCGACGGAACAACTCATCGAAGTCGTTCACAGCTATTTCAAATAGAGTCAGAAATGAGTGATTTCAAACATGCCGCGTTCGGCGCAGGACATGATCACATCTTTCTGGGCGTCGGTCATGAAAAAAACGAGCGCAAAACGTGGGCCGTGATCGCACTGTGCAGCGCGATGATGCTGATTGAAATTGTTGGCGGCAGTATGTTCGGTTCACTGGCGCTCGTGGCCGACGGTCTGCATATGTCGACCCACGCGGGCGCAATGCTCATTGCAGCCCTTGCGTACACCTACGCGCGCAAACACGCCACCGACTCCCGCTTCGTGTTCGGTACGGGCAAGCTCGGCGATCTCGCGGGCTTTACGAGTGCCATCGTGCTCGCGATGATTGCGCTTCTGATTGGCTACGAGGCGGTATCCCGTTTTCTGTCGCCGGTACCCATCCATTTCGGTGAAGCGATTCCCATCGCGGTGGTCGGGCTTCTTGTCAACCTGGCAAGCGTGTGGCTACTGAGCGGCGACGATCGCGGCCATAGCCATGGGCATGGGCATGGGCATGGGCATGGGCATGATGACCACGCTCAAGAAGAGGAAGTGCGGAAGATTTTCGCGCCGTCCGGCGTGCTTGCGGTTTCCATCTTCGAGGACGGCGTGCCACCTGTTTTCCGCATTGCGCCCGAGACGGACGGTTCACGACTGGACGCTTCTGCTGTGTCCGTTACGACGATCCGGCCGGATGGGACGCGACAGGTCTTCGCGCTGGCGGATCGTGGCGGCTATCTGGAATCGAAGGAAGAAATTCCTGAGCCGCACGCCTTCAAGGCCGTCGTGCGGATCGCGGACGGCCAGCACGAAATGGAATTCGAAGAACATGAACACCACGACCACGCGCATGAAACAGCGACCCGTGACCACAACATCAGGTCGGCGTACATCCACGTGATGGCGGATGCGGCGGTTTCCGTGCTGGCGATCATAGGCCTCGTGTTGGCCCGCGCATTTGGCTGGCTCTGGATGGACCCGCTCGCCGGTGTCATCGGCGCGCTGGTGATTGCAAACTGGTCGTACAGCTTGATGCGTGACACGGCTGCGATCCTGCTCGACATGAACTCCGACCGGCGCATGGCGGAAAGCGTACGTCACGCGATCGAAGATCGCGGAGACAAGGTGGTCGACCTGCATGTATGGCGGGTGGGTCCCGGCCATATGAGCGCCGTGGTGTCAGTGGCAACAGGTGAAACCCTGCGAGACTCGCGCTTCTACCATGCGGTGCTGGGGCGCTTCAGGGGACTGTCTCATGTCACCGTTGAGGTGCAGCCGTTACAGGCAGACGCCTAATCCATGGCAGCTAGATCACTGCGCATCGACGCGCTCGCCTTCGATGACAAGATAGGCTCCGGGCACGGCGGCAGGCCGATGAGTGCATCGAGACTGACGAAACTATCTCCGTACACTCATCCCCGAAGGGTCAGGACGTGCCACCCGCCACTCACCGATTTTTTCGATTTACCTAGCTAACCGCGACAACGGCTTGCTCTGCCGCGCCCTCAGCGCTCAACGCCGCGGCATCTTCTGCCGACCCGTTTTCCCCCAATGGTGCATTTTCAGCCGCAAGCGATTCCCCACCTCGCTGCATTACCTCTTCCGCAAGCAGGGTCGCCGCATGACGTGCGGTAATGCGGCTTTGCGGAACGCCCTTTGCATCGAGCGCAATCACCTGGTATAACTCACGGTCGCACTGGAGTTCCTGTTGATACCGCTCCGACGTATCCACCAGCAATTCAAGGAGTGTCTGACGGCGTCGTCTTTCCTCAAGTGTAATGGGAGGATTCCTACATATTGATGACGCAAGTGTGATCAACGTATTCAGTTGATCCAGGTGCCGGTTACATAAATCGAATGCCGACAGCGCAAGCTTTTCGTACTGAAGTGCGTCGACAGGTGGACGTGAAGCGGGTTGTTTTTTAGTGGACTTGCTCATGGCGCGATCTCCCTGTTACTTCTCGGATCGCCCGGCACTCGCTGGAAACGTGGGTGAGCGGGCACGAAGTAGGGTTGACAGACCGGGTCAGAAACATGCCGGCGAGCCTTGCGGCTCCCCTACCAAGGCCCGCCCATTGGAATATAGACGTGCAGAGGTAGACGCACGCCCCGCCTGAGCGGGTGTGCGGTTTCTGACTACAGGCTGTCAAACCTGATCGCCGGGTGTATCCCGACGACTTGGTGATTATAAGTCACGCCAAGTGGATTGCCTTCAACCTTGCAAGCCAAATGTTTGATTTGGCCTAAAGGATAAGGAGCGGTCAGAAGCGAAACCGCAGTCACGCCCGCCCCCTATCCGGCAAGCAGCCCTTCACCCGCCGAACACTTCCACCAGCTGCGCATTCAGGCCATTCACGAATGCATGTTCGCCGGGCCCCGGATTCCCACGGAACTGCTTCGCACCTTCAACCAGAACCTCATCCACATCCGTTCCGAGCACAGCGATCGTTTCGTCGATGAAGGGTTCGAGCGGCATTGCCTGTTCGGCTTCGCGGCTGTTCATCAGGTCTGTGCGCACCCAAGGCGGCGCGATTTCAAGCACCTTAACCTTCGTATTCCTCAGCATGAAGCGTTGCGAAAGAATGTACGAATGCAATGCCGCCTTGGTCGACGAATACACTGCCGTCATCGCCAGCGGTACGAAAGCCAGAACCGAACTGGTATAGGCAACGACAGCATCGTTTCTGGTCTTCAGATGGTCGATCAGCGCCGACGTCATGCGGATCGGTCCCATGAGGTTCGTCGTGATGGTGGACACCAGCAACGCGTCGTCGATGTGACCGGCCGCCTGGTCCGGCAGCATGATCCCGGCGTTGTTGATCAGCACGTTGAGGTCGGGATAGTCCGCGATCAGTTGCGCCGCTACCTTCTCGATGCTGGCCGGGTCGGTAATGTCGAGTTCGATTGCCGCCATGCCGGGATTCGCCGCCACCACCTCGTCGAGATGGCCGCGCCGCCGACCGCTGATGATGACCTTGTTGCCGCGCTTATGGAGCGCCTCGGCCAATCCACGGCCAATGCCCGAACCGCCGCCCGTGATGAAGATCGTATTTCCAGTGAGTTTCATGATCGTTTCCTGTGATGTTGCATTCGCAGTTGAAGTTGATGTCGCGGCAGGTAAGGCTGATGCGTTCAGGCAAGGAACCGTTCGCCAAACATCGGCAGGTCGCTCGCGGATTCGGCCTGGGTCGCTTCCCTTGCACCTCACCGGCCTGGACGTTCCGGCAAAGAAGGCTATACTTAAGACAATGGTGAATGACATTGTCATTGCGATGGATTGTGGTCGTCCGCTTCGGCGATGTCAATGGTGATCGACATTGTATTTTTCGATGGATGCGATTGGGCCGTGGTCGGCCGAAGGGAGTGAGAGTGGGTGTTTCCAGACAACAGGCGGCTGAAAACCGGCACGCGATCGTGGCCGCCGCCGAGAAGCTGTTTCGTGAGCGCGGCGTCGATGCGGTCGGGCTCGCCGAGTTGATGAAGGCGGCGGGCTTCACGCAGGGCGGTTTCTACAACCACTTCAAATCAAAAGACGCCCTGGTCGCCGCCGTGATGGAAAAGGCGATAGAGGAAGGGGAAGAGGCTTTTGCCGCCCAGTTTGCAAGCTCCAGATCGACTGACGCCGACCCGGTAAAGCAAAACATCGAGTGGTATTTGTCCCCCGAGCATCGCGAAAATATCGAAGCCGGGTGCCCGTTATCGGGTTTTGTAGGCGACGCCCGCCGGTTCGGCGACGGAGCACGCGGCTCTTACGCGCAAGGGCTCGCGGCGAACCTCGAACTGTTCGCTAAGGTCATCGAAGAGAGGGAGGGCGTGAGCGAAGGCGGGCGCAGAAAGGCAATCGCTGTGTTCAGCCAGATGGTGGGTACGCTGCTGCTTTCACGTGCTGTCGCGGACACTGACCCGGCACTGGCGGATGAGATTCTCGACGAGGGACGTCAGCACCTGCTTGCCACGCTGGACACGCAACCCGGCACTCAAGCGCAGTCGCAATCGCACGGACGCTCGCGCCGATCGAAGCCGGGTCGCACGTAAGGCGAATCAGAACAGCGGATGTGCCGTCGGATAGAGCGCCGTTCTCAAAGCAAGCCCACCGAGCACGACAAAGATAATGGCGGCAAGAATGTGAACGGCCTTCGTCGGCAAGCGGTCGGCGAACTTGTGTCCGAGATAGATGACCGGCACATTCGCCAGCATCATGCCCAGCGTCGTCCCCGCGACAACCCCAAAGAACTCGTGAAAGCGCGCAGCGAGCGCGATGGTCACGATTTGAGTCTTGTCGCCCATTTCGGCCAGAAAGAATGTCACGGCCGTTGTGCCGAAGACGCCCATCGAATTCTTCGTCAATACCGCGTCGGCGTCGTCCAGCTTGTCCGGAACGAGAATCCACACCGCCATGACAGCGAACGACGCGACCACCGCCCAGTTCAGAATCCCCGGACTCAGAACGCTCGCGAGCCATGCCCCGAGCGCGCCCGATGCCGCATGGTTGATGAGCGTTGCAGCAAGCACGCCGAGGACGATGGGGATCGGCTTGCGATAGCGCGCAGCCAGTACCAGGGACAGCAGTTGAGTCTTGTCGCCGATTTCAGCGAGACCGACCACACTGGTCGAGACGAGGAAGGATTGCATGGGGTTGTTGTACCCGGGCCGCGCTGAAAGCACGCGATGACGCGCATTCCGGCGACCCGGTTAGGTCGGAATGCGTGTCATCGGTCTTGCCAGGCATTTAGCTGCGCACGCCATAGCGGGTCTTGCGACTCGCCAAGTATGTTGACATGCGCCCCCGAACATCGCGTTCGAGGCGGCTACTCCCCAATGAGCAGGCGCGATTCTATCGTGCCATGTAGTACATGAGCAAGTCGCCATGCCGAAAAGCTTGCGGCGATTATTACTAAAGCCTTTCTGTCGTGATATGCTCGCCCCTGTCTTTGGGGAGTAGCCGGCTTCTACCCAGAAGCGCCTGCGTCAACATTCTCGGTCGCACAGACCGTGGTGCAGGTAGCCATTTGGTTGGCAAGACCATCGACACACCACGCGACCGGTCGGGCGCGGCGGTGTGTCGCGGTTTTCCGCCCGACCTTGAGCCTCTCCTTCCATGAATCCTGTCGCCACGCTCTTCCTCGCTTTCGCCATGTCTACCGACGCCTTTGCAGCCGCAATCGGCAAAGGCGCCGCGCTCAATCGGCCACACTGGCGCGAAGCACTGAGGACAGGACTTATCTTCGGCGTCATCGAGGCGCTAACCCCGTTGGTCGGATGGTTTCTGGGCAAAGCAGCCGCCCAATACGTTTCCGCATGGGATCACTGGATCGCGTTTGCGCTGCTGTTCGTGCTCGGCGCGCGCATGATCATGAACGGCTTTGCCGCTCAAGACATTGAGGAGAAGAAACCAGTGGCCCATTCGTTCTGGCTGCTGGCATTGACGGGCTTCGCCACCAGCATCGATGCGATGGCGGTCGGCGCGGGCCTCGCCTTTGTCGACGTCAACATTTATTCGACAGCCGCCGCGATCGGCCTCGCCACCATGGCGATGGTCACGATCGGCGTCATGCTCGGCCGTGTCATCGGCCATGTTGCGGGCAGACGCGCGGAGATGGCGGGCGGCGTCGTGCTAATCGGAATCGGCAGCATCATATTGGCCGAACATCTGAAGCTCTTCGCCTGAGCGTCGATCGAGCATCATCCGCCGGCGGCTAGCCTGCGGCGTTGATTGTTCGCAGGAAGCCGCACGGCCGGTTCGCAAAGGGATCCCGTGCGCCCGCGAGAAACATCGACGGCCAGGTGATGCGCGCGCCGGCAAACGCACCGCCCCCCAATCCGTCAACGACACGACATAGAACGGCCCTGACGCCTCGCGGCGGCAGGGCCGTTTCACTTCACTTGCGCCTCACTTGCCCTTCACTTGCCCTTACTTGCGCTTGAGTTGCGAGATGTCCCGCACCGCGCCACGGTCAGCCGAGGTCGCCAGCGCGGCATACGCCTGCAACGCTTGCGACACCACGCGCTCACGATTCGCCGGCAGCCACGCCTTGTCGCCGCGTGCCTCCATGGCTTCGCGACGGCGCGCCAGTTCCGCGTCCGATACCACCAGGTGCATCTTGCGGTTCGGAATGTCGATCTCGATCACATCGCCCTCCTCCACCAGACCGATCGTGCCGCCTTCGGCTGCTTCCGGCGACGCATGTCCGATCACGAGCCCCGACGAACCACCCGAGAAACGGCCATCGGTGAACAACGCGCAGGTCTTGCCCAGGCCCTTGGATTTCAGATACGACGTGGGGTACAGCATTTCCTGCATGCCGGGGCCGCCCTTGGGGCCTTCGTAACGGATCACGACCACGTCGCCCGCTACGACCTTGTCGCCCAGAATGGCTTCGACAGCGTCGTCCTGGCTCTCGAAAACGCGCGCGCGCCCGGAGAAAACCCATTGCGATTCGTCAACGCCCGCGGTCTTGACGATACAGCCCTTCTCCGCGAGATTGCCGTACAGCACGGCGAGGCCGCCGTCCTTCGAGTACGCGTTTTCCTTGCTGCGGATACAGCCCGTCTTGCGGTCAGTATCGAGCGATGCAAACGTGGCTTCCTGGCTGAACGCGACCGTGGTCGGAATTCCGCCCGGGGCCGCGCGGAACAGTTTCTGCGCGGCTTCACCCGCGCCGCCGGCGATGTCCCATTTGGCGATCGCGTCGCCCAGCGTGCCGCTATGCACGTTGCTGCACGAGAGGTCGAGCAGATTCGCGCGCGCCAGTTCGCCAAGAATGCCGGGGATGCCGCCCGCACGATGCACGTCTTCGATATGGTACTTGTCGGTGGCAGGCGCCACTTTGCACAGGCACGGTACTTTGCGCGAGATGCGATCGATGTCGGACATCGTGAAATCGACACCGCCTTCCTGCGCGGCAGCCAGCAGATGCAACACGGTGTTGGTCGAACCGCCCATGGCCACGTCGAGCGCCATGGCGTTCTCGAATGCCTGCTTGTTGGCGATGCTGCGCGGCAGGACCGACGTGTCTTCTTCCTGATAGTAGCGGCGGCACAGATCCACGACCAGACGGCCCGCCTGTTCGAACAGGCTCTTGCGGTAGGCGTGCGTGGCGACGATCGTGCCGTTGCCGGGCAGCGCAAGGCCGATTGCCTCGGTCAGGCAGTTCATCGAGTTCGCCGTGAACATGCCCGAGCAGGAGCCGCACGTCGGGCAGGCGTTGCGCTCGATTTCCGCCACTTCCGCGTCACTGACCCTGGAGTCACCCGCCTTGATCATCGCGTCGATCAGGTCGATCTTGGCGATCACCTGGCCATCGGTCGGCGACTTGACCTTGCCCGCTTCCATCGGACCGCCGGAAACAAAAACGACCGGGATGTTCAGGCGCATCGCGGCCATCAGCATGCCGGGGGTGATCTTGTCGCAGTTGGAGATGCAGACCATCGCGTCGGCGCAGTGCGCGTTGACCATGTATTCCACCGAGTCGGCGATCAGTTCGCGCGAGGGCAGCGAATACAGCATGCCGCCGTGACCCATGGCGATGCCGTCGTCCACCGCGATGGTGTTGAACTCTTTCGCCACGCCGCCGGCCGCTTCGATTTCGCTCGCCACCAGCGCGCCCAGGTCGCGCAGATGCACATGGCCCGGCACGAACTGCGTGAACGAGTTCACCACCGCAATAATGGGTTTGCCGAAGTCACCGTCCTTCATGCCAGTGGCGCGCCACAAGGCACGGGCGCCGGCCATGTTGCGGCCATGGGTCGAGGTTCGTGAACGATAGTCAGGCATCTGTATCCTCAGATATGGGGGTCGTCAAAATTAGAATTGTGCCCAGCCCGGCCAACGCACCGTCGAAGACGGCGACGGCATGCCGATAGCCCGCAAGCGGTGGCTCGCGATAGCGCGCACGGTGGGAGCTGGGAATAGACGAATAGTGCGAGAAGGCCGGTAAGACGTCCAATATATTTTTGCGGCGCAATTAGGTCGCAAAAGATATTAGTTGACGATCGGCCCGACAGCGAGAGAGCCGACGATAGCGGCTTTGAGAGCAGAACGACTGCGATTGGAACCGAAGCGGGCGGCAGATACGGGCTTACGGACGCCAGGACGCGTTGAACGGGAGCCAGTTCAGTCTGCCCGAAGCAAGCCCGGACAGACTGAACCTTCGATGCCGCTACCTTCGATAACGGTTAATTCACGGCCTTGATCGGCGCCGGGAACCAGTTACCCTGCTGAACCTCGTCCTTCGGAACATAAGTACGGAAGTTCAGCGAGAAGCCCTTGCCTTCCGGCGTAGGCAACCAGTTGCTTTGAGGCGCGTTTTTCGGCTTTACCGGTGCAAGCCAGATGCTCGTGCTGCCATCGGCATTCGCCTTCAGATGGGACACGTTGTTCAGGTTGTAGCGATGCAACGCGTTAGGCACAACGCGATAGTCCGGCACGCTGTACAACGTCACCGACCAGAAGCCCTTGACATGACTGTCCGGCTTTTCACCCTTCGGGAAGCGGATCTCGTAGGTCTTGCTGCCATCAAGCGGTTGCTTGTCGCTGTCGCTCAGCCCCACAAAATAGATGGCCTCGCTGATCACGTTGGCCCACAGACCACCGTAGTTGACGATATCGCGCGCCACATAGTCATTGCCGAAGTTGCCGGCCACATAAGTCACCGACCAGCCGTCCTTCTGCGTGCCGAAACCCTTGGCGTTCGCGAGGAAAGCCGGAATTGCCTTGGCCTTCACGACGTCGTTGACGCGCTTGCGGGCAGCGTCGCTGCTCTTCGCATACCTGGCGACATTGAGTGCCGCCGCCTGATATTCGGCCGCCTTCGGCATGGCGTCCGGATAGGTGGCCAGCGCTTCGCTCACGTGATCGAAGATCTCGCCGCCAATGGGCGCTGCCGGCGTGAAGGAAGGCACCGGAAAGGGCGGATCGATCTGGGTATCGGGCGACGCGTCGACAGTGAAGCGATGCTGCAAGTTCACGGCAACCTTCGGTGAGCCTTTGAGCTCGACACGCGCCAGCAATTTCGCTTTGGCCGACGGCAATTCGATCTTGACCGCATCGTCCGGCACCGGCGGATTGGTGCCCTTGATCACCAGGGCAAATTTGCCATACGGGTGATCCGGATAGGTGCGCTCATTGATGTTGGTAATGACCTCGCCCCAGCCGTCGAGCAGCTGGGCCGTGTAGTAGCGCCCCGTCACTTTCGGAACGTTCAGGATAACTGCGTGATCCTTGTCAGCTGCAAGCCAGGCTTCCAGATAGGCCACGTCGAGGTTCGGATTCACGAACTGCGCGGAGCCCAGCGGGTTGTACTTGATCTTGTTGTAGCCGACCTTCTCGACATTGATGTCGTAGTTTTCCTGTTGCAGCACCAGATAGCGCCCATACAGGTAATGCCAGGACGAAACGATCTGCTCGTCGGAAGGAACGGTCGCGGTCGCACTCGCGTTAGTTGACGGATTTGTACCGGACGAGCTGCAGGCGCTAAGGCCTAATCCGATTAAACCCGCCGCGATCCAGGGAAAAGTCCACTTCGGCGCTTTCATGGTGTTCATCATTTAATTAGCCCTGTCTGAATGGGTGCGGCAAAGCTTACATGGAACCTGCAAATGTTGATAGAGTGTCAGCGCAGCTAAGGCGGATATCCTGGGAATTACATGCAACTCGGATATTTGACAAATAACAAAGACTGGTCATCTTTTTGTCAACCAGCCGTGCGCAATAGCTTCCGGCAAGCTGCAGGCTTTTTCTGGTTTGAATAATTCATTGACTTGTGATAAGCGGGCTGGGCACTGGCATTCGCGATTTTAATCGATCGCTATTGCTTCGCCTGTTGCGAATTTGCTCACTTCAATAAGTACGTTGCCACAAAGTAAGTTGCCACAAGCATTTCCCAATGCTCTGCTGGCGTATTCAGGCATAACCCATCATTCTTGACGAGGAGTAGGCGTGAATCTCAAGCACGTTATTCTGGGTGTCGCGGTCTCAACCACGTTCATCATGGCAGCGCAGGCTCAGCCGGCCGTGCCGGCGCAATCCGCATCGGAAATCATGGGCACGCCACCGGGCACGGTGATGACCAAAGAGTACGTCGCCACAGTGGGACGCTTCGCCTATCTGTGGGGCTGGACGCTGGTGAACAACTACAACCGCTCGCTGGCTGTCAAGAACTTGCCGGAACCAGGCCGGATTGGCGGCGTGATTCCCGGTTCGCCGCATAACCAGGTTTCCATGCTGACCGACTATATCGACTCGGCCGAAAACTTCGTGACGTGTCCCAACCAGGACACGGTGTACGGCGCGGGTTTCATGGAGCTTGATAAAACGCCCGTCGTCATTCAGGTGCCGAATTTCGGCAAGCGTTTTTACACTTATCAGCTTTCGGACGCACGCACGGATTCATTCGGTCAAATTGGCACGCAATACGGCACCAAACCCGGATTGCATCTTCTGGTGGGTCCGGACTGGAAAGGCAAGGTTCCGGCTGGAATTGTAGCGGTACACCGCTCGCCGACTAACCTGGTCGCCATATTCCCGCGCATTTTCCAGGACGATACGCCAGAGGACAAGGCCGCAATTCAACCGTTACTCAGCCAGGTCATGGTTTATCCGCTGAGCGAATTTACGGGGAAGATGAAGACCAAAGACTGGAAGGCGACCCCGTCTTTCCCGCCCCCCGCTACAGACGGGAAAGGAGAGGTTAAATGGGTTATTCCGGAGAAGTACTTCGACGAACTCCCGCTGGTCATGAAAATGGTGCCCCCACTGCCCGGTGAGGAAGCCATCTATCGCACGATTGAGTCCGTACTGGATGCCGCTGCCAAAGACCCGAAGATCAAGGCCACATTGACGGAAACCGCGGTAGCCGCCGAGGCCGATCTGATCAGCCCGCTGTTCGAATTCCGGAACAATGGCCGGCCGGTGGGAAATGGCTGGACGTCTCCGCCCAACGGCGCGCGCTGGGGTACCGACTACCTGTCCCGCACCGCAACGGCGAAGTCGAATATGTACGACAACGCGCCGCAAGAAACCCGTTATATCTATACCGACTTCGACTCGACGGGCCAACGCCTCGACGGCACGAATCGGTACACGGTGACCTTCGCGAAAGGGCAAACGCCACCGGTCAACGGCTTCTGGTCATTGACGGTCTACAACAAGGAACACCTTTTTGAAGCGAACAAGCTGAACCGCTTCTCGCTCGGCACCAAGAGCAAATCACTCAAGTACAACGCGAACGGTTCACTCACGCTGTATTTCCAGAGCGACTCGCCGGGTGAGGACAAGGAATCGAACTGGGTTCCCGCGCCCAAGGACGTGTTCTCGCTGTACATTCGCGCCTACTGGCCGAAGGCTGCAATAACAGACGGATCGTGGACGCCGCCGCCCGTGGTACGCGCGAACTGAAATCCGATTCGAGGCGCGCAAGCGCCCGCCGAGCGCTTGCGCGGCCACACGCGGTCTATGTGGTTTTTTCGCGACTCCCGCTCGGCGCAATCACGACCACAGGCCTGTCCAGCAAGGCGCTCTAAAGCTTCATACAAAATACCCGATTTGCAGTTGCAGCGCGCTTCGATAGCATCAGGAAACACGTCAGCGTTCCCCAACGTTCGGCGTGTGTGTTTGTTGGCCGCAGCGTCGTCTGCGGCTTTTTTTATGCCGCGTTCTTTTTGCTGGAGTGAGGGCATCGACCGGTTCGCTGCTCAGACAGCTACTCTCGACCCTTTCGCGCCACCTGAGCGACTATGAAGTTCGCCTCCGAATGAAGTGAACGAAGTGTCGGCATACTTCACACTCAGGCCGGCCATGCCAATTGAATAAATAAACGACACGTCAAGCAGATTCCCGATCACTCGCCATCACGCGTGCATGGCGCTCACGATCCGTTGATGAATCGTCGTCGGTGCGAGTCCGGCCAAGAATCACGAACACCGCAATCGCGCACAGCAGCGTAACGGCAGTCAGCCCCGCGAGCAAAAGGCCGAACGCATCGATGTAGATGTGCTGCAATGCCGCCCGGCCGACATGCGGAAGAAGCGCCGATGCGCGCGCGAGATCGCCCGCTGCGAGACGCGCCGCCGCTTCGGACACGTCGGCGGATCGAGTATCGGGTCTCACGATCGACTGCACGCGAGCCTGCGTGAGCGCTGCCAGAATCGCGCTGACCGTTGCGAGTGCAATGCACTCTCCTGCCACACGCGTGGTACTGAAAATTCCCGTCGCCATGCCGGCGCGCTCCTTCGGCACGACGCTCACCGACAAGCCGTCCATCAATCCCCACGGCATTCCCGCACCGACACCGATTGTGAGCAAGGGCGCGATCGCTGCATGGCTCGCACCGTCGCGCAACACCGTGGTCAGCCAGTACAGGCCGGCCGCGGCGATCAACAAGCCGATGCCCGAGATGACGCCGGCCGACATCCAGCGCGTCAGCGTTGCGGCACCGAGCGGCACGACCAGCATCGGGGCCGACAGCGCGAGCATCAGCCAGCCGGCCTCGATCTCGCTGTAACCGTCGGCACCGACAAAACGCAGCGGCAGCACGACGAGCAGCACGATGTAGCAGTAGCAGGTCGCGATCGGCAGTACCTGCACGCCGACAAAACGCGGATAGCGGAACAACGACAGATCAAGCATGGGCCGCGCGACGTGCGTTTCGATGACCCAGAACGCGGTGCCCAGCAATGCCGCGCCGACCAGAAATGCGACGACCAGCGGGTTCGACCAGCCGCTCTCCGAGGACTGAATCACGCCGAACGTGAAGCACGACAACGCCCCGGTGAACGTAGTGATTCCCGCCCAGTCGATACGCCGCGCATCCGGGTCGCGCGATTCGCGCATCTGCGGCACGCCGAACAGCAGCGAGAGGACGCCCACCACAGCACCCGTCGCGAAGATCGCTCGCCAACCGAAGCGCTCGATCATGAAGCCCGCCAGCACGGGCCCGAATGCCAGCCCAAGCCCGAAGGTCGTGCCGAGCAGACTGAACGCGCGGGTGCGCGCGCGGCCGTCGAACTCCTGGGCAAGAGCCGCAGTGCCGCCCGCCAGCGCGGCCGCGGCGGCAACACCCTGCACCGCGCGCAGCAGATCGACGGCCAGGATCGACGGCGCAAAGCCGAGCAGCAGCGAGACCAGCGCGAATCCGCTGACACCGATCGCAAATAGACGCTTGCGTCCAAACCGGTCCGCGAGTGCGCCCGCCGCCATCAACAGGCTGCCAAAGCTCAGCATGAACGCGTTCGTGATCCAGTTCATCTCGACCGGGCCGCCCGCGAGCTCCCGGCCAATCGCGGGCGTTGCCAGCGCACCCGCCGAAAAACTGAGCGGCAGCGCGAGCGCTGCGAGACAAACGGCCGTCAGAATGGCGACTGGCCGTCCCAGTGAAACGGACGAAAAAGTGTTGCTCATCGACGCTCCCCAAAGGAAGCCGGTCCGCGCGACGCCATCGGCGCAAGCATTCCCGGCAGAGCGATCAACGATAATTCGGATTCAATCAAACAAAAACACCGTGGAATTCCGGTGATAAAGGAGTTAAATTCCTTAATTCAATCGGCTTTACGGATGTCAGAGCGGGATGGACAACCTCAACGGAATCGTCGCGTTTGTGCGCACGGCAGAGGCGCTTAGCTTCGTCGCCGCCGGGCACAAGCTCGGCATCTCGGCGTCGGCGGTCGGCAAGGCGATTGCAAAGCTGGAACACTCGCTCGGCGTGCGGCTCTTCCACCGCACCACACGCAAGGTCACGCTCACCGACGAAGGCCGTCATTTCTACGATCGCTGTCACCGGATACTGGAAGATCTGCGCGATGCCGAGGCCATGCTGTCGGAGGCCGCGCAAACACCACGCGGCAAGCTGCGTGTCAGCCTGCCCGCGATCGGCTATCGATTCCTGTTGCCGGTGCTGCCGGAATTCACGCGTCGCTATCCCGACGTCGAGCTCGATCTGGATTTCAACGACCGGCTCGTGGACGTCGTCGAAGGCGGCTTCGACGCCGTCATCCGCAGCGGCACGCTGAGCGATTCGAGTTTGATGTCGCGCCGTCTCGGCGCATTCTGCTTCATGCTGTGCGCGTCGCCGGGCTATCTCGCGCAGGCGGGTGTGCCGGCCACGCTGCGCGACCTGGAAGCGCACGCCTGCGTGCGTTACCGGTTTCCCACAACCGGCAAGCTGCAGCCGTGGGAATTGCTGGCGGACGGAAGTGAGCCTGCGAATCTGCGCACGGCGCTGACCTGCAACAACATGGAAGCGTTACGCGAGACGGTTATCGCGGGATTTGGCATTGGCTACATGCCGGACTTCCTGGTTCGCGATGCAATTGCGGCGGGCATGCTGACGACGGTGCTCGGCGCGCATCCGATCGCCCCAGGACAGTTCTCGATCCTTTGGCCGTCGAGCCGGCAGTTGTCGTCGAAACTCAGAGTGTTCGTCGATTTTATGTGCGCGAAACTGTTCAAGGTTTCAGACGGCTGACCCATCGGCGTGAATGTCCGGCCGCTCGCCGCTCATCGACAAATAGCGGGGCGGTTATAGCGAACGCTCAATCGCCTGCCCTAGTAGCTCCAGCCCCAGGTCGATCTCTTCCTCGCGGACAGTCAACGGCGGGGCGATGCGAAACACGCCGCCCATGCCGGGCAACTGCACGATGTTCATGCTGAGCCCCAGGTTCATGCACTCGCGGGTGATCTTCGCGCCAAGCCCGTCCGCCGGCTCCTTCGTGCGGCGGTCCTTGACGATCTCCAGACCGAGCAGCAACCCGCGCCCGCGAATGTCGCCGACGCACTCGAAGCGCTCCATCAAATCCAGCAAGCCACGCTTGAGCCGCTCGCCCATCAGGTTCGCACGCGCAACGAGTCCCTCCCGCTCGACCACGTCCAGCACCCGCAGACCGACAGCGGCAGGCAGCGGATCGGACACATGAGTCGTATAGAACAGGTAACCCAATTCATGAGCCCGCTCTTCGATCTGCGCGGAGGTCACGACCGCCGCGAGCGGCAGACCGGCGCCTAGCGTTTTCGACAGCGTAAGAATGTCCGGTGTGACGCCGTCGCGTTGGCAGGCGAACATAGTGCCCGTGCGGCCCACGCCGGTTTGGGCTTCATCGAGAATCAGCAGCATGCCGCGCTCCTCGCATTTATGCTTGAGCGCGGCCATATAGCCTGGCGGCAGTTCGATGATGCCGCCGGAACTGAGGATCGGCTCCGCGATGAACGCGGCGAGATTGCCGCTGGACTGACGATCGATCAGATCGAACGCATAGTCCAGTTCTGCCAGGTAATCGTATTCGCCGTTGCGCTCGAAGCGCGGACGGTACAGGAACGGCGCCGGAATCGCGAAGGAGCCGACGGCTGCCGGACCGACGCCCTTGCGGCCGGCGCTGTAGGTCGCGGATGCCGCGTTGCCCGTCATACCGTGCCACGACTGCGCAAAGCCGACGATTTCATATTTGCCGGTGACCAGTTTTGCCATGCGAATAGCGGCCTCATTCGACTCCGCGCCGGTGCTGAGCAACAGCGCCCGGTCGAGTCCGTCAGGCGTGATGTCGGCCAGCCGGGTTGCCAGATCGACCACCGGTCGCGAAAGCATGCCGCTGAAGAGATGATCGAGCTTGCCGGCGTATTCGTTGATCACCGACACGATCTCCGGATGGCTGTGCCCAAGCACCGCGCTCATCTGCCCCGAAGTGAAATCCAGAATCGCGCGGCCGTCCGCGTCATACACAAAGCTGCCCTGGGCCCGCTCAATGATCATCGGCTCGAAGGTGCCGCCGTAGCGGATGAGGTGCTGCCTGGCGTTGCGCCAGAAAACTGCGTCGTTGTTCCCGGACACGTTGCTTCTCCCCTGGTGGGTGGCTGGAATAACTTGCAGTCTAGAGGGCAGTCTGCTTTCATAGAATCGAATACTTCTTATGGAAGCTAGAAGCGAGCCTAATATCTTGAGCCTTTCACTCGAAATCGACTTACTGCGTTCGTTTATCGTCATAGCCGAAGTCCGGGCGCTGAGTCGCGCGGCTAACCGGATTGGCCGGACCCAGTCCGCACTGAGTCAGCAGATGAAGCGCCTCGAAGAAATCGTCGACCAGCCGCTATTCCAGCGCACAGGTCGTGGGGTAGTGCTGACGAATCCCGGCGAACGGCTGTTGACCCACGCCCAACGGATTCTGCGCGTGCACGACGAAGCGATGGCCGATCTGTCCGGCAAAGGCTTGTCGGGAACGATCCGTTTCGGCTGTCCGGAAGACTATGCGGCCGTTTTTCTGCCGCATTTGCTGCGTCAGTTCTCAAGCCAGCATCCGCATGCGCTGGTGGAGGTCATGTGCGCCCCTACCCCGCGGCTGCTCGAACAACTGGAGATGCATGCGCTGGACCTTGCCATGATCTCGTTGCCGGAAGACGCGCCGAATGCCGATATCATTCGCCGCGAGCCGCTGGTCTGGGTAGGCTATCCGGGACTGGACTCCGCCCATTTCGATCCATTGCCACTGGCGCTTTCCGATCCGGACACGCTCGACCACGTGGCGGCCTGCGATGCGCTGCAACGCGCAGGCAGGGCCTATCGCATCGCCTATGCGAGCAGCAGTCTTGCCGGGCTCACGGCGCTGGTCCGCTCGGGGCAGGCCTTTGCCGTCATCACGCAGACTGCGGTCGCTCCGGATCTCACGATACTCAATGGTGATCCCACGCTGCCGTCGTTGCCCGCGGTGGGCATTACCCTGAAGTTCGAGCGGGAGCGTCCTTCACATCTGACCACGGCATTTGCGGAGCACATCAGGCTGACGCTGCCGTTGCTGTGATTGAACGGCGTGGTTTTTCTTCGCATGCCGATGCGATCGGGTCGACGATGAAGCGCCCCGTGGCGCCTCCCTCCCGGCGATGCACGTATGCGGTGCGTCGCCCGCCATCACCGATTGTGTCCGCACCATGACACGCATCGCCAAACGTTTGCGGAGTGCATGTCCACGGCCGTAACGCCCGTGGAACCTACCCGGCCCGATGCTTGCTTTTATGTAGGCACAACAATCTTCAGCCACGGGGGCCATGCCATGTCGAATCCACTCGAAATCGTCGAACTGACGCATCACGTCAGGAAAATCGCGACGGGAAAAATCTCCGATATCAACGACATCAATCGCGAAACCACCTTTCTCGCCCTCAACGCCTTGATCGAAGCAGCGCGCGCCGGCAATGCGGGCCGTGGCTTCGCGGTCGTGGCGAATCAGGTCAAGCATGTGTCGGCGCGAATCGGCGAAATCACCACGGTGCTCAATCGCGAACTCGCCGGCTCGCTGACCAGGCTGACCGATCTCGGCGACAGCATGATCGAACGGCTACGTTCGCACGAGGGTCAGCGTTGCGCCGACCTCGCGCTGAACATGATCGACGTGATCGACCGCAATCTGTACGAGCGCTCGTGCGACGTGCGCTGGTGGGCCACCGATTCCGCGGTGGTCGATTGCCTCGCCAATACGAGTGCCGACACGCGGGCGTATGCATCGCGCCGTTTGTCGGTGATTCTCGACAGTTACACCGTGTACCGTGATTTGTGGATCATCGACGCGGCAGGCAACGTCGTCGCGAATGGACGGCCGGATACGTACGCGGTGCACGGCCGCAACGTGGCTGAAGCCGGCTGGTTCCGCGACGCAATGAAAACGCCTTCGGGCGCGGACTTTGTTGCAGGCGATATCGAAGAACTGGCGCTTCTGAAGCACGCACACGTCGCGACGTACGCGACGGCGATCCGCGAAAACGGTGCGGTCGATGGCACGCCGCTCGGTGCGCTGGTGATCTTTTTCGATTGGGCGCCTCAGGCGTCGGCCGTCGTCAAAGGCGTGCGGCTCACGGATGAGGAATGGCGGCGCACGCGCTGCATGATCGTCAACGCACAGCATCGCGTGATCGCAAGTTCGGACGACAAGGGTGTGCTCGACGAACAGTTCCGTCTGAATACCGGCGGCCGTGCCGCAGGCTTTTATCAGCTCACCGATGGGCGTACCGTATCGTTCGCCGCCACACCAGGCTACGAGAGCTACCGTGGCCTGGGATGGTATGGCGTGATCGTGCAGTCGCCGACGGCTTGAGCCGTTGTCACGCACGCACAACCGATGAACTGCCATGGGCATCGTCTCGACAATCAGCGCGGGTAGCTGATCGGTGTACCGCCACACGGGTGCGGGACGATGCCCAACGGAATGCCCTGAATGTGCTCAAGCGTATCCGGGCGCATCTGTCGGCGGAAACCGCCAGATGCCCGGTTGTCAGAAATCCCGGCTATCGCGCTTCGGGATTTCTAAGGTAGTAAATATCCCACTCCGTTTCTTCAATCTTCAGAAAACCATGCCGCTGATAAAAGCGGTTTGAGTCGCTATTGCGAAGCGCCCCGACCTTGACCGGAATCGAGCGGGTATCGGCGTCGGCAAAGATGGAATCGAGTACTGCCGAGCCGATTCCCCTGCCCTGATGTTGCGGGCGGATATAGAGGTGCTCGAGTGTCAGACAATGATCGGCGGGTTTCGCTACGACAAAGCCCACGGACACGCCATCGACAATAACGAACCTGCAGAACACGGGATCGAACGACGACAGGAATCGATCTCTCGCCCGCTGCGGATCGAAACGGCCGATACGCTCCAGACTCTCCCGCATAGCCTCGATGCGTATCTGTACCAGCGCCTCGGCATCGCTGTGCGGTGTATCCGCGAATGTCACATTCACTTTCCTGTCCTTATCAGCGGTATGTCGGCTTATGCCGTCTCAATCTAAAAACGCCCGTGATTACGAGCGATTCCGGCATAAGCATCGCACGACCGATTCTGGGCGGGCACGGCTTTATGCTAAATGAATAAAAGATCCACCACAGGTTTCTTCGATTCACCTGGCAGTTGCTGAATTACTTGCAGATGCAGCAGTGACATGACACACGCCGAAAAACGAGTGGCTCACTATGGGTCTGCTGTCCGCCACGGGCAGTAGCTAACCTTTAAGGAGCCAAAATGAAAACCGTTTATGACCGCTTGGGAAAGAACCAACCCTCACCATCGCTCCCGGCCTTTGTGGCGTCGCGCGTCGAGCAATATTACAGTGAACGGGTAACGGATACGTGGGGAGGCGGCCACATCATGCGCGGCCGCATTCCCGGACCGGATGCGTTGCATCTGTCGAGTAACGACTATCTCGCGATCGCGCGCCACCCCGACATCATCCGCAGTATGAGCCGGACATTGCGTTCGGACGGCAACGGACTATTGATGTCGGGCATCTTCCTGCACGGCGATTGCCCGCAACTGAAGTTCGAGAACCGGCTGGCGGCGTTCATGCATGCAGAGGCGGGCGTACTGTGTCAGTCCGGTTATGCGGCGAACATCGGGCTGATCCAGTCGATCGCTTCGGCACGAACACCGGTCTACGTAGACATGATGGCGCACATGTCGCTATGGGAAGGCATCCGCTGTGCGGGCGCGGTTCCGGTCCCGTTCAGACACAACGACGTGGCGCATCTCGAGCAGCAGATCGTGCGTTACGGGCAGGGCGTCGTGCTGGTCGATTCGATTTACAGCACGAACGGTAGCGTATGCCCGCTTGTCGCGTTCGCGGAGGTGTGTGACAGGCATGAGTGCGTGTTCGTGGTCGACGAGTCGCATTCGCTGGGCACGCATGGTCCGCGTGGAGCCGGGCTAGTTGTCGAACTTGGACTCGAGTCCCGCGTCGCTTTCCGCACCGCAAGTCTTGCCAAGGCGTTTGCCGGCCGGGCCGGGTTCATCAGTTGTCCGGCCCGTTTCCAGGAGTACTTCAAGTTCGAATCGAATCCTGCGATCTTCAGCTCCACGCTGTTGCCTCACGAGATCAGCGGACTTGACGCGACGTTGTCGGTGATTGAGGGCGCCGATCGGCGGCGCAGGCGACTCGCCTCGAATGCCGCGTGGCTGCGGGAACGGTTGACATCGCTTGGATATAACCTGAATGGCAGCGAGAGCCAGATCATCGCGCTCGAAGCAGGCACCGAACAACGCACGATCCTGTTACGCGACGCATTGGAGTCGCGGGGCATTTTCGGTTCTGTGTTTTGCGCACCGGCAACGGCGCGCAATCGCGCGCTGATTCGCCTGTCGATCCACGCTGCGCTGACCGACGCGCAGATCGAAAGGCTGGTGAGCGTTTGTCGCGACATTCGCAGCGAGGTTGAGCTCGACAGTTGGCCCTCCAGCCGTCGTCTCGGCGAGCGGCTGTCGTCCCGCAAACATAGCCACGAGCAAAGCACCGCGGATAGTGCATTAGCGGTCTGATCGCGGCATGACATGGAGTTTACGTGAGTGAACTCCATGTCTTCTGTATATCGCGGTCCAGCCACTCGAGGTAACGGTCGTAACTCAGCACGTGGCCCAGATCAAAGCCGGGCGGGTTGGGAATCACCGCATAAACGTAAGGCCGTTGCCCCGTAAACTGTGTTGCCGGGTGCATATAGCTTTCCCACGCAATACCGCCCGTGGGGAAGTACCCGCTGGTTTGCCAGAAGTACGGCAAGCTCCGACCGCTGTCCAGGGCTTCGAAAAAAGCCGCTGGCGCGCCTTGTACTTCGGCTATTTCTCGCACACCGCGCAGCGTTTCGTTCGTGTGGACAATCAGCAGATAGGACTTGCCGGCGCTGTCGAACATGAGCAGCCCGTTTGGCGAGTAGGAAAGGTAATGCTCGACAATACCGAGCGATTCAAAGAGTTCTCTTACCCGCGCACCCATCGCTTCGTCACGCAAGAACGTATATTCCGACGTCACCAGCGTGTCGAGAATGGACTGGCACCGGTTGTCGAAGTACGCATGCTGCATATCCCGCACCGCGCGATTTAAGGCGCTGATGGCCGATGTGTCCTGCTTGCGGATAAACCGATGAATGATGCCTTCGTTGAAGCTCTCCACCGCGATACGCTCGTCCGCCTTTCCGGTCAGCATGATCTTGCGAACAGCAGGGTCCGTTATGCGGCGGCAGAATTCGAGACCATTCAGCCCCGGCATGTCGTAATCCACGACGACAACCGACGCCGCCTGAAAACGGTCGTTATCGAACACCTGATTGCGGACCGCGTCGACGCTCATCGCGATGACCTGGTGAGCCTCGTCCTCATCGGTTCTATCGCGGTACGGAGCGAAGATCTGTTCCTCGGGCGCACCGTGACGAGGGCGTTGATTCACGAAGTGCAGCGCTTCTCTGGACGAACTGAAGAGCCGGAACGCAAGGTTCGGTTCGAGTTGCAGACACAGATTCGACAGGAATGCCGAACTGTCGTCGACGAACGTGACCGTCGTCGGAAAGTAGAAGGGTTTGATCGTATCCATCATGATGGCTTGGGAAAGGTCAACACAAATTCGGTATACACAGACTCGACCGACGTACATTCGATGGAGCCGCCCATTGCACGCATGACGTCGCGGCAGAATGCGAGGCCGATGCCGGTTCCGACGGAAGCGTCATCCGCTTCGGCCGACGACGTATAGAAGCGCGTGAAGATGTGAGGAAGGACTTGGGGCGCAATGCCTACTCCGGTATCGCGAAAGAGGAGCCGGTTCGCGCGCGCGCCGGGTGCAAGCCGGATCGAGATCAGGGCGCTTTCGACATCCGCCATGCCGCGGAACGCGTTTTTCAGCAGGTTGAAAAGCACATGGACTACCAGCATGCTCGAACCTTCGAACGTGAAGTCGTTGATGAGATCCGTGAGTACCTGCTGCCGCTCTCCCTCGCGAAGCGGATAGCGGGTGAGCGCGGTCTCCACGCATTGCCTGATCGAGCAGTCCGTGATCTGTTGGGAGTGCCCGTCGGTAAACCGCGCGTTCGCGAGCAGCATGTCAATAATGGTGTTGGAATGAACCGCCTCCTGCTCAATACGGGAGAGTACGCCGTCCATGGAATGAAGGTGAACGGAGCGGATCCTGGGCACGCGTAGTCCGCTGTCCTGAGCGATCCCGTATGTTTCGAGCAGCAAAGGCAGGTAGCTTCCGAGGCCGGCGGCGCCGGCGCGAATGGCGAGTAGCGGCGTACGCAGTTCGTGAGCAATGCTGCCGGCGGTCGCCAGCATGGCGCGTTCCTGTTCGACCCGGATGCGCTCCGTGTCGTAGTTCGCGATGGCGCCGATCGCGATCGCAAACGAGAAAATCGCCAGATGAACAAGGTACGACGAGTTCATACTGACGACGTCGGTTGTTGCCCAATAGGCGAGGTACGCAAGCGCAATACCGAGCAGGAAGTTGAGCACCAGCATGAGCCAGTCGAGCAGCAACACCATCACGAATGCAGCGATCAGCGCACTTTCGACCCACACGTTCGAGCCGTTGTTTTTCAACAGCATGAACGTGAAAAAGAATGGCAGTGAGTAAAAGATTGTCGCGTACCAGTAGTACGGCATGAGCTTTTTCGCCCACGACGGCCAGCGGTTGGAAAATACAATCGGGATAAACAGCGCGGAGCCGATCAGCCGCAGCGGCAGGTTTTCGTACGGCTGCGGAAAGAGGTCGTGCCAGATGTAGTAATAAAGCGGGAAGCCGACGATCGCAATGATCGAGAACGGGCGCATCCGGCGGCTCACGTATTGCAGGTTCCGCAGGGCAGGAGCGAACACCTGGGCAACGAATAGACGGATCGGCACCAACGTGCGGGCGCCCCGCGGAGGGTTTCTCGTTGCGTGCATTATTTCCAGAATAAAATATTTACCGCGTCTCTCAGGCAAGGTCCCGGCGTTGAAACTTTTGATGCTTCACGCCGCATCATCTGGATTATGCAGCGCGCGCATTTGTCTGCCTCAATTTACCAACCTGTCGAAGTCAATCGCCACGGCCGAAGCACAAATCTTGACCTAAGGCGGCGCCGATGTCACGGCAAATAATTGCCTCGCAAGCGCTTTGCGAATTGTCGCCCACGTGATCGTCCTGTGACCGTAGTCCGAATGACCTTGCGTCTATGCGCATTGAATCGACTGATGGTTCGTTCGTTATGGAGGCCGGCTTCCCCCGATAGTTTCGTCGCCCTATGAGGCGATCCATTCACCTCGGAACGGTTGATTGTGCAGATGGCCGAACTCGATTCGCATCTGTTCAACCCGCATCCTTGAGCAACGGGGGCAGACCTGAGCGGCGGCTTCATTTTCTTCCGCCCGAATCGCCAACGAGCTGAGCTTTCAATAGCGCGTCGAGCCAGTCGGCGAACACCTGAACCCGGCGCGACAAATGTTGCCGATGCGGATAGAGCAGGTTCATGGGCATGGGCGCGGCCCGGTATTCAGGCATCACCTCGATCAGTTCGCCCGCACGCAGATGCTGCTGCACGTCGTAGGCGGGAATCTGGATCATGCCGAGTCCTGCAAGACAGCAGGCGATATACGCCTCCGCGCTGTTGACGCTCACGCGGCCTCGCGTGGTCACCGTCCTCGCGGTCTCGCCGTCGAGCCATTCCCATTGCGCAATACGTCCGCTCGAAGGCGACGCGTACTGAACGACCTGGTGAGCCGCCATATCGCCGGGCGTGGAAGGCGTACCGTGATGGGACAGGTAGAGGGGGCTCGCCACATTGATCAGCGGCAGATTGCCAATGGGGCGGGCGATCAGGCCGGAATCGTGCGGCTTACCTACGCGCAGAGCGCAGTCGACGCCTTCTTCAACGAGGTCTATCGTGCGATCGGTCAGGCTGAGTGTGATGTCGATCTTCGGGTAGGCAACGAGGAATTCCGGCAGCGCCGGTGCGATGATCAGCCGGCCGATACGGCCCGGCACATCGACGCGCAGCATGCCGCCTGGCCCTACCGAGGTCTGCCGGAACAGGTTCTCGGTCTCCTCGACATCGGCGATCAGGCGCAGGCAGCGCTCATAGAGCGCGGCGCCGTCCTGTGTCGGCGACACCTTGCGCGTGGTCCGGTGCAGCAGGCGTGCGCCGATCCGTCCCTCCAGCTCCTGGATCGCAGCCGATACCGACGAGCGAGGCAAACCCAATGTGTCCGCCGCGCGCGTGAAATTCGCACATTCGACAACGCGTGCGAAGACGCGAAACAGGTCAATACGATCCACGTTCGCTCCCGCCACTGTTCGACTTTTCTGACCAGTGATGTCAGAAACAGTAGGTTTAAATGATTTTTCTGGAATATATCATCCAACAGGATGAGAGGCTGCATCGGGCGGCTTCGGCACTGGGGATGAACCATGGCAGACCACAGCATCAAAGGCAAAACCGTCGTCATTGCGGGCGGGGCGAAGAATCTTGGTGGCTTGATTGCGCGGGATCTTGCTGCCCAGGGCGCCAGGGCGGTCGCGATCCACTACAACAGCGCGAGCTCGAAAGCGGCAGCGGACGAGACACTTGCCGCGATCAAATCGGCAGGCGCCACGGCCGTCGCTTTCCAGGCCGATCTGACCTCGGCCGGCGCGGTCGAGAAGCTGTTTGCGGATGTTGTCGCCGCGGTCGGCCGCCCTGATATCGCAATCAATACGGTAGGCAAGGTGTTGAAGAAGCCGTTCGTCGACATCACCGAGGCCGAGTACGATGAAATGACGGCGGTGAATTCCAAGTCCGCGTTTTTCTTTCTCAAGGAAGCCGGCAAGCACGTCAACGACAATGGCAAGATCGTCACGCTCGTCACGTCGCTGCTTGGCGCATTCACGCCGTTTTACGCGGCCTACGCGGGCACCAAGGCGCCGGTTGAGCATTTCACGCGCGCGGCAGCCAAGGAGTTCGGCGCGCGCGGCATCTCCGTGACGGCCATCGGTCCGGGGCCTATGGACACGCCGTTCTTCTATCCCGCCGAAGGCGCGGATGCGGTGGCGTACCACAAGACCGCCGCCGCGCTCTCGCCGTTCTCCACGACAGGGTTGACCGACATCGAGGACGTGGTGCCCTTTATCCGCCACCTGGTCAGCGACGGATGGTGGATTACGGGGCAGACCATTCTGATCAACGGCGGTTATACGACCAAGTAAGCGAGCGAGCCGACACGCGCTTGCGATAGAGGAGCCGCGCTGGTTCTGCAGCAAGCGCTAGCGATGTCGTGGCCGGCAAGCATGTTGTCAATTGCCGGCCGCCACTTCACACGATTTTCTGAACCCATTGGCTGCGCCAGGCCGGTGCTTCGAAGGGATCGGAAAAGTACTGGGTCTCGTGAACGACTTTGCCGTCGCGGAACTCCATGATGCTGACCGTGTAGGCCGCTCGCCCCTGATAGGTGATGCTGTATTCCGTGACCCAGAGATTGCCTTCGCCTTGAATTCGCCTGACGTCGAAACCGGACGGCTTATCCGGATGATGACCCCGCAGTGCCTGCAAATTCGCTCGCCCAACGATTCGCTCACCTGATTGTGGATAGTCACAGATGGCGTCGTCATCGTAGATATCGTGTTCCGCGTCGAGATCGCCGGCCGCCGATGCCTTCCAGTGTGCATTCAGCGCTTCACGTATGGTTTCTTCGTGCATGGCATGCCTCCGATATCGGTCACGTCAAGCTATTGCGGGCGTCGCGGAATAAACCCGGGGCGGCCGGGGGCGCTGAAACGTCGAAATTCTCGCGCACAAGATCAAATCACCCGAATGGGTGCCAGGCAGGTATCTTCATCGCGCCCCGCTTCTGTCTTCCTGGACTGCGCTGCGGCTTAGCTTCCTGTATGCGCCTGGCGTTGCACCGAACCGCGCACGAAAGCTTCGGCTGAAATGCGCCGGGTCGTTAAAGCCATTTCTGTACGCAATGCGTTCGATCGACAAATCGGCGCAGAGCGGATTCGTCATATCGTCACGGCTTCGGCTCAGGCGACATTCCAGCACGAACCTTCCATAATGCGTGCCATTAGCTTCGAATACCTTATGAATATAGCGTTTCGACACGCTTAGTGCCCGCGCGCATGCTTCGACGTCCAGTTCCGGATCGTGAAGATTCGACGCAATAAACGCGCAGAGTTGCGACCATCGCAGAGGATTCGCACCGCCCGGGGCGGATTCGACACTTGCATCGCCCGCCGACTCCAGATAGGCCGCCGCCAGCAGCGATACAAGCGACTGCTCCGCCGCGGCCGCCGTGTTTGCGCTCTGCTGCCCGAGCGAGGGCAAAACCGATTCGATGAATCGGTGCACTGTGAGGACAATTCCCGATTCGCCGCTGGCGCAGGCAGGTGCAAACGAGGAAAAACGCGACGTCCCATGACCGAAAAAACGTGTAATCGGCAGACGCAGCATGACAAACTTTGCCGGCTTGTCGACGCGCGCCGTCGACGGTACGCGTGCACGCCGGAAAGTGATGTCGCCGGCTTTGAAAGGCAGCGGGCGCTGTTGCTGCGTGACCGTGCCGCAGCCGTCGAGCACGATCAGAACAATGACGTCATCGCCCACGAGATTTTGCAGATGTGCCCTTTCGTGGCGCACTTCCGACAACCCCAGTTGCACAGTCGCCAGCACCCCGCCGCCCATCAGCCGGCCTGCGCGGATTTCCCCCTCGGACCTGCCGCCGGCAAGCAGAATGTCGCCTGGTGTAACAATGTCGTCGAGTGAGAGCTTCCATTCGTCGACACAGCGCGCGGGCATTTCGCAGAGCGTCGGAGCGTACGGCAAGTCGACAGTGCGCATGACACACTCCCGAAAGCGGCATTGTGGGTGGTGCCGGTGTAAGTCGTCCGATTATCGCGCAGCCCGCTGCCCGGCAAAAGCGACGAAAACCCTAGAAAAGAACCTCCGGTTCGCGCCGGATCACGCGCCGCCCGAACAACGCGAAACTCGCCTTGACGATGCTGGGCAGCAGCAGAAAATCGTGCGATTCCTGCGCCAACGCCGGATCGATACTCACGATCTGGCCCATCGATCTGGCTAGAATCTGGCTGCGCGCGGCGCGTTCGATCAGCACGGACAGATAAGCCGATTCCTCGATCGAGGAGGTGGCCGCAAGAAATCCGTGATTTGCCAGCAGGATCGTCCGCTTATTGCCGAGCGCGCCGGAGATGATTTCCCCCTCATTATCCGCGATAGGCAGTCCCGGCCATTCCTTCAAAAAAGCGCAGTCGTTGAAGAACGGCGTCGCATCCATGTGGGCGACTTCGAGCGGCACACCCGTCATTGAGAGGGCGTTTACATACGGCGGATGCGTATGGACAATGCAGTTGACATCCGGCCGGCGCCGGTAGATCCACAAATGAAAACGGATCGCGGGGTTAGCCATACCACTGCCTTCGATCACACGCATTTCATCGTCGATACGAATGACGCTACTGCGCGTGACTTCATCGAAACCAACCGCCATCGCGGTCGTCAGGAACGTACCGTCGCCAACGCGCAGCGTAATCTGCCCCGCGAGGGTCTCGGAGTGCCCTTCGTGCGCGAGCATCCGGCACGTCAGCGCAAGCTTTTGCCGGGCGTCCCATGCTCCCTGCTCGAGCTTATGGTCCATCTCCGCGGCGATGCCGCGGCTCAGATTCGATTTGTCATGTTCGCTCATGGGAATCTCCTTGTGTTCGGATAATGACTCAGGACTGACCAGCCTGCGATTGCGCAACCGGCTCGCGAATCGTGTTCGATACAGTGCCGCTGCGCGGCGCAAGCAGCACGAAGCTGGCGGCAATCAACGAACTCACAGCGACGTAGCATGCGACCCACAGCGGATCGCCATTGCGCGCGGCGAGCAATGCGGAGCAGATCACCGGGCTGATGCCGCCGCCAATGATTGCGCCGATCGCCCCTATGGATACGCCGGAAAAACGCACCCTGACGTCGAACATGTCGGCAAAGAAACCGCCTTGCGGGCCGTACATCAACGGATGGATCAGTCCGAGTGCAATGACGATGGCGAGTTTGACCAGAGCCGGATCGCGCGTGTTCAGCAGGGTGAAATACGGCCAGACGTAAAGCGCGCACGCGAGCAGGCCGGCCAGGTAGATCGGCTTGCGGCCAATGCGATCGGACAGGGCGGCGAACAGCGGCACCATGAAGACGGCCAGCGTGGCGCCAGCCATGATCGCGGCGAGCACCACCTGGCGCGGCAGCGCCAGATGGACGGTGACGTAGGCGACGGAAAACAGCAGCACAAAGATCGACCACGTGATTTCGCCGAGTCGTGCCATAAAGACAATCGCGATTTCCCGGCGATTGTTACGAAACAGGTCGGCGAGCGGAAAACGTGCGACGGACTGGGTCGCTTTCATCTGCTCGAATTCATGCGCCTCCGGCAGCCGTACCCGCCCGAGCAGCCCGATTACCAACAGCACCGCACTGAACAGGAACGGAATCCGCCAACCCCAGGTGAGAAAATCGGCTTCCGGCAGTCTCGACGTGAGAAGCAAAGCACCCGTCGACAACAGCGCACCGCCGTAGCTCCCCGAGTTGCTCCAGCTTCCGTACAGGCCACGGCGTCCCGCCGGCGCACTTTCCACGCTGAGCACGGTGGCGCCGCTCTGCTCGCCACCGATCGCAAGGCCCTGGAATATCCGCAGCAGCGTCAGCAGGATCGGCGCCCAGATACCGATCTGGGCGTACGTCGGCAGGCAACCGACGAGCGTCGACGCCGTGCCCATCACCAGCAGCGTGGCAAGCAGCAGCGTCTTGCGGCCGATGCGATCGCCGAAATGCCCGCAGATCAGCGCCCCCGCGCCACGCGCAAAATAGCCGGCCGCGTAGGTGCCGAGCGAAGCGATCGTGCCGGCGAGCGGATCAAGCGTCGGAAAGAAAATCTTGCTGAACACGAGCGCCGAGGCCGTCCCATACAGCAGGAAATCGTATTGCTCGATCGCCGTGCCGAGAAACGCCGAGATGAAAACATACAGCCTGTGCTTGCGTGGGGCTGGGGACATGTGCGCCTCCTGGCATTTGTCTTTGTGTTCCCAGCTTAATTTTTGGCCGCACGGGCGGCTTGTCTCCGGCGGAATCCAGAACTTGATCCAGAGTGAACCTGCACTCTACGAGTCGGCGGGCCACGCTGCATGCCGACAATCGCCCCGCTGCCGCACTCGCGGGCGCACCCGCTTTTGCACCCGCTGGGCAAGATGCCATTACAATCCAGCACTTCTAGCCGAAACGGTAATTTGCGCCATGAGACTCCTTCGTGCATCGACATTCGCAGTGGTTATCGCGGCCGCCAGTCCGGCCGCGATAGCCCAGACATCCGGAAGCACCGCTACCCCAAAATTGCAGTGCGCCATTGGGTATGTCACCGGTGTCGGGGGCGCGGAACAGAGCTTCCGCGAATACATTGCGACGCCGGATCGAGACAAATATCGTTACCTCGCCGACAACCCGATTCAATGCAAGGTCTCGGATGAAGGTCGCGCATCGGGCTGTACCGGTGTCACCAATCTGCGGAATGAAAAGGTCAGCGTGTACGACGATATCGACAACGAGACGACGGCCGTGGTGGCGCGCGTGGAACTCGACCACGGGACATACCCGGTGATTATCGATGTGCGAACGAAGGATGTGCGCTGCGAGGAATGATTTTCTGCTCAGCGCACGTTGCGCCTCTTTTGAACTCTGCGCGGGCACAGACTCCAGGCTTTGAGCTTCGCGTGCCGTTCAGTCCACCGACCTGCCAGCCCACCTGAGTGCGGGCCAGAATCCCCACAAACCCAATAGCGGACCGGGCAGCAGCAGCCATGCGGAATCGAGGCCGAGGCGTTCGAACAGCGCAGTGGCGAGCGCAATCGACACCACAGTGAGCGAGAAACCGATCGAATTCTGAATGGCGAGCGCACTGCCCACCCACTCTCGCGGACACGCTTTCGCCGAGAGCGCCGAAAACTGCGGCGAGTCGGCAATGACCGTCGCGCCCCAGACAAGCAGCACGGTGAGCAGCACGCCCGCGGGCAGCGCGCGCCAGCCGCACACGAACACCACACTGCACAAGCCTGACAATGCCAGTGCGGCCGCCGCGACGCGAGCGCTGCCGATACGGCGCGAGAGCGCGCCGCCGACAACACACCCCAGTGCACCGCAACCGATGATCAGAAACGACAATCCCGACACGCCGCCGAGATGGAAGTGCTGCGCGAGCGCGGCTTTCGCGACATAGAGCGGCACCACGGTCCAGAACGCATACAACTCCCACATGTGACCGAAATAGCCGAAAGCCGCCGCACGGAACTGTGGCAGGCGAAACGCGGACAACACGCCGCGGCCACCGTCGCGCGTTTTCTCACGCGTGGCCGCAAGCGTCTTCAGATGTGGACCGTCGCCAAGCAGATGGATCAGCGCGGCGCCGCCCAGCGCGAGAATCGACGAAGCAAGAATGACCTCCCGCCACGGCAGGTTCGTGCCGATGAACCGCAGGCCATGCGGCAATGCCGTGCCGAGCGTCAGCATGCCGACCAGTTGAGCGAGCGCTGCGCCCGCACGCTCGGGTGCCCAGCTTAGGATCAGTTTCATTCCCAACGGGTAGATGCCGGCGAGCGACACGCCAACCAGAAAGCGGAAGATGGCCGCCGAAACCAACCCTGAGGAAAGCCATGCGAACCCCGCGTTGAACGCAGCGCCCGCGATCGCACTGCACACGAAAATCGCGCTTGCGCGAAAACGGTCCGCGCAACCGGTCAACGACAAGGTCAACGTGCCGAGGATGAAACCCAATTGCACCGCACTCGTCAGCAAACCGATGTCCGATGCGCCGATATGCCATGCGCGCATCAGGTCGGCGGCAGCGCTGTTAGCGCTGAACCACAGCGACGTGCCAAACAGTTGGGCGAGCGAGATCGTCGCCACGGGTCCAGGCCAGCGGGTCAGCACATGATGAAGCGATCGCCCTCTGACTGGTTTTGACAGATTCATTATTGACGTAGGCACCCGCTAAAGCGAAAGATAGCGATCCGCACACGCGCGCGCCGAAGCCGATTCGACAGACGCCGGTTTGCATGGCGCGTGCTCGCTGGTCTCCCAGAAGCGGCCTTGTGTATGTGGTCGCGGTGCGCCCGACGCGCCCAGTGATCGTATCGCCAACGTACCCCGCTGTCGAGAATTTCAACTCCACGCCAGGAAATCGACGCTACGCCCTTCATTCCCGAATGGATTCCGTCTCGACGATGCCGGCATCTGCCTGGCTGGCGTTCAACTCGATTGCAAGCTTCTTGCGATCCAGGCTGCCTTCCCAGGCCGACACCACGATCGACGCCACGCCATTGCCGACGATGTTGGTCAGTGCCCGGCACTCGGACATGAAACGATCGATGCCAAGGATCAACACCATCGCGGTAACCGGCACGGTCGGCACCGCTGAAAGGCTCGCGGCCAGCGTGATGAAACCCGCGCCTGTCACGCCGGTCGACCCTTTCGACGTCAGCATCGTGACGAGCAGCAACGTGATTTCCTGCGCGAGCGTGAGATGCGTATTGGTGGCTTGCGCGAGGAACAACACGGCTAGCGTCATGTAGATATTGGTGCCGTCGAGGTTGAACGAGTAGCCCGTCGGCACAACAAGCCCCACGATGCCGCGCGGACAGCCCAGCCGTTCGAGCTTGTCCATCAGTTGCGGCAACGCCGCCTCCGACGTCGAGGTGCCGAGCACGATCAGCAGTTCATCGCGGATGTATGCGAGGAAACGCCAGAGGCTGAAGCCGCATAGTCGCGCGACAGAGCCCAGCACGATCGCGACGAACAGGAACGAGGTCAGATAGAACGTGCCGATCAGCTTGAGCATCGGCAATAGCGACTCAATGCCGTAGCGGCCGATCGTAAACGCCATCGCACCGAACGCACCGATGGGCGCGAGACTCGTGATCATTCGCACGATGCGGAAGAATGCCTTCGACAACGACTCGATCAGACCGGTCACGGAGGCGGCGCTCTCGCCCATCAGCGCGAGCGCGGTGCCGAACAGCATCGCGATGAGCAGCACGGGCAGGATGTCGCCTTGCACGAGCGCGCCGAGGAAGGTCTCGGGCACCATATGCATGATGAAACCGGCAATGCCGTCGCCATGCGTTGCCTGCTGGGCATAGCTGGCGACAGCGCTGGTGTCGAGCGTCGCCGGATTGACGTTGAAGCCTTTGCCGGGCGCGAGCACGTGCGCGGCGAGCAAGCCGATTGCCAGCGCGAAGGTCGACGCAAGCTCGAAGTACAGGAGCGCCTTGCCGCCGACGCGCCCGACCTTCTTCATGTCCTGCATACCCGCTATGCCAGTGACGACCGTGCAGAAAATCACCGGGCCGATGATCATGCGCACGAGCTTGATGAATAGATCGCCGAGCGGTTTGAACGCAATAGCCGCGTGCGGCGCAAAGTGGCCGAGCAGCACGCCCGCAGCGATGGCGAACAGCACCTGCACGTACAGAATCGTGTAGAAAGGTTTGCGGGTGTTCATGGTGCCTCCGTTAGGGGGCAGCGAACGAAAGCGAGTGTGGGGGTTGTTCATTCGTCTCCTCCGTTTTTTGGGCAAAGCAGGTCCGTTCCCTTCTCTGCCTGGAAGGGAATCGGCGATTCGGATAGTGTCAGGCGCTGCCGCCGCGCTTCATATGACAGCGCGACGGCCAGGTGGTCACATCACCTGTGCCCAGGGATGCCGGACAAAATGCTCGCGTTCGAATGCCTCGATCTCGGCGACGCAAGCCAAGGTGAGATCGACGGTATCCATGCCTTCGATCACCATGCGTTTGTGGCGTGTGCCGATGGGATACGGGTACACATGCCCCGAGGCGGACGTCACCGTCTGTCGTTCGAGATCGATCGCGAGCGATGTGCCGGGAGCGTCGCTCGCGTCGCGCAACAAGGCATCGACAACGCCGCGCTCCAGTTGCACGAGCAGCAGCCTGTTGTTCATCGCGTTCGAATAGAAGATCTCCGCGAAACTCGGCGCGATCACCGCCTGAACGCCGTACTGCTGCAAGCCCCATACCGCATGTTCGCGGCTCGATCCGCAACCGAAATTGGAGCCGCCAATCAGGACACGCGCATTCGCGTAGCGGGGCTGGTTGAGCACGCAATCGGCGCGCGGCGCGCCATGTTCGTCGAAACGCAGGTCGTATAACAGGCCGTCCGCGAGACCCGCCTTGTCGATAATGCGCAGAAACTGCTTGGGCATGATCTGGTCGGTGTCAAGGTTGTCGATCGGCAGCGGCACAGCGCTGCCTTCGATGGTCGTGAGTCGCGTCATGGTGCTTGTGTCTCCAGAGTGCGGACATCGGTGATGCAGCCGGTCAATGCCGCCGCGGCCGCCATCGCCGGGCTCATCAGGTGCGTGCGGCCACCGCGACCCTGGCGGCCTTCGAAATTGCGGTTGGTTGTCGAAGCGCAGCGTTCGCCGGCTTCGAGCACGTCGTCGTTCATCGCGAGACACATCGAGCAGCCCGGCTCACGCCATTCGAAGCCCGCATCGATCAACGTCTGCGCAATGCCTTCCTGTTCGGCAATGCGGCGCACGCTCCCCGACCCCGGCACAACCATCGCGCGCACGCCGTCGGCAACGTGCTTGCCTCGCACGAGCGCGGCGACCGTGCGCAAATCTTCAATACGCCCGTTGGTGCACGAGCCGATAAACACGCGGTCGATGTGCGTGCCCGCAAGCGCTTGCCGCGCGGACAGCCCCATGTAGTCGAGCGCGCGGCGCAGCGACGCGGCGGCCTCGGGTGTCGCTTGCATCGATTCGTCGGGAATAGGCTGGTCGATCGCAACGGCCTGATCGGGGCTCGTGCCCCACGTGACAAACGGTGCAATCTCGTGCGCGTCGAAGCGGTACTCGGCGTCGAAGCTGGCATCGGCGTCGGAATACAGGTTGCGCCAGTCGTCGAGCGCGTTTTGCCAGGCCGCCTGATCGAGCGAAGGCGTGTGGGCACGCACGTAATCGAAGGTGGTCTGATCAGGCGCGATCAGCGCGGCGCGTGCGCCCGCTTCGACGGTCATATTGCACAACGTCATGCGCGCCTCGGCGGAGAGCGACGCGATGGTCGACCCGCTGAACTCGACGGCATAGCCGCGCGCACCCTGGGCGCCGATCTGGCTGATCAGCCAGATGACCACATCCTTCGACGACGTGCCGTACGGCAACGCGCCGTCGATCGTGATACGCATGGTCTGCGCCACCCGGTAGACGAGCGTTTGCGTCGCCAGCACATGCTCGACTTCCGAGGTGCCGATGCCGAACCCGAGCGCGCCAAGCGCGCCATACGTGGTGGTGTGGCTATCGCCGCACAGCACGACCATGCCCGGGCGGATCAGTCCGAGTTCGGGCGCGACGATATGCTCGATGCCCTGCAGTGGGTCGTCGGCCGCGAACAGCCGGATGCCGGCGCGCTCGCAGTTGCGTGCGAGGTTTTGCGCTTGCAGCAGCGACGCGGCGTCGCGAATCACCCGCGGCGATTCGGCGTGCGTGGGAATGATATGGCTCACGACAGCCATCTGCTGACGCGGCCGGCGCACGCTCCGCCCACGCGCGTCGAGCGCGCTGAACGCTTGCGGACTGGTGTACTCGTTCATCAGATGGAGATCGACGTACAGCAGCACGTTCTGTTCATCGATTCGCGACACGAGGTGGGAATCGACAAGCTTCTGATAGAGGGTTCGTTTCGACATGGTGTTCATCCTGAGGCCGGTGGCGAGTCAGCGCGCTCAGGCCGTGATTGCCTGGGTGGTGAGGAAAGGCAGTATGTGCTCCAGCAGGAGCTGCGGGGCCTCTTCCGCGATGTAGTGGCCGCAAGACAGCGCCTGGCCTTGCACGTGGGGCGCATATGGCCGCCATTCCGCGAGCGGGTCGAAGCATTTCTCGATCACGCCGTCCGCGCCCCATAGCGCCATAAACGGGCAGGCGATCTGCTGTTGCGCAGCCAGCGTTGCGCGGTCGTGCTCGAGATCGATCGTCACGCTCGCGCGGTAGTCCTCGCAGATACCGTGCGCAGTGTCGGGATCGGACACGCAGCGCAGATATTCCGCGTAAGCCGCCGCGGTGAACGGCGCAAGACCCGCGCTGCGCGCGCCCATCGTCTGCTTGAGGTATAGGTCCGGATCCGCGCGAATCAGTGTTTCCGGGAACGGCGCGGGGCGTATCAGCATGAACCAGTGCCAGTAGGCGCGCGCGAACTCGAACGAGGTCTTCTCATACATCGCCAGCGTCGGCGCGACGTCGAGCGTGACGAGGCACGTCACGACATCCGGGTGATCGAGCGCCATGCGCGCGGCGACACGTCCGCCCCGGTCGTGGCCGATCACCGCGAACGAGGCGAAGCCAAGGCTGCGCATGAGTTCGACCTGGTCGAGCGCCATGCGGCGCTTCGAGTAGTTGGCATGGTCGGCGGTGCCTTGCGGCTTGCCGCTGTCGCCGTAGCCGCGTAAATCCGCCGCAATCACAGTGAAATGCCCGGCGAGCGCGGGCGCAACCTTGTGCCAGATTGCGTGCGTTTGCGGATGGCCGTGCAACAGCAAAAGCGCGGGGCCGCTGCCGCCCTTGATTGCGTGAATCCTGATGCCGTCGACATATGCCGACGCGTCCGTAAAACCTTCGAACATGCTTGCCTCCCGATGTTGCTTGAAGTCTAATTGATGAAATAGACGATTGGGTTTCCGCGAAAGCAATCCGATCGTAACTTTCAGGAACGAATCAAGCAGCATGAAGGAGTGGGGCAATGGACGGCTTCTCAGATCTGAATCTGTTCGCGCTCGTGGCGCGGCATCGCAATCTTGCCGCTGCGGCGCGCGAGCTGGGTGTGACGCCTCCCGCCGTCAGCAAGCGGCTCGCGCAACTGGAGCGGCGCCTTGGCGTGCGGCTGATGAATCGCACCACACGACGCCTCTCCCTCACGCCGGAGGGCGAGCTTTACCTCTCGAACGGCTCGCGCATCCTCGACGAACTGTCGGAGCTGGAGCAACTGGTGATGCGCAGCCGGGCCGAGCCGACCGGGTTGCTGCGCGTGAACGCGTCGTTCGGGTTTGGGCGAGCACGCATTGCACCGGCGGTGTCGGAATTCGTCGCGCGCTTTCCCGCGATGAAAATCCAGTTGCATCTGACCGACCGGCCGATGAGCCTGCAAGACGAAGGTTTCGATGTCGGCATCCGCTTCGGCGAGGTACCCGACGCGCGTATCAATGCGCGTTTGCTGCTGAAGAACCGGCGTATCGTGTGCGCTTCGCCGGCTTATCTTGGGCAGTATGGCAAGCCTTCAGTACCGCACGATCTGACTCGCCATGCTTGCATCGTGCTGCGCGAGAACGACTCGGCCTATGGCACATGGCATCTCTCGCGCGGCAAGCGAACGGAAACGATCAAGGTCGACGGAGCACTATCGAGCAATGACGGAGGTACGGTGCTCCACTGGGCACTCGAAGGACGCGGCATTGTCGTGCGCTCCCAGTGGGAGATCGATGGCTATCTCGCACGCGGAGAGCTCGTGCCCTTGCTCGACGATTGGGCGTTGCCGGACGCCAATATCCATGCGATCTATCTGGAACGCAACCAGCTCTCGGTGAAGCTCAGGACGTTCGTCGACTTCCTGGGCGAGTATCTTCAAACGTCCTGAAAGGCGGGATGATGATTTAAGCTTCGTTAAAGCGCTCAAGCAGATGCAGCGCCCGGCGCTAGAATCGGGCACCCCATTAAAAATCTCAGGAGACACAGCCCCATGAGTGATCAGCCGTTCGGCCGCTCCCGTCGTGATTTCATGCGTATCGCCGTTACGGCAGGCACCACCGCCGCGCTGCCGTGGATGCAGGACGCCCATGCGCAGTCACCGGCCAACGCCGCAGGCTCGGCGCCCGTCGCGGGCCATTCGGCAAAAGGCACGCAGTTGATCCTGCTCGGCACCAAGGGCGGCCCGACACCGTCCGACCTGCGCGCCGCGCCGGCGAACGTGCTGGTGGTCGACGGCCAGCCCTATGTGGTCGATTGCGGCAACGGTGTCGCGCTGCAACTGACCAAGGCGGGTATCAAGCTGCCGGGCATCCGCGACATCTTCCTGACTCACCATCATTCGGATCACAACGCCGACCTCGGCAACCTCGTATTTCTCGCTTGGGCCACCGGTCTGCGCACGCCGGTCAATCTGTACGGACCGCCGCGCATGACAAAGATGATCGACGACTTTGTCGATATGAACGCGATCGATCTCGACGTACGCATGCGCGAAGAAGGCCGCCCGCCGTTCCGGCCACTGATCAACATCCATGAATTCGACGGCCCGCGCCTCGTGATGGAAGACGAGCGTGTACGTGTCACCTCGACACTGGTCGATCACTACACGATCAAGCCGGCCTTCGCCTACCGCTTCGAGACCAAGGACCGCACCGTCGTCTTTTCCGGCGACACGACCTACTACCCGGCGCTGGCCGAGTTCGCGAAAGGCGCTGACGTACTGGTGCACGAAGTGATGTACCTGCCCGCGCTCGAAAAACTGATGAAGACCGTCGACAACGCGCCGACGCTGCTCGATCACCTCATGAAGAGCCACACCACCACGGAACAGGTCGGCAGGATCGCCGCGGCGGCGGGCGTCAAGACGCTGGTGCTGAGCCATTTCGTGCCGGGTGGCGATCCCGCGATCACAGACGAGATGTGGGCGGCCGATGCGCGCAAGCATTTCGACGGACAGATCATCGTCGGAAAAGATCTGCAGGTTATCTGAGTGCCGGAACAAGCCACCATGCAATCCGCCGCGATTCCCCTGACATTGCTGACCGGCTTTCTCGGTTCGGGTAAGACCACGTTGCTCAATCGCCTGCTGCCGCAACCGGCGCTGGGCCGTTGTGCCGTGGTGATCAACGAACTGGGCGCGATCGGTCTCGATCATCTGTTTGTCAGCACCTCGCGCGACGAGACCATCGCGCTGCTGGAAAACGGCTGTCTGTGTTGTGGCGTGCGCGACGAACTGGCTGCGACCGTGGCCGATCTACTGGAGCGCCGCGCGCGCGGCGAGATTCCCGCCTTCGAGCGGATTCTGATCGAGACCACGGGGCTTGCGCGGCCCGGCCCGGTGATCTCGCTGCTGCTCGGCGACCCGGCGCTTGAAGGTCGTTTGCAGCTCGACGGCATCGTGACGACCGTGGATGCGAAACACGGCGCCGCGCAACTTGCCCGGCATGAAGAGTCGCGTCAGCAGGTGGCGGTCGCGGACCGGCTGTTGCTGACAAAGGCCGAACTGGTCGATGCGCCCGCGCTCGCCGAACTCGAAGCGGCGCTCGAAGCGCTGAATCCGAGTGCGACGCGCATCCCGGTGCGCAACGGCGAGATTGAAGCACAGCAACTGCTCGATATTCTCACGCCGCGTGCGTTGCGGCCCTGGTTGCGCGCCGAGCCTTCGCCACGCAAGTTGCTGATGCGTGGCGCAGCGGCGTCACGTGCGGCTCATCCGGACATCGACAGTTTCTGCCTGACCTACTCGCAGGCATTGCCCATGCAGCCGTTCGAAACCGCGTTGACCGTATTGCTCGGATATCATGGCGAACGCATCCTGCGGGTCAAGGGGATCGGCAATTTCATCGGCGAATCGCGGCCTGTTGTATTCCATGGCGTGCAGCAGTTGCTGCATGAACCGATACGGCTTGAAGCATGGCCTGACGACGATCACACAACACGGCTCGTGTTCATCGTGCAAGGGCTCGCCAGGTCGGTGATCGAAGAAACGATCACGCATTTTCTGCGCGAAGCGGGAGTGAACGAACTAGCGGAAGATGATGCGGCGCTTTCCGATGGACCGCCTCTCGCCGCCATGGATCGCGCATCAGGTTATCGCTTGGGATAAGGCGTGCCGTCTTTGTGCACAAACCGGCCGTCGGCGTTGGAACTCATCATGTCGACATCGGAACAGGTGGTGAGATCATTCGGGTTGCGCGACCCCACCTCCAGATAAACGGCCATTGCAGAGGAGTGGTTGATCAGGTGATGGCCATTGCCGGTGCCTTGTGGAAACGCCGCGCAATCGCCCGCGCGCAATAGTGTTTCGCCGCCGTCCTCCACAAGTGTCACCTCGCCCTCGAGCACATAGACGAACTCGTCCTCATGACTGTGCCAGTGGCGCTGGCTGGACCAGTTGCCCGGCGGCAAGGTCATCAGATTAAGGCCGAAATCGCGAAGTCCACCCGCCTCTCCGAGGCGCCGCCGTGTTCGCGCGGCACAGGGCGCGTCGAATGGAGATGGATAGCCCGAACCGTTACGCACGGGCACAGCGGTGATGTCGATCTTGGGCATGCACGGCTCCCTGGTGAGATGGGCCTCCGGCGATACGCTGGATGCGTATTCACATTACGCGGCAGTCGGAGGCCCGATGATACCCGAGCCTATCCTCGCGCTTTCAGCGCCGGCGGGACCATTCATCGACGACGTCCCCCATGGTCTTGTGCGTCCCATTGCGAATCCATGCCATGAAATCACGGTCGAATCTGAATTCCGGCCCACATTCAAGCGTCAGAAAACGACGTACATTCTGAGTATTTCTGTAGTTCTTGTCGACCAGTGTGGTCCGCGTTATATGCCCGGAATGCCAATCGAAGTTCATCTGGATTCTCCATTCGGTGTCGCTGCATGACTACGAGTCGAGGCGTTGATCATCAACGCCAATACAGATCTTGTGGACGCCTATCCACTGCGCGCGGAAGACTATGCACGCATTGTCGCCGCTGCCGCCCGGCGCGACGCCGGCGTATTCGTCTCGACCCTGTCTCCGCCGCTGGCTGAAAGTTTGAGGAATCGCGGCACGCGAGCGCTGTCTCAAGCAGAATGCACGCGAATCGTGGAAAGGTACGAAGAAGGCTATGCCGACCGACGCTTCACGAATTTCCTTCTTGATGACGCGGCACTCATACCGATACAGACTAGCTCGCCGCAAAAATTTTTGCCCATTCAAAGGGGAGGACGATTCAACTTAACCCATCTTTGCACGGGCGCTCTTTCCCATTGACGCTTAGCGTAATCAACTAACCTGGCAGGTACCGCATCGCCATTCATGATGAGGCGATTCAGCATTAACGCCAGATCGGTATCCGCGATGCTCCACGCCCCGAAGAGATTCTCCGCACCTCGGGGAAGCAAGATTTCAGCCGCATAAAACAGCTTCTGTGCCGCAGCCTCGGCTGCAGGAGTAAGCGCTGCACCCTGTGCCCCATAGAACACAACCTCCGTCGAACGCTCCTGCCGGATGGGCATCAGGTCACTGCGAAGCCATGCTTGCACCTGGCGTGCCCTGGCCCTAAGAAATTTATCTTGTGGATAGACGGGCGTTTCCGGAAATGCATCGTCGAGGTATTCAGTGATTGCCGACGACTCCGACAAGCTAAAGTTGCCATGCACCAACGTGGGAATGCGCTGCGTCAAGGATTTGGCTGCATAACCCGCTTCATGATTGGCATCAGTGCCGAGATCTACTGTAAATAGATCAAACGGCAATCGCTTTTCGGTAAGCGCAACGAAAACCGACATGGCGTAGGGACTTGCAAACTGAGTATCGGCGTATAGACAAAGACGATTTTCCTGCAAGACGCTCTCCTGCGTGTTCAGGTTCGTACGGAGCCTTGATGATATACGCTGAATGACGGCTTTCGGCTGCCAGGGTTGCAGCAAAACAAAATACTTCTCCGGCGATGCTTTGCATGAAGTCAGTCCCTCTAAATCCGCGGAACAGCGATCCCGGCGCCGCTAATAACCTACGTTGCCCCTAACAGAATGGGAGCATCCCGCGCGCTTGTTTCTGGTCGGCTAACCGGCGTGACGACATGAAGTATTATTTCCACCGCAGCGAAGCGTCGTTTTGACTGCGGATGCTTCGCTACGCTCAGCGTACGCTCAGCGCTCTGTGGTTGAGAATATGAATCGCGTGTCGAAGAAAGGAGACGGTTAAATGGAGGCAGTAGCGTTGCCAGCGGCAATCACGCCGGCGCACACCGCGCTTATCGTCATGCATTATCAGACCGACATTCTCGGGCTCTTTCCGTCGGTCGCACCCGCGTTGCTCGCCAATACGCGCAAACTATGCGACGCCGCGCGGGCCAAAGGTGTCAGCGTCTATTTCGCCAACCTCCGGTTCAGCCCGGGCTATCCGGAAGTCAGCCCATTGAACAAGAATGGGCAGGGAATCAGACAACTCGGCCTCTTCGTCGACGACCGGATCGCGCCGGAGTTGGGTCGGCAGGCCCATGAACCGGTCATCATCGCGCATCGCGCCAGCGTGTTCTTCGGCACCGACCTGCAGGTACGGCTTTCCGCACAAGGTATCGATTCGTTGATTATGGTTGGGATTGCGTCGACCGGCGTCATGCTGTCGTCGGTGGCTTATGCGAGCGACGCGGACTTCCGCCTGTACACGGTCAAGGATTGCTGCTACGACCCGGATCAGGTGGTGCATGAACATCTGTTTTCCACCGCATTCGATTCGCGCACCACGGTGCTGTCGCTCGCGGATGCTTTGCAGTTGCTCGCCTAGACGCGCGACGCCTGCTCCGGAGCACACCTGGGCTCGTGGAATGACCTGGGGTTCGCTGGTTCAGCAGACCGCGTCTGGCCGTTTGCCACTGTTGTTTTGTGTCGCTTGAATGGAGTGAGACGTAATATGAAGAACCAACCGCGAAAGTGGCTGAGGCTTTCTCCGTTGCTTATATTGCTCGCCGGCTGCGCGGCGGGTGGCGTGCCGCAAAGCACGGCGCATTTGAGTACATTGCAATGCCGCGACCTGGCCGCACTCAGGAACAATGCGCCTCCAACCCCGGAGCGAAATCGCAGCGAACTGGCGGCTTTGAGGCAAGCGGGCTATGACCCGTCCAGGTGGTACGACCCATACTATCCGGAGGATCTGCAAGCGGCACAGCGTCAGGTCGACCGCTGGTTCCAGACGGAATGCCAGCAGGTACCACCGGCTTGACGTTAAGCTCGCCGGATCACGAACACAAACCAGACGTCTGGTCACGCCGAACACCAGCAGACATCAGCAGCGATCAGTCCAGATGCTTAACCATGAAGACCCGTTTCAAGCCTTTCTCCTCGGCCCGGTGCGTCTCGGTATAGCCGATGCGAGAGTACAGCGCGATATTCTCCGTCATGGTCTCGTGGGTGTAGAGCCGGATGGCACGGTAACCTGCCGCTCTCGCTGAGCGCTCGGCAAACTCCAGCAGGCGGCGCCCTATTCCTGTCCCCTTGGCGGAAGGTGCCACGGCTACGTTGTCCAGCAGCATCGCATCCTGTTCCGGGATGAGCACAACAATGCCTTGTATCGTGCCTTCCTGATCGACAACATAGACGCTGCCCTTGTCGATCAGGAATTCATAGTCATCCAGCATCGGTCCCGGCGGCCGTCCAATACGACGGATATAAGGCGAGTAGGCATCTCGAACGATTTCCTCGATAGCTTGACGGTCGGCCAGAATGGCAGGGCGGGGATCGGGATGCATATAGTGTTTCGCATGTATTCGGCTGAAGGCATGGCCGCGAATATAGTAGCGCCAAACTGCCGCCATTGCGGCCAATCGGCACTCGCATTTTTGGTGGGGCATAATTTCTACGGACAACTAGCCATGGGAGTTCGGCAATGGTAAATGCAGTGAACCCGACTCATGTCTGGTCGCCGTTCGGCGCATTCTCAATGGCCGTCATCCAGGGCGATGGCCAGATCGTTCACCTGAAGGGGCAGGTGTCACTCGATCGTTACGGGCAAGTCGTCGGGCAAAACGACATGCGGGCGCAGGTACGCAAGGTTCTGGAGAATATTCGTGACGTTCTGGCGCCGATGGGCGGGCAAATGGCAGATGTGATTTCGCTGGTTCACTATGCAACGGACATCGAGGCCTTCATGACCACAGGAGACATCCGGCAAGAGTTTTTTGCCGCGCCCTATCCAGTCACAACGACCGTCCAGATCGAACGTCTATATCGGCAGGAACTGGTGATCGAGATCGCGGCAATCGCTGAAATTCCTCGCTCGCGGTTTCGTCACACTGAGCAGGACCGACCAGGCGCTACGTGAGCAGCCGCTTTGAGTGGCCGCGACTAGCCGAGGGCCAACTCAGGACGATCCTGGCCAGCCTCGCGGGGCTTCACACCTGACAGTAGTCGCATCCGTCTTCTCGACCGTCAGATTAACCGAGCGCGCACCGTGCGGCCGCGTGCGATGGCGCATACCTGCAGGCACAGTAAGCAACTGGCCGGACAACAGGTCGACCGATCCATCGTCGAAGTCGATGGTGAGCACGCCTTCGATAACCAGAAATGTTTCGTCCGAATCGGGATGCAGGTGCCAGAAATATGGCCCGTCCATGACGCTCAAATGAACGTCGTGGTCGTTCACACTCGTCAGAATCTGATTTGAATAACCCTGGAGCGTGCCACCCGCGACCGCACCAACGTCGACCGGTTGGATCATGCCGTCTCCCTCAAGTTAGGTTGGACCGCCGCTACACAGCGCGAGCGCGCCCTGCCCCAAGCATAGCCCGGTCTTAAAGCGTTCACCAAAGCAGAAATTCTCGCGAGTATGTGAGCCAAATTAACCGGTCGTTTCGCATAGTGCGCCTCAACAGACGCCCTCTTAGCCAGCAATCGAACGAATGACCCGCGCCGGATTGCCCCCAACAAGCGTATTCGGGGGAACGTCTTTAGTGACGACCGACCCGGCCGCGACGACCGAATTCTCGCCGACCGTTACGCCACCGATAATGGTCGCACCCGCCGCGATCCACACCCCCTTCCCGATCACAATGGGAGCGCCGATGGTGACGGAGCGTCGCTGCGAGGGATCAAGGGGATGACCCGCCGTGATGATGCTTACGTTCGGCCCGATCATCACATCGTCTGCGATGTCGAGACCGCCAAGGTCATAGAACGTGCAGTTCTGGTTGATGAAGACATTCCGGCCGACGCGGATTTCGTCTCCGCCGGCCGTATAAAACGGCGGGATCAGCAAAAAGCTCTCGTCGACCTTTTTACCAATCAGTTCGCTGAACAAGGCCCGAACTTCGTCCGCGTCGTTGAACGTCAAACGGTTAAGCCTGGCGGTGAGCGCCGTTGCCCGTTTGACGTTTGCCACCATGGCCGCCGATTCCGGCGTCCTGCCGTAAATTACCCTGGTGCGATCGTCTTTCTGCATTCGTCAGTTTCCTTGGGTTGCAGCCGTATCATCGGCCACGGCAATGACACAATATCGCTGCACGAAAACGCCTGGAGGAAACATCCATGACCGCCCCGGTTCATCCCGCGTCCGACTTTCGCCGGCAGCGTACCGTAGGCATTGCCGGCATCGCGATCGCCTCGCTGTTGGCCTCCGGGCTCTGGCTCGCTGTCGATCATTTTATGTCGCCGCTGCCGGGCATGGACACCCTCGGCGCGCGGATGCTGCTGACGCTGAAATGCTGCTGTGCCGCAGTGTTGTTCTGTCTGGTGACAGGTGTGGAAGCCGTGGCGCACGAACGATTGACCTCGCCCGCGTTCGATCCGCTGGTGGGCTTCGAGACACGCAGGTTACGCATCAATCAACGGTACCTGCAGAACACCGTGGAGCAGATCATCGTGTTTGCGGCGGCGCTGTTTGGCCTGGCCGCCTACTGCCCCGACGGCTCATCCATGCGCGCGGTCGTGGCGACGACCGTGCTGTGGATCGTTTCGCGGGGCGCGTTCTGGATCGGCTATCACCACAGTGCTGCGCTGCGCGGGCTTGGGGCTCCGGGCATGGCGATCAGCATGATCGTGCTGCTTTATGTGACGAGCCGGTTTGGGTATGAGATCGCGGGGACAGCGGGGGCGATTGCGCCACTCGTTGTCTTTTTCGCGATCGAGGCGGTATTGTTCTGGGGCACTCGACCGCTAAAAGAAAGTTGATTCAATAGAGTCCGTCAAGCCGATCAAATTCGCCGGCGTGAGTCGATCAGATTGCCATGCCGTCCGTTTCCGCAAACGGGGATCGCAAGACAATCGCGTCGTCACGCTCAGGGCCCGTAGTGACCACTGACACCGGAATACCCACCTCCTGCTGAATCGCTTCAATCAGCGCCGCGGCCTGGCGCGGCAGATCGCCATAAGAGCGGATACCCCGGGTCGAACCGTCCCAACCCTCAAAACGCCTGAGAACCGGCTGCAGGCGTTGCTGCCCGGCGTTGGTGGACGGCATGTAGTCGATGCGCTTCCCGTCGAGTTCATAGCCTACGCACACGTAGATCGAATCGAAGCCATCGAGCACATCGAGCTTGGTCAGCGCCAGCAGGCTGATGCCGGCGACCTTGCAACTGTGCCGCAGTTGCACTGTGTCCAGCCAACCGCAGCGACGCGGGCGGCCGGTATTGACGCCATACTCGCCGCCGCGCTGCCGGAGCACCTCGCCGAGTGTTCCGTCGACTTCAGACGTGAACGGGCCTTCGCCAACACGCGTTGCATAGACCTTGCTAACGCCAAGCACCTGCCCAAGGTGAGAAGGGGCGATGCCGGTGCCACTGGCCGCCCCAGCGGCAACAGTGCTCGACGACGTCACATACGGGTAGCTGCCCCAGTCCACGTCGAGCATCACGGCTTGCGAGCCCTCGAACAGCGTGCGCTTGCCCGAGGCATGCGCGTGGTCGAGCGTCTCCCAGACGCGTCCCATGAAGGGCAAGATTCTCGGCGCCATGGCAAGCAGCTCGTTCAACATCGGATCCCGCGAGAAAGGTTCCAGACCGAGGCCGCGGAACCACGCGTTATGGTACTCAAGCAGTGCATCGAGCTTTTCGGCGAACAGTTCGGGGTCTGCGAGATCGCAAACGCGCAAGCCTCGGCGCCCAACCTTGTCTTCATATGCCGGACCGATACCGCGTAGCGTGGTGCCGATCGGCCTGGCGCGCAAGCGTTCCTGAGCGGCGTCGATCGCACGATGGAGCGGCAGGACAAGCGTCGCCGTCTCTGCGATCTGCAACACCTCGGGCGTTACGCGAATGCCCAGCGCGGCCATGCGGTCGATCTCCGCAAGCAGCGCCTCCGGGTCAAGGGCAACACCGTTGCCGATAAAACCAGGCTTGCCACGCACGATACCGCTGGGAAGCAGCGCCAGTTTGTACGTCTGACCGTCCACCACAAGCGTATGGCCGGCGTTGTGGCCACCGTTGTAACGGGCAACGATGTCCGCCTTCTCGGCAAGCCAATCCACAATCCGGCCTTTCCCCTCATCGCCCCACTGCGCGCCAACCACAACAACATTCGACATTCGGTAGCCTTCCTGGTGACTTAATTGAACAGATCGAGAACCCGATCTGCTGCCAACCAGGTGAATATAGGGGACTATAGTGCTCACGAAAATGCATATAAACTCATCATACTTGTCAGGAAAAATCACATAGAGATTGGCCATGCCACGTCGTCTGCCGCCGTTAAACGCTCTGCGCGTCTTCGAAGCCGCCGCCAGGCTCGAGAGCTTTTCAGCCGCCGCCGACGAGCTGTGCGTCACGCACGGGGCCGTTAGCCGGCAAGTGGCGCAACTGGAAGCCTGGCTCGGACACAACCTGTTTGAACGCCGCGGCCGAAGGGTCGTACTGACCGCACCGGGGCGCACTTATCTGTCAGAGATATCGGCGGCGCTCGACCGCATCGCGCTGGCCACCAATGAACAGCTCCGGGTCACGCGGCAGCAGATCATCAGGGTCAATGCGCCGACTACTTTCGCGTTGCGATGGCTATTGCCGCAGCTTTCCAACTTCCAGTTGACCAATCCGTCGGTGGAAGTCCGGCTGACTACTTCGGCTGAACCGATCGAAAGGCTACGCGACGAATGCGATGTGGCGATTCGCGGCGGCGAGCAGAAACCGGCAGGGTACGTAGTTAGCGAATTCCTGTCGGAAGTCCGCTTGCCGGTGTGTTCGCCCAAGGTGTTAGAGTCTCATCCGATACGTCATGTCTCAGACCTGGCGCATCACACCCTGCTGCACACGGCAACCTATCCCGGCCTTTGGGCCGAATGGCTTGCGGCATGCGGCAACCCTCAGCTTGCCGCACGTCATTCGCAGCAGCTGGATCACTTTTATTTGACCCTGCAGGCCGCTATTGACGGCTTAGGTATTGCGATGGGCCCGACCGCGCTTGTAGCGCTCGATGTCGAGGAGGGCCGTCTCGTGTTTCCGTTCGACGGGCCGGCCTTACCTGCGTGGCGCTACTGCAGCTACGTCCACAATGCACGCCTTGAGGACCCCGCCATCAATACCTTTCTGACATGGCTGCGCGAACTGGGGCAGCGTTTCTCACGCAATGCGTAGCGTAGACGCGTACGCGCAAGTCTCGACGCGACTGGGTTACCCGCCTCAACGTCATATCGTCCCAGCGACAACGAACCCAAGCGAACCGAAGCGGCAAATGGCAACGCCTACGCCAATCGCAGCCCCCACAACACATCCAGTACGTGTTGCGTGGAACGCTCAACGTGTCCCGCACGATGCGCAATGCCGAGCCGGCGCCACAACGCCGGGCGCAGCGGACGCATGACAATGCGCCTGTCGGGCAATGGCGTCGTAGCCTCGTGTGGCAACAGCGCTGCGCCGTAACCTGCCGCTACCAGACTCTTGATCGCGTCGTTGTAGTTGAGCTGAATGCGCGGCACAGGATGGTGTCCACCGGTCGCGAACCACTCCGTGGTCAGACGCGAGAGGCGCGTAGTCGTGTCATTGAGGATGAGAGGCTGGGCGGCGAGCCATTCAGGCGTGACGCGGGCGGGACAGCGCCAATGGGCCGGCACAAAGGCCATTACCGGGTCGCGGCGCCAAGGCTTTATTACGAGTCCGGCCACCGGGGACTGAGGCAGCGCGACCAGCCCAACATCCAGCGTTCCGTCCATCAGTCGGGACAGGGTTTCATGCGACGTGAGCACCGCAATCTGAATGTCGATAGCAGGATGGTGCTGGCGCAGCACCTCAAGCGCTTGTGGCAACAGATGCGCGATCGCACCGGTCGACGCACCGAGCCGCGCGCGCCCTTCGAGCCCCTCCACCTGCCGTTGAATATCGTCTAACGCCTGCTCCGCATCCGCCAGCAGCCGACGCGCGCGCTCCACCAGCACCTCTCCTATCGCCGACGGCTTTACATGTCCGCGCTTGCGTGACAGGAGTGGAGCGCCAATGCGGTCTTCGAGTTCAGCGATGTGGAGGCTGACGGTTGGCGGCGCCAGATGCAATGCACGCGCCGCATCGGCAAATGAGCCATGGTCGGTAATGGCGACCAGGGTGCGCAAGCGGTCCAGACTGATCTCTCGCATGTCGGCGTCCAGATTCAGAAAAACTGAATGTCCACGTTATGAAATTCAACTTTCTCTATTCTAACCGTGCATGGAACATAGGGGCTCGCGCTACTTACTACAACCCAGTCACCGAAGGATTTCACGCATGAGCTCACCCGTTGTTTTCATCGACGGCGACCAAGGCACCACCGGGTTGCAAATCCACGAACGGCTGCGCAACCGGAACGATCTGAAACTGCTCACGCTTCCCGCCGCGGAACGCAAAGATCCGCGGCGTCGCGCAGAGGCCATCAACGCCTGCGACATCGCCATCCTCTGCTTGCCTGACGCCGCCGCGCGCGACGCGGTGGACGCCATCGTCAATCCTGCCGTGAGAGTCATCGACGCAAGTTCCGCCCACCGCACGCAGCCGGGCTGGACATACGGCTTTCCGGAAATGGCGGCGGGACAGGCTGAGCGCATTGCGAACGCACGCCGGGTGACCAATCCCGGTTGCTATCCAACTGGCGCAATTGGCTTGCTGCGTCCACTGTTGCAGGCCGGGCTCATTCCTGACAACTACCCCGTCAGCATTCATGCGGTGTCCGGCTACTCCGGACGTGGGCGTGCCGGCGTGGAAGAGCACGAGGGGTACGGTGCCGTCAACGCGCCTTCATACGTGGTGTATGGCCTGGAACTCGCGCACAAGCACACCCCGGAGATCCAGCAGCACGCCGGGCTCGCGCAGCGTCTCATCTTCGTCCCTGCGTATGGTTCGTTCCGCCAGGGCATCGTGCTGACAGTGCCCCTGGATTTACGGCTGCTGGCCCCCGGCGTGGATGGCGCTACGTTACACGCGTGCCTTGCACGCCACTACGCCGAGGCGGCTCATGTACATGTCTTGCCGCTGGACGAATCGTGCGTCTTGAAGCAACTGGATCCGCAAGCGTTGAACGGTACTAACGATATGCGCCTAAGCGTGTTTCCTAACATGGAGCACGGGCACGTCCTGTTGTCCGCGGTTTTCGATAATCTTGGCAAAGGCGCATCCGGCGCAGCGGTTCAGAACCTGAACCTGATGCTCGCGCAGCAATCTCGATGAGTTTGAAACCGCCGGTATTACCTGCGGTCCACTTGAATGCTCGACGCTGAGCATGGCGCTGGCTCTGCTCTGATAAGGACTGTACATGCCCGGTCGCTATCGTACCTGGAACGGGTATCCACGGCAGTGCGCATACGCTTAAAGCGATGTCCGCTCCAGAAATTCCCCGATCTCGACAGAGTAGGCGCCAGGATGTGAGAACCGGAACATGTGGCCGGTGCGCGGCATGATGACTTCCTGCGAACCCTTTATGCCCTTCAGGAGAATTCCCGCGGCCTCTTCGCCGATCAGCCTGTCTTCCTCGGGAGTGAGGATCAGCGTGGGGACGTCGATCTTCTGCAGCAGCGCTGTATAGTCAGGCCCAACTTAACGGCAGAGATCTTTGCGGAGATACGCCGCGACCGGCTCAGTCAGCGCGATGTCGTGCAATTCCTCCGGCGATGCCAGACGCGCGGCGACAATTTCACGATTGTCGAGCCGAAGCTCGGGCATGCAATCGAGGTGCAGTTCAAAGAAGTGCACCTGGTCTCGTCTCCCGTCCCAGGAGCCGCAGACGGTGCCCGCGGGGCGCAATGGGTGCGACGGGTGCGACGGGAGACCAATCTCCTCCTCCATTTCGCGCTGCGCGGCAGCATCGGGGGTTTCACCGGGCCGGACACTGCCGCCGGGCAAATTCCATTCGGCCCGGTACGATGACTTCACCAGCAATAGCGCCCGCCCGACGTAGATCGCTACGAGCGCTCCCTCGTGGCGAGGACGCCGGAGGTGCCACCACGCGCGAGCAAGCCGGAATCCGAGGCGAAGCACCACGCGCCAGACATAGTCGATAAGCGTAGCCGGCTGCACTCGCTCAGGGCTCGGCATGAGGTCTCTCCTTTCTTTCATGGTCAGAGATGGTCAGAGGTCTTCCGGCGCGCCGCCTAAGCGGCCGTTCACAATATGTCACCCGCCAGCGTCGGGCGAACGTTCAGCTATCATGCTCCGAGCTTCCGGTTGCAAACTATATAGTCTCCGCTGCCGGTGTTTCCAGATCAATCGCCGCCCGTCCTTCGCCACTCTCTTGCTTGAAGCCGTCGTCTTACCGGCAGCAGATCCGGCTAAGATACTTTCTTTTTCCGGAAGCTACCTGCTCATGACTACGTTAGCCGATCGCCCCAACACCGCGCTTGTCGTTATCGACCTTCAGAATGAAGTCGTCGCGAACGCATATCGGCGTGATGAGGTGCTCGACACAGTCAACACGCTCATTGCGCGGGCGCGCAGCGCCAAGGTGCCGGTCGTCTGGATCCGTCACGCCGACGAAGATCTGAAAGCCGGTAGCGAAGCGTGGCAGATCGTTGCCGAACTGGTTCCGGCAGCGGGGGAAGCGATCGTCGAGAAAAGTTATCGCGATGCGTTTGAAGCCACCGATCTCGAACAGGTGCTATCGAGCCTGAGCGTGGGCAAACTCATCGTGACGGGTGCACAGACGGACATGTGCGTCCGCTCGACACTGCACGGCGCACTCGTACGCGGCTATGACGCGCTTCTGGTCGGCGATGCCCATACGACGGAAGACCTGACGCAATGGGGCGCGCCGCCGCCGGATGCCGTCATCAGGCACACCAATCTGTACTGGAGCAATCAGCGGGCACCGGGCCGCACTGGTGGAGTCATCGAGAGCAAAGACGTCGATTTCGCATCCGGTAGTTGCTAAGGGCGAGTGATGACGTCGTAGGTCGCGGGTGCGTTCACGCACAGTGTCCGCGACAGCGTTTCGGGAAGTTCAGCGCCGCGCCCTGTTGCTCACTTGCCGCCAGTGACATCGAGGAAGGTGCCGGTGATGAAGGACGCCTCGGCGCTTGCCAACCATAGAATCGCCTGCGCAACCTCTTCAGGTTGACCGCCTCGCCCCATCGGGATCGAGTCTTTGACGCGATCGACTCGCCCCGGCTCTCCGCCGCTAGCATGCATGTCAGTGTAGATATGCCCAGGGCGAATGCAGTTGACGCGTATGCCATCCCGCGCGACTTCCTTGGCGAAGCCGATGGTGAATGTCTCGAGCGCCCCCTTCGAGGCCGCATAGTCGACATATTCGTTTGGACTGCCAAGCCGTGCCGATGCCGACGAGATGTTGATCACCACGCCGCCGCGGCCATTGTAACGACGCGACATCCGCTTCACCGCCTGCTGTGCGCAGAGGATAGGGCCTATCGCGTTGACCGCGAAGACACGCTGCATCCGCTCGAATTCGAGATCCTCCAGCCGGGACTGCCGCGCAATTATCGCGGCGTTATTCACGAGCACATCGATCCGGCCGAACGTCTGGTCGATCGCGGCGAATAGCTGAGCGACCTGCTCGGGATCTGCGCTGTCTGCGCGCACCGGTAAAGCCCGGCGCCCGGCAGCTTCCACATCGGCCGCCACCGCAAGGGCAGCGGATTCGTCGGAGACGAAGCTTATCGCTACGTCGTAACCCTGTGCGGCAGCAAGGCGTGCAGTCGCCGCCCCTACGCCGCGGCCTCCACCCGTTATCAGAATCAACGGCGCCTGCGGAACAGTGTTCATTAAGTGAGTCTCCACGTGATGGTGAAAAAAATGCATCCTGGGCGAGCCGAATAACAGCGGGGTGCGTCGCTGGCGAGTTCACGTCGTGCGCAGACGAGGACGAAGGGCAAACGCCAGGGGGAAGATGGTCAGCGCTGTGATCGCAGTCGCAATGGTGGCACCGTGTACGCCGATTCGATCGCCCAGAAAACCGTAAACAATCGGAGAAAGTGCCCCCGAAGCAATGGTACCGGTATAAAAGAGCGCAAACGCTCGCTCGGTACGCTCGACCGAAGTCAGTTCAGGCACCGTGCCATAAAGAACAGACGATGTGCCGTTGAGCATCACGCCAAGCAGTGGCAACAAGATCATGGCGGGCGCCAGTGGCAGGTAAATCACGGCAAGGATCAACGCTGCCGTGCCGCCTTCGGTTGCGAGCACAGTGCCGATCACCCCCACGCGCGCGCCGAGCCAGCCACAAACAAACTTGCCGGCGGCGCCACCGATGAAGACGAGTGCGAGCGCCGTGCCCATCATCGGTTGCGAGATGCCTTTCGTTTTCAGGAGGAATGGCAGGAAGGTCAACAACCCCATGCGCACGGCTGTGTCGAGTACGCCGATCGTGAACAGCAGTGAGAAGCCCGATCGCGAACCGTTGCTGTTCCGGCTCGACGTTTCCTCCAGAGAAGACTCGTCTCTCGGTATCGATGGGAGAAAAAGTGCAATCACGACTGCGACTAAAACACCGATCGTCGACACGGCCCAAAGCGCATGGCGCCACGGCATGATGGTAATCAGAAGCGAGATAGCCGCGGGAAGCGCGGATTTGCCGAGGTCGCCTGAGAAATTGTAGATGCTGAGCGGCCCTCGAGCGTTGCGTCCATACGCGCGTGAGACCGCGCCTGAAGCCAGCGGATGTTGCGTGCTCGAGCCGCTTCCCGAGATGGCGAGCGCGACGCATAAGCCCAGCAGGCTTCCAGACAGGCCTGCGACGGCATAGCCCAGCGCGGCCAGAAACGTGCCGAAAGCCAGCGTCGCGCGCGTGCCCAATGTGCGCGCGAGGCGTCCAGCGGGTAATTGCAGCGTCGCCATCGTGCCCGCATAGATGCCGCGCAACATGGCCAAGGCACCGAAACTGAGTCCAAAGTCCGCCTGCCAAACGGGAAGCAACGCGTAGATCATGTCGGTGTACCCGTCGTGCAGCGCGTGCGCCGTACACGAGAGCCACAATACGCGCGTGCGTGATACGGAGGTCGACTGACCGGGTCCGTCGGCTATGCCTGTCGTTGGGGAGGAGAAGGAGAAAAGTCTCATGGTTCAACTGAATCGCAGAAGCGCAGGCCTTGACGAAAGCTTGAGCATTTGTTGCGGGACACCCATAGTCTAGGTTCGTCAAGAACGCGCCACAACTGACGTAAAATTGAGTCAGCCGGGAGAAAAAGTCACCATATGGACACAGACAAACGAGCGGGGAAAGACGCGGAAAAGTTGCCTCCCTTGAATGCGTTGCGGCACTTTGAGGCGGTCGCCCGCCTGGGGAGTTTCGCGGCTGCGGCGAGCGACCTGCACGTCACGCATTGGGCGGTCGGCAAACAGATTCGTTTGCTGGAAGACTGGTTCGGCGTTCCGCTCTTTGAGCGCCGTTCACGCGGCGTCGTTCCTACTGACGAAGGCGCTGCTCTGCTCAACGACGTCAAAGGTGCATTTGCGCGCCTGGGCAGTTCGGTTACCCGGCTGCGTCAGGAATCCATTACGCGTCGTATCACGGGGGTCGTGCGCGTAAATGCGCTGGCAAGCTTCTCTTTATGCTGGCTAATACCGCGCCTGGCGGATTTCCGGGCTCGCTACCCGGACATTGATGTGCGGCTCTCCACAACCTCACGCAGGTTGCGCTATGTCGGCGGTGCATTCGACGTCGGCGTGCGGTCGGGACCCGAGGAGGCGACAGGCCTCGTGTCAACGACGCTGATGCCCGATTTGCGCCTGCCCGCCTGCAATCCAGCGGTGCTGCTAAGCCACCCGATCAGGACGGTCGCCGACCTGCGAAATCACACGCTCCTTCATTCCACGAGCACGCGCACTGCCTGGTCCGACTGGTTACGGGGGGCCGGTGCGCCAGGCCTGCAGGGTGCCCATCATCTCGACTTCGACCACGTTTTTCTCCAGCTGGGCGCAGCGGCCGAAGGCCTCGGCGTGACATTGGCGTCGCTGCCACTTATCGAGCGCGAGATCGCAACCGGGCGTCTCGTGTGCCCGATATCGGAGCCGGTGTTGCGCGGACCGGACTACACCTTGGTCGTGAATACCGATCGCGCGGACGATGACGCCGTCCTTGCATTCAAAGAATGGATCATGGCAACGGCGGCGCAAAATCCGGTAGAACCGGCTCGCAGTGAACCTGCACAAAAAACTCGCCGAGCCAAACCGCACGCGACGCGATCGCAGCGCTAGTTGCGATTGCGCCCGACTCCAGCGGTCTTCAGCCATCGGTTGAGACCGTGACAGACTCCCAGTCGCGGATCTCATTTTCCAATGCGGACAACTTACCTCTCACGAGCCCGAGTGCATCGCTACCGAGTAAAAGATGCGTGGGTGGGCAATCCGCGGCGATTGCGGCGAGCATCGCGCGTGCCGCCTTTTGAGGATCGCCCAGTTGCTTGCCGCTCTTCTCCTCACGCGCTGTGCGAATGGGGTCGAAGATAGCGTCGTAATCCGCAATCGAACGGGGTGTTCGCGTCATCGAACGACCCGCCCAGTCAGTGCGGAACGAACCGGGTGCGACGGCTGTGACGGCAATGCCGAAAGGCTTGACCTCTTTGCCAAGCGCCTCGGAAATGCCCTCCAGCGCGAATTTGCTTCCGCAGTAGTACGTGATGCCCGGCATGGTGATATAGCCGCCCATCGACGTGATATTCAGAATGTGGCCACGTCTGCGCTCACGCATGAAGGGCAGCACGGCTTTCATCATGGCGACAGCACCGAACACATTCACATCGAACTGTCTGCGCATCTCGGACAAAGGCGATTCTTCCATGATGCCTTCGTGTCCGTAGCCGGCGTTGTTGACCAGAACGTCGACCGGTCCGACGGTCGCCTCGATCTCCGCCACGATGCCGCCAACGGCATCGAAATCGGTCACGTCAAGTACACGTCCAAAAGCCGCGTTCGCAGACAGTGCCTCGAAATCACGCTTTGCCTGCTCACTTCTCACCGTACCGACGACTTTGTGTCCCGCCGCCAACGCCTCGGCTGCAAGCGCACGGCCGAAGCCGCTGCTGACGCCAGTGATAAGTAGAGTTTTGCCGGATGCCATTGAAGCCTCTCCCGAATGTTATCTGGAGAGTGCATACTAGTCTCAATGACGGGGCTGTCTAAGCCATATTTCGCTATTTTTCTTGCCTAAAACTATGAATGCAAAGCGGGCCATCACGGATAATCCGGATCTTTCCGCGGCAATCCGGAAACGCATGGTTGCGCTGCTCCTCGCGTTGGCGCCCGACGAGGGCTACAACCTCACGGCGCTGCCGGGCGTGCGCATCTTGCGGTCAAACCGGCCTCTGGCACGCACACCGGTTCTCTACGATCCCGGTATCGTGATCGTTTGTCAGGGGCGCAAGCGGGGTTATTTCGGCAACCGGCTCTATCTCTACGACGAACGTCACTACCTGGCCGTAGCCGCGCCCGTTCCGTTCAGCATGGAAACCGAGGCCACCCGGCAGCGCCCGCTGCTTGCGCTGTACCTCCACCTCGATTTCACGTTGGCCGCCGAACTGGCCGGGCAGATCGACCGTGAAGGCGTAGCGGAACACGTGCAGGCGCCTCAAAGCATGATGTCGACACCGATGGATGACGCGATGCAGGCGTCCGTGCTGCGTTTCCTTGAAGCGATGCATCGGCCGCTTGAAGCCGCTGTATTGGGCCCTGGCCTGCTACGCGAACTTTATTTCCGTGTGCTCACCGGAAAGCAGGGAAGCTCGATGCGCGAAGCTTTGGCGATGCGAGGCCAGTTCGGCCGGATAGGCAGATCGCTACGCCTCATCCATGCCGGCTACGCGCAGCCGCTGGACGTGACGCGGTTGGCAGAAGAAGCGGGAATGAGCGTTCCGAGCTTCCATAGCCACTTCAAGGCAATCACACACGTTTCTCCGATGCAGTACGTGAAGTCAACCCGCTTGCACCAGGCTCGCCTGTTGATGATCCGCGAGGAGTTGACCGCGGACGCCGCGAGCCACGCGGTGGGTTACACGAGCGCGTCCCAGTTCAGCCGGGAGTTCAAGCGGCTTTTTGGCTTGACGCCGGCGGCGGAGACGAAGCGTATGCGCGAGAGCTTCGCCATTCCGGCAGCGTTCGACGATGCGACGTACGTTTCATCACACTGAGCGTGACACGCTTTGCTCCCGGGGGTAACACCGACAGTTGACGAGCGATAGTTTCGACGACCTGCTCAACCGAAACGTTAGCTGTGTCGACCACCAGATGCTCGGATTCCCACCCATCATATTGGCGTTCAAGCACGCTCCGCCATGTCGGCAGCGTGTGACCAGGGATATCTGCCCGTCGTCCCTCGACCCTAAGACGGTGCGCCGTCGCATCGGAACAAATCAGCTCGATCTCGACGATGCGCACACCGGCTTCGAGAGCCAAGTTTGCTAACCGGACACGTTCTCCAGCGTGCTGCCGCGAGTTTCAATCCCAAAGCGCGTCACCACGAGCGCCGCCACAAGAAAACAGAGGGCACCGAAAACGAATACACCATCGTTCTTCCAGACTGGAAGGATCAGGCCGACCACCGTCGGTCCAATCAGCGCACCAAGCCGTCCAATGAACGAGGCGAAGCCGCACCCCGAAGCCCTCGCTCTCGACGGGTACAACTCGGGCGTGTAGGTGTAGAGCACGGCCCACATGCCAAACGTGAAGAATTGCATCAGTGCGCCGACTGCGATCAGCGCAGACGGGCTCGGACTGAGATGCGCAATGCGGCCAAATGCGAAGATCATCACCGCGGCGCCCACCAGCGTGACGACGCATGTCGGTTTGCGCCCCCATCGCTCAACCGCCCAGGCGGCCCATAGAAAGCCGGGCACGCCGCCTAGCGATATATAGACGGTGAACAGAACCGACTTCGTCACGGCGAGTCCCGATTGTTGAAGGAGCGCGCCCAGCCAGGTGTTCAATCCATAGAACCCAAGAAGTGAGAAGAACCACAACGAACCGACCGTCAGCGTTCTGCTTCGATAAGCCTTCGACCACAACACCTTGAGACCCTGCTCGCTACGCAACTCGATAGCGACCGGATTAGTCGCCGGCAAACTTTTCAATTGCAGGCGCGACATCACCGATTGCTCGATTCGCGCGACGATTTCCGCCGCCTCCACGTGACGCCCTCGCGATTCAAGCCAGCGCGGCGATTCGGGAACATAGCGGCGAACCACGAACAGAAAGACCGCCGGCATCGATTCGATCAGGAACAAGGTTCTCCAGCCGTGCGCGCCCAGTACATAGTATGAAAGCAGTCCGGCACAGATAAACGCCAGCGGCCAGTTTCCATCCATCATTGCGAGGTAGCGGCCCCGCGACTTTGCCGGAATGAATTCCGACAGCATGGTCTGCGCGAGCGGAAGCTCCATCCCCATTCCAATGCCGAGAACCAGCCGGAAGATACCCAACGAGGTCGCATCCGTAGCGGTCGAGCACAGATAGCTGCCAACGCCCCACACGATCATGCTGATCTGAAACACCGGCTTGCGGCCGAACCGGTCGGCGGCGGCTCCTGAACACAATGCGCCCAGCGCCATCCCGGCGAAGCTGGCACTACCCAGCATTCCAGCCTGCGCGCTGCTCAGGCCAAACTCGCTCTTGATGGAGCCGAGAACAAAGGTCATCGTGGCGAGGTCGACGTTGTCGAAGAAAAACGCCAGCGCGATGACTACGAACAGCATGCGGTGGTAGCCGCAAACAGGTAACCGCTCCAGCCGGCTGGCCGCGTTGCCGCCTGCCACTTCCATCCCTGTCATCTTCATGCGTGTCTCCTGTTCTCATGGGTCGAATCGAAAAGTACGGACACCGCATCGAACGGTGCCTGCAAAATCACTATCGGACTCCAAAAGAACAGCGGCTCACGTGAAGATGCCGTCGGGTATCGCGTCTACGCCAACTTGGGAACGGCTGCGGCCGGCTTACTTGAAGCGGTTCTTGTCGAACGCGTCTGCCGGCAAGCCGGACAGGGTCGCGCCCACGGCAAACGGGTACCGGACATAGGGGGCCTCAGGTTGACCGGGCGGAGAATATTGACCGTCCGCGAGAATGCGTTTCTTGGCCGTCATCTCGTCGATCACGCATCGCATCGCGATGATCTGATTGGCCGCGCCGTCCTCGATCGGTGTGTAATCTTTCTCCGGTCGAAATTTGTCGAGCGCCTGGTTCTGGTGCGCGATCACGTCTTTCGTCAGATGCGTGATTTGCGCCCGGCAGCGAGCGATCACACTGTAGTACTCGAGACTGGTGTTTTGCCCTTTGGGCGCTTTAAGCAACGCCACCGGTCGATCGATTTCAATAATCAGATGCGGGTTGGCATGGATCGCCGCAGCAAATTTTCCGAATCGCGAGCAGTGAATCAGGAACGCATCGCCGACGAATGTAAAGCTTTGCGCCGTGATGTACGGATACGGCGTGTCGTGAACGGCGGCGCGGCAGATCAGTTCGTCTTTCAGAAATTTTTCGATGGCAGGCCAGTCAGTCCACGCGAGATCGGTCCGGCGCATGTCGGCGCACAAGTAGGTGGGAGTCATATCGACGTAAAAGTGAAGGAGTGAATTGAATGTTGTCGGCGCGACCCGGGCCAACCTCGGCGCCGACTCGAGACACGACGGTCATCTTCGTCTGACAGGATGGCGCGCGACTGCATCGCGGTGCGCGCTCCCCTGCGCATACGGGCAGTCCGCCCCTCGCGCCCAGTTCATCCCGCCAGTGCAAACGTCGCTTCGACTTCCACCGGCGCATTGAGGGGCAAGCTTGCCACGCCTATCGCGATTCTTGCGTGCGAGCCTCGCTCACCGAAAATCTGGGTGACAAGCTCGGACGCCGCATTGATAACGGCAGGGGCATCGGCGAAACCGTCCGACGTCGCGACAAACCCGCCGAGTCGCAATACCTTCCTGATCCGGTTCAGATCGCCTTCCGTAGCATGGTGTGCCCACGCCAGGATGTTGACCACGCAAAGTCGCGCCGCACTCTGAGCATCTGCGACCGACACCACGTCAGGCACTTTGCCGGTAAACAGTGCCTTTCCGTCCCGCACCGGCAATTGTCCTGAAACGATCAGTTGATTATCTAAAAGAACGTAGGGACGGAATGCAGCGGCGGGAATAGCGGGTGTCGGAAGCGTTATTCCCGCTTCGCGAATGCGATCGTAAATTGTCATTACAGCTCCTGTGTTTGCCGCCCACGCGGCCTTCACGATCACTATGAACAATTAGCGCACAGCGGACGCTCGCGATAGCGCCACGATTCGTCGCGTTGACGCCATTCTGGCGATCAATAAAAGGCGGGATACGCGACACGCCTCAGTCTGCGTCAGTACGCCGGAAATACTCCGTTGGGCTGCTTCCCAACGCTTTGCGGAACATCGCGCTGAACGCGCTAGGACTGTCGTAGCCGAGCTCCGTGGCGATTTCGGTGACAGGGCGGTCGTTAGCGAGCATCTGCACGGCCGCGAGCAAACGGGCCTGCTGCCTCCAGCGCGTGAATGTCATGCCGGTTTCTTCGGGAAACAGTCTAATGATCGTGCGTTCACTAGCACCAACCACCTTGCTCCAGGAGGTAACGGACGTCTCCTCGGCCGGATTCGCGACGATCCAGCGGCAAATACGCGCGATGCGTGCATCGTTCGGCATCGGCAGATGCAGCGGCTCGATCTGCAGCGGTTTGATCTCCTGAAACAGCAGCTCGACCACGAGGCCATCGCGCCCGTGTTCGTCGTAGTCAACCGGCATCTTGACGACAGACGCGATCAACTCGCGCAGCAGCGGCGAGATGGAGACCACACAACACGCGGTCGAGGCGAGCGGCGTGTGTTCCGGATCGAAGTAGAGCGTGCGCATTTCAATGCGCCCGATTGCCTGCATGCAATGGCGTACCCGAGGCGGCACCCACACGGCGCGCAGCGGCGGCACGACCCACGAGCCGCCTTCAGCAGTGACGAGAATCGACCCCGCGGACGCGTAGATCAGCTGGCCGCGCCGATGTTCGTGATAGTCGATGAAGAACCGGTCGGGTAGATCGCGGGCCATTCCGCCGACTCGCTGCTGGATGAGTTGGTAGTCGTCCCGGTTTTCGCTCTTGCCGAACATGGCGTGTCCTCAATCAATGTTGTCACTTGCGCGCGAGCGTGCCAGCCCACAGCGCCTGTAATTTACGGAGTGACGCGGACGCCCGAATGTTCGCTTACTCCTTCAACGCACTTTCAATGAGGTACAGGATGCCGGTTTACCGTTCGTTTAATCAAGAGGCTTTGGATCAACAATACAATGTTCGCGCCGGAATCCCCGACCATCTGGAGATATTCTCCCGCTGGTCGCAGACGAGCGCCCAGTTTCGTCGCGACCACACGGTGAACGAAAATGTGCGCTATGGCGCGGACGAAAAACAAACGCTCGATTTCTTCCCCGCGAAGGACAAGGGGCGTCCAGTCCTCATCTTCATCCACGGCGGCTACTGGCAATCGCTCGATAAATCCGACTTCAGCACGGTAGCGCTTCCCTATCTGGAAGCGAACATCAACGTGGCAGTCGTGAACTATCGACTCGCGCCCTCAGTGCGAATGGGGGACATCGTCCTGGACAACATCCAGGCGATTGCTCATCTTTATCGAAATGCACAGGCACTCGGCCTCGACCGCGACGCAATCTACGTGTCCGGAAGCTCGGCAGGCGGCCACTTGACCGCGATTATGGCCGGCACCGACTGGACGAAGCATGATCTTCCCGCAAACGTCGTGAAGGGTGCTTGCGCGATCAGCGGTCTTTACGATCTGGAACCGATCCGGCTGTGCTATCTCAACAACGCCGTCAAACTCGATGAGCGGGAGGTGGCTGATTTCAGCCCCAAGTTCCATCTGCCCTCGACAGTTCTGCCGTTTATCCTGACCGTCGGCGGCGACGAGTCCGATGAGTTCCACAGGTTGCAGGCGGAATACCAGACGCTCCTGAATAACCATGGTCTCGACGTGCGGATCGTACGTCAACGGGACGGGCACCATTTCGATGCCGTCGACAGGCTTGGAGAGGTGGGCGGAGCACTGTCGCAAGCCGTCATCGACATGATCCGTGCCTGATCTGGAGAATAGCCAAGCGACTCGTAGTAGGCGCATAGCTTCTCGTTGTGGACAGCGCAGTCGAGTCGAACAAAACCTTATCGGTGCGAATCTGGAAGCCCAACTCCGCGCACAAGGTCATAACACACTGGTGGTCGCCGGCGTCATCACCCATAATTCCGCGAACCCCAAACCGTTGGTCTGGATCAAGTCGGCGGACGAGATCCTGGCCAACCTCGAACGGTTTTGTATGCGAGTTCGCAAAGCTGAGGCAAGAGCATCATGAATATCAATACCGACGCAATTGATGAAGTTTCCCTGGCGCTTCTCTACCTGACCCTGCATGACCGATACCGTGCATGGAAGGGCTTCGACTGGGACGTGCTGAACCGACTCCATGAACGAGGTTTCATCGAAGACCCTGTCAACAAGACGAAGTCCGTGATCTTTACAGAAGAAGGACTGCGCGAGTCCGAGCGACTTTTTAATCAGCACTTTGTCATTCCGGAAAGAACAGGAAATTGATTCAACGAACTTCTAACTCACGAGACTAGCATTCGCCTTCGACGCCGAAACAAGCGCGAGGAAAACGGCGGAGGCCAGGCTGGTTTTGATGAGCGTCAGGCCCTGCTTTAAGCCACTAAACCCCGGGCTTCCTGAAGCATCCATTTCGCAAATGCCTGCAGTGGCGCTTCACTCAACTCGATCGGCTCAGGAAGAACGAGGCAGAAGTTTTTGGCAATCGCTTTGCCGTCCGGCCAGGGCGCAACCAAACGGCCTTGTTCAAGTTCTGCCCCCACGTAAAGACGCGGCACCAACGCAACCCCCAGGCCGGCTAGCGCCGCCTCGATCAACATGGAATGGAGATCGTAACGTGCGCCGACCGCCGAATTGGTCAGCACGATGCCGGCCTCGTGTGCGTATAGCTGCCATGCGTCCGGGTTCTGACGCCGGTGAAGGCGTGGCAGTTCATCGAGCGAAAGGTTCGCACCGGCGCTTGCGAGCAGCGCCGGACTACAGACCGGCACTAGCACCTCCTCCAGCAGCCGATGCAAATGCATACCCGCCCACGCCGGATGCTCAAAATGAATCGCTGCGTCGAAACCGCTACCGGCAAGAACGAAGGGGTCCATACGCTCGGCAATGTGCACGGTAATGTGCGGATGCCGATCTTGAAAGCGTTTCAGTCGAGGGATCAGCCAACGGGTGGCAAAGGTCGGAATCGCGGCAATATCAATGCTCGCGCCCTCGATAGGCTGTCCCATCAGATATAGGCTGTCCCGTTCCAGCCGATCCAGAATCTCGCGAACCTGCGCCGCGTATCGCGTGCCGTTGGGCGCAAGCCGTACCCGGTTTCCAACGCGCTCGAACAGCGCGACGCCCAAAAATGCCTCCAGTCGACCGATCTGACGACTAACGGCGCCCTCACTCAGCGCTAACTCCTCGGCCGCGCGAGCGAAGCTGCCGTGTCGAGCCGCGGCCTCAAAAGCCATGAGCGCGGAATTGCTTGGAATCTTACGTCGCATTGGGGTCTCGTCGATTGATATACGCCGACGCCAGCTTGAGCAAATGTCACTGAAGGCTGACTATATATCGATATGTGTGCGGTAAATCACAGATTAGCATTACGTTAATGCAATGAACATGGATCGTTCGCTGCAACATGCTCCCCCGTCACGAAGGATAGTCTGATGATCTACACCGTGGAATGCAGCTTCGCCGATCCCAACAGCGAAGCGGAATGGAACGACTTCTACAGCCTTGAAAAACTGCCCGCCCTCATCTCGGTCACGGGCTTCCACACGTCGCAGCGCTTCAAGTCACTAAGCGATGGCTGCCCGCTCTACCTCGCCATCCACACGATTGACAGTCTCGACGTCCTGACGGGAGAGGAATATCGCCAGAAAGGCGGCGGCAATTTTGCAAGGTGGCAGCAACACATCACCGACTGGCACCGAAATCTCTACGGCGATATCGGCATTGCGCCGGCAGTCAATGCCGATGAACTCCTGGTGCTTTGCGCAAGCGGCCCCGAGCCTCTGATCCAGATGGGCCTCACACCGTTGGCGATGCAAGCAGTCGCACTCGAGAAGTTTCCGGACCGCCGCTGGCTCGCAAAACTGCCCCGGCGAAACGCTCAGCTTGTCGAGAGCATCTCGGCAGGCATTCATCTTTATTCGCCGATGACAGCACAACTGACGCGTTCTCATGCCGTTTCGGTCGAACAGTAAAAGCAGGTCCGCGATGCCTAATGTCACTTTCTATATTGCTACGGGGCAAATGCCGTCTGATGAGACGCTTGCCGAGCTTTCCAGCGAATGCATCGAACTCTGTACGAGTGTCCTTGGAGCCGCACTCAAAAACGTTCATGTCATCTATGTCGACGTTCGGCATGGACACGGACATCCCGTCTTCGCGGAAATCCAATATCGCCTTGAGACATTTCGCACGCCCCCGGTGATGAACCTGTTCATGGAAGCGCTGGACGCCGCCATCGCGCGCCACACGGGTCTCACGGCACGCATCCGTTGTTTTGGGTATGCCGCATCGACCATTCACGCCCGAAATTAGAAAGTCTTCCCGAGAAAAACCGTGTCCACCTTTAGCTTTCCAAGTCAACGAGTCGGGGATTTCACGATCACCGCAATCAGCGACGGCTACCTCACCGCCAGCCTCGACTTTCTCTCGAACATCGATCCGTCCGAGGCCTCCAGAATGCAAAGTGATGCAGGGCAGAAGGAGCCTTCCGCTATCCATATCAACTGCTACGTAGTGCGCGGAGCGGGCCGCACGATTCTCATCGACGGTGGGGCTGGAGGTATCAAACAATGGGGCGGTCGACTGAGAACCAATTTATCGCTTGCTGGCGTTGAACCGTCCGAAATCGACACGATCCTGCTTACGCACGCCCATCCCGATCATGTCGGCGGGCTAGTCGATACAGCCGGGCACATTAGCTTTCCGAATGCGGAGCTTCTTGCTCATGAGCAAGAGGTCAAGTTCTGGCAGGACGATGGAAATCTAAGTCGCGCCAGCGAGCGTGCCCGAGGTAACTTCCTGATAGCGCGTCAAGTGTTCGACGGCTACCGCGACAGGCTTCGCACGTTCAATGAGGGAGAAGTACTTCCCGGTATCCGGGCGATGCCGCTACCGGGACACACAGATGGGCACTCCGGATATCTTCTCGAATCCCACGATCAAGGCCTGCTTGTTTGGGGCGATATTGTTCATTTTCCTCACATTCAGGTTAAACGGCCAGACGTATCGATTGCATTCGATCAAGACCCTTCGCTCGCCGCCGTCACACGATCACGGCTCCTGGACATGGCCAGTTCGGAGGGGCTGTTGATCGCCGGGATGCATTTGGGGGAACTCGGTTTCGCACGCATAAAACGAACGAGCGGGAGTTACGGTCTGCTTTACGAGGCCGAAGCATGACGAGTGCATCTCAATCCATAGGAGCACCCAATGCTGCGGACATATCGAGGAGGTTGCCATTGCCAATCCGTGAGGTTCGAAGCTCAGATCGATTTCAGCGAGGGCACAACGAAATGCAATTGCACCTTCTGCAGCAAAACGCGGCTCTGGCTCGTCAATGTTCGCCTAGAAGCGTTCCGCCTTCTTACCGATGAGAATGCACTGACGGTTTATCGGGGCAAAAATCCGTTTGCACATCATCCGTTCTGCAAGCGTTGCGGTGTCCACGTATTTAAATTGGAGCAACCCGCCATTGGAAACCCGGCATCTTTGATTCTGTCGATCCCCAATGATCTCGGTCGCAGTGTCGAACCACCGAAGCTGGCAGACCGCAGCCAGACGGCGACCGTCCCAGTTCGGCCCGTTTTAGGGAGAAATAAAAAAACCGCTATCCGTGAGGACAGCGGCTTTTCTTGTGACGACTGGCGAATGAGAGGCGCTTGTTTGCTGTGCGCTTACGCCGGGTGATCGTCATTAAGTGCCGTTATTTGGGAGCAGGCGACATCGTGGTCGGGGTTGCCAGCGTGTTATTGGTCCCATAAGCCGGCGTGTCGGATGTCGAGCCATTGTTCGTGCTCTTCTGCGGGCGCGAGTTCAGCGACCCGGTGCCCACGCCGCTGTCCGAGTTGGTGGCGCCGGGCGTGCCGTAGCCGCTCGTTGCATTGGTGGCCGGTGACACCGTGGTCGGAGTCGCCAGCGTGTTGTTCTGCGCATAAACACCGCCCGACAGCGCGAGCGCGGCAACGGCCGCGATTGATGTGCTAATTACCTTGCTCATGATCCGTCTCTCCTTGATTGGACTGGAATATCGACGCAGACGATCGCCCCTGCCTAACCACGAATTGCGTAATCATCGAATTTCACGAGATCGTGATAATTGGCGGCTACAACCACATGTCCGCTTCGATATCGAGAACAGTGTAAAACATCTAATCAAATGATGTTTTGAAGCTGCCTAATTGGTCGTCGAAGCACTCGGGCCATGGCGAACAGGTGTCGCGGATTCATTCAGAACGACATACTGGACGCCGCAGGTCGAGGAGCGGTTCGACAATGATTAAGGAACCAGGCGGCGGTCATTCGGGAAGCTGGCGAGAAAGCCGAAGGGACGCAAATCTTACAAATATCTGAGATCATTCCGGATCGTCAGACGTGAAATACAAGTAAAAAGCGGACAGATGGACAATCTACACAAGGAAGTACAGCAGGAAGCGCTTGAGGATCAGGGGATTCGCACGTTCAGCAGGAACCGTAATGCCCCTAAACGCAAAAAGCGCAGGACGACGCTCACCGAGCGTATCTGCTATTTCCTGGCTTTCCTGTGCGCGCTGGGACTAATCGGAATAGCGGTAGTCCATTTCATGCCGGATCCTCCAGCCGATATCCAGTAGGTCGCGTCAAGGGGAAGTCGTGGCCAATCACATCACGAAACAACGATCCCGACCATACCGGGCACGCGGCCGGGATCAAACGAATATCTCCCGCGTCGTGACGGAACGGGAGACGGTTAGCGCGAGCACGAATCCACATTTCGCTCCACACCGAAACGTTCGCCTGCGGGGCACTTGTCTGGTAGTCGGCATAAGCGCCTTCGAAGGACTTGGGCGGCAGCCTGTTCCTCAAGTCGCAATTGTCGCGACGGTTTGCTACGCCGCGGCGGCTATACGTCCGCATGGCTGGGAATGGGTCAGGCAAGAGTCCTTGCCGGCGTTGTCTCTCTCAGCGCCTGGGTCGAGAAAATACGTTGATGAGATTCCCGTCCGGGTCGCGCAGCAACAGCGAGCGATTGCCCCACGGCATCAACGTCGCCGGCATAACGATGTCGGTCCCCAACGCATTCATCCGTTCGAACACTGCATCAACGTCCTCCACCTCAAACTCGAGGATCGCCGACCGATTCGCGGCCGCAGTGGCGGCGCCGGCATTGAAAAGCTTGATCAGGTGCTCAGACGAAATCGCCAGCACCGCCCCTTCGAATTGTATTTCCGCGAACCCATCAGCCGGCCGTGCAGCTTCGAGACCGGAAAGCTTCTGGTAAAACTCGACCAGACCTTCGATATGCTGAGTAACAACACGAACAGACGCAAACTTCATTTTGAGCTCCTGGCCAAGAAAGGAAGCTCAGTCTACGAGAGCATACTGTCAGATTCTGGCAGTATCGTGCGGCTAGCCAGATGATTGACTTTGCGCCATTCACGAAGCAGCGTTGAGCGTCTCCTGGGATAGCGCTCCTCCATTTCCTCGATGTTCAGGATGCGGTCCGAACGGAAATTCCGGAAATCTGCGCGAAACTCACACCAACACATCAGCACGCGGGCCTGGTCGAAATACACCAGCGCAAATGGCCAAACGATGCGCTGCGATTCAGCACCACTGGCGTCCACATAAGTAATATTGAGCTTTCGCTCTGCCCGGACTGCCGCACGCAGAAGATCCGACGAGACTTTGTAGGCGTGCCTCTTTAACGGCGCACCGACTAGCAGCGACGATTCCTCCAGTTCGCGGCGCAGTTCCGTCGGCAATACGGCCGCTATCTTCGCAAGCGCGCTCAGCGCACCGTCCGATAGCGTCCTGTCGCAGCGATCAGCCACCCAGCGCATGCCAAGAACCAAAGCGTCGAGTTCTTCGGAGCGAAACATCATGGGCGGCAGCATGAAACCCGGTTTCATCAGGTAACCAACGCCCGGCTCCCCCTCGATCATTGCTCCTTGCGCCTGCAAACTGGCGATGTCGCGGTATAGCGTGCGGATGCTCACACCGAGCTCCTCGGCCAAGGCTTGACCGCGCACGGGACGTCGGTACCGCCGTAGCACTTGCAGGAGACTAAGAAGACGTTCAGAGCGAGCCATACGTTGATCCTGATATCGGCACTCAAGTAAATCGACGACGCTGTCGGTTACTTCGAGCTGAATGCAACAGGTTGCTTCCAGCCGGATATCGCATTGTTGACGATCTGTTTGGCGCTGTCGAACGTATCAACCTGCCCGAACCCGCAAGCGCGTTGGCGGTCGACGGTCGACCTTGCAGACGCAACCGCGAGCTTTCCGTCTTTACGCTGATGCACGCCTGCGACCCCCGCGCTTCCTTCGTCAGAAATCGTGCTGCATTCGAGTCTCTCGGATACGAAGTCGCGCGAGGCCTTACGTACGGTCGCGGCCGCATTTCGGGAACATCGTCAAACCGCGTAGCTCGCCTTGGCCTCTTGCAGATAATCCGCAAGCCGCTTTGGCGTGCGGCCGATCAGCGATTCGAGATGGTCCGTGACGATGGACAGATTGCCAGCCCGAACCTCCGCCTCAATCGACACCAATAGCGAAACAAAACCGTCAGGAACACCCGCCGCTTTCAGCCCCGTCGCGAATTGCTCGTCAGTCACATGGACGACGGCAAGAGGCTTGCCAGTAGCACGGCGCGCGAGGTCGGCGATTTCTTCGCTGGACAGCGCCTCAGTACCTGTGAGCGTGTAGGTCCGGCTCCCGGAGGTCGACGTGGCCAGCGCGGCGGCAATCGCTTCAGCCATCTCCTCTCGTCCGGCGCTCGACGTTCTCCCATCTGCAGTTGCCGAATACCATTGGCCGCTTTTCAGCGCATCAGGGAGCGACCTGAGCAAATTTTCGTGATACCAGCCGTTTCGGAAAATCACGTGCGGCAAACCTGTGGCCTGGATGGTTCGCTCAGTTTCCAGATGGTCCCGTGCGAAGGTCAGAAACGAGCTGGCCGGATTGGGCATCGACGTATAGGCGAGTCGCTTGACCCCAGCCTCAGCGGCCGACAGTACCGCATTGCGATGCTGCTTCAATCGTCTGTCGGCTCCATCCACGGCATCGGTTGAAACGATGAGGGCAGTACCGACGCCTTTGAACGCTTCGGCCAGACCTTGCAGGTCTTCGAAGTCCGCCTGGCGAACCTCGATGCCCGCTGCCGCAAGGTCAGCCAGCTTTTCGGGGCTACGGGTGCCGGCGATGATACGGTTCGGCGTCACGCCTCGTGCAAGCAGATGCTTGATAACCAGTTGACCGAGTTGACCGGATGCACCGGTGACGAAAATGGTGTCGCTCATGGACCAGCCTCATTCTGAGTGTTACTCTCATTTTGAGAGCACCTCGATATTCAGGTGTCCGCTCTCTTCCGTAAAGAAGGCAGTTTTTCAGGAGATAGTTACCAGATGGGAACCACCAAGGCGGTGCCCGGCGCGCTCAAAACGAGGCTTGACGAGGCGCGGGCAAAATACGGTGCGTTTACGAATTGCCCGGTACGCGACGTCATGGATGTCATCGGCGGGCGGTGGAGTTCGTTGCTGATGATGGCGCTGGCCGAGCGCCCACATCGATTCGGTGAGCTTCGCCGGTTGGTATCGGACATTTCGCAGCGCATGCTCACGCAGACACTTCATGAGTTACAACGCGACGGCTACGTACATCGTGAAGTCTTTCCTACGAAGCCACCGGGTGTTGAATACAGCCTGACCGACCTCGGTCGTTCGATGTTCGACGCGTTGAACGTCCTGATTCAGTGGGCCGACGAAAATCATGCCGCGGTCACTGCGGCTCGCCTGAACTTTGATGGCGAGAGGGAATCTGCGTAAGCGGCGGCGCGGCCTCGGCGCTAACCCGCGTATAGATCGCGAGTTTTAGCGCGGGGTCATCGTTCGACTGAAACGTCGCGTACTCGTAGCGCTGCGTTGCGTGCTGCGCATGCACGAATACTTTCTGCCCCGACACGCCGCTGCGCACGTCGTGTGTGCTCCACCACTGCGCGAACTCGCCGCTGTTCGCGCGCAGACGCTCCACTAGTGCGACGAACGCTGGGTCGCCCGCATACAGATCGTGGCTCACGCGAAACAGGGCGATCATGCGGCGCGCCTCGTCGGACCAGCTTGCGGCAAAGAGCCGACGCGCTTCGGGCTCGACGAACATGTAGATCAGGATGTTACGGTCCGCTTCGGCGAGGCAATCGAAGCCGAACAGGTCCGCCGCGGCAGCATTCCACGCAAGGAGATCCCAGCGCCGGCCTGTCACATAAGCCGGGTGGTCGAGACTTGCAATGAGTCGTTCGACGGTGGGCGGCACGCTCTCCCGCACGAACTCGCGTGGTTCGTCGCGCCGCGCGAGTGCGCGCAGGTGGGCCGCTTCGGCCTTGTCGAGCCGCAACGCCTGCGCAAGCGCATCGAGCGTCGACTCCGAAGGGCTGACGACGCGCCCCTGCTCCATCCGCACATACCAATCGACACCGATGCCGGCCAGTTCCGCGACCTCTTCGCGCCGCAGCCCGGGCGTGCGGCGGCGCCGCCCGCCGTTCAGGCCTGCCGCATCCGGTGTCAGCTTCTTGCGCCGGGAGCGCAGAAAATCGCCGAACTGAGTTCGAGTCGTAGCGGTCATCGCTTGTGTTTCATGCAGGGTGGTATCGGGCAATCCTGGGAGTGGAGCGAGCCTTGTTGCCAATTTTACGCCTGCCAGAATCGTCCTGATCCCCACCCATCGGACGGAAAACACTATGAAAGCCGCAATTCTGAAAACGCTCGGTAGGCCGCTCGAGATCGAGGCAATCGCGGATCCTTCGGTCGGCACTGGAGAGGTCATCGTGGACGTCGTCGCGACGCCGGTTTTGTCCTATGCGCAGGAAGTGTTCAGCGGCGAGCGCCGCTACCCGATTGAGCTGCCGATCGTGCCCGGCTGCGGCGCGATTGGCCGCGTCAGGACGACCGGTCCGGACGCGACGCGCCTACAACCGGGCGACTGGGTATTCTGCGATCCGACCGTGCGTTCGCGCGACGATGCACTGATGCCCGACATCGTGCTGCAAGGCTGGAGTTCGCGCGGCGAAGGTGGCAAGCAATTGCAGCGCTACTTTCACGATGGCCCGTTCGCCGAGCGCTTGCGCGTGCCGACCGAGAACGCGGTGCGCATCGGCGACCTTGAGCCGGCCGATGCAGCCCGCTGGTGTGCGCTCAACACGCTCCTCGTGCCGTATGGCGGGCTGCTCGCGTCCGATCTGCGCGCGGGCGAGATCCTGCTCGTGAGCGGCGCGACCGGCAACTTCGGCAGCGCATGCATCGCGGTGGCGCTGGCGATGGGCGCGCGATGCGTGGTCGCGCCAGGCCGCGACGCAAAGGCGCTCGCAGATCTCAAGCGCCGCTTCGGCGACCGCGTACGCACCGTGGCACTAACCGGCGACGAAGCCACGGATCGCGAACACATGCAGCAGGCGGCACCAGGACCGATCGACTGCGTAATGGATCTGATGCCGCCGTCGGTGTCCGCGACAGCGGTGCGCGCCGCGGTGATGGCCGTTCGCCCATATGGGCGCGTGGTGCTGATGGGCGGAGTCGGCATGTTGGGCGGTCCGGGGCTCGAACTCCCCTATCCGTGGATCATGCGCAACGACATCACGCTACGCGGCAAGTGGATGTATCCGAAGGAAGCGGTGACGTTGATGACGGGTCTGATCCGCGGAGGGCTGCTGGACCTGGGGCATTTCGATGTGACGACTTTTGCACTCGATGATGCGAACGAGGCCGTCGCGCATGCTGCAAAAAACGGCGGACCGTTCAGGATGACCGTGATCGCGCCATAGCCTGGTTGCTGCATTTCAGGAGGCGATTCCGGAGATTTTCCACAAGCGAACTCCCCGCACGGCTCAGCGGCTGACGCTCAAGGAGAGCCTGCGCGTTGGCGCCGTGAACGGGTTCCAGATAGAGGTCGAAGTCCTGACTTCAGTTATCAAGAAGCGCTGCAACCTGGCTTGCCGTCGCCTTGGCCGATTGCGGATTCTGACCGGTCACGAGGCGACCGTCGGTGACCACTTTCGAGACGAACGGCAGCAACGCCTTCTCGTACAACGCACCGCGGCGGACCATTTCCTGCTCAGCGTTGTAGGGCACCTTATTGGCAACTCCCGCGAGTACTTCTTCGACCCAGGAATAACCGGTAAGCCTGCGTCCGGCGACCAGCAGCGCGCCGTTTGAAAGCCTGGTGTTCAGCAGACCGCAATAGCCATGACAAACGGACGAGACGATTCCGCCACGCTCGTAGATGTCGCGCGTGATTCGCTGCAGAGGCTCGTCGTCCGGAAAGTCCCACATGACGGCGTGGCCGCCTGTGAAATAGATCGCGTCGAAGTCCGCCGGATCGATCTGGTCGGGACGGCTGGTTGCCGAAAGCAGCGCCTGCCGGCTTCCGTCGTTGAGCCATTCCTTCACCGAAGCATCGGCGAGGGGCCACTTAAGCGAGCGCGGCTCGAGCGGCGAAACTCCGCCTTTCGGACTGACGATCTGCTGATCGTAGCCCTTCTCGCCGAAGACGTGCCACGCATGCGTCAACTCCGACAGCCACAAGCCAGTAGGCTCGGCCTGGTCGGCATAATTGGCGACGTTGCTGACGACGTGCAGTATGCGTTTTGTCATGTTCAAACATCCTTTTATTGTTCCCGTCCGGACATCGCAGACACTGACCTGGCGGGACCTTACCAGTCACCGGCGATTCGCCTTCCCGAGCGCCTTCACATCGCCGGATGCGAGGATGGGGCTTGCCATTTCGCCCCGGCGCATTCGCGACAGCACTCTCTTCGCGTTAGTCGTGCAATCGATCTCGACCGGCTTGGCTTCAATCTCCGCGATCAGCGAGACGAGATGCGTTTTGCTCTGCGCCAGTCGCGCTTCCAACGCTTCGATGTCCTGCACCTTGAGGCGGAGCGTTTCGAGCAACTTGCCGTGTTGCCACTGCGTCGGATCGGGCGGCAGCAGCATGCCAATTTCATCGAGGCTGAAGCCGGCCTTCTGCGCGGTCGCAACCAGATCGAGCACCAGCACGGCCTCGGTGGGGTAGGTCCGATACCCATTGGGCTGGCGTTGGACAGCCTTCAGCAACCCAATGCGCTCGTAGAAGCGGATACGTGACGGGGTCAGTCCGGTGCGCTCCGAAAGTTCTCCGATCTTCATAGACTCGATACTCCACCGTTATTCCAGAATCCGCGCCCGCGTGACGCTCGTGGCGGATCCGCAGACCTGCCTATTGCTTCAAGCTTAATCAAAGGCCGTCAGACGCGTGGGCAGATTCAGAACCACTTGCGCGTCCTTGACTACGTCGAAGCGAACAATTGTCGAGACACCCAGTCCATCGAGAAGCTGGCTCAACGGGCCATCGCTACGCACCAGTTTTACGTTCCGGGGAAGAATGCGTTGAGCGAACGACAACGTGTTGGTCTGAACCGAAGTCTGATGCCATTGACCGTCGACCACGTGCACCATTGTCGACGTCCCCATCTGAGATTGCGGCGCAGCGCTGTGTAGCACGGGCAGCGGCGCGCTCAGCGCCAGGTCCGGCCTTCCGTCGAGGGACGATATACCGGCTTTGACGCCCGCACCGAGATCGACGGTGATTGCTGCGAGCCATTTGGGTAACTGGTAGCCATACACCCCACGCACTCTCGCTATTTCGGTGGAAACCGGGAGCGCAAGGACGTGCGCGAAAAAGCTTCGACGCCGCATTGAATCGAGCAGTTCGAGCAGATGCGACCCGCGCGCGCCAGGCCGGCGGATAACGACGGCAACCGAGACCTCGTCGTACGGATCGTTATCGCAAACGGCGTACGAAAAGAATGTCAGCGCCACCAAGCCGTAGCCGGGCAATGCGTGCAACGGCTCAAGAGGCGTCGGCAGCGCGGCGCGCAATCGCGCCAACGGGGCTAGCATCAGGACCTGGACACTGCTGGTGCGGTAGTAGAAATTCGGCGCCCAGATCGGGCCGACCCGTGACTCGACCTGATGTTTCGGTATTCTGCGGAAAAAGTCGATGTTCCCGACAGCGGGGTCCCGCGCCACCTCGTCGAGGTTCGGATTCATGCGGAAACGGTCGTAGTATCCGCCCTCGATAACTTCAACCTTATGTGATCCAAACTCGACCTGTGTGAACCGCCTGTCCATATCCGTTGACCTTCCTAGATGGTTGCCTGCAGGCCGTCGTAGCAAACAGATCGCCTCCTGCAGGACATACTCTAAGATTCAACTCAACTTCAAGGTCGAGCATTTCAGCATAGCTAATTCATCACGACCTCAGGAAAGCCGACAATCGTCAGGTGGTGAAACTTCGCGCCAGGGGATCAGCGCGAGCCCTTTTTCCGTTCCGGCACAACCCCGTTTTCGCGGAGACGTCCCAACACCCACTCTTTTCTGTCTGAACAATCCAGATTTGCCGGTCTGTTTTCGATGCTCTCAATGGCTATGAGTAGTTGCGCCCGATTCTGATTCAGGCGCTCCTGCATCGCTTCGATTTCGGTCACTTTCTGCTTCAGCGCTTCGACTAACGATTCATGTTGCCACGAGCCCTGATCCGTTGGCAGCAGATGCCGGATCTGTTCAAGAGAGAAACCCGCGCGCTGGGCAATGGCAATGATCTCGAGTATTGTCAACGCTTCCGAAGGGTAGTCGCGATAGCCGTTCGCCGTCCGCTCGACCGCCTTGATCACGCCGCTTGCTTCGTAGAAGCGGATACGAGACGCGCTCAGGCCGCTGAGTTCCGCCAGTTTTCCGATCTTCATATGGCACTTTTAAAAAGTATTGACCCTAAAGTTCACTTTAATCCTACAGTTAAAAGACGGTCAAGCAAGGCGTCCACAGGCTCCATCCGACAGACGGAGCAGTACGTCAGCCTGACCGGCCGCGATCAGACGCATCGCACCGATTGACTGCTAACTCATCACCGGAGAAGCAAAAATGGGATTTGTCACAACGAAGGATGGCGTCGATATTTTCTATAAGGACTGGGGCCCGCGTGACGCGCAGGTCATTTTCTTTCATCACGGATGGCCGCTCAGTGCAGATGATTGGGATGCCCAGATGCTCTTCTTTCTGGCCAAGGGTTTCCGGGTCGTCGCGCATGACCGGCGCGGACATGGAAGGTCGAGTCAGGTGTGGGACGGCCATGATATGGATCATTACGCCGACGACGTTGCGGCGGTCGTGAACCATCTCGGCGTGCAGAAGGCGGTACACGTGGGCCATTCCACGGGTGGCGGCGAGGTGATCCACTATGTCGCTCGCCATGGCGAAGACCGCGTTGCCAAGGCGGTCCTGATCAGCGCTGTGCCGCCGATCATGGTCAAGACCGAAAGCAACCCGGGCGGCCTGCCCAAGCAGGTCTTCGACGATCTTCAGGCACAGCTCGCGGCCAACCGCGCGCAGTTTTACCGCGACATTCCTGCCGGCCCGTTCTACGGTTACAACCGGCCCAATGCAAAGCCGTCCGAGGGCATCATCCAGAACTGGTGGCGGCAGGGCATGATGGGTAGCGCGAAGGCCCACTATGACGGCATCGTCGCCTTCTCGCAGACGGATTTCACCGAAGACCTGAAAAGCACCACCATTCCCGTTCTGGTCATGCATGGCGACGACGACCAGATTGTTCCCTATGCGGATTCGGGACCGCTCTCGGCGAAGCTGGCGAGGAACAGTACGCTGAAAACCTACGCTGGTTTTCCTCACGGCATGCCGACGACCAACGCCGACACGATCAATGCTGATCTGCTCGCGTTCATCAAAGAGTCATAAAGCCGTCAACGGCGCGCGATCGCGCCGCTGCTGACGTATGCAGGCAAGTCAACGAGCTACCCACGGGTGGCTCGTTCCGTTTTGAGCCCATCGTCAAAAAAATGCTTGACCTTAAACTTGACTTCAAACTTAGAGTTGCAACACGATCAATCGAGGTGTTCCTATGAACGTGTTCGACAAACTGACTCTCCCTAACGGTTCGGTCATCCCCAACCGTATCGCCAAAGCCGCCATGGAAGAAAACATGGCGGATGCCAGCCAGGGTCCATCAGAGAAACTGATGCGGCTCTACGAGGCGTGGGCCAACGGTGGCGCCGGCCTGCTGATAACGGGCAATGTAATGGTCGACAGCCGCGCCATGACGGGACCCGGCGGCGTGGTCCTGGAGGACGATACGCAACTGGCGAAGTTCGCGCGCTGGGCGCAGATCGGCCGATCCAAAGGCGCACAGTTCTGGCTGCAGATCAATCATCCGGGTCGTCAGATGCAAGCCAATCTTGGCCAGCCGACATGGGCGCCTTCTGCGATACCGCTCGATCTGGGCAAGTTGTCCAAACGCTTCAACACGCCGCTCGCCATGACGCAGGAAATCATCGACGACGTGATCGTGCGATTTGCCCGTACCGCGCAACTCGCGGAGCGGGCGGGATTCACTGGCGTGGAAATTCACGCGGCTCATGGCTATCTGTTGAGCCAGTTTCTTTCGCCGCTCGCGAACCGGAGAACGGATGAATGGGGAGGATCGCTCGCGAACCGCGCGCGTCTGCTGCTGGAGGTTGTCAAAGCGGTTCGTGCCGTGGTTTCTCCGCAGTTCTCCGTTGCCGTCAAGCTGAACTCAGCCGACTTCCAGCGCGGCGGCTTCACTGCCGACGACGCCCGGCAAGTCGTCAAACTGCTCAACGGTTTGAAAGTGGATCTGGTCGAACTGTCCGGCGGCAGCTACGAAGCACCTGCCATGCAGGGCGAAGCTCGTGACGGTCGCACGTTGGCGCGCGAGGCCTATTTCGTGGAGTTCGCACGCGACATCCGGAAGGTGGCGGAGATGCCGGTCATGGTCACCGGAGGGATCCGCCGTCGGCAAATCGCCGAACAGGTGGTCAAGAGCGGCGTGGACATGGTCGGCGTGGGCACCGCTCTCGCGATCGAACCCAGTTTGCCCCAAGCCTGGCAAGGCGGAAAAGACACTGCGCCGCAGCTTTCGCCGATCACCTGGAAGAACAAGACGCTGGCTTCACTCGCGAACATGGCGACCGTCAAGTTCCAGTTGCGCAAGCTAAGCCTGGGCATGAAAACCGATCCTAAGGTGTCACCGCTGCGCGCGTTGATTCTGCAGCAAACAACTGACGCATGCCGAACTCGCAAGTACAAACGCCTGATGGCGCAGCGGGCAACGTGATTGCCGGTGGCCGGACCTATTGATACCCGTTGTACTGCACGGCGGCTCGGCTCACACGCTACCAGATGGCAACGGGTCTTCCGGGCTTCGCGTGGGTCCAGCCCGCTGCCGTAAGGCCAAGTGGGCGTGTCGATCGGCCTAGGCAGCCTGTTAGTGATCTTAATATGATGATCTCACTACTTTAAAGGCATGGGAAATGGCCGGATAGTTAGCCTCTGACCACCAGGGAGGCTTCAGCATGCGTATTTTTCTTACGGGCGCGACAGGATTCATCGGTTCGGCTCTCGTTCCCGAGCTCATCCAGGCAGGCCATCACGTGATCGGTATGACCCGCTCGGACGACGGAGCCCGAGCACTGGATGCCGCCGGGGTCGAGGTGCATCGCGGAACCCTTGAAGATCCCGAAAGCTTGCGCAGCGGCGCCGCGAAGGCAGACGGGGTCATCCACACCGCCTTTGACCACGATTTCTCGAGATTCGTCGAGAATTGCGAAAAGGACAAGCGCGCCATCGCCGCACTCGGTGCCGCACTCGCAGGCTCCGACCGGCCCTTGATCATTACCTCGGGAACGGGAATGGGCAGCGGCCAACATGGCGAGCCGGCCACCGAAGACGTCTTCGATACCAGCCATCCGAATCCGCGCATCGCATCCGAACTGGCGGGGAATGCGCTGCTGGAGGCGGGTATCAACGTGTCCGTGGTGCGACTGCCGCAGGTTCACAACCTGTTCAAGCAAGGTCTGATTTCACCGCTCATCGGGTTCGCTCGCGAAAAAGGCGCCGTGGCCTATGTGGGAGAGGGCCGCAACCGCTGGCCGGCGGGTCACCTTTCCGATGTCGTGCGCCTCTACAGGCTCGCCTTGGAAGCGCGTGAACGAGGCGCACGTTATCACGCGGTTGGCGAAGAAGGCGTCAGCAGTCGGGACATCGCTGAGGCGCTTGGTCGAGGCCTGAACTTGCCCGTCGTTTCGATCGCCCCAGAGGACGCAGCGGCACATTACGGATGGATGGCGATGTTCGTCGGTCTCGATATGCCGGCTTCCAGCGCCCGCACACAGGCGCGATTGAACTGGCATCCCACGGGTCCGACGCTTATCGCCGACCTCAACGAAGCGCGTTACGCTTGATCATCTTCGCTGGCGCGGCGGCCGGCTGGTTTGCGAAATGCGCATGGTTCAATCGCAACGTTCTGGTCGTCGAGCGTGCCGATCTTGTTGGCGCGTGATCGGCAGTTCGCGACCCACAACCGCCTTTCGAGCCAGTGCAAAGGCTATGGCCGGTTGCAAACTGGAGCAGCCATTCGCGCGGTATCCCTGCTGACAAGTTGTCTTGAGGATTGTTCGACGCCTGCCCGCAGGCGCCGCCGGACATTCACAGCAATGTTGTGAGGGGCAAGCATTGAATAACCCTTAACGGAAGCTTTCCTCTCTACTGATCTTGGAGGATTGCAGGCTCCGCAATGGTCGACCTTAAAATCTGTCCGATCCGCACTCTAGACAGGCAAGTGAGCAGAAGTATCTTCCTTTTTTATTGAACTCCCCATCTTCTGGGTGATAAAAGCTTTCACACTGGATACACCGACGAACGAAGTTATCTTCGAGACAAGCAGTGCATTTCCCAGCATAGAGCTGTCGCTCCTGTTCATTCAATGCTTCAACAATATATGTGCGACTGTGGCAAACATGACATCTGATCAACCTCGCTTCGTGTTCTATATCAAGAGAATCGAAACAGTTGAGGCAAATCAGATACTCCATCCCCTCCGCGCCCTCTAGTCCAAAAAATTCTCCGGTTATCACCGAGTGCTGCTGGCAAGCCAAGCAAGTCCTGATATCCATGTCATGCACGCTTTCCAACTGCTCTACAAAACCTTGGACACCTTTTCGCCACATTTTATTTTTCGAAATAGGCGGAGGTAAGCCGTAGCTTCTTTGAAACAGCAGTCCACCGAAATCAGAGTGCCACGTACTATGGATAAAATAAAGTGTCTTTACCACGTTTATGGCGAGCTCTTCCGGTGCGCCAGTGTGACGTGCTTTGTGCAGAATTGAGTTTCTGGCGTTCAAGAGGGCAACGAGTTCACGTTTCACTCCGAAAGACCACGTGCGCGTGGAGTAGTAAAGATTCAATATCTGAGAAAAATCAATGTATTCATTTTGCGCAACTCCGTTTTTCTTTTTTTGAATATGATGAAGCTTTCCATTTTTTGTAAAATGAAACTTTAGAAAAAGCTCTAGGGCAACTTGGGCGTTTACCGCCGAAAATTTTAGGTATCTATAATCCTTGTCCGCTCGCTCCAGAAGTTCGAAGGCAAGCATGGAAAAGTCTACGAACGCCTCTTGAAGCTGATCTTCGTTTGGAAGTGATTTCATAAAGATGCGTAAATATGTCCTGTATCCAATTTGGACGTGAAGCCAGATCGCGGCGATGTATGCGGCCAATGGCGTCAACGATGCGTATGCTTAGCAGCGCATTTGTTTCAACCTAGTTTGATCAGCCTACAGCGCCTCATAATACCGAACAAGCCCCTTACAATATTCTTTTCCAGCTGCAGTCGCGCCGAAGGTACCAAGACGTTTTTTGAACTGAATAGCTCTCATACTCTGGTGCAAATCTTTTCTGAGGGTGGGATAGAGTTGATGATAGAAAAGCAACGCTTGGTATTCGCCAATATGAAATTTATGAAGGTGAACGTCGATTGCCTTTGTTAGTTTCCACACAGTCTTTTGGAGCTTGAGAAATCCATCGCGGGTAAGTTTTTCGATTGGAAGAGTTTTAACCTCTTGCAGGCCGCGTGACGCATCTATATCTCTCCCAAAGGCATGGGCAACATTGTTTCGAATGGTACGAATTCTTTCCAATGATGAAATATTAGACGAAAAATACTTCGGCGAACGACCGAAGTATTTTTCGTACGCGGCCAACCGACTAGACCAGTCCCCCTTTGTACAAGCAATGACATGGTCCTTGAAATCGAAGGCTCTTGCGTGCCCGTGTTTAAGAATTTCCACGCCGTCAATTCGCCTCGAAGTTCCATATAGCGTGCCAACATCGGATGCCAGCGCCAGGGGTATTACGGTAGCGAGATACGTTTCTAGGTTCGAGCTTATTGCGACCAAGGCATTTAAATTGACCCAGTTCTCAAGATCATTAAAACCATCTGACCAATCTTTCATATTTTCAAACTGCTCGTAGCCAAGTGGGCGGCAAAACGTAAAATGTTGCGTCGGAAGATCTGTCCAAGCGGCCACTTTTCCGAGAGAGGCGTACGTATATCTCTTTGATGTCTCAAAGGCGGTGTACATTCGCAAAAGTTCTATATTGTGTTTTTTGAAGACCCGAAATACCCACGTTGATCTTTCTCGCGGAGTCCAACGATCAAACTGATAACTGCTTCGGCCCATTTTGATTTTCAAAAATTAGTGGTTATTACGCCAAGCTAAATCTCCGCAACGATTGTTGCAAACATTCGAGCATCACACAGATCTCTACGGCAATTGTGCGTGAAACTTGAGAGATCGACTGATCGGCCTCTTTTGGGGCATCACTGACGTCCGAATGTCCGGACGAGATTTTCGGCGAAAGGCTCAATATGGCCGAACCCGGGCCAACATCGACTGCACCAATTCGCCCCTTGGCAGACATCGGGAGCCACCGATACCGTGCTGCAAATCGGACATCTAGGACATCCAAGTTAGTTCACGCGCGTGGCGCAAGACTCCTTGAGACAGCTCGCCAAAATTGGGCCGCCTTGGAGTCGTCGGTGGATTCAGCTTCATCTGCCAAACTTGCAGCGAAGATATGAGCAGCCCGTCCATGGCACAGTGCGAGTTCGTGCGCCACCCTGGATGCCTCGACCCAATCGATTGTTGCCTCTGCCTTTCCGTCATCAGCATTCATGTGACCTCTTCAAAGCAGTCGTCCGGTGCGCGGCCCACATTTATTCGTCTCACGGTCCGAACCAGGTGTTCATCGCCTCGTGCAGACCGTCCTGCGTTCTGTCGCCCACCCACGCCACATATCCATCAGGCCGGATTAATACTGCGGTGGGAGCGGGGACCGAGCCTAGCGCAGGCAGTTGCCATGCCCCGTCGTATTTTGCATGAACCAACTTAATGCGGTCTGACCATGGCGTGATGTCGAAACTGCCAGGCTCGCCGAGATTCAAAAGCACGGGCCGCGCATTATGGAGGAGCGTAAAGATACGCATAGGACCATCAGACGTGACCAGATCGAGGTCGGGCATGCGGCGGCCGAGCAATGGATGCCCCTCGCCGAGGTCGTAATGGATCCCCAGGCCGGACATCTCGGCGGCGATCCGTTTGCGAGCTTCCTCGATGCCAAGCAGCTCCACTACGACTTCACGCAAGGCTTCAGTGCGCTCATCAGTACGCTGCAATGCAACTTGTGCCATTGTCGTGCGCAACACGCGGGACGCAACCGGATGCCGCTCAGCGTGATAGGTGTCGAGCAAACTTTCCGGCGATGTTTCTTTCACCACCTGGGCCAACTTCCAACCCAGATTCACCGCGTCCTGCACACCAATATTGAGGCCTTTTCCACCCACCGGAGAATGCACATGTGCGGCATCGCCAGCCAGCAGAACCCGGCCCTTTCGGTAAGCCGCCGCCTGCCGCGACATATCGGTGAACCTGGAAATCCAGGTTGGGCTATGGATGCCGTAATCTGTTCCACATTGGGCAATGAGCGCTTCGCGGAGATCGTCCAACGTCGGCTCGGCCTTCGCGCCGACACTCTTTTCAGTCACCATGACGCCTATGGGACCTTCCGTGGCAAAGACTACTTTGCCGTCGCGAATTTCGTACTCTTCCCTACCGAAGGCATGCATACCAAGTGCCGTACGATGGACGCCCAATGGCGGCTCCTGCGTCATCTCGGCCTCGGCCAGAATGCTGCTGGTCGTCGCATCCCAACCTGGAAACTCAATACCGGCAGTCTTGCGGACCAGACTTCGCCCTCCGTCGCACCCGACGAGATAGCGTGCCCGCAGTGACACACCATCGGACAGTTCGATAGTGACGCCGGTGTCGTCCTGCGTGAAACCCATTAATTCGCGGCCGCGATAGATCGGCACCGCCAACTCGCTGACCCAACCCGCGAGAATGCGCTCAATATGCTTTTGCCTTAGCGCCAGCCCATAATTGTGCCGCGTCGGAAAATCGCTGATGTCCAAACGCGTGACCGCGAACCCCGTGACCTGGGCTATTTGTCCTTCCGCGAGGAACCGGTCGACAATGCCGCGCTGATCGAAAATCTCGAGCGTGCGTGAAAGCAGACCACCGGCACGCGAACCGGCAAGTTCCTGGTTCGGACGACGTTCGACAATGGCTACGTCGACGCCCGCCAACGCCAACTCGCCGGCTAGCATCAGGCCCGTTGGGCCTCCTCCGGCAATCACGACTGCATGTTCTGTCATCCGCAAACTCCTCCTGGAAGTTCCGACCGGCCCGACGCAATCTCCCAGCGTTCTGAACAAACCTTGCTGAATTGCTTCCGGAACTCGTAGTGCCTGGAATGCAGCGGCAATATCTCCTTGTTAGCTGCCGTCAGCATCGCGCTAACGGGTAGATATCGACGATGATGCAATAGATGTTGAGCGCCTCTTCCTGGCCGGATACTGCGCCGTGCGATTCCCTATTTCTCGCTAGAAAAAGCTTTAAAACGGTACTATGATCGGTCAACTGGGTGGCTCTAATCTGGAAATTTACGGAGGTTTCTTTGCGAGCGGAATCCAAGCTTATCTTTTTCCCGGGCAACAATACGCCCAACCTGGTTCGAGCCGCAGTCGCAATTTATTGGGCTGCGTTTTCAGTTGTTTTCGTCCGTATCGTGCATTCACCATCATGCGCCTTTCGGCCGGAAAAATTTGGGCGAGAAACGTCGCACTTTTTTTGACGGCACTCCTTATCATAACGATCCTCTATCATCTCTTTGCGGACGGACTATCCTCCGAACAGAACAACATCGTGGGTTTAATAAGCATTGCCGCGGAAACCGTCGCCGGGTTATTTTTACTGACCTCGAAAAGTACCGGATGGTTCAAATCAAAGATCCACTAAACCGACATATTCAAGCGGGCCGGGATGGCTGATTTGGGGTGCTGAGTCGCTGGTTATCAGCAAACATCCCAGCAAACGTCCCGGTAAACGCCAGCACGACCAGCAGCAGATAGAACCACCGACCGCTGTAGTGAATTAGTCCCCACGCAGCACCCGCGCACGATGGCAGCGAGCAGAAGTGCCGCCTTAAAGTGACTTCGAGCGGCCCAGTTCCCCCTGAAAGGACATTCGTTTCGTTCGAAAGAAGATGGGCAGGTCATTTGCCCGCACCCGGCTCGCATCGCGTCGACGCAAACCCGATCGCACCATACATAACGATCAACCGTCAAGCTACGACCTTTCGTGGTCAACACAGAAGCGGATTTCGCGCATTAACTCATGACCACACCATCAATCTCCGTGTGCATAAGCCCATACTTTTCCATGCGGGCACGATGGTCGCTCGAACCGAGATACTCGGCCAGTCGCTGGTTCACCGCCTGAACAAGACCGTGATTGGACTTGCTGAACGAGAACGCGCCGACAGGAACACTTCCATCGCTGCTCCTGTCGTGCGCAACTGCTTCCAACGCCGCGTTATCCGCGCTTCCTGCAAGCACACGATTGCCAACCGCGGTGCTGGCATAAGCATCGATCTGTCCAGCGCGAAGAGCCCTTATTGCCGTCGGCTGGTCCTTGAACAGGACGATCTGACTATCGAGCACGCCCGCCGACTTCGCTGAGCCGAACTGGACCTGTCCGGCAATTATGCCCAGCCGTGCATCGCTCCGCGCCGCCACGGCCTCGTAGCTCGTAAGCGCTTTCGGATTACCGCGATGAAGCAGGAATCCATCGCCTATCGACCAGACCGGCACACTGAAGGCGACGTGTTCCGCGCGTGCAGCCGTCACGAACAATGGCACGTTCATATCCCAGCGGCCTTCCTGCACGCCGGGCAGAAGCTCGTCGAACGTAGTCAGACAATGTTGGATGCTAGATACACCGATAGCCCGAAGCACCACGTCGGCCAGTTCGATGTCCGCGCCTGTCGGTGCATGGTCCTGGCCGATCCAGCCGAAAGGTGGCTCCTCAATGTATGCAATTCTCACCGTCATCGTTTCTCCACTTGTTCCAGATGGCACGCGGCCACCCAGATGCAGATTAGCTGAATCGCGGATTTCCGTCGGATAAAGCTCGGGTGTATAGCCGTAAATTGCAGTCGAGCCCAATGCCGGACAGAAAAGCCTCACCTCAAAACCGCCGTCCTTACCTCACCCGCGGAGCGCCACAGTAGCCACAACGAGAGCCGAGAAGACCAGCGCCGGGGCGAGATGCCCAAACGGCTCCCGGTTTCGCAGCAATGTGAAGAGCGCGCCGACCATGATCGCGCCGGCCAGCGTCAGGCCAAAAACTCTGGTTTGCTGTCCAAAAAGAAGTGCCGCGGACAACAGTTCAAGCGCGCCGCAGAGCAAACGAAACCATGCCGGATAACCCCAGCGTGCGAAGTCGCGCTTCGCCGCGCCGAGTCCTGCGAGATTGACCACGCCGGCAATCGTGAACAGAACCGCTACGATCATCGCGAGAATCGACTCGAAAGATGCACTATTCCAGGCCATGGTCATGCTCCGTCGATTGGCTGAAAGTGCTCTTTTGCAGACAGATCTGCAACCAGGCCGGGGCAATGGGGCTGCCACGCAAGAACTCGCCGGGCATGCTGCCCGCTTATTGTCTGGTCGAGCGCCAATGCATCAGCGAACGGTCCAAGCGATTTGCGAGCATCGTCGAGCGGCCAGACTTCGACCCGATCGGCGCTGACTGAAGCCCGAATCGCTTCACCCATTTCGGCGACGGCAACGGCATCTTCCGCGACCACGTTGAAGATCTGTCCCACGACCCGCTCGTCCCCGCTTGCCGCCCGCTCCACCGCGCTCAGGTAGGCCGTAGCGAGATCATCGACGTGAACGGCAGGCCAGTGGTTGCGACCATCGCCGACGATCCTCACACTGCCCGTCTGGCGGGCCATGCCGGCAAGCATGCCGAACACGCCACCGCCGTAGCCGTGCACCATTGCCGGCCTGAGGATCACTGCCCCAATCGAGCGGCGCGCTGCTAGCGCCAGTACCTGTTGCTCCACTGCGGGCCGCCACGCGATGAGTGGTGTCGGGTTCAGCGCCGATGCTTCAGTCGCGGGCTCCCCCTCCGTGTTGCCGTAGACCCAGGTGCCCGACGTATAGACAAACGCCGCGCCCGGACGCAACTGCGAAAGCATCGCTACCGCCGCGGCCTCATCCGCGGCACCGGCGGAAGCATCGTTGGTCGACGCGGTGTGCACCACGCCATCGGCGGCACCGGCAGCCGCAGCGAAAGACTGTGGCTCGCGCAAGTCGCCGGAATGGAGTGTCGCACCGAGACGCGCCAACGCGCTGGCGGCCGCCGAACTGTCGTCGCGCACGAGCGCCGTCACCTGATGACCGAGGCTGATTGCCTTACGCGCGACCGCGTGCCCGATAAAGCCAGTCCCACCTGTAATGAACAGTTTCAAAGCGTTCTCCAAGAGATTGGATGTGAAATTGAATCGTCACACAAACGAGACCCATCAGTCTCGTTTTGGCAAATCTAAACGAGACTGCTCAGTCTTGTCAACTACTCGACGATCTGTTATTTATTTCGTATGGACACTTTTTCTCTCGCGGGCCTGAGCCCGCTGCAATGCCGCAAGCGGTTAGCCATCCTCGATGGCGCCAGAACCGTTTTTTTACGCGACGGCTTCGGTCTGGCAACGATGGACGACGTCGCCGCGGCCGCCGGCGTCGGCAAACAGACGGTCTACCGCCACTTCAAGTCGAAGGAGGCACTCTTTGTCGGTCTGGTGAGCGTGATGTGCGCTCAGGTGGGCGCGCTGCTTGCAAGCGCTCAGAGCGAGCAATCCGATGGCGCACCCGAAGTCGAGTTGCGCGAGTTGGGATGGGTGCTGGCACGAAGCCTCATCACGCCGGATAGTCTGGGGCTTTACCGTGCCATCGTTGCTGAGGCCGCGCGTTTTCCGGAACTCGGCGAGGTGTTTTACGAAAATGGTGCAAAGGTCGTGCGCGCGTTCGCCGCAAAAATTCTGCGAAGGCGATTTGACGAATCGACCGCGGCATTGCGCTCAGCGACATTCGTTCAGTTGGTGCTAGGCGACGCGCATCTGGAACTGACACTTGGCTACACGGTGCCCGATGTTGACGCACGCTTTGCGATGCAGATTGACGAGGCGGTAGGCGCGGCGCTTCGCTAAGGAGCGCTGCATAAGATGTCGAGCCAGAGGGCGCGCCGTCGCGAGGGCAAACTAGGCGCACCTCAATTCTCAATCGCGCAAAGATGCTATCTTTGAACCGTCTACCCAATATCAGCCGGGAGCGCGCTATGGCGGAGGACAAAGGTGACGTCGACGATCGTTGGCATGTGAGCGCAGCCTGCTTCAACTGCGGCGCGGTTCGAACGGCCGCTCCCAATCTGTTCATCGAACGAAACGGCGCTTCGGCGTTTGCGCACCAGCCTGCCAGTGAACAGGAAACGGAAGATGCGTGGCGCGGCGTCCTCATCTGTCCAGCGGCTGCTGTTCGGCCGCCGAAAGGATTGAAGATGCCGGCAGGCCTCTTCCCGCAAGCCTTGGCTCCCGGCGTTTGGAGGCTCGGCTATAACGCCCGCTCTTCGTACGGCGCTCACAGCTACATCACGCTTGCAGGCGGCCTGCGTCTGATGATCGACGGGCCGCGCTGGGCCAGCCACATCGAGCGCTGGATCGCGGAAGCCGGAGGATTGGATCATATCTTGCTGACCCACCGCGACGATGTCGCGGACGCGGGCATCTATGCGAAGCGCTTTGGCGCCCGCGTCTGGATACATGAAAACGACGCCGATGGCGCACCGTTCGTCACCGACGTAATCACAGGTACTCTCGCGCATGAGCTGTTGCCGGGCGTTCGGGTCATTCCGATGGCGGGACATACACGGGGAAGCGTCATGTTCCTCATCGGCCACGCCCTTTTCTCTGGAGACTCACTGTGCTGGGATTTCCGCAAGCGTGCTCTGCATGCCTTTCGAGACGCCTGCTGGTACGACTGGCCCACCCAGCTTCGCTCCCTCGAACGGCTCGTTGACGAAAACTTCAGTAGCGTGTTCGCCGGACATGGCGGGAGCATCGCTCTGGATGCAACCACCATGCAGCGCGAACTACGAGCGTTTCTCGATACGGTAAAAACGGACTGAGTCGGTCGTCGTCGGACGAGGTCTGGCCACTTTTTGCCTTACCTCGTGTAACCCGGGAGCGTTAAGTCGCATCCCAGTATGGTGGGCTTCCGAACGCTTCGCGCAGCCAGTCCGCCAGCGCACGAAGCTTCATCGAAGGATGCTGGCCATCTGGGTGCGCGATGTAGATGAACTCCGTTTCCGCCTCGATGCCAATATCGACGGGTATAAGGGCACCGGACTTGAGCGCATCGCCCACGATGAACGTCGGCAGCAACGCGATACCCAGGCCGGCGATGGCGGCATCGCGCATCATGTCGCCGTTGTTCAGCACCAGGCCGAATCGACCGTGCACCACGGTAGTCGCTCCTTGTTGAACAAAGCGCCAATCCGCCCCTCCCCGGTTCATGTAAAAAATGCCACGGTGCCCTTCCAGTTCGGCAGGAGAAGTCGGCAGGCCAAATTGGGCAACGTAGGAGGGGGCAGCCACCAGCACACGCCGGCTAGTCGCAAGTCGCCAGGCCACGAGGTAGGAATCGGGTATTGGTCCGTGCCGGATTACTGCGTCGAAACCATCCGCGCTCGCGTCCACCCGCCGGTCGTCAAGGTCCAGGGTGAGCCGTATCTCAGGATGGCGATTCAGGAACGGGTAAAGCGCCGGCCCCAGATGCATACGACCAAAGGTCACGGGCGCAGAAATACGCAGCGGGCCGCTCAGAGACGCTCTGCGTTCGGCCAGATCGGCAGTTGCCTCCTCTACCTCCCGCATGATGCGGATCGCTCTTGCGAGGAAAGCCTTACCGTCTTCGGTCACCGTCAGCTTGCGAGTCGTCCGCTGCAACAGGCTGGCACCCAGCGTCCTCTCCAGCTCCATCAACCGTTCGCTGACCACGGACCGCGATACGCGCAGCCGACGTGCCGCCTCACTGAGTGAGCCGCCCTCCACCACCGACACAAAAGTCGCAATACCCTCGAGTTTCATGATTGTCCGGATTTTCCGAAATGCTGATGTGGGAATTGAAGGCTACTCCGGAAAATTGCGCAAGCCCATACTTCTGGCATTCCCACGGGTAGCCAGCGATGATCAGGTGATCATCCCCCGCAGGGTCGTGCGCTCATCATGTTCAGGCAGCGCGCAGTCTTCTCGATAGCCCTGGCTCTGGCTTTGCCAGCAGTGGCCAAGGTCCAGCCGTTATTTTTAAATGGAGAATCATCATGGGACGTTTGACCAACAAAGTCGCGCTCGTCACTGGCGCCAGCTCGGGCATCGGTCGTGCCACCGCCAGGTTGTTCGCCGCTGAAGGCGCGAAGGTCGTAGTCGGCGCACGCCGCCTGAACGAATTGACTACACTCGTGGCAGAAATTGAAGCCGCGGGTGGCGAGGCAATCGCCCTGGCTGGAGATGTGCAATCCGAAGACTATGCTAAAGCGCTCGTCGCGCTGGCCGTAGAGAAGTACGGCCGCCTCGACGTTGCCTACAACAATGCCGGTACGCTGGGCGAGATGGGCCCGTCCACCGGTATTTCAGAAGCTGGCTGGAACGCCGCGCTTGCGACCAATCTGACGAGTGCCTTCCTGGGAGCGAAGCATCAGATTCCCGAAATGCTGAAGCACGGCGGTGGATCTATCATCTTCACGTCGACCTTCGTCGGCTACTCGTTCGCGTTTCCCGGCACCGCGGCCTATGCGGCGAGCAAGGCCGGGCTGATTGGTCTGACGCAGGCGCTCGCTGCCGAGTACGGCGCACAAGGCGTGCGCGTCAACGCGGTGTTGCCGGGTGCGGTGGACACGGAGATGTATCGCGGCATGAACGACAGCAACGAATCGCAGGCGTTCGTGATTGGGCTGCATGCGCTCAAGCGCGTCGCAAAACCCGAGGAATTGGCACGTTCGGTACTGTATCTCGCGTCGGACGATTCGTCCTTCGTGACCGGCACCGCATCGCTTGTCGATGGGGGCGCATCGATTACCCGTACGTGACCTTCCTGGCGGCATCCGACGTACAGGACCCGATGTCGCCATTTTTGCTTCATCCATCGAAAGGAAATCACTCATGGACCTGAATCTGACAGGCAAACTCGCGCTGGTGAGCGGCAGCACAGCCGGCATCGGTCTCGCTATCGCCAGCACGTTGGCGCAGGAAGGCGCTCGTGTGATCGTGAACGGCCGCTTGCAGTCATCCGTGGATGACGTGGTCACACAGATGAAAGCGGAGACAGGCAGCGACGTGCAGGGATTTGCGGGCGATCTCAGTACAGCCGCTTCAGCGGAAGAGCTCGCGCGACGCTATCCGGACGTGGAAATTCTGGTCAACAACCTCGGCATCTTCGAGCCCAAGCCGTTTGAAGATATTCCCGACGCGGACTGGCAGCGGTTCTTCGACGTCAATGTCTTGAGCGGGGTACGCCTTGCTCGCCTGTTTTTGCCTGCGATGAGGCGGGCCAACTGGGGGCGCATCATTTTCATTTCGAGCGAAAGCGCGGTGCAGATTCCGGCTGAAATGATCCACTACGGGATGACGAAAACCGCGCAACTGGCGGTCTCGCGCGGGCTCGCCGAAGCTGTTGCTGGCACCGGCATCACAGTCAACAGTGTGCTGCCGGGGCCAACGAAATCGCGAGGAGTAGGTGAATTCGTGGAGACCCTTGCGAAGGCCGACGGCAAATCGTTCGAGGCGTTTGAAAAGGAGTTCTTCGAGAAGGTCCGACCCACATCGCTCATCAAGCGATTTGAGTCGCCGCAGGAGATCGCGTCGCTCGTGGCCTATATCGCCAGCCCGCTTTCGTCAGCCACGACGGGAGCAGCGTTGCGAGCCGACGGAGGCGTTATAAAGAGCGCCTTCTAGACCCACGCCGGTCTTGGGCCGGCGTCTCCCTCTGTTTCCCCGCTTAAGGCACGTTGCCAGGCCTGGTGATTGCGTAGCTCATTGCGATCCCCGAGTGGTGAAAGCAGTGGCATTGCAAACATCGTAGTGATGGCAATGCTTGCGCTGTAGAGCGCCAAGTCATGCGCGCCGCCCCGGTGAACGATCCACCAAGGGAGCGTGATATAGCCGACCATTTCTGCCAGGATCCTCATCAGATCGCTAAGAAGGAGACTGGCAAGAGGGACATCGATTGAGTTTATGCGAGCTCTGATTTCCCGAAACACCGTCCCCCCCTGTTCAGTTCGACTGATGCTATCTCAACATATTGGTCGCCGTTTAGATGCACATCTCCAAAGGCCGGTGTTTCATTAGTGGATGCGATACACGGCCGATTCGCGGCTGACGGCACGCGATCCAGAAACGACTGTTGAGGCTGCGGAAGCGGACGTTCGCGCCATCGCCTGAATACGTGTAGCTGGCGATATGCAGCTTGCGACTGCCCAGAGCCGCAAGCCGCGACGGCATTGGAGTCCGCTACACAAGCCCTTGTGCGGTCATCGCCAACAATAGTCGTTCAGCGCCGATGCCGAAACCGGCCCCCTCCTGATAAGCGCCGCCACCAACGACTTGCTGCTGTGCCCCGAGTTCTCTACAGCGCATTTCGAAGCCCCTACCGTTCAGATAGTAGCTGAGGCCTCTGCGGGCCGAATCGTCGATTTCGTAGCGCAGGCCGAGTGAATCGAAAAAGCCGATCGCTACCTCCTGGCTACGCTTGACCGCGGATTCCGGGTTGGGGCAGAGATACTCAAACCCTAGTTGTGAGAATTCGCGGTAGCGACCGGCTTGAGGTCGTTCATAGCGGTAGCATCGAGCGATGTAAAACAACATCCGCTCCCGTTGTCGGCCCAGCAGTTCGCTGCAGCGCTCCTGAAATAGTGCCGTTGCCTCAGGAATCAGGCAGCAAGCGCGTCCTTTCTTATCGGGAAAGGCCCACATCTGGCCGATGATCTCGCTGCCGCCGGCCTTTTGAATGAATGTATCCTGCGACCACAACGCGGGAACAATCGCCTCCTCGGCTCCCACGTTAATGAAGGTAGCTCCGGAATTGGGTTTCCAGAGCGCGAATTTGCGCAGCTTCCTTGCCAACGATGAAGCGTGTTCCGCGAATCATGGTCATGGCAGTCCTCCTCGGGTTAGAAAATAAAAAAGGCGCCGTAGGCGCCTTGGTCGTTGGTACAGGAAGGGGAGCTACAGTCCCCGATGTCCTGCTATGGACGTAACGAACCACGGCGCATCGGATGACGACCGTGATGATGACGAGATTGGTTCGGGACGTTACGGAGTTCCATGCCAGCCATATTGGCACATTAAGTTTGATTTGTGAACGGGCCCACTTCTCTCGGAGGCACATGACCGATACCAATGGTCCGGATTGATCGGTATGGCCTTCGCATCCCGTTCTGCCCTTTGCACATCCGAGCTACGGCCTATGCCATGGGAACTGTCAGGGTGAGAGCGTCGATGGCCAACTGCAGTCGTCCCGGAATCGTTGGCGTCGTTACCCAAAAAAGGTTGATGTCGCGCTGGCGAACCGGCAGATCGGGCAGCAACTGAAGAAGCCTTCCCGATTCGAGTTCGTCTTCGATCAGCCAGTCGGGCAACCAGGCGATGCCTCGCCCTGAAATCGCAGCATCCATGATGACCCCGAGGTCTGCCGCGCGAATGCGGGAAGTTGGCTCGATGAGTGTCATACGTCCGCCATCATCCGGAAAAGTCCAACGCTCGCTCCAGTTGTCACGGTGATAGACCAGTGCGTCATATCGGTCGAGGTCGTCAAGAGAACTCGGCATGCCCAACCTTTCGATCAGCGAAGGAGCGGCGCAGAGCAAAGTGGCATGTTTCCCGATTGCGCAAGACGACAGGCCAACCGTTGTCTCGCTCGGCCCGATTCTGACCGCTAGATCAAAGCCTTCGTCCACCAGCGATACTCGACGGTCTCTGAGGTCGAGTTCGATAGTCAACTCCGGGTGTTCATCGGTAAGGCGCATCAGCAGCGGCGCAACTTTTAGCCGGCCGTACAGGACGGGCATTGTCACCCGCAGCAAGCCCCGCACCTTTGACCGCCCGGCCTCTATCAGAGCCGCGCCCTCACGCAATTCTTCGGTTGCTCTAACGCAGCGGGCGAGAAAAGCATGTCCTTCGTCGGTCAATAACTGCGCCCGCGTCGTCCGGTTGAAGAGCCGTACTCCGAGCCGTGCCTCGATGCGCGCAATGGCCTTCCCCACCGCCGAGCGCGAGAGATGAAGCTTTCGTCCTGCAGCGGCAAAGCTCCCCGCTTCGGCGGCCGCCACGAAAGCTGGAACATCGTTGAAAAGGTCGATCACGATTGTATCTTTAAAAGCGACATTAAGCCGAAATAATATCGCCATCGGCTCCCATTGGGAAACTATTGGTTTTCAACTAAAGTTTGTGACAAGGAGCGCGACATGAAAATCGACTGCATTTCGAAATACGGAATCCGAATTCTGACGGCCACGCTGGCGCTTCAGACGCTGCCAGCGGCAGCCGAACCCAATTCCATCGACCACGCGGCGCCGGAAGTGACTGCTCTCGGCGCGGAGACTGGCGCGTGGACCGTGTCTGATACGTTCTGGGAACACCCCGGAGCAACACCTGTTTTGAGTAGTGGGCTGATCGCCGATCGACGCATGGTGGGCACGCTCCTCGAGGAGACGATGCACGCTCAAGGCTCCATTCGGCCGCTAAGAATCGACTATCTCAGCTATGACCCGATCGCTGGGCAATGGCGTTACGTCTCGATCGAGGCGCGAATTCCTGTCGCCCCGATGTCGGCAGCAAGCTTCGAGCGAGATTCGCCGGACCGTATCAGTCTGCGCTTCGATCCATTCGCTGCGCCACCGATTGCGCCCGGCTGGTCAGGGCGGGTGCTCCGTATGGAGGAAGTCATCACTCAAGATGGTCCCGACCACGAAACAAAGGATCAATACTTTGTTCTTGCGGACGGTACTGCAACACGTTGGCTCGCGCATCGATACGACTATCGACGCAATAAATAAGGATGACAAAATATTAAGTCTTACCAGGTACAGTCTGGTGGTGGACCATAGGCAACGCCGACCGGCATGACAAACATGCTTGGCGCCGATCTGTCACCTGTGCGCATAACCCACCGACACCATATAAGCAACGCTGAGCTTCCGCGGAAAGAAGAAAGGGAGACCGGGATACGCCACTGCAATGCCGCGCCGGGACCGGGCATTTTGCTTGCTGCTGTTGCGGCGTGCCCGGTACCACCCCATTTTGAACATTTCCGCCCGGAGACTCCCATGCCCCTCACTCTTCATGACCAGGTCGCGATCGTCACCGGCGCCAGCTCCGGAATCGGATACGGCGTGGCCAAAGCGCTTGCAGACGCCGGCGCGTCCGTCGTTATCAATTACCACTCGGAGCCTGCACCGGCCGAGGCGCTGGCCAGTCAGATTAACCACGCGGGCGGCCATGCGATCGCGGTAAAAGCGGACGTATCGAACGAATCCGACGTCGACAGGCTTTTCCAGGCGAGTCAGGAACGTTTCGGCGGCGTCGACATTGTCGTGGCCAATTCCGGCGTGCAAAAGGATCACCCGTTTGTAGACATGCCGCTCGATGACTGGCGACGGGTCCTCGACGTGAATCTGACCGGGCAATTTCTTACCGCGCAGCGCGCCGTTCGCGAATTCGCCAGACGTGGCCCGCGTCCGGTTTCGAAAGCATTGGGTAAGCTCATTTTGATGAGCTCGGTTCACGACGTGATTCCGTGGGCAGGTCACGTGAACTATGCGGCGTCCAAGGGCGGCATCCAGATGATGATGAAATCGCTTGCGCAGGAAGTCGCACCGCAACGCATCCGCGTCAACGCAATTGCGCCCGGCGCGATCAAGACCCCCATCAACCGCGCCGCCTGGGAGACCGAGGAGGCGCTCGAGCGGCTGCTCAAGCTGATCCCCTATGGGCGTGTCGGCGAACCCGAAGACATCGGCAAAGCCGCCGTGTGGCTCGCTTCGGACGAAAGCGATTACGTCACCGGTACGACCCTCTACGTCGACGGCGGCATGACCCTCTATCCGGAGTTCGCCAACAATGGGTGACCGACAGCACGTACGGCCGTCGAAGACCGGGCTGCCCATCGACGCCCGCGGCATTGTGGGCAATATGAAGACGACCGCGCTGATCTCGATCGAAGGCGTGGTGGACTTCATGTGCTTTCCGCGCATCGACTCGCCAACCATCTTCGCTGGCCTGCTTGACGCCGAGCACGGCGGCGCATTCGGGATCCGGCCCATGTGCGACGAGTTCAACGTCAAGCAGATGTACATCCCCGAAACCAACATCCTGCTGACGCGTTTCATGACGCCTGAAGGCGTCTGTGAACTGCTCGACCTGATGCCCGTTCAAGGCGATACCGGCGGCGAAGCATCGGGCGACGTCGCCGAGGACCATGAGTCGCTGCCCAACTGTCTCGTGCGCCTGGTGCGAATGGCGCACGGGACCATGAGCTTGCGGATGCACTGCGCGCCGCGCTTCGACTACGCGCGCGCGGCACACCGCGCGGAGATGCCGGACGAGGGTACCGTCGAATTCACCCCCGAAGACGACGGCATGGCGCTACAGCTTCAATCGGGCGTACCGCTCGCGGTTGAAGACGGCTGCGCTCGCGCCGAATTCGAATTGCACCACGGCGAGTCCGCCTGGTTCGTGCTCGGCTCCGCTGAAGAACTCCGCGGCCGGCGTCTCGATTGCGACCGTGCCTACGCTGACACGACGCGGTTCTGGCAAAGCTGGGCATCCCACTCCACCTATCGCGGACGATACCGTGAAGTGGTCATGCGCTCTGCCCTCACGCTCAAACTAATGAGCTCGAGCGAGCATGGCGCGATCGTCGCGGCGCCGACCTTCGGTCTCGCCGAAGCCCTGGACGGTTCACGACGCTGGGATTACCGCTTTGCGTGGATACGCGATGCCGCTTTCTCCGTCTACGCGTTGCTGCGCCTCGGCTACACCTCGGAGGCGCGGCACTTCATCCGATGGATTGCCGCGCGCAGTCAGCGCTGCGATTCCGATGGCTCGCTGCACGTCATGTATGCCGTCGACGGCGAACGGGCACCGGAGGAAATCGAACTTGATACGCTGACGGGCGACAGGCAAGGCGGACCGCTCATCGGCAACGGTGCGCGTGATCAGACCCAGCTCGATGTGTACGGTGCGCTGCTAGACGCCCTCTATTTGTACAACAAGTACGGTTCTGCGGTTCCGTACGAGGGATGGCGGCACGTCACACGAACGGTCAACTACGTGGTCGAACACTGGCGCGAGCCGGATCAAGGTATCTGGGAGCTGCGCAATGGCGCGCGACCGCTGCTCCATTCACGCCTGATGTGCTGGGTCGCGCTCGACCGGGCGATTCGCCTCGCCGACAAACGGTCCCTGCCTGCGCCATTTTCGAAGTGGTTCGAAGTAAGGGATGAGATCTACCGCGACATTCACGAAAATTTCTGGAATGAAGAGCTGCAGTCCTTTGTGCAAACACCGGACTCCGCTACGCTCGACGCGGCGGCTCTGATGATGCCGCTGGTGCGCTTCATCGGCCCGACCGACCCGCGTTTTCTCGGTACGCTCGACGCGATTGGGCGCGAGTTGCGGGTCGATCCGCTGATTTTCCGCTACACACGAGGTTCCGAACTGGACGGGCTGCCCGGCATTGAAGGCGGATTCAGCGCCTGTTCGTTCTGGTATGCCGAGGCGCTTGCCCGGGCCGGGCGTGTCGATGAGGGAAGGCTCGTATTCGACAAGATGCTTGAATATGCGAACCACCTTGGACTGTTCTCGGAGGAAGTGGCCACGACGGGCGAGGCCCTGGGTAACTTCCCGCAGGCGCTCACCCATCTCGCCCTGATCAGCGCTGCGTATCAGCTTGATCGGAGTCTGGATAAAGTTCATGTGCCGTGGACGTAGTAGCCGATGGGCAGCGCGCGGCGGCAGTGTGTCTTCAGGGACTGGAAGACAACGAGGCTCAGCGATTGGCTGATTGAGCCCCCTGCTAGGGCAAGGCATCACGCGCGGCGAAGATGCTTGCCATTTCCGCCGCGTGTTCGGTTCCCCAAGTGCACAGTGGGATGATCGCCTCGGCCAGGCTGCGACCAAGCGGAGTCAGCGCGTAATCCACGCGAGGCGGCACCTCTCCGTAATCCTTGCGCGCCAGCACGCGATCGGCTTCCAGATCCTTCAATTGCTGGATCAGCACCTTGTCGCTGACGTCCGGGATCAAGCGCTTGAGTTGGCCATAGCGCTTTGGGCCGCCGCGCAGGAAAAACAGGATCAGCGGTTTCCACTTGCCCGAGATGATGCGAAGCGTGGCGTTGAGCCCGCAGCCGGTGTCGCAGATTTCAGGGGGCGTCGTCATTTTACCGGTGGCGCTACCGGCATCGGTTTTGCCGCAGCAAAGCGTTTCATCGAAGAAGGCGCGTTCGTCTTCATCGTCGGCCGCCGGCAGGAAGCGCTCGACACCGCTGTCGCCGACCTCGGGCCCAATGCCCGCGCGGTGAAGGGTTCGGTTTCCGATGAGGCCGATCTCGACCGACT
>ERZ1023334.32-NODE-32-length-104009-cov-16.364565_pt1 | contig 104009 bp, 91 predicted proteins | sample MGYA00521094_ERZ1023334 | MGnify/ENA primary metagenome ERZ1023334 (study PRJEB32759, sample SAMN07749900) | skin metagenome | biome: transportation; feature: city; material: polyester macromolecule | host: Homo sapiens | place: Hong Kong:ISLAND line | collected...
GTTTCCTGTCGCAGCCGTTCCACGTCGCTGAAGTGTTCACGGGCTCGCCGGGCAAGTACGTGCCGCTGAAAGAAACGATCCGTGGCTTCAAGATGATCGTTGAAGGCGAATGCGACCACCTGCCGGAGCAAGCGTTCTACATGGTCGGCACGATCGACGAAGCCTTCGAAAAGGCCAAGAAGATCCAGTAAAGGTCGGGTGTATAGAAGCGGGCGCCGGCCAATGTCGGTGCCCTCGAATTACGCTCACCAGGAGTCGATATGGCAACCATTAAAGTAGACGTCGTCAGCGCGGAAGAGCAGATCTTCTCGGGCCAGGCGAAGTTCGTCGCGCTGCCGGGCGAAGCAGGTGAACTCGGCATTCTGCCGGGCCACACGCCGCTCATCACGCGGATTCGTCCGGGTGCGGTGCGCATTGAAGCTGAAAACGGCGAAGAAGAGTTTGTGTTCGTCGCCGGCGGCATCCTCGAAATCCAGCCGGGCGCTGTGACGGTTCTTGCCGACACCGCGATTCGGGGCAAGGATCTCGACGAAGCCAAAGCCGAAGATGCACGCAAGCGCGCAGAAGAAGCGCTGCAAAACACGGGTTCGAACCTCGAATACGCGACCGCGCAAGCGGAACTGGCGTACGCGACGGCTCAGCTCGCTGCGATTCAGCGTCTGCGCAAGCTGCGCGGTCAGAGCTAAGCAATACGTATCAGAGAGAAAGCAGCCTTCGCGGCTGCTTTTTTTTGACCATTACTTGACGTTTACGGAAAGGTCAGCAAAATCGCAGATTCAACCCGCAGGCATTGGGTAATTGTCACGGCGACCGTTGGCGCAGAGGGCGGGTAACACTTGATGCCGTACGGACATACGCCGGTGGCACAATCGGTTTCAAATTCATTTCAATAGACTGGGCGAGCTTCCGCTCTCGGAGACAACACCATGGCAACGTACGCGTCAGGCGAAGGTGCACTCATCGAACCTCGAGACAATTTGTCGTATGTTCGCGGGTCGACTGAAATCCCGTTGAGCGAAGCGACAGTCGGCCAGTTTCTGCGCGACACCGCAGCGCGCTTCCCTGACCGGCCGGCCGTCGTATTTCGCGAGCAAGGTATTCGCTGGACGTGGAAGGAGTTCTCGGAAGAGATCGACGTGCTGGCGTCCGGGCTGCTTGCGCTGGGTATCGAGAAAGGCGACCGCGTGGGCATCTGGTCGCCGAACCGTGTGGAATGGCTGCTCACGCAGTTCGCCACCGCGCGCATCGGCGCGGTGCTGGTCAACATCAATCCGGCTTACCGACTCGCGGAACTCGAGTACGCGTTGAACAAGGTGGGCTGCAAGGCGATCATCGCGGCCGAGCGTTTCAAGACGTCGATGTACCTCGAAATGCTGCAGGAGCTCGCACCGGAACTGGCGACGCAAAAGCCGGGCGAACTGCACGCCGCTCGCTTGCCGGAACTGCGCTACGTGATTCGCATGTGCGACACGGAAACGCCCGGCATGCTGACCTTCTCCGACGTAATCGAGCAGGGCCGCGCAACGCTTGACGTCGCGAAGCTCGATGCTATCGGCGCGACGTTGTCCTGCCACGAACCGATCAACATTCAGTTCACCAGCGGCACGACGGGCAATCCGAAAGGCGCGACGCTGACACACAGCAACGTCGTCAACAACGCCCGCTATATCGCGATGGCGATGCGGCTAACGGAGCAGGACGGCCTGTGCATTCCTGTTCCGCTTTATCACTGCTTCGGCATGGTGCTGGCGGTGCTCGCGTGCGTATCGGTCGGCGCGAACATGGTGTTTCCGGGCGAAGGCTTCGATCCGGCTGCAACGCTCGCGGCCGTGGCCGAGGAGCAGTGCACCGCGCTGCACGGCGTGCCGACCATGTTCATCGCTGAACTCGATCATCCGGACTTTGCCAACTACGATCTATCGCGTCTGCGCACGGGCATCATGGCCGGTTCACCTTGCCCGATCGAGACGATGAAGAAGGTCGTCGCGCGGATGCATCTGAGCGAGATCACCATCGCCTACGGCATGACGGAAACGAGCCCGGTGTCGTTCCAGAGTTCGACCACCGACCCGCTCGACAAACGCACCACCACGGTCGGTCGTATCCAGCCGCATCTCGAAGTGAAAATCGTCGATCCGCTTGGCAATATCGTGCCGGTGGGGGAAACGGGTGAACTGTGCACCAAGGGCTATTCGGTGATGCAAGGTTACTGGGGGGACGAAGCGAAGACGCGGGAAAGTATCGTCGACGGCTGGATGCACACCGGCGATCTGGCGACGCTCGACGCCGAGGGTTACTGCAACATCGTCGGCCGCCTGAAGGACATGCTGATACGCGGCGGCGAAAACATTTATCCGCGTGAGATCGAAGAGTTTCTGTTCCGCCATCCGAAGATCCAGAGCGTGCAGGTATTTGGCGTGCCCGACAAGAAATACGGTGAAGAAGTATGCGCGTGGATCGTCTTGCGCTCAGGCGAGCAGGCCACGGCGGAGGAAATCCAGCAGTTCTGCCAGGGCCAGATTGCTCACTACAAGGTGCCGAAGTACATCCGCTTCGTTGACGAATTGCCCATGACAGTGACGGGCAAAGTGCAGAAGTTCGTCATGCGCGATCGGATGATCAGCGAATTGAAGGTTCAGGAAGACAAGACGGCTTGATTGGCATGCTGGTTCGGCGCCACGCGTAAACCCGCGTGGCGCCGGCCGACATTTTTGAGGAAAACCGTTTGCTGGAAGAGGAATCGTGCGCGGGAAACGGTGCGGATGGAAACCGCCACAAATCGACCAGCCGTGAAGCTCGCAAACGTTTGACCAGACGAAAAAAAAGCGGGCCTGGAGCCCGCTAAAAACCACACGCTACGGGGTTAGCGCGAGGAGACCAAAGATGGAACCAACTGAGACGACGACCCTGCGTCGACTACGGCCCCAGCAGGGATGCCCCTTCACAGGGCTTCGGCATACGCCGACCGGCAAGTGCATCGTATCCGCTCACACCACGCACCCAGCCACATCCGTGTTGAAACCGTTGAGGGCATTGTGGGCGAATTACCCTGGCAGCGCGGTAACAAAGTGTTTCAGGTTGTAACGCCCGCCAGATAAGGCGTTGCAGGACTTATTTCCAATCCGAAACGTTTTAAACGTAATTTTTACCGATGACAGTTGTGCAATTTCATACGCCTGATTGATGCTACTCGTGACGCATATCGCGGCGTAATCCGTTCAGTCGATTCCGCATGAAATGGTTGCATGCTCAACTTTTTCAGGACGGATCGGCTGTATTACAGGCGGTTTTCCAGCGTGACGAAACCCGCTTATTTGCGGACAGTAACGTACGCTGCACTGCAGCATTTCATGCATGCGGGAAAGACGGGTCAGAGGGCCGGTTCGTCGGCCCTCTGTTCAACTGGATTGCTCAGGTTTTGCTTAACACCTCAAACGCTGGTTACACGATTGTGTCAGCCGTGCAGGCTTATTAGTCAATCGACCCGCCAGGCTTTTTCAACTGGGCAGGACGCAGACGGCGTCCCACCCCAGCTACTTCAGCCATTTGTCCGAGATTGCCTGATACTCGCCGGTCGCGCGCGAGAGATGCAGCCACTGATCGACGTATTGCTGGAACGTCACATCGCCGCGCGGCAGCAGCCATGCCTTCTCGCCGTACTGGAACGGCTTGTCCGGATGCACCGAGCAAAGACCCGGATTCAGCTTCTGCTGCAGCAGGGTCTCTGACGCATCCGTCACCATGACATCGGCCTTGCCGGCGAGGATCTGCTTGAAGATCGTCACATTGTCCGGGTAGACGGTCAGATTCGCGTGCGGGAAATACTGCTTGGCGAAACGCTCGTTAGTGCCGCCCGGATTGACGATAACGCGGGTCGCCGGCTGATCGATCTGCGCTACCGTCTGATACTTGTTGACGTCGTCGCACCGGACGATCGGCGTTTTGCCGTCGATCATGTACGCCTGGGTGAAAAACGCGCGCTTCTGGCGCTCAAGCGTTGGCGAAACCCCGCCCACGCCGATGTCGCATTTCGCGACGAAATCGTTCATCAGGTTCGACCACGACGTCTTGATGAATTCAGTCTTCACACCGAGCGATTTGGCGAGCGACTCGGTCATGTCGATATCGATACCTTCGAACTGGCCGTCTGCCTTGTAAAACGAGTACGGCTTGTAGTCACCGGTCGTACACGCGCGCAGTGTGCCGCGCGCGAGGATTTCGTCGAGCCGGGAGGGCGCCACGGCTGTGGGACCGGTCTGTGCCTGGGCCACGCCTGCGTGCATCAAAACACCGGTCAAAACGCCGAGCAGTGCGAGTGCTGCCTTGTTCATCGAGTCTCCTTGGTTGCGCGTAATTGTTTGGTAAGGCCGTCGGATGATAGCCCGGCAATTCGCGCTTGAACATTGGCCGTTCAGCTGAGTCACGGCAGCGCACGGCGCAGCGAGAAAAGCGGCCGCGAGCGACGTGTGTGAGCGTTATTGCCCGGATCAAGCACGATGCGGCGAGCCGGCTCCGGTAAAATGCCCCTTTGCCTTCAGTCGTACGCAACGTGGCCCATAAACTCCTGAACGATACTTTCCTGCGCGCGCTGCTGCGCCAGCCGACCGACTACACGCCGATCTGGCTGATGCGGCAGGCTGGCCGCTATCTGCCGGAATACAATGCCACGCGGGCTCGTGCGGGCAGTTTCCTTGGTCTCGCGAAGAACCCGGCGTACGCAACGGAGGTGACGCTGCAGCCGCTGGAGCGCTATCCGCTCGACGCCGCGATCCTGTTTTCCGACATCCTGACCGTGCCGGACGCCATGGGACTGGGTCTCGAATTCGTCGCCGGCGAGGGGCCGAAATTCGCCCGACCGGTGCGCACTGAGGACGACGTCGCACGCCTGGCTGTGCCGGATATCGACGCCACGCTGCGCTACGTAACCGACGCAGTGCGCGAAATCCGCACCGCGCTGATCGACGCGCAAGGCCGTCAGCGCGTGCCGCTGATCGGGTTCTCAGGCAGCCCGTGGACCTTGGCGTGCTACATGGTCGAAGGCAGCGGGTCGGCGGATTTCCGCACCGTCAAATCCATGTTGTATGCCCGCCCGGACCTGATGCATCGGATTCTCGACGTCAACGCAAAGTCGGTTGCGGCATATCTGAATGCGCAAATCGAAGCCGGTGCGCAAGCCGTGATGATTTTCGACACGTGGGGCGGGGCGCTCGCAGACGGCGTGTACCAACGCTTCTCGCTGCAGTACATCCAGCAGGTCGTGAGCCAGTTGAAGCGCGATCACGACGGCGAAAAAGTGCCGGTGATCACCTTCACGAAGGGCGGCGGCTTGTGGCTCGACGAGATCGCCAATACGGGTGTGGACGCGGTCGGTCTCGACTGGACCGTGAACCTGGGCCGAGCCCGCGAGCGAGTGGGTAGCAAGGTGGCGCTGCAGGGCAATATCGATCCATCGGTGCTGTTTGCGCCGCCGGCCTCGATCCGCATGGAGGCGCGCGCCGTGCTCGACAGCTTCGGGAATCATCCGGGCCACGTTTTCAATCTCGGCCACGGTATTTCGCAGTTCACGCCGCCGGAGAGCGTTGCCGAACTCGTAGACGAAGTCCATCGTCATAGCCGGGCGATTCGCAGCGGCGCGCATGCACCAACCTGACGCCGAAATCGTTGCCAGTTTTGCTGCAGTGCGGCGAACTGGGCTCTCGGTCTAAGGGAATATTTGTTGGCAGGGGGCCGTCAGATGGCGCTCCCACGAAAGTCAAGACTTGACTTATGCACATTGTTCACGCTGCGGCGCGGTAGAAGCTTTCGTCGTGCCCCAGCCCTTGCACATTGCCGGCGCTTTTGATCTCAGCCTTGTCTGGCAAGGGTTTCGGGGGCTCGCGACAAAATGTGCGAAACCCCACAGAACGCCGCTGCGGCGCGGTTCCCGGCCCATTCGAGCGAAGTTCTCAACAAAGTTATCCACAGGCACGCGGACCGATTGCAATTGTTCAGCCGAATCCAAAACTTAGCGCGGAAATTGAAGTTTTACTTTAACTTCGACGGGTTTGCCGTGTGTGTAATGAACGCTGTGGCGCGGCGTCGTGCCGCAGCCATGTACCTGGTCCGCAGCGCCGCGTGAGTGACGTTTTCGTTCGCGTCGCGCTGGATCATCCGCTGCCGACCTTGTTCGACTACCGTTGCGACACGCCCGAACCTGTCGCGCCGGGCATGTTGGTGAGCGTGCCGTTCGGCAAGCGTCACGTGGTCGGCCTCGTATGCGAAGTGACCGCTCACAGTGATGTGCCGGCGGAGCGCCTGCGGGCCGTTAGCGCGGTCTGTGCTGCCTGTCCGCCGGTGTCGGCCGAATGGTTGGGTCTCAGCGCCTTCGCTGCTGACTACTATCAACGCGGCCTCGGAGAAGTCGCGCTGCCCGCGTTGCCGCAAGCCCTGCGGGATGCGTCACGCTGGTCGCGCCTCTTCGTGCCGGAAGAGCGTTACAGCCTGACGCCGGCGGGCCGCACCGCGCTGCCCGACGCTTTGCCTGCGCGCGCCAGCGCGTTGCGCAAGCTCGCCTCGGCTCTCGCCGAAGCCGAATTTCTGGTCGCCGCCGACGCTCGCGCGCTCCACCCCAAAGCCATTGCAACCCTCGACGCATGGCAGGCCGAAGGCTGGGTTGCGCTGGAGGTGATCGAAGCCGCCGAGGCACTCGCCGCTCCGGCGTCGCCGGATATGCCGGCGCCCGTCCTGCCCACCCTCACCGACGAGCAGACGAGCGCAGTCGAAGCGATCCGCGACGCGAACGGTTTTGCGCCATTCCTGCTGCACGGCGTGACGGGAAGCGGCAAAACGGAGGTGTATCTGCGAGCGCTCGCCGAGATTCTGGCCGCGAAGCCCGACGCGCAGGCACTCGTCCTCGTCCCCGAAATCAATCTGACGCCGCAGTTCGAGTCGGCCTTCCGTGCGCGCTTTGCCGCGCTGGAAGGCGCCTCGATCGTCACGCTGCACAGCGGTCTTGCGGAAGGCGAGCGGGCCCGCAACTGGTTTGCCGCGCACACCGGGCGCGCCCGCATCGTGCTCGGCACGCGGCTCGCGGTACTTGCCTCGCTGCCGAAACTCGCGATCATCGTCGTCGATGAGGAACACGATCCGGCCTACAAGCAGCAGGAAGGCCTGCGCTACTCGGCGCGCGATCTGGCGATCTATCGCGCCAAACAACTCGCTTTGCCAGTGGTGCTCGGCTCGGCCACGCCGTCGCTGGAAAGCTGGTGGCAGGCGGATCAGGGACGCTATAAGCGGCTTACCCTGTCGCGCCGGGCGGTCGCCGAGGCGGTTTTGCCGACCGTCAGGCTGATCGATCTGGAAGAAGAGCGCCGGCGCGGACGGGCCTCGGTGGAAGGTTTATCCGGGCCGTTGATCGCGGCGCTGAAGCTGCGGCTCGAGCGCGGTGAGCAGAGCCTGGTATTTCTCAACCGGCGCGGTTACGCGCCGCAGCTCGCCTGCGATGCCTGCGGCTGGGTGGCAGGCTGCCCGCGTTGCAGCGCCTACGTCGTGTTGCACAAACCCGAGCGCGCGCTGCGCTGCCACCACTGTGGTTGGGAATCGCGCATTCCGCGTTCGTGCCCGGAGTGCGGCAATGTCGACATCGCGCCGATGGGACGCGGCACCCAGCGCGTTGAAGAAACGCTGGCGAGCGCCGTGCCCGGCGCCCGCGTGCTGCGCATCGACGCCGACAGCACGCGCCGCAAAGGCAGCGCGCAGGCGCTGTTTTCCGACGTCCACGCCGGCGAGGTCGATATCCTGGTCGGCACGCAGATGATTGCGAAGGGTCACGACTTCCAGCGCGTGTCGCTGGTCGGCGTGCTGAACGCGGACACCGCGTTGTTCTCACACGACTTCCGCGCGAGCGAACGGCTCTTCGCGCAATTGATGCAGGTGAGCGGTCGCGCCGGCCGCGCCGGTTTGCCGGGCGAAGTGCTGGTGCAGACCCGCTATCCGCGCCATGCGCTGTACCACGCATTGGGCCGGCACGACTACGTCGGCTTTGCCAGTTCGACGCTGGCCGAACGGCGTGACGCTCACTTGCCGCCATTCGTCTATCAGGCGCTGCTCCGCGCCGAAGGCCGCACACTCGAAGCCGCGCTTGCCTTCCTGCAACAGGCGGCCGCCGTCCTGACGGAGATACCGGCCGCCGAGCGCGTGACGGTCTATGACGCGGTGCCGCTCACCATCGTCAAGGTGATGCACGTGCATCGTGCGCAATTGCTGATTGAAAGTGCATCGCGGGGCGCGCTGCAGGCTACGTTGCGCGCGTGGCAACCGATGCTGCGCACACTGAAAGGCGTGCTGCGCTGGAACCTCGAAGTCGACCCGCTCGACATCTGACGCCTGACACCCGTCGCCGCGTCACGCGTGGCGTCGCTCGTTACTCCTTTCAGTCATATTCATAGAGCGAATGGTCGTTTCGTTTTGCGCCGCCGCTCGCCTATATTTCGCCGAATCGGCGCATCGTTAAGCACAACTCCAACATTCCCGCGCCGATGTACCTCTACTCACTCGGGGCATGACGATGAGCGATACCAATCAAACGCTGCCGACCGGCGCGGCGCCCGGCAAAGATCGCAGTGGCCAAAGCGCGCACGGCGGCGGTCTGTTTTCCACCGAAGACTGGTGGGCCGTCTGGATCGGCCTGTTGGTGATCGTGATTGCCTGGGGGCTATTCGCCTCGGGCAGCAGCATCAAGTGGTTGGCGGTTGCGCCGGCCAAATGGTCGAACGTGGCGCAAGCCGCGCAGGACATCGGTAAGCGTCTGCCGGCTTATGTCGCGCTGTTCGTTGTGTTCGCCGTGCTGTTCGGCGTGAGTCTTGTCGCGTTGAAGCAGCGGATCGGCGCGTTCCTCGCGTCGTTCCTGATCCTGTTCATTGCATCCGCTTTGATCTTCACGCTGGGCGCGTGGGTCAACGCGTCGAAGTACAACCTCGAACCGCCGCTGGTGGCGCTGGCGCTCGGCCTGCTGATCTCGAATGTCTTCACCTTGCCCGAGTGGTTCTCCGCCGGTCTGCGTGTGGAGTTTTACATCAAGGTCGGCATCGTGCTGCTCGGTGCGACGCTGCCGTTCACCTTGCTGGTGTGGGCGGGACCGGTCGCGGTCGGGCAGGCGACCATCGTCTCGCTCGTGACATTCTTCGTGATCTTTTTTGCCGGCAAGGCGCTGGGCCTCGACCGGCGGTTCGCGGCCGTGCTCGGTGTGGGCGGCGCGGTGTGCGGTGTCTCGGCGGCGATTGCGATTGCCGGCGCCGTGCGGGCCAAGCGCGAACAGGCGTCGGTGGCGATCACGCTGGTCGTGTTGTGGGCGATCGTGATGATCTTCGTGCTGCCGTTCGCGTCGCGCTCGCTGGGACTATCGACAGCGGTCGCCGGCGCATGGATCGGCACCTCCGAATTCGCCGACGCCGCGGGCATTGCCGCCGCGCAAGCCTATGGCGACTTTGCAAGGCACGCGGGCGGTGCTATTGCGGGCGCACCCGAGGCGTCGCTGCAGGCGTTTACGCTGATGAAGGTGGTGGGCCGCGACATCTGGATCGGCATCTGGGCCTTCGTGCTGGCGATTGTGGCGACCACGCGCTGGGAATCGCAGGACAGCGGCGTCAAATCCAGCGCCAAGGCAGGCGATATCTGGGCGCGTTTCCCGAAATTCGTGATCGGCTTCGTGATCGCATCCGCTCTGGTGACGTGGATTGCCAGCCACTACTCGCTGGCCGATTACCGCAAGGTGGTCACGCCCGAATTCGTCGCGCCGATTACCGCGCTGCGCACGTGGGCGTTCACGTTCTGTTTTCTGAGCATTGGCTTGACCACGCGTTTGCGAGCGTTGTCGGCCACCGGCCTGAAACCGTTTCTGGCCTTCACGGCGGGCGTGGTCGTCAATATCGCCATCGGCTACGCGCTGTCCGCGCACGTGTTCGCACCGTACTGGAATAGCTTGGGACAGGGCTCGTAATGAGCGAGGCTGTCCGCATTGCCGGCACGGCCCACGCACGCGGAGACGCGTGCGCGCCGCGCTGTGCAAGCTGCCGGTATCGCGCCGAGGATCGGCATTCACTGGAGCAGAGCATTCCGGGCCTCACCGTGTTCAGTTCCGGGTTCGGCGCGAGCGTGGCGGACAGCCGGCTTTGCCGTTTGCACGACCAGTTCGTTTCGCCTGATGACGCCTGCGCGCAGTTCGAGCCGATCGCGCACTTCTGACGCGCGCGTCGACGTCGCCACCGGTTGAGCCCGGGGGCGCCCATTCACTGTTTGCTGCGTTAATCGAGATCCTGGTCGAGACCTCAATCGGGATCGGGACCGGCATCGCTATGGCCTTGGCGAGCCGCCAGATTCAACCGCTCAATCGTTCGCCGCTGCCCGCACGTCGCCTGCCGAGGCGCGTGAGGCCGGACGCGCGCGTCCATCCGCGGCCGTGCGTTTGCCCGAACCACCCGTCGCGCCACGGATGAACAGCACCGCGCACATCGCGCACATCGCCCAGATGCCCAGTATGACCAACCACTTTTCCATTTCACCCGTCCTCTAAAACCCCGTACCGCTTTTTATGTGCGTGCCGTGAGGCCGCCGCCACCCATGATCTGTATAACGGCGCGCAGAGCAATCTGATAAGGGTAAAAGCGAAAAGAATCACGCCAGGGAAAGTACCGATCGCAACCGCGCGTGCCGCGTACGGCGCTATCCGGCGCAAACCCCCGTCATATAAGGCTTCCACGAAGGTGCAACCATGCGTGGTGCATGGTTGCACCTTTTTATTGGGAGGCGTACGATTCGCACAACTTTTAGTCTCTTGCCAGCTATTCGTCTGGTATCCGAAGAAGGAAACATGGCTAGCACCACCCTCGGCGTCAAGGTCGACGACCTCCTGCGTTCCCGGCTGAAAGATGCCGCTACGCGCCTCGAACGTACTCCGCACTGGCTGATCAAGCAGGCGATCTTCGCATACCTCGAAAAGATCGAACACGGTCAGTTACCCCCAGAACTGTCGGGCCACACGGGCTCGGCCGATCTGGCCGACGGCGCGGCGGTGGAGCACGACGAAGACAGCGCATCGCATCCGTTCCTCGAATTCGCGCAGAACGTGCAACCGCAATCGGTGCTGCGCGCGGCGATCACCGCGGCGTATCGCCGTCCCGAGCCGGAATGCGTGCCGTTCCTGCTCGGTCAGGCGCGTCTGCCGGCCAATCTCGCGGGCGATGTGCAGGCCATGGCCGGCAAGCTGGTCGAAACGCTGCGCACGAAGAGCAAGGGCGGTGGCGTCGAAGGGCTGATCCACGAATTCTCGTTGTCGAGCCAGGAAGGCGTGGCGCTGATGTGCCTCGCCGAAGCACTGCTGCGCATCCCCGATCGCGCCACGCGCGACGCGCTGATCCGCGACAAGATCAGCAAGGGCGACTGGAAATCGCACGTCGGTCAGGCGCCGTCGCTGTTCGTCAATGCCGCGACGTGGGGCTTGATGATCACCGGCAAGCTGGTGGGGACCAACAGCGAGGCGAGCCTCTCGTCGGCGCTTACGCGTCTGATCGGCAAGGGCGGCGAGCCGCTGATCAGGAAGGGCGTCGACATGGCGATGCGCCTGATGGGCGAGCAGTTCGTCACCGGCGAGAACATCTCCGAAGCGCTGGCCAACAGCCGCAAATACGAAGCGCGTGGCTTCCGCTACTCGTACGACATGCTCGGCGAAGCGGCGACCACCGAAGCCGACGCGCAGCGCTACTACGCGTCGTACGAACAGGCGATCCATGCGATCGGCAAGGCCGCCGGCGGCCGCGGCATTTACGAAGGCCCGGGCATCTCGATCAAGCTGTCGGCGCTGCATGCACGCTATTCACGTTCGCAGCAGGAACGCACGATGAGCGAACTGCTGCCGCGCGTGCGCTCGCTGGCGATCCTCGCGCGCCGCTACGACATCGGCCTGAATATCGACGCGGAAGAAGCCGATCGCCTCGAAATCTCGCTCGATCTGCTTGAAGCATTGTGCTTCGATCCGGAACTGGCCGGCTGGAACGGTATCGGTTTCGTCGTGCAGGCGTATCAGAAGCGTTGCCCGTTCGTGATCGAATACCTGATCGATCTGGCGCGCCGCAGCCGTCACCGCATCATGGTCCGCCTTGTGAAGGGTGCGTACTGGGATACCGAAATCAAGCGCGCGCAAGTGGACGGTCTGGAAGGCTATCCGGTGTACACGCGCAAGATCTACACGGACGTGTCGTACCTCGCCTGCGCGAAAAAGCTGCTCGGCGCACCGGACGCAGTCTATCCGCAGTTCGCCACGCACAATGCGCACACGCTGTCGGCGATCTATCACCTCGCGGGCAACAACTACTACCCCGGCCAGTACGAGTTCCAGTGCCTGCACGGCATGGGTGAACCGCTGTACGAGGAAGTCACCGGCCGCGACAAGCTGAACCGTCCGTGCCGCGTGTACGCCCCGGTCGGCACGCATGAAACGCTGCTCGCATACCTCGTGCGGCGTCTGCTGGAAAACGGCGCGAACACGTCGTTCGTGAACCGTATCGCCGATGAAAGCGTCGCGATCAAGGACCTGATCGCCGATCCGGTCGACGAAGCCTCGAAGATCGTGCCGCTCGGCGCGCCGCACGCGAAGATTCCGCTGCCGCGCAATCTGTTCGGTGCCGAGCGTCTCAATTCGATGGGTCTCGATCTGTCGAACGAACACCGCCTGGCCTCGCTATCCTCCGCGTTGCTGGCGAGCGCGCATCACCCGTGGCGCGCCGCGCCGATGCTCGAAGACAATGAGATCGCCGTCGGTGTCGCACGTGACGTGCGCAACCCGGCCGATCATCGCGACCTCGTCGGCACGGTTGTCGAAGCGACGCCGGAACACGTGAGCGCGGCATTGGCGCACGCCGTTGCCGCCGCGCCGATCTGGCAAGCCACACCGGTCGAGGCTCGCGCCGATTGCCTCGCGCGTGCCGCCGATCTGCTCGAAGCGCAGATGCACACGCTGATGGGTCTCGTCGTGCGGGAAGCCGGCAAGTCGCTGGCGAACGCCGTCGCGGAAATCCGCGAAGCGATCGACTTCCTGCGCTATTACTCGACGCAGATCCGCAACGAATTCTCCAATGACACGCACCGCCCGCTCGGCCCGGTGGTGTGTATCAGCCCGTGGAACTTCCCGCTGGCGATTTTCATGGGCCAGGTAGCGGCGGCTTTGGCGGCCGGCAACACTGTGCTCGCGAAGCCGGCGGAACAAACCCCGCTGATCGCCGCGCAAGCGGTGCGTATCCTGCGCGAGGCCGGCGTGCCGGCGGGCGCCGTGCAACTGCTGCCGGGCGACGGCGAAACGGTCGGCGCCGCATTGGTGGCCGATCCGCGCACCCGCGCGGTGATGTTCACCGGTTCGACCGAAGTCGCGCGTCTGATCAACAAGACGCTCTCGAACCGCCTCGATCCGGAAGGCAAACCGATTCCGTTGATCGCCGAAACCGGCGGTCAGAACGCGATGATCGTCGACTCGTCGGCGCTCGCCGAGCAGGTGGTCGCGGACGTGCTGCAGTCGTCGTTCGATTCCGCCGGTCAACGGTGTTCCGCGTTGCGCGTTCTTTGTCTGCAGGAAGATGTGGCGGACCGCACGCTGGAAATGCTGACCGGCGCAATGCGCGAACTGTCGGTGGGCAATCCGGATCGTCTGTCGATCGACGTCGGCCCGGTGATCGATCTCGACGCCAAACGCGGGATTGACGCGCACGTCGCGGCGATGCGCGAGAAAGGCCGCAAGGTCGAGCAACTGCCGATGCCCGAAGGCGGCGCACAAGGCACGTTTGTTCCGCCGACGCTGATCGAGCTCGACAGCATCGACGAATTGAAGCGTGAAGTGTTCGGCCCGGTGCTGCACGTGGTGCGCTACCGCCGCAGCCAGCTGGACAAGCTGCTCGAGCAGATCCGTGCAACCGGCTACGGCCTCACGCTCGGTATCCACACGCGGATCGACGAAACCATTGCTCACGTGATCAGCCGCGCGCATGTCGGCAACATCTACGTGAACCGCAACGTGATCGGCGCGGTGGTGGGGGTGCAACCGTTCGGCGGCGAAGGTTTGTCGGGCACGGGGCCGAAAGCGGGTGGCGCGCTGTATCTGCAACGTCTGCTGGCGACGCGTCCTGCGGGCTTGCCGAAGTCGCTCGCGCAGTCGTTGATCGCCGACGTACCGCAAGCGGGCCCGAACGGGGATAATCGCGGCGACAATCCGTCCGCGGCGTTGACGGCGCTGCGCGACTGGCTGATCAGCGAACAGCAGCCGGTGCTGGCCGCGCGCTGCGACGGTTATCTGTCGCATATGCCGGCGGGCGCAACGGCGGTGTTGTCGGGCCCCACGGGCGAGCGCAACACGTACACGCTCGGCGCGCGCGGCACGGTGCTGTGCATCGCCGCGACGGCCAGCGGCGCGCGCGTGCAATTCGCCGCAGCGCTGGCTACGGGAAATCGCGCGCTGTTCGAAGGCGCGGCGGGTGAACAATTGGTATCGCAATTGCCCGCTGCGTTGAAGTCCTACGCAAGCGTGAAGAAGAGTGCCGATACGCCGTTCGACGCGGTGCTGTTCGAAGGCGATAGCGACGAACTGCTCGCGCTGGTGAAGGAAGTCGCGAAACGTCCGGGGCCGATCGTTTCGGTGCAGGGCGTCGCGGCGCGCGCGCTGGAAAGCGGCGATGAAGACTACGCGCTCGAGCGTCTGTTGACGGAACGCTCGGTCAGTGTGAATACCGCGGCAGCAGGCGGCAATGCAAATTTGATGACGATCGGTTGAGCGAACCTCATTGATCCTTCAATAGAACGGAAGCGGTACGGCGACCCCGAAAAACCGCTCCATCCATACCTGGTACCAAGGAGAAGCTATGCAATACAAGATGAAACAGCTGGCAGGCGCAGCACTGGTTGCGGCAATGTCGCTGGCGGGGACGGCCAACGCTCAATCGACTGAAGACGTGAAGATCGGCTTTGCCGGTCCGATGACGGGCGCACAGGCGCACTACGGCAAAGACTTCCAGAACGGCATCACGCTGGCTGTGGAAGACATGAACGCCACCAAGCCGGTGATCGGCGGCAAGCAGGTTCGTTTCGTGCTGGATTCGGCCGACGACCAGGCTGACCCGCGCACTGGTACGACCGTTGCACAGAAGCTGGTGGACGACGGCATCAAGGGCATGCTCGGCCACTTCAACTCGGGCACCACGATTCCGGCTTCGCGCATTTACGCGAACGCGGGCATCCCCGAAATCGCCATGGCGACGGCGCCTGAGTACACGCAGCAAGGCTTCAAGACCACGTTCCGCATGATGACGTCCGACACGCAGCAAGGTTCGGTCGCCGGCGCGTTCGCGGTGAAGAGCCTGGGCGTGAAGAAGATCGCGATCGTCGACGACCGCACGGCTTACGGCCAAGGTCTGGCGGATCAGTTCGAGAAGGCTGCGAAGGCAGCGGGCGGCACGATCGTCGATCGTGAGTACACGAACGACAAGGCTGTCGACTTCAAGTCGATCCTGACCAAGCTGAAGTCGGTCAACCCGGACCTGATCTATTACGGCGGCGCGGATTCGCAAGCGGCACCGATGGTCAAGCAGATGAAGGCATTGGGCATCAAGGCGCCGCTGATGGGCGGCGAAATGGTCCACACGCCGACCTTCATCCAGATCGCGGGTGACGCGGCGAACGGCACGGTGGCGTCGCTCGCCGGCCTGCCGCTGGAAGAAATGCCGGGTGGCAAGGACTACGTCGCGAAGTACAAGAAGCGCTTCAACGAAGACGTGCAAACGTACTCGCCGTATGCCTACGACGGCGCAATGGCGATGTTCGACGCAATGAAGAAGGCTAACTCGACCGATCCGGCGAAGTATCTGCCGGTGCTCGCGAAGACGTCGATGCCGGCCGTGACGGCCGCGAACCTCGCGTACGACAGCAAGGGCGACCTGAAGAACGGCGGCATCACGCTGTACAAGGTTGTCGACGGCAAGTGGACGACGCTGCAAAGCGTGGGCGGCAAGTAAGCGGTCCCACGCGTCCCGATCCAGCGGGTGTTGCCTGGAATGTGAAGTGAAATTCCGGGCGCGCCGCGCCAGTTAAAAAAAGCCCCGCGGGTTCTGCCCGCGGGGCTTTTTTATTGGGCGTCGCGCGGCATCTCTTTACGTTCCTATTTCTCATTTGCTGATTCCGGAATATTCCTGATTAAACCGCGCGTCCTAATAGGCGGATTGCCAATTGTCAATCCGCCTGCATCCATTCATAGCCAATCCAGACGGGCCTGCTATGGTGATTGAGTTCGATGTCGATTGAACTCTGCATTGACCGGCCACTGAATAAAACGTTTTTCCTGCAGTGGCAATGCGGATTAATTATTCTAATGAGGAAACTATGTTTGCTATTGAAGAAGCGGTTTTTTCGACGGACGTAATCGGCGATACGCAGGAAGAATTGAAGGCGAGAATTTCGGTGCATCCTTTCCTCGCCGCGTGCCGTGCCGGAACGATCGGTCGGCCGCGACTCAACCGGCTGCTGACACAACACGCGAAGTACGGCGAGCACTTCACCCGCTTCCTCTCGGCGCTGATGGCGAACCTGCGCTCGGGCGACGACTGCTTGCGGCTCGCCGGCAACCTGCTGGAGGAAATCGGCCTCGCGGAAGACAGTCCCACGCCGCACTCGAAGCTGTACCGTGAAATGCTCGCCGATCTCGGCGTGAATCCGGCGGACGAACCCGTTTACCCGGAGACGCAAAATCTGATCGACACCATGTACATGCTGTGCCGCCAGACCGATCCGGCGAACGGGCTGGGCGCGCTGTGCCTGGGGGCGGAAGCGATCGTTCCGGTGTTCTACGCCGATATCGTCGAGGGGTTCGTGCAAGCCGGCGTGCCGCGTGAGCGACTCGGGTTTTTTACGCTTCACATCGAGTGTGACGACGGCCATGCCGACACCATGCGCGACATCATGGCGCGGATGGTTGCCGACGATCCGGCGTCTGTGGTCACGATGGTCAGCGCGGGCGAGGCCGCGCTCAATGCGCGTCTACGCCTGTTCGACCGTCTGATGGCCGGAGGCGCGCAATGAGCGAGCGGGACCGCTTCAGTTCAGTCGATTTTCCGCGCGTGCCGGCGGTGCTCGAAGCGCAGGTGCCGGACAAGGTCGTGCATCGCAACGTGCTGGGCGGCAACGACGCGGTGTTTTCAGCGGAACGTCAGCATCCCGTTGCGCTGGTGGACCTGCCGTCGCGTGTGTTGAGCATGACCATTGGCGGACTCAAGCCGGGACAGACGTCGCGCTTGCATCGGCACAATTACGAAACGCTGATTTACGTCACTGCGGGCCGTGGCTGGTCGCGCATCGGCTCGCACCGCGTCGAGTGGCAGGCCGGCGACGCGCTGTATGTGCCCGTGTGGGCTTGGCACCAGCATGGCAATACGGGCGACCAGGACGCGACCTATGTGGCGTGTGAAAACGCGCCGGTGCTGCAGAGTTTCGGGGTCGCGTTGCGCGAGGAAGCCGACGCTGAGGAGACGCGTTAGAGAGGAGACGTCGCCTGTGTGAAGAATGACGAGGCGACCTGTGCGGCAGCGGCCGTGCCGCACAAAACGATGGAAAACGCGCTGTTGCCGCAATGGCATCGGCGCGCACTCCTTTAGGCGATCGGCATACGAGCCTACGAATCCGATGCGCGCAGTTTCCTGCCCTGCTCGCGAATCTGTTCCAACGTCGCACCCGGTGTACTCGCCTCTTGCGGCATGCGAATCTCGATCACCGCCGCGCGGTTTGCTTCCACCGAGCGCTGGAGTGCCGGCAGAAATTCTTCGGTCCGTTCCACTGTCTCGCCATGCGCGCCGAACGATTTTGCAAATGCCGCAAAGTCAGGATTCGTGAGGCCGGTGCCGTGTACGCGATTCGGATAATGCCGTTCCTGATGCATCCGGATCGTGCCGAAGTGGTTGTTGTTCACCACGATAAAAATCACGTGCAGATCGTATTGCATCGCGGTCGCAAGTTCTTGCGCCGCCATCATGAAACAACCGTCGCCGGCTAATGCGACCACCGCGCGTTGTGGATAAAGCGATTTCGCCGCGATCGCCGCCGGCACGCCGTAACCCATCGCGCCGCTGGTTGGTGCAAGCTGCGAGCGGAAATGCCGATATGAAAAATGCCGATGCAACCACGTTGCGTAGTTTCCTGCGCCGTTGGTGAGGATCGCGTCTTCCGGCAGATGCGCGCGCAACTGCTGGATCACTTCACCCATCTGTACATCGCCGGGAATCGGGCGTGGTTTGCGCCAGTCGAGATACGCGCGATGGGCTTCTTCTGCGGCGCCGCTCCATGCGAGCTTCTCGGCGGAGGGTTTGAGCGCCGCAAGCAGTGCCGCCAGTTCCGGCATCCCGGAAACGATCGGCAAGTCGGCGGCATAGACCCGGCCCAATTCCTCGGCGCCTTGATGCACATGCACCAGCGTCTGCTTCGTTTTCGGGATGTCGAGCAGCGTATAGCCGTTCGTCGTTGCTTCGCCTAAACGCGGGCCGAGCGTGAGTAGCAGGTCCGCGTCGCGGATACGTTGAGCAAGCGCCGGATTGATACCGAGGCCGACATCGCCCGCATAGTTCGGATGCTCGTTGTCGAGCGTGTCCTGGAAGCGGAACGCGAGGCCAATCGGCAATTGCCAGTTCTCGACGAAGCGCCGCAGGTCGGCACATGCGTCAGGCGTCCAGCCGCTGCCGCCGGCAATGACCATCGGGCGTTGCGCGCCTTCCAGCAAGCGACGCAACTCGTCCATCTGAGCCGCGGACGGCGAGGCCGCCACTCGCTTGTAACTGGGCGCGCCAGCCACCGCTTCGCAGGCGTCGCTCAACACATCTTCCGGCAACGACAACACGACTGGCCCCGGACGCCCCGACGTCGCTGTGTGAAACGCGTGGCTCAGGTATTCGGGAATCCGCTTCGGATCGTCGATTTGCGCGACCCATTTGGCCATCTGCCCAAACATGCGCCGATAGTCGATTTCCTGGAAAGCCTCGCGGTCGAGATGTTCGCGCGCGCATTGGCCGATCAGCAGGATCATCGGCGTGGAGTCCTGAAACGCGGTGTGCACGCCAATCGAGGCATGCGTCGCGCCCGGTCCGCGCGTGACGATCGCGACGCCGGGGCGTCCGGTCAATTTGCCGACTGCTTCGGCCATGTTCGCGGCCGCCGCTTCATGCCGGCAGACGATGGTCTGGATGCGATCTGTTTCGTCGTGCAGCGAATCGAGCACCGCGAGAAAGCTCTCGCCGGGAACACAAAAAACACGTTCGACGCCATGCGTCAGCAAGGCGTCGACGACGAGACGCGCGCCGGTGGTTTGGGTCGTGGAAGAAGATTCAGAAGCAAGCGGCATTGCGATGAAGCCTCCAGGCGTGACGATGGGTGAGATCGGTGCAGGCGGGTGCTTGCCGCATCGGGTTGTCTATCAACGCCGATGGGTGCACCGACAGCTTACGCCGAGCGCGTGTCCGATGTCACGGCGCAGCGCAACCGCGTGCCCCGCTGCGTCAGCACTCGACAATATTCACCGCCAACCCGCCGCGCGACGTTTCCTTGTACTTCGTCTTCATATCGGCGCCGGTCTGCATCATCGTCTTGATTACGGAGTCGAGCGACACATAATGCGTGCCGTCACCGCGCAGTGCCATGCGTGCGGCATTCACGGCTTTCACCGAGCCCATCGCATTGCGCTCGATACAGGGAATCTGCACCATGCCGCCGACCGGATCGCACGTCAGCCCGAGGTTATGCTCCATGCCGATTTCGGCCGCATTCTCGACTTGCTCCGGCGTCCCGCCCATCACTGCTGCGAGCCCACCGGCGGCCATCGAGCAGGCCACGCCCACCTCGCCCTGGCAGCCTACTTCCGCGCCGGAAATCGACGCGTTCAGCTTGTACAGAATGCCGATTGCGGCCGCCGTCATCAGGAAGTCGATCACGCCCTGCTCGTTCGAACCCGGCATGAAGCGCGTGTAGTAATGCAGCACCGCCGGAATGATGCCGGCCGCGCCGTTGGTCGGCGCCGTCACCACGCGGCCGCCCGCGGCGTTTTCTTCATTCACGGCGATGGCGTAGAGATTGATCCAGTCGACCATCGACAGTGGATCGCGCAGCGCCAGCTCAGGATGACCCGCCAACGCGCGATACAACTGCGGCGCCCGGCGCTTGACCTGGAACGGACCGGGCAAATTGCCGTCCGCATCGGGATTGTTGATGCCGCAACCACGCGACACGCACGATTGCATCACGCCCCAGATCTTCAGCAGGCCCGCGCGTGTCTCCTCTTCCGTATGCCAGACGCGCTCGTTGTCCCACATCAATTGCGCGATGCTCTTGCCGGTCGATTTGCATAACGCGAGCAGTTCGCCGCCGCTGCGAAACGAATGCGGCAACTGCTCGACGGCGCTCAGCACCTTCGTGTTCGGCGCGCCTGCCGTCACCACAAAACCACCGCCGACCGACAAATATGTCGATTCGCGCAGCGTCTCGCCCTGCGCGTCGAGCGCGCGCAGTTTCAGGCCGTTCGGATGCTCGGCCAGCGCCTGGCGATAAAACGAAATGTGATCTTTTTGCACGAACGGCACGTCGTGCGTGCCGAGCAAGGCGAGCTTGCGCGATGTCTTCACCGCTTCGAGCCGTTGCGCGATGGTGTCGGGATCGACTGTGTCGGGAGCGTCGCCCATCAGGCCGAGCATCACGCCGCGATCGGTGCCGTGCCCCTTGCCCGTCGCGCCGAGCGATCCGTACAGGTCCACCTTCACCGAGGCAGTCGCCGCCAGCAGCCCGTCGCGTTCGAGCCCTTGCGCGAACATCAGCGCCGCGCGCATCGGCCCGACCGTATGCGAACTGGACGGACCAATGCCGATTTTGAAGAGATCAAACACGCTGACTGCCATTTACTGCTCCTGCTGATAAAAGTAAGGTTAGCGCGCCGGCAGCGGTAAGCACACGGCGAGCCACGCGGGCGGCGTCGGTGCGAGCTGCAGCGCGATCGGGGTATAGCGTCCGTCAAGACGCGCCGCCAGGTGATACAACTCCGTCGCGTTTTTCGGATCCCATTGACCCGAATAGCCGGGCAACCCGGCTTCGCGACGTTTGGCATCGAACGGAACGCTCGAATGCACGAATTCTTCATGCGTCTTGCTGCCGTCCGCATACGGCGTGAGCCAGTTCAGCGCGGCGGCCAGCGACGCGCCATTCGCGCCCTTCTCCGGCAACCAGTTGCGGTTGTGGCGGCGCGCGGCAAGTGCCGCGGTCACGAGCGGCTGCAGGTCGTACGTGACATAGTGCAGTGCGTCGCGCTCGGTGAAGTCCACGGTCGAGCCGTCCGGTGCGATGTTGTCGCCGATGTGCTCGTCGAACAGGCGCTGCGCCGCGTTGATCATCTTGCGGTTGTCCAGCGTGAACGCGGCCATCGCGATCAGTTTGACCCGGTGGCTTTGCCAGTTGTTGCGGAACGTGCCCTTGAGCGGCCGCGGCTGAGCGTCGATTTGCGCGATGTAGCCGCTCGCAAGTTTCGTCAGGAACGCCATTGATGCATTGCGCGTTTTCACCGGCAACGCGCTCGCGGTCATGTCGTAGGCGAGGATCAGGCCTTCAAAATGGGTTTCGTCGATCGGATTGAAACTGGGTTGATAAGTCGTGACCCACGCATACAGCAAGCGGTCGACCAGTTTCAGATAACGGTCGTCACTGGTTGCGCGCCAGGCGAGCGCGGCATCGCGCAGCAGATCCAGATCCTTCTCCGCCTCGACGCTTTGATCGTAGATGCCTTCGTGTGGCAGCGTGCCTTCGGTATGCAGTTTCGCCACCGCATGCGGCGGGTCGTTCAGATGTGCCTGCACATTGCTCACCAGCGCCTTGACGCCCGGATCGGCATTCGTGCGCTCACTGGTTTGCAACGCGGGGGCTGCACAAAAATTCATCGCTGCCTGCGCCTGCCGCAGCGGCAGCAGCACCGCCGCGCTCGCCAGCAGCAAGGTGCAAGCCTGTTGCCATGTCTGGGCTCGCGTTGCTTCGGTCCGGCTCTGCATCAATCGCACCTTTCGCGCCATGCGAAACTCCTCGTTAGGCTGATTCGGTGTGAGATGTTAGCCGTTTGCGGAGCCGAGCGACAGAACCGCGCAACGCCTGCTTACAACCTTCAGGGCGATGCGCGGTTGGCGGACACGCTTACTCGTAGTCGGCGATCGGCACGCAGGAGCAGAACAGATTGCGGTCGCCATACACGTTGTCCGCCCGGCCGACCGGCGGCCAGTACTTCTTCGCGATCAGTGTAGGCAGCGGGTACGCGGCGGTTTCGCGCGCATACGCATGCTTCCATTCGTTGGCAATGACCACCGCGGCCGTGTGCGGCGCGTGCTTGAGCGGATTGTCTTCACGGTCCGAGCGGCCTTCCTCGACGGCGCGAATTTCATCGCGGATCGCGATCATCGCTTCGATGAAGCGGTCGAGTTCCTCTTTCGATTCCGATTCGGTCGGCTCGACCATCAGCGTGCCCGGCACCGGGAAGCTCATGGTCGGTGCGTGGAAGCCGTAGTCGGCGAGACGCTTGGCGACGTCGTCGACGGTGATGCCGCTGGTTTCCTTGATCGGACGCAGATCGAGAATGCACTCGTGCGCGACCAGTCCGCCCGGGCCCGAATACAGCACCGGATAATGCGGCGCGAGTTTTTTCGCGACGTAGTTCGCGTTCAGGATTGCGGTTTCGGTGGCTGCGGTGAGGTTCTTCGCGCCCATCATCGCGATGTACATCCACGAAATCGGCAGGATCGATGCGGAACCGTACGGTGCGCCCGACACCGCGCCGATACCGTTCGGCGCGCGCTCGTAGCCCGTTGCAATCTGATTGGGCAGGAATTGCGCGAGATGCGCGCCGACCGCGACCGGGCCGACGCCCGGGCCGCCGCCGCCGTGCGGAATACAGAAGGTCTTGTGCAGATTCAGGTGCGAGACATCGCCGCCGAACTGGCCCGGCGCGCACAGGCCGACCATCGCGTTCATGTTCGCGCCATCCACATAGACCTGGCCGCCGTGCGCATGCACGATTTCGCAGATTTCGCGGACGTTCGCCTCGAACACGCCGTGCGTGGACGGATACGTGATCATGATCGCCGCGAGCTTGTCGGCGTGCTGATCGGCCTTCTTCTTCAGGTCTTCGATATCGACGTTGCCTTGCGCGTCGCAAGCCACCACGACCACTTGCATGCCGGCCATTTGCGCCGACGCCGGATTCGTGCCGTGCGCCGAAGCGGGAATCAGGCAGACGTTGCGATGCGCTTCGCCGCGCGATGCATGGTAGGCGTGGATGATCAGCAGGCCCGCGTACTCGCCTTGCGAGCCGGCGTTCGGTTGCAGCGACACTGCCGCGTAACCCGTTGCCGCAACCAGCATTTCTTCGAGCTGGTCGATCATTTCGCGGTAGCCGACGGTTTGTTCAGCCGGTGCGAACGGATGGATCTGGCCGAATTCGGGCCACGTGACTGGCAGCATTTCCGAGGTGGCGTTCAGCTTCATCGTGCACGAGCCGAGCGGAATCATCGAGCGGTCGAGCGCGAGATCCTTGTCCGACAGGCTGCGCAGATAGCGCAGCATTTCCGTTTCAGAATGATGACGGTTGAACACGTGGTGCGTGAGGTACGCGCTGGTGCGCTCCAGCGCGGCCGGCACCGACGCGGTGTTCGACGCGGCGATGGCGGCGTCGAGCGCATCGACTTGCGGCACGTCTTGCGCGCCCGCGGCTTCCGCGAACGCGGCAAGCAGGTCGGCCAGATCGTGGCGCGTCGTGGTTTCGTCGACCGACAGGCCGACTTGCGTGTCGCTCACGCGGCGCAGGTTGATGCGCCGGGCTTTGGCGGCGTCGTGCAGCGCCTGGGTGCGCGCGCCGCTTTCGAACGTCAGCGTGTCGAAGAAGGTTTCGTTGACCAGCGTGTAGCCGAGCTGCTTCGCGCCTTCGGCGAGCAATGCGGCGATGCGGTTCACCCGCAGTGCGATCGTTTTCAGACCGTGCGGGCCGTGATAAACCGCGTACATGCTGGCCATGATCGCGAGCAACGCTTGCGCGGTGCACACGTTCGAGGTCGCTTTTTCGCGGCGGATATGTTGTTCACGCGTTTGCAGCGCGAGACGCAATGCCGGATTGCCTTGCGCGTCGACCGTCACGCCGACGAGACGGCCCGGCATCTGGCGCTTGAATTCGTCGCGTACGGCGAGGTAAGCCGCGTGCGGGCCGCCGAAACCGACCGGCACGCCGAAACGCTGTGTGTTGCCGACGGCTACGTCCGCGCCCCACTCACCCGGCGGCGTCAGAACGGTCAGCGCGAGCAGATCGGCGGCGACCACCACGTGGCCGCCCGCTGCGTGGATCGCGTCAGCGAGTGCGCGGTAGTCGCACACGTCGCCGTTGACGCCTGGATATTGCAGCAGCACGCCGAACGCATTCGCGTTCGCGGCGTCCGCGGCCGGGCCCACTTTCACTTCGATGCCGACCGGCGTGGCGCGTGTTTTCACCACTTCGATGGTTTGCGGCAGCACATCGTCGGCGACATAAAACACGTTCGACTTCGGCTTGCCGACGCGTTGCAGCAGCGTCATCGCTTCGGCTGCGGCGGTTGCTTCGTCGAGCAGCGATGCGTTCGAAATCGCCAGACCCGTCAGGTCGACGATCATTTGCTGGAAGTTCAGCAGCGCTTCCAGACGGCCCTGCGAGATTTCCGGCTGATACGGCGTGTACGCGGTGTACCACGCCGGATTTTCGAGCACGTTGCGCAGGATCACCGCCGGCGTGTGCGCGTTGTAATAGCCTTGCCCGATGTATGAGCGGAACACCTGGTTCTTCTCCGCCAGCTCGCGCAGCGCGGCGAGCGCTTCCGCTTCGCTCTTCGGTTGCACGAAGGGGCCGAGCGGCAGCGTTTCGGCCCGGCGGATCGTCTTCGGAATCACGGCGTCGATCAGCGCGGCGCGCGACGCGAAGCCGAGGGCTTCGAGCATGGCCTGCTGGTCGGCCGAATCCGGGCCGATGTGCCGTTCTGCGAAGGCGTCATGCACTTCGAGCGCGGCGAGCGAGAGAGGAGTGCGGTTCATCAGACGATCCGGGTGTTCGAGCTTCATGAGGTGTTCCTGCCGGTGCGGGCGTCCGTTCGACGGTTGAATCGGACGCGCCGCGCCTGTCGGGTTTAAACGTAAAGGTGCAACGTACGGTGAATCAGGCGCCGATCGACTTCGAGTAAGCGTCCGCGTCGATCAGGCGGTCCAGCGATGCGCCCGCAGCCGGCTTGATCTTGAAGAGCCAGTTTTCGTACGGCGCGCTGTTGACGCCATCCGGCGTATCGGCAACCGCCGGGTTCGCTTCGATGATTTCGCCCGCGACCGGTGCGTAAATATCGGAGGCGGCTTTCACCGACTCGATCACGGCGACGGTGTCGCCGGCGTCGACGGTCTTGCCCAGTTCCTGGACTTCGAAGAAGACGATGTCGCCGAGCGCTTCCTGCGCGTGGTCGGTGATGCCGACCGTCAGCGTGCCGTCCGCTTCGGTGCGGACCCACTCGTGCGATTCGGTGTATTTCAGATCGGCCGGGATGCTCATCGGATGCTCCTATGCGGTGTGATTTGGTGGTGTTTCAAAGTGGTGACGCACGCGCCGGCTGCTTAAACCGCGAGCACCTTGCCGTTGCGCACGAACGGCAGTTTTACCACGCTTGCAGGGACGTTTTTGTCACGAATCTGAACGTGAACGGTGTCGCCCGGCTGCACGCCCTTCGGCACGCGCGCAAAGGCGATCGATTCCTGCATCGTGGGGGAAAACGTACCGCTGGTGATTTCGCCTTCGCCATGCGGCGTGACGACTTTCTGATGAGCACGCAGCACGCCTGCCGCCTTGCCGTTTTCCTTCAGCAGGATCAGTCCGACGAACGCGGCTTGCGAGCCGTCGGCTTCCAGCTTGCTCCGGCCGACGAAGTCGCGCGGCGAGTTCAGATCGACGGTCCAGGCGAGGCCGGCGTCGAGCGGCGAGACGTTGTCGTCCATATCCTGGCCGTACAGGTTCATGCCGGCTTCGAGGCGCAGCGTGTCGCGCGCGCCAAGACCCGCGGGGCGCACGCCCTGACGCACCAAGGCGTCCCAGAACTCGCAGACGGAAGCGGCGGGCAGGACGATTTCAAAGCCGTCTTCGCCGGTGTAGCCGGTGCGGGCGATCATCAATTCGCCAAACGGCGTGTTGTCGACGATCGCAGCGTTAAACGGCTTGAGGAGTTCGGTCGCGGTGCGGCTGGACGGCGCGACTTGCCAGACCTTGTGGCGCGCATTGGGGCCCTGCACGGCGACGATCGCCAGATCGCGGCGCGGTGTAATGGTCAGACCGTAGCCGCCTTCGGCGTTGAGCTTGTTGAACCAGACGACGTCTTTCTCGGCGGTGCCGGCGTTGACGACCAGCCGGAAGTGCGTCTCGCTGAAGTAATAGACGATCAGATCGTCGATCACGCCACCATTCGGGTTGAGCAAACAGGAGTAGAGCGCGCGGCCCGGCGTTTGCAGCTTGGCGACGTTGTTGGCCAGCGCGTATTCGAAGAAGGCGCGTACGCGCTCACCGGTGAAATCGACGACGCACATGTGCGAGACGTCGAACATGCCGGCGTCGGTACGCACGGCGCGGTGTTCGTCGATCTGCGAGCCGTAATTGACAGGCATGTCCCAGCCGCCGAAATCGACCATGCGGGCGTTGAGCGCACGATGGGTGGCGTTGAGCGGGGTGTGTTTGAGTTCGGTCATGGGGCCTCAGGCGTCTCGCGAAACAAAAAAGGCCATGCGGCGCTACGCCTCGCGGCCTGCCGGCTGCGAGCGGTTTGCGTTGCATGACCCCTCTGTCCTCGATACCTGAGAGATTGCGCTGCCGTGCGATGTGAAGCCGTGATCGCTACGGTGAAACGCGCGCCCCTTCGGTGGGCAGCTTGCCGGAATCCGCACCGCTATAAACGATGCAGACGGCTACTGCCGCTCTCCAGAGTGCGAAAAACCGATGTCTCGATGCTGCATTGACGCGGGTTTTTCGACGCGGCCGGTCCTTTTGCCTGAGAGTTTGTGGGTGTGCCCCTTCGGCGGCGCGGCCTGCGAATTTCTGCGGCCAGCACGCTCTCCCGACGCGTGCGGCGAATGTACGCGAGGGCCGGGGGCTTGTCAAATAAAGGCCCGCAACGGGCACGGGGGACGGCCCTGCGGGTTCGTCGAGGTCAAAAAAAAGCGCGGGACGCAATGCCCGCGCTTCTTTGCTTCGGTGCCTGAACCGGCGCGATTATTCGCCGATTTATTCGCCGATGGCGTGTGCCGCGTTGTCCAGTTCCTGGTTCAACACGCGCTGTTCGTCGCCGGACAGACCACCGCCGTGTTGCGCCGCCATATCGTGCGCTTCCTGGCGGATCACGTCGAGACGGTGGTGCAATGCGCCGCCTTGCGGGGGCGGGTAATAGCCTTGGTTGACGTGAGCGTCAATGCGACGGCTCAGGTTGTCGATGCGGCCATTGACTTGATGGAGGCGCTCATCCGCGATCTGCTGCGGGTTGGGGCGCGGCGCCGGCGCGGGTTGCTGGGGCGCCACCACGCAGGCGGCGAGAGAGCTGAGCAATGCGCATGCTGCTACTGCGCGGGCGATACGGGGCATGGACTCTCCAGAAGTCGTTGTCGTTTTGTGTTGGTGCTACTGGGGTAGCAACGGATTGCCGGCGATTTACGCTGACCGCGAAGAGGGGGTTATTTGTAACGTTATGTTCCTTTCGGGATTGACAGGTGTGTTGCGCCGGACGGCGGCGGTGTTCGCGTGCCACCGCCGGACAATCCGAAAGGCAGGCAAGTGCCTTGTAAGTGCCCTGTAACGTACGCAAAAAAGTCAGCGAATACGCTCGAATGGCAGCCGGACTCCGTCTTCCGAACTCCGGGCAGCAAGCTCGATGATCGTCATCACGTCGACTGCGTCCTGAGCGCTGACTGGAAATTTCACGCCATTCTGGATGGCATCCGCCAAAGCAATATAGAAACCGACGTAATCCCCATTGCGCGTAGGCACCTCCCGCTCCACTTCCTGACCGCCTTCGAGCACGCGCAGTACGCCCGCCGCATTGCCGGCACCGAATCCCTCGTCGCCAGGCCGCAGGCCTGCTTTCAACTGATCTTCCTGCGTGTCGAGACCGTACTTCACGTAGCTTCCCTGCGTGCCGTGAATCGTGAACCTCGGCGCAGCCAGAGCGGTCAACGCGCTGGCATGCAGTACCACCTCGAACTCACCGTATCCAAGTTGAATATGCACATAGTCGGGCGCGCTGGCCTGGTCGCGGTGCGTGCGAACCGTCGCGAACACGGTCTGCGGCGCGCCGAACAATGCCAATGCCTGATCGATCAGGTGCGGGCCGAGATCGAACAGCAAGCCGCCGCCGCGCGACGCTTCCTCGCGCCAACGCTGCTTGACTTCCGGGCGGAAGCGGTCGAAATGCGATTCGTATTGCGTGATGCGCCCTAATTCCCTGCTGGCCAGCAGATCACGGACGGTCAGAAAATCACCGTCCCAGCGGCGGTTATGAAAGGGCACGAAGCGCTTGCTGCGGGCGAGTGCGATGTTGGCGAGCGTATGGGCATCCGCCGCGCTTAGCGTGACCGGCTTGTCGACCACCACGTGCTTGCCCGCTTCCAGCGTGCGGCGCGCCAGGTCGAAATGCGTGTCATTGGGCGTCGCGATGACGATACAGTCGATTTCGTCGAGCGCCAGCAGGGCGTCGAGATCGGCCACCACCTTTGCGTGCGGGTAATCGGCCTGTGCTCGCTCGGGGTGGCTCGTCGCGATGGCCGCGACGCTCGCCCGCCCGCAGTGCTCGATTACCGGCGCATGAAAGGTCGCGCCAGCAAAACCGTAACCCATCAATCCAATCTTCAGCGATGCGGACATGCGTGTCTTCCTGCAGAAACGGCGCGCCGTTTTGCCACCGCGGCGACGGCGCGCAACACTGTAATTGTGGCATGTCTCGAAGACGGACTGTCAGCGTTGCCGCAGGCCCCTGTCAGGGATATCTGTCATCAGGCTGTTCAAGCCAGGCCTCGGCATGGCGTTGGGGTCGCCATCCGGCCGCCATCCAGCCGCCGACGCAGCGGGCTGGTTTTGCTCGTCCATTTCCAGTCTGTCACGTTCATCCGCGTCATTTATCCGTGTTAACATCGCTGCTCTCGCGCGCAGGCGCGGCGAGCCGGAACCCCGCGGCACAAGCGGCGCCGTTCCAGCCGCCGGCCCCGCGCAGCATGCCCCCGGGCCTTCGGTCTCGCGATTCCGCACCTAAGCGCCCTCAACCGCATTACCCATCCACAGACGATGTCCGCAGGCCTGAACCCCGCTCAAAATGAAGCGGTCCGTTATCTTGACGGTCCGTGTCTCGTGCTCGCCGGCGCCGGCAGCGGCAAGACGCGCGTGATCACGCAGAAAATCGCGCACCTGATCGAGGCCAAGGGCTTCGAACCGCGCCATATCGCCGCCGTCACGTTCACGAACAAGGCCGCGTTGGAAATGCGCGAGCGCGTGGGCAAGCTGCTCGAGGGCAAGACGCTCACCACGCCCGGCAAGGAAGGCCGCAAAGTGCCCGTCAACCAGTTGACGGTCTGTACCTTCCACTCGCTCGGCGTGCAGATTCTGCGGCAGGAAGCTGAACACGTCGGGTTGAAGCCGCAGTTCTCGATCATGGATTCGGACGATTGCTTCGGCATGATTCAGGAGCAGGTCGGCTCGACGGACAAGGGCTTCATCCGCAAGATCCAGTCGATCATTTCGCTGTGGAAGAACGGCATGATCATGCCGGAGCAGGCGATCGCGATTGCCGCGAATGAAGATGAACACCAGGCCGCGATCGTCTACCGTAATTACGTGGCGACGCTGCATGCGTATCAGGCGGTCGATTTCGACGACCTGATCCGTCTGCCCGCCGAACTCTTCGAAAAGAACGAGCAGGTGCGCGACCGCTGGCAGAACAAGCTGCGCTATCTGTTGATCGACGAGTATCAGGACACCAACGCGTGTCAGTACGAACTGGTGAAACTGCTGGCCGGCAAGCGCGCGGCGTTCACGGCGGTCGGCGACGACGATCAGGCGATTTACGGCTGGCGCGGCGCGACGCTCGAAAATCTTGGTCAGCTCAGCAAGGATTTTCCGAAGCTGCATCTGATCAAGCTCGAGCAGAACTATCGCTCGACGGTGCGTATTCTCACCGCCGCGAACAACGTGATCGCGAACAACCCGAAGCTGTTCGAAAAGAAGCTCTGGTCCGAACACGGCATGGGCGACACGATCACCGTCACGGCTTGCAACGACGAAGAGCACGAGGCCGAGTCGGTAGTGTTTCGCCTGTCCGCGCACAAGTTCGAGCGGCGTGCGAATTTTCGCGACTACGCGATCCTGTATCGCGGCAACTTCCAGGCGCGTATTTTCGAGCAGGTGCTGCGTCGTGAACGGATTCCGTATGTGCTGTCGGGCGGGCAGTCCTTTTTCGACAAAGCCGAAATCAAGGACATCTGCGCGTATTTGCGCCTGATCGCCAACGCAAACGACGACCCCGCGTTCATCCGCGCGATCACCACGCCGCGCCGCGGCGTCGGCAATACGACGCTCGAAGCGCTCGGCTCGTTTGCGGGTCAGGCGAAAGTGTCGCTATTCGAAGCGGTTTATATGGGCGGTATTGAAGCCCGCTTGTCGCCGCGTCAGATCGAACCGATGCGCGCGTTCTGCGACTTCATGCAGCGGCTCACCGACCGCGCCGAGAAGGATGCGGCCGGCCCGCTGCTCGACGAGCTGATGGACGCGATCCACTACGAAGCCTATCTGTACGACGCGTTCGACGAACGTCAGGCGCAGTCCAAGTGGCAGAACGTGCTCGAGTTCATGGAGTGGTTGAAGCGCAAAGGCACCAAGGCCGAGCCGGAGGGTTCGGAAAACAGTGAGGCTACCGGCTACGACACGGCCGACGGCCTCGGCGACACCGGCAAGAATCTGCTCGGCCTGATCCAGACCGTCGCGCTGATGTCGATGCTCGAAGGCCGCGAAGAAGATCCGGACGCGGTGCGGCTTTCGACCGTGCACGCGTCGAAGGGGCTGGAGTATCCGCACGTGTTTCTGGTGGGCGTCGAAGAAGGCATCATGCCGCACCGCGGCGGCCCCGATGACGAACCGATCGACGACGCGCGCATCGAGGAAGAGCGGCGTTTGATGTACGTCGCGATCACGCGGGCGCAGCGCAGCCTGCATCTGAACTGGTGCAAGAAGCGCAAGCGGGCGCGCGAAACCGTGGTGTGTGAGCCGTCGCGCTTTATCCCCGAGATGCTGCTCGACGATGCACCGCCACCGACGCCGGAAGAGGCGCCGATGTCGCCGAAAGACCGGCTCGCGAGTTTGAAGGCGCTGTTGCAGAAGCCGTGAAGTAAGACCTTGCGGGCGGCGGGTGCATCCGCGGTTTTCCGCGCAGGCACGCTACAGTGGTGCGGCCCGCTGACTCGATGTCGGCCGGATGTCGAGCGGGTGCCAATTGGAGATCGCTCGCATGCCCACGCCGCCGCCCGCGCACTATCGCCGCGCTCTCGAAACCTACGTCGACGCGAAAGACAACACGCGGGTCGAGCGCATCGCCGAAGCCTTTGCTCCCGATGCCGTGCTTACCATTTCGCTCGCGACGTCGAACATCGCGTTTCCGGCGCGCACTGTCGGCACCGATGCAATTGCGAAAACGCTTGTCACTGATTTCGGCGCTCAATATACGCAGTGCCGCACTTATTACGTGTGCGATTCGCTCGCGGTCCGAGGCGACACGATCGACGCGCTGCCCTGGCTAGTGATAATGCGCGAACGGGCAAGCGGCGCATTGCGGGTGGGCCACGGCGTGTACCGTTGGAATTTCGACGCGACGCCGGCTGTGACGGGGTTCCATATCCACATTGCACGCATGGATGTTGTGCCCGACGACGGCACCTTGCTCGATGCATTGCAGGACGGCCTGAGCTATCCATGGCTTGCGCCTGCCGAATTGCACGCGCATTTCACGTCGCTCGCTCGCAGCACGCCGGCGTTGGCATTTGTCGAAGCGTTCAAGCATCCCGCGGTGGCATCGGCTGGCATCTGATCTGCGCCGGCCGAGTATCGTCGTGAGAGAAACGCGTTAAAAAAATCCCTGCTCGTGTCGTCACGATGCAGGGATTTTTTGTTCTACAGCAACCGCCGGATGCCTTATTTCGCCGCGCTGACCATGTAGTCGACGGCGGCTTTCACGTCCGCATCCGAGGCATTCGAGCCGCCTTTGGGCGGCATCGCGCCCTTGCCATGCAGCGCGTAGTTGTAGATGGTGTCCATTGGGTCCTTCAGGCGCGGCGCCCAGGCTTCCTTGTCGCCGAACTTTGGTGCGTTCAGCACGCCGGCCGCGTGACATGCCTGGCAAACCTGCTGGTACAGCGCCTTGCCGGCTTGCGAGGCGTCCGCGCTTTGTGCCGCGCCGGCTGCCGGCGCAGCGGCTTGCGGCACGCTTGCCATAGCGGCCAATGCGGCGGCAGCTTGAGCAGCGCCGGCATCCGAAGCGCCCGCCGGCGCTGCGGCAGCGGCACCAGAAGCGGCGGCCGCCGCACCCGCGGCCGGCTGCGCCGGTTCAGGGAAGCTCGCGCCGGAATTGTTCGCCATGTACACCACCGCGCGGGCGATTTCGAAGTCGCTGTAGTCGTCCGGGCTGGTGCCGCCGCGCGGGGGCATCGCGCCCTTGCCGGTGAGCGCCGTGTGCCACAGCGTGTCGAAGCCCTGCGAAATGCGCGGGGCCCAGTCGGCGGTATTGGTGAATTTCGGCGCGCCTGCCGCACCCGACGCGTGACAGGCGGAGCAAACGGCCTTGTAGACTTCTTCGCCGGTCTTGTAGACGCGTGGCGCATTGGCGTCGCGAATGTCGACTTGCGCGAGCGGCTTGATGCGCGCGCTGACTTCGGCTTCGGAAAGACTGTCTGTCCCGGCACCGGTGCGTGTCGAATTATCGACGTAGATCACCAGCAGAACGATGATGACGATCGGTACCGCAAAACTGGCAATGATCGCGGCAATGAGCTGCCCGGGGGTTTTGATTGGGGCTCCGTGTGGTGCTTCGCTCATGCTTGTCTCGTCTCCGTGGGTATGTGAGCGGTACAGCGTGACGGCAACTTCTTGTTCTTTATTCAGCCACGGACGATTATAGACGGAACATTTCGACGGCGGCGAGGGGCTCGGCGCGGTGTTCAGCAGGCGTTTACCCGCATCGCGGAGCGTGGCCGGCGGCGCCTGGATGGCGGGCCGAAGCCGCCCAATCCCGCCATATAGGCCGTCCGGTGGACGGTTGGGCCGAAACCGGGTATCCTTTCGGTCTCGCTTTGGCGTCGCTCCTGTTCAGGTTGCCGCGCTTTCGTGTTGAAGCGCCCGTAGCTCAATGGATAGAGTACTGCCCTCCGAAGGCAGGGGTTGCTGGTTCGATCCCAGCCGGGCGCACCATCTGATGTTCCTCTGAATTCCCCTGAAGTCCTGAAATCCCTCGTCAGCTAAGGCATTGCGGGAAATTTGCGTCCGCAAAAAGCCAAGGAATCCCGCCCCAAAGCCCGCGGTCGCATAGCCCCAAAAGTCACATCCAAAATGGCTACCCCTCGGAGCCTCACTGCGGTCATAGACGTCGATCGACCTTAGCGGCGCGGCCGCGCTCGCTTGCGCGTCCCAAGGCGAGGGAGCGAGCGTGCGGCCATCCCACCGGTGCGACCGCGTCTCCGGGCAGATTGCCGTGCCTAATTAGAGGAAGCCGCCGCCGTAGCCGTGCTATCCGCCTTGAACACCGTCTTCCAGTCATCCTTCATATCGACGACGAGCCAGCCTTTCGCACCGGCTTCGTCCAGACCCTTGTCGAGCTTGCCGCTTTTCGCCGAGCGGTCGTACGCGTACTCCCGCTCACCATCGGTGTGATGCAGCAGTGCCGCGAGGCGCGGACCGTCGCCGGCGGCGGTCCATTCGAGCATTGGCACATCGCCGTCGGCGTTGCCGAACGCGATCACAGGGCGCCTGCCGATCACGCGGTCGATGGCGAGCGGCTTGGCGGCACCGTCGAGCAGATTGTCGACCTGCGCAAGCCGGGTCAGCGTGACGGCGCCGTTCGTCTGGCCATACTTGTATTTGACGGTGCTGCCGATCACCTGCTCAGGCGGAATGCCGTACACACGCTGCGCCAGGTCGCGGACGAACTCGACATCGCTGCCCGTCACCAGATAGGTCCTGAAGCCATTGGCGCGCAGGTAGGCGAGCAGTTCGAGCATTGGCTGATAAGCGAGCTCGGCGTACGGGCGGTTAAAGCGCGGGTCACTCGCGGAGTCGAACCATTCGTGGACGAGCGCGGCGAATTGATCGCTGGTCATGCCGGCATGCGCGGCCGCCAGCACCCTCATCGAGCCGGCATCGCCGCTCCCCGCGATGCTCTTCAGGTTGCCTCTCAGAATCGAGCGGAAGGGTTCCTGCCGCTTCCATTCCGGATGCCGCCCGGCCACCGTTTTCACCCGTTGCAGCGCGAACACCAGTTGCACCGAGGCAGGTTGCTCCGGCCACAACGTGCCGTCGTTGTCGAACACGGCAACCCGGTCAGCACGCGCAATGAAGTCCTTCGACTCGGGCGTGGTGACCAGCGTGACGAAATCGACAATCGAGCGTCGGGTCGCGGTGTCGTTCCATGACGGCAGCGCCGTGGCGGCCGATGCGGCGGCTTGCGACCCGCCCGCGTCGTGACGCGGCGTAACAGTGCAAGCTGAAAGAATCACAACGGTCAAAGCAATCCAGTACCGGTGCATCGTACGAATCATGAAAGCCTCATCAAAAGCGGTGGGTCGAAGCTAAAGCGAGCGCCAGTCTAATGGGGTGCGGTGATTGTTGCAGCCCATTCTGTTGCTTTTTAACGCGGCTGCCTCGATGCCGGCAATGCGCGATAGCAGATGCCGTCATGTGGATTCATATGAACCGGGTAAAAAAACTGGCAAGGCCATATCAGAAATATGCAATTGGAATGGCTATAAAAACCTAAGGCGGGCGGAAAATTCCTGAGCTTTCGATCGTGTTACAAATTTATCTCTGTAATCTCCTGAAACGTTTGCTACCATTCCGCCACAAGCTCACGCGTAGTGAACCTTTTATCTTCCGCATGCTTTGTTCGGTGCGGCGTTCTTGGGTTTGAGAGGAGCGTCCATGCAATCCCTGTGTCCGGCCGTGTTGTCTTCCCAGTCTGCTCGCAAGGTTTAGCGCTATTTAACTGCGCGTCTTTCTGTTCTGCGCATTTCCCGGCTGCACGTGGCTGCCGGGCGGGCGAACTCGCTTCCGCGATTAATGTGAGTTAAATCAAGAAATACGAATGCTATTTCCTGAATTCATTTGCTTTGGCAATGGGGAATACGTTCGCCTATAAGAAGTGCCCATAGACGAGGTGCGCGATGCGTTGTAAATGCGTGATTTTGGCGGCAGCGCTATATGCCGCCTCGGTGCTGCTGTCGCCTGCGTTCGCCCAGGCTTCCGCTGACGATGCCAATAAAAGTAATAACCCGCTGAACCTGGCTGCTTCATTCAACATCCAGAATTACTACACGCCGAGCGTGTTCGGCGCGAGCGCGCACACGAACGACCTGCTGTTGCGCCCCACCGTACCGATCGGCCCGAACAGCCTGATCGGCGTGCCGCAAATTTTTCGCGCCACGGTGCCGGTCAGCACGCGGCCTGACCCGAGCGGCGGCTATAACACCGGCCTCGGCGACCTGAACCTGTTCGACATTTTTCTGCTTTCCGAAGGCGACGTACAGGTCGGCGTGGGTCCGCTCGTGACCATGCCAACGGCCACCGACCCGAGCCTCGGCACCGGCAAGTGGCAGGCTGGGCTTGCCGCTGTCGCGGTCAGTGCGACCAAGGCGCGGCTGCTTGGCGCGCTGGTGCAATGGCAACACTCGTTCGCGGGGCAAAGCAGCCGGCCCACCACGCAATCGCTGACCGCGCAGCCGTTCGGCATCTTCAACCTGCCGGGCGGCTGGTACATCCGCTCGACCGGAATCTGGACCTTCGATTTGCAGCACGGTAGCTATTACATTCCGGTCGGCCTCGGTGCCGGCAAGGCGTGGAAGGGCGGCTCGACCATCTACAACGCGTTTATCGAACCGCAGTATTCGGTCGCCCATTCCGGTGCCGGCGTGCCGAAGTTCACGATCTTCGCGGGCTTGAATATGACGTTCGGCAAATAGACCGCAACCTGAGAGAAAGCAGACATGACATCGACCTGGCCGCCCGTGTGCCGAGGCGTGTACGACCCCGTCGAGCGACTCTATGGCTCTGGCCGGACCGTGCTCGACGGTGCCGGGGACCGGCCAGCGTCGCAAAAGCGCTAGGCCGCGCATGGACGAACCTGAGAACGATATGAACAAGAAAGCCGCAACATGGGTGACCGCAGCCGTACTGGCGTCGGTCGCCGCGCCGATTCTGGCGAAGACACCGCAGGGTCAGCCGGCCCATGCCAATGCCAGCGCAGCAGCGTCGGTGCCGGGTCCGGTAGCGGGCTATGCGATCTCCGACCAGTACGCGCGGCTGGTCGCGCGGCAGACCTACTTCTGGGCGTGGCCGATGGTGAACGTCTACGGCCGCTTGCTGGCGATGAGGCAGGTGCCGCAGCCGGGCCTGAATGGCGGCATCGTGCCGGTCGCCCCGCCCAACCATCTGTCGATGCTGCGCGACTATATCCAGCCGCAGGAGCGCTTTGTCGCGTGTCCGAATCAGGACGTGGTCTACGGCTCCGCGATTCTCGATCTGAACCAGACCCCGGTGGTCGTGCAGGTGCCCGATTTCGGCAAACGCTTCTGGGTCTATCAGGCGGTCGATCTGCGTACCGACGGGTTCGCGAGTCTCGGCAAGATGTACGGCACGCGTCCGGGCTTCTATCTGTTAGCCGGGCCTGACTGGCACGGTCAGGTGCCGAAGGGCATCCGCCAGGTGTTCCGCTCGCCGACCGGCGTCGGCAGCTTCATCCCGCGCGTTTTCATGGACGACACGGCTGAAGATCGCGCGGCCGTGCAGCCGGTGCTCGCCAAGGTGGGCCTGTATCCGCTCGCAGAGTACGACGGCAAGGTCAAGGAGACCGACTGGTCGAAGTCGCCGAGTTTCGGTTCGGCCGGTGCCGCCGCGGGCGGCAACGCCGAAGAGATCAAGTGGGTCGATCCAAACCGGTTCTGGGATGAACTGCCCACGGTACTCGACGAGACGCCGCCGCAACCCGGCGAAGAAGCGCTCTATGCGCAGGCGCGCGCGCTGATCGCGGCGGCGCGGAAAGATCCGGCGATCAAGACCGCGATCGTCGAAGAAGCAGTGAAGGCCGAGGCGGATCTGGTCACGCCACTGTTCAACTTCAACACCTTCGGCAAGCAGTTGCCTGCCAACTGGAACACCATCAGCAACGGCGCTGCGTTCGGCACGGACTACTTCACGCGTACGGCGGTGGCGAAGTCGAATATCTTCGTCAACAAGCCAAACGAGACCAAGTATTTCTATGCCGATGCCGACGCATCCGGTCAACGTCTCGACGGAAATGCGAACTACACGGTGACGTTCGCGAAAGACAGATTGCCGCCGGTCAAAGGATTCTGGTCGCTGACCCTGTACAACGCGCATCACTTCTTCTCGCCGAACGCGCAAAACCGCTACTCGCTCGGCACCAAGAACAAGGACCTGAAGTTCAATGCCGACGGCTCGCTGACGCTGTATGTACAGAGCACGAGCCCCGGCGACGACAAACTCGCCAACTGGCTGCCGGCGCCGGCCAACGAAGCGTTCTCGCTGTATGTGCGCGCCTACTGGCCGCAGCAGCCGGCGCTTGACGGCGGCTGGACGCCACCGCCGATTGTGCGCCAGCCGTGAGAATCGCCTCGTCGCGCATCGCTGTGGCTTGTGGCCGCACGTCGTCTACAGCCTCGTCCGCAGAGTGAGAATGCGGAAACTTATTTTCGTGAGGATGACTATGAGTCGCCGCAATCATTTGTCCGCAAACCGGTCACTCGCCAGGTGGGGCGCGGGTGCGCTTCTGACCACCGCAGGCCTGGTTGTCTCCCAGCAAGGATGGGCGACTGAAGGTGGCATCGGCCGGCCGATTACCGGTATGCAGGTCACGCCATACGCCGGTGTCGTGCCGCCTACCGACGACTGGATCGTGTCGGCTACCACCATCTACTACGAAGGCTCGTTAGGCGCGAGCAAGACCATTCCGATCGCCGGGCAGATTACCGCGGGTATAGACGTAACCGCCGTGTACACCATCGCCAACGCGGTGAAGACGTGGGGGATCACCGCGGGCGGCTGGAATTTCGCCTCATCGTTCGGCGTGCCGTTCCAGTACACCGACATCTCATCGTTCCACGGCCGTTTGCCGAACGACCATAACACCCAGTTCGCCGATCTGTTCTTTACGCCGATCGTCGCGGGTTATCACCTGACCAAGACCGATCACATCGCGCTCAGCGTACAGATCTATGCGCCGACCGGTGCTTATTCCACCAGCCGGCTCGCCAATGCCGGACAGAACACGTGGACCTTCACGCCGACGGTCGCCTATACGAAGCTGTTCCCGAAAGAAGAAATCGAGTTGTCCGTGAACTACGGCATCGGGTTCTACACGGCCAACAGCGATACCCACTATCACAACGCACCGGTCAGCGTGCTCGATGTGCTCGCGCTTAAACGCTTCGGCGGCTGGGGCGTGGGCGTCGTGGGCGGTTATATCCAGCAACTCGGTCATGACAGCGGTGGTCTTGCCGATGTCACCGGCGGAAATCAGGGGCATTCCGTGGGTCTCGGGCCAATGGTCACGTGGTCGGGCAAGCTTCAGAAAACGCCGGTGTCGGCGTCGTTGCGTTGGGTGAACGAGTTCAACGTCAGCAACCGGCCTAAAGGCAATGCGGTGGAGTTGTCGGTCAGCGCCACCTTCAAGTAACGGAGCGTGCGTTTGCTGATCCGTCATGCCCGGTGTGCGCCGTTGCGCGTCAACGCAGCCTTGTCGATCGAGGCCGATAAGAACCGCCGCCGTGTAAGACGCACCGCGGCAGCGGCTGCAGCGGTGCTGCTGATGTCGGCCCACGCTCATGCGGCGTCGAAATTCACCGATCCCGAAGACGGCGCATTCGACCTGAGCGATCTGCTGCTGACGCATCGCGGCGTCTTGCCTGTGCCGACGCTCATCACCGAGCCCGCAGTCGGTTACGGTCTGGGTCTGGGCCTCCTCTATTTCACGATGCCGAAGAAAAGCGCGGATGCACCCGACGACGCCAAGGCGCCGCCGAACGTCACCGGCCTCGGCGGCTTCGCGACCGGCACGCATAGCTGGGGCGTGGGACTGATGCACTTCCACACCTGGGACGACGATCACATCCGCTATCTCGGCGTAGTCGGCAAAGTGGGATTGCATCTGAACTACTACGGCATCCGCAACCAGCCGCGCGCGTACCAGCTCGATGGCATCGCGCTCGTGCAGCAGGTGTTGTTCCGGATCGGCGATAGCCATTGGTATGTTGGTCCGCGCTATACCTTCTTCGATGCCCGCACGCGCTTTAGCGGAACGATTCCGCAGGGGATTCGCGAGTTCGAGAAAGACCAGCGCGTTGCCAAGGCCGGCGTAGTGGTCGACTACGACACGCGCGACAACATGTTCTATCCGTCGAGCGGTACCTATGCGGAACTCGAAGCGGACCTCGCGCGCGGGGGGCTTGGCAGTTCCACCAACTTTCAGGAACAGACGGCGCGCGGCTATCAGTGGATTCCGCTGTCGAAGAGCTGGGTGCTCGGCCTGCGGGCCGACACCGGTTTCTCGCAGGGAAACATTCCGTTTTTTGCGCAGCCGTATGTGTCGCTGCGTGGCGTGTCCGATGCGAAGTTCCAGGACAGCAACCAGCTTACGGCCGAAGCCGAGATCCGCTGGAACGTCACGCCGCGCTGGGCGCTGCTCGGCTTCGGCGGGGTTGGCAGAGCCTATGGCCGTCTGCATTCGTTTTCGGAGGCGCCGACCGCGTTCGGCTTTGGTACAGGGTTTCGCTATCTGATCGCTCGCAAGCTCGGATTGTCGATGGGGATCGACGTTGCGCACGGGCCGGGGCAGAACGCTTTTTATGTGCAGGTGGGCAGCGCCTGGCGCTGACGAGAATTAACCCGTGCGGTTGAATTCGCACAAAGGATGCGGCAGCGGGCTTCAACCAGGGTACAAGCGCCGATTGCCGCGTACGTGTTTCCGATGTTCGTGTTGAAGGAACCAAGCACCATGAAATTCACGATTAAGCGATCCCTGGTGTTGCTCGCGGGCGTCTGCACGTCGCTTGCGGTGACACTCGCGACGCCTGGGCAAGCGCTCGCCGCTGCCGCTGTGCAACCCGTGCCGACCACCTGGCCGCGCGACTTCGATAGCGCACAGCAACGCATCGAGCTGTATCAGCCGCAGGTGGAAGTGTGGCAGGGCAACCGGATCGAAGGCCGGGCAGCGTTCGCCGTCGGCGCGAAGGGCGCCACGCCGAACTACGGCGTCGCGCATTTCACCGCGCGCGCCGAAGTCGACAAGACGAGTTCGACGGTGCAACTGCTCGACATCGTGTTCGACAAGGTCGACATGCCGACCACGCCCTCCGCAGCCGATGGCGTGAAGGAAGCCTTGCAGGCGCGCATTCCCAAAGACGGCCTCATCACTTCGCTCGAACAACTGCAGGCCAGTTATGCCAGCACCCACGAAGGCAGCGCGCCCGGCCTCGCGGTGCAGAACAACGTCCCTAACATCATCTTTGCAGAACGCCCCACGCTGCTCGTGCTGGTCGACGGCGACGCAAACTGGCGCGCGCTTGGCGACACGCACTATCAACGTCTGATCAACACGCGAGCGATGCTGCTCAAAGACGCGAGCGGCACGCTGCATCTGAATGCCGCCGGCTACTGGTACGAGTCGAGCGCGCTCAAGGGTCCATGGCATCTGAACGCAACGCCGCCGCATGAACTGGTTGCCGCGGCGAACAAAGCGCAAACCAATCTCAAGTCCGATCCGATGTTGCCCGCCGACGGCAAGAAGCCCGCGCGGGCGCCGGACGTGGTGGTCGCCGCGCAACCGGCCGAACTGGTGGTGACGAACGGCAAGCCGGCGCTGCAACCGGTGAAGGGCGTAAATCTGCTGTCCGTCGCCAATGCCGACCACGCGCTCTTCGTCGAACCGGGCGACAGTCATTACTATCTGCTGCTGTCGGGCCGGTGGTTCAGCGCAGTGAGCCTTTCCGGACCGTGGACTTTTGTCGACGGCAAGAGCCTGCCCGCCGATTTCTCGAAGATCGCAGCCGACGATCCGCACGCGAACGCGCTTGTCTCGGTGCCGGGCACGCCGCAGGCAAAAGAGGCGGCGATTGCCGCAACCATCCCGCAGACGGCGACCGTATCGCGCAAGACCACGACCTTGAAGGTCGTTTATGACGGTGCGCCGAAGTTCGTCGGTATCGCGGGCACGTCGCTATCCTATGCGGTGAATACAGCGACACCGGTGATCCAGACCGCGCCTTCGCAATTCTTCGCCGTTGCCAACGGAATCTGGTTCACCGCGAGCGCGGCAAGCGGCCCGTGGCGTGTCGCCGATACCGTGCCGGCCGCGATCTATACGATTCCGGCGGCGTCGCCCGTGCATTACGTCACCTACGTTCACGTTTATTCGGCAACGCCCGATACGGTGGTGGTCGGCTACACGCCGGGCTACATGGGCGTGGTCGTCAATGCGGACGGGACCGTCGTGTACGGCACGGGCTATGTCTATCCGCCCTATGTCGGCGAGGTCTACTACGGCTATCCGGCCACCTACGGCTACGGCGCGGGCTTCGCGCTCGGCACCACGGTGGGCTTTGCCTTCGGCTTTGCGATCGGCGCCACGTGGGGCGCGCCGTCGCCGTACTGGGGACCGTATTGGGGCGGTGGCCCGTGGAGCTGGCAATACGCGAACGTCAACCAGGCCAATATCTATGGCCGCTGGGGGCAGGGCACCGTGACCCACGCGAGCGGCTGGAACGGCTGGACCGGCAATAGCTGGGCCGGCACGGCGGCATCGGGCTTCAATCCGTACACCGGTGGTCACTTCCAGGCGAGCCGCGGCGCGGTCGAGAACGCCTACAACGGCAACTTCGCTGCGGGACGGCAAGGCTCGTTCAGCAATCCATCGACGGGGCGCAGCGGCGCGGCGCGCGGCGGTGTGGCGGGCAACGAAGCCACCGGCGATTATGCGGCGGGTCGGCAACGCGCCGGCTACAACGCGCAAACGGGGCGCTACGGCGCGGCTGAGGCGGGTGTGACCGGCAATGCGTATTCAGGCGATCACCAGGCGGGCACGAAGGGCATTGTGGGCAACAAGGACACGGGCAAGGCCGTCGCGTGGAATAACGGCAATGTCTATGCAGGCAGCGACGGCAACGTCTACCGGCACCAGCAAGGCGGCGGCTGGGAGCAGCACGGCGCCGACGGCTGGCAGCCTGTACAGCCGAATGCGAGCCAGACGCAGCGGCTCGATTCGCTCAGGCAGGGGCATGAGCTTGGAAATGCGCGCGCGAGTGGGCAGTTTCAGCCGCCGCGGCATTTCGGCGGCGGGGGTGGGCGGTTCCGGCGGTGACGCGGTGGCGGCTGATTCTGCTTAAAGATATTTGTCGCCCTGCTGGCGATCCCGGACTTTCTTCGCGGGATTGCCGTAGGTCACTGAAAAAGGTTCGACCGGTTTCATCACAATCGATCCTGCGCCCACCACGCTGTGTTCGCCAATCGTGATGCCATGGCGCAGCACAGCGCCAATGCTCACGGCGGCGTGGCTGCCGATGCGGCAATTGCCGCCGGTGGTTACGCCAGGCGCCAGGCTCGAAAAATCCTCCATGATGCAATCGTGATCGAGCGATGCCTTCGTGTTCACGATGCAGAACCGGCCCACGCGGCATTCGGCGTTGACCACCGCGCCCGCCATGACGACCGTGCCGGCGCCGATGAGGGTCCCTTTGCCGACGCTGGCCGCTGGGTGGACCGCGCTAACGAACGGCAGGTGTGGACAGGTAGCGGTTACCTTGGTGGCTACGTTCGCGCGAACGCTGTTGTCCCCGATCGCGATGACCACGCCGTTCAGATCGTGTTCCTTGGCGAGGCGCGCAAGATCGGATTCGCCACCCAGCACCGGATAGCCGAGCGTTGTTTCGCCCACCTTGCGAAAGGCGTCGATGAGGCCGGCAATCCGGTAGGACCCCTGCTTTTCAACAATGTCGATAACGACTTTGGCGTGGCCGGAAGATCCGACAAGCACGATGTTCTGCATGGTCCACGTTCCGCTTTTAAGACCGGCTCAATTCATTGAACGCCGGCAATGATGCTGACAATGCGTTCAACGTGCACCGGGTTCAGATCGGGATAGATTGGCAGGCACAGGATCCGTTTCGACGCCGCGCTGGCCGCACTGAGGTTGTCCTTGTGCGAAGACGGCAGACCACGATACATCGGAAACTCGGAAATCAGCGGATAGAAGTAACGGCGCGCATAGATACCATGTTCCTTCAGGCGCTCGTAGAGTGCGTCGCGGCTGATCGGAAAGTGGTCTTCGACCTGGACGGGAAAGTAAGCGTAATTCGCGACTTTTTCGCCTGCGTCCGACAGGCAGCGGATGCCGGGTACATCGGCCAGCAGCTCGCGATACTGCGCGTCGATAGTCTTGCGTTTTGCCAATGCATTGTCGACGTGTTGCAGTTGCAGAAGCCCGAATGCGGCATTGATTTCGCTCATCTTGCCATTGATGCCGGCCGCCACGACTGTCACTTCATCCACGAAACCGAAGTTCTTCAGATGATCGATGCGCTGCTTCGTCTTTGCGTCCGGGCAGATGATCGCACCGCCTTCGAACGTATTGAAGACCTTGGTGGCGTGGAAACTGACGATCGACAGATCGCCATGCTTGAGCACGCTGCCCTCTTCGGTCTGCACACCGAACGCGTGCGCGGCGTCGTAGATGACCTTGAGGTTGTAGTTGTCGGCGATCTTCTGGATCGCTTTCACGTCGCACGGGTGGCCGTAGCAATGCACCGGCATGATCGCGGTGGTTTGCGGCGTGATCGCCGCTTCGATCTTTTCCGGATCCAGATTGAGCGTGTCGGGGTCGACGTCCACGAAAACCGGCTTGATGCCGTTCCAGAGCAGCGAATGTGCGGTGGCGGCGAACGAATAGGGCGTGGTAATGACTTCGCCGTTGATGCGCAGGGCTTGCAGCGCAGTCACGAGCGCGAGCGTACCGTTCGCAAATAGCGCCAGATGCTCCACGCCCAGATACTCGCAGAGCGCTTTCTCGAGTTGCTGATGGAACGGACCGCCGTTGGTCAGCGTCTTGCTGTTCCAGATTTTTTCGAGGTACGGCAGGAACTCGGCCAGCGGCGGCAGATGCGGCTGAGTCACATAGATGCGTTCGTCGTCCAGTGACGTGATCGCACGAAGAGGAGCGCTTGAGCCCATGGTTTCCTCGCTGCTAATTTTTAGTCCGGGTCGCGGATGGGTATCGTCAGGCGGTTTGAACCGGGCTGCGGTCTGCCGTTTGCGCATCGTCCACACTGAAGGCCACGGGCGGCAGACCGTCGCGCCAGCGCTGCCACATCACATGGAGCGCTCGCGAGAGGCTTGCCGCGACCACTTCCGGTTGAAACACCGCTGACGCTCTGCAACGCTCGCGCAACCCCGTGCGTAGCGCCGCGAGCGCCGGTATGTCCGAGGCCAGGGCTACACCCCGGGTGACGAAATCATCCGCGTCGGTGGCCACGAAGTTTTCGAGGCCGGTGTGACTCAACCACGCGGCTGCTGCGCGGCTGGCCATTGTCTGACCGGCGATCGTCAGGGTGGGCACGCCCATCCACAGGGAATTCAGGACTGTTGTCGATCCGGTGTAGGGAAAAGTGTCGAGACAGATGTCCACCTGGAAATGCTGTTGCAGGTAGACGGGCACCGTCGAGCGCGGGCGGAAGCTGAGCCGGTCGCGCGAAATACCTTCCTGCACGAACCAGTCGATCAGCGTTTCGTCACCCTCCTCACCGCTCATCGAGCCGAGCACCATCCGCGAGGTGGGCAGTGCGCGCAGCAGCTTCGCCCACACGGCGATAACGTCGGCGCGCAACTTGTTCAGACGGTTGAAACTGCCGAAAGTGATATAGCCGTTGTGCATCGCCGGCAGAATGTTGACTGGCGGCGCATTCTTCTCAGGATGGAACGGCCCGATGGCGGCCAGGTGCACGAGTTTCTCGGAGAACTGGCGCTCGATGTCGCCGAACGGTGTGAAGAAGCGGTCGCTGAGGTAATAGTCCATGGCGTCGAGCCCGGTGGTCGCCGGGTAGCCGATCCAGCTCGCCTGAATCGGTGCGGGCTTGCGTGTCAACGCCTGAAGCCGGTTGCGGCCCGTGTGGCCACTCAGGTCGATCAGAATATCGATATTGTCGGCGCGAATCCTGGCCGCAAGTTGCTCGTCGCTCATGCCAGCGACCATGTTCCAGTGATCCGCCTGGCTATGCAATCGCAGCGTATAGTCGTCCTCGATCACGTGGTTGTAGTACATATGGAGCGTCAGGCTCTCGTCATTCGCGAGCGGTTCCATGACCGGCATCAGATATGAAGCGACGGCGTGCCGGAACAGGTCGCCCGAGACGATACCGATCTGAAGGCGCCGCCCCGGCGTGCGGCTATTATTGTGCTTCGGCCATTTGGAGCGCATAGGCGCTTCATGAATTTGGGCAAACTTTCGATGTTCGGCGTAGATCTCTTCGGTATCAACGTTGGGATCGTGCGCGAGACAGAACAGGAGATTGCTGCGCGTCAGCGAGTTTTTCGGCTCAAGTTCCAGTGCGCGACGAAACGACGGAGTCGCTTCCTGCGAGGCGCCGTGTTCCAGCAATACCACGCCCAGTGTGCCGTGCGATTCGCCGTGCTGGGGCGTCAGTTCGACCGCTCGTCTGCATGAGGCGATCGCTTCACGGTACCTTCCGCGGGCAGCGAGGATGAGGCCCAACACGCGATGACCTTCTGAATAGTTGGGATTCAGCTCAAGCAGTTTTCTGGACTCGACTTCCGCGGCGGCCGGGTTGGCGGTCAGGCGAAGCAGGTCGGCGAGTGTATTGCGTGCTTCGGCGTCGTCGCTTCCCAGTGAAATCGCCGTCCTGAACGGTTCGATCGCCTCGACGTAGTGCCCGGCGCGATGCAATGCAATGCCGAGCGAACGCCATGATTGTCCGTGCGCGGGAAACCGCTCGGTCAGATCACGCGCGAGTTTGATCGCCTGCGGCAGCTGGCCTTTTTTGAACAGCGAGGCGAAGCGATTCAGTTCCTGCGGGTTCGGGCGGCGTGTATCGATCGCTGCTACGGGCTTGTTGTTGGCTGATCCGGCGGCGCGGGTCCCAGCGCTTTCCGCGGTAATGGAAGGCTGCACCTTCGGCGCTACGGCGGCGGTCGAGAGCTGCGTGCCGTCATACGCCATGCGCGTGATCAAACCGTTGACCGCCGGTCCCTTCAAGCCTCTTTGCTGGCCCATTTCGAGCGCAAGCCATGCAGCCGGGATCTGCTCTGCATCGATTAGCGCATTGATGTAGGCGACCCAGAACTGACCGTTATCCGGCGCGCCGCCCAATGCGGCTTCGAGATACGGCAGCGCGTCGGCCGGTTGTTTGCGTTGCACGTACAGCACGCCGAGGTTGTACAGCACGTCGGTGTGGGCGGGTCGGGCGTCGAGGATCGCCTTGTATAGCGCTTCGGCGTCGTCGAACTCCTCCTTGTGGTGATGCGCCAACGCGGTCTGCAAAACCAGAGCGATGTCTTGCTCGAGTTGCTGTTCGGGCGTCAAGGGTTCAGCCGTCGGCTGCTCGTGGAGGAGAGTCATGGTCTCAGCGCAGAATGGTCTATGACGGAAATTGTGCGACGGAGAGGGCGTTTCCGATGCGCGGAGATGACGGTGAAAAGGCCGCCTGTTTAGCGCATGGGGCGCGGCGGCGGAAGGCCGAACGCCATGAAAAAAGCCCGCACGAGGCGGGCCGAGGGAACGAGCGCGCCCTGACTTCAGCGCGTAGTTCTTATTGTTCGGTACTTCCATTCGATGCCGCGGAGCCGATCCAGAGTCAGGTTCCGCGGTGCGCCTTGCGTGGTGCGGCCGGAGGGAGGCCGTACCGCCAGTTCGCTTACAACCGGGCCATCCGCTGATATTCACCGGCGGCCTTGGTGCGCCCCATCGCCGCTTCGAACTCGGCGTGCAGTTCGTTCTGGGTGGTTTCCGCGTCGGCGAGCAGTGCTTCGTCGATGGCCTGAATCCGGCGGATCATCTCCAGTGCGGCCGGTTCCTGATCCGCGGACAGCGACATCAGCAACGGCGAACGCACTTCGGTCAGACGGGCCGCTTCCGGCCAGTCGGCGAGCGAGGCGGCCTGCTCGATTTCCCGGGTCATCGACAGCAGCCGTTCGATCAGTTCGGTCTGGTTCATTTCGATCGGGTCCATGGGCTCAGGCGTTGTTGGCCGACGCCAGCGCGCCGGCGCTGTTGGCGCCGCCGAACAGCGCGGTCAGGTACTGGGAATTGTTGTTCATTGTCGCCATCAGCGTGTCGAGCGCGGTGAACTGCGCCTGATACTGGCTCGTCAGTTGCGCAGTGTAGTCCGCCAGCGCGCTTTGCTGCGTGGTGATGCTCTGCAGATCGGTATTCAACGCACTGGTGCGCGTATCGATCAGGCCGCCGGTCTGCGTGAAATTGGTGATGCTGCTGCTCAACTGCTCGGCAATGCCGTTGGTCGAGTTGAAGAGCGAGGCGACTGTCGCCGGACTGCTCGTCAGCGCGGCGCTCAGCGTAGTGTTATTGACCACCATCGTGCCGTCGGCCGGATCGTCCTTCAGCGTAATGCCGATCGCCGCCAGCGTGCTGCCTGTGGTGCCCGAGCCGACCGCGCCGCCTACGATCGTGGCCAGCGTGTTCTTGATCGTCTGCAGTGTCGAGTCGCCCAGCAGCGGGCCTTGCGATGAGGACGAGGAGTTAAATGACGTGAGCGTCGCCATCGTCGTGACGACGGTGTTGTAGAGGCTGACGAAATTGTTGATCGCGGTGCTTTCCGCCGTGGTGTCCGCCGCGACGGTCAAGGTCTGCGTCGAACCGGCGGCCGCAGCCGACAGATTCAGTGTGACGCCGGAAATGGCGGTGGTCACCGCGTTGGTCGCGCTGCTCGCGGCGATCCCGCCGATCGTGAATTCCGCATCCTGGGCATACGAGCTTTGCGTCCAGGCGTTGCTCGAATTCGCCGACGTGAAGGACGATTGACCGCCTGTGGTGCTCGCGGTCGAGGTCACGCCAAGGCTCGACAGACCGTTGTCGGTAGTGGCGTTGACCGAGACATTGATGACGTTGGCGGCGCCGGTGTTCGCCGCGCGCAGCACCAGGTGGGCGCCGTCCGAACCGGTCACGATGGTCGCCGTCACGCCGGGGTTGCCGGTGCCGGAGTTGATCGCAGCGGCGATGCCGGAGAGCGTGTTGTTGGTGCTGTCGACGTTGATGTTCATCGACTGGCTGCCGATCGAGATCGTCATCGTGCCGGTGCCCAGCTGCGTCGTCGCGCCGAAGGCTGCCGAGGACAACGCCTGCGAGCTGGCGATCTGCGTAACACCGATCGAGTAGCTGCCGGCGACGGCGCCCGAGCCTGCGGTGGCCGTCAATCCGGTGCCGCTCGCGGTGGCCGAGAAGGTCGACAGCGTGGAGCCATTGGTGAGGCCCGCGATGCCCGACTGCAGCGCGTCCAGCGCGGCGGTCAGTGCGCCGTATGCGGACACCTGCGTGTTGTCGGTGGTTTGTTGCGCCGTCAGAGCCGCGGCTTGTCCCGCGGTCTTCGCGTTCACGAGTGCCGTGACGAGCGTCCCTACGTCCATCGACGTGTTGCCGGTCGAGCCGCTGATGATCGATTGCGCGGCCGATTGCAGCGCGGCATTGGCAGCGGCGGTCGATGCCGCAGTAGACGTGGTCGAGATCGAGGACATTGCAGAGGCTCCGGGCGTCTGGAAATCTGTATTGGGTGGTGCGCGATGCTACATCACTTCATGATTGGAATGCACAGCGGGAGGCGAGCCTCCCGTTGTCTGGAACCCGTCGATGCGCCGCACTCGCGCGCGGCGCATCGACGTTACTGCGTCAGCTCTTACTGCAGGAGCTTCAGAACTTGCTGCGGGTTCGAGTTAGCTTGCGCCAACACCGAGATACCTGCTTGTTGCAGCACTTGCGCCTTGCTCAGGTTCGCCGTTTCTTGCGCGAAGTTGGCGTCCGTGATTTGCGATTGTGCCGACGACAGGTCGGTCGATTCAGCTTGCTGCGACGTAGCGATTGCCGTGAAGCGGTTTTGTGCGGCACCCAGCGACGCTTGCAGGTTATTAACCGTCTGCAGTGCGTTGTCGATGGAGACCATTGCTTCGTTCGCGCCAGTCACCGTGCTGATGTTCAGGTTCGAAACGGTCGGCGGCGCATTGATTGCGTTGATCTGAGCAACTGCTGCCGTTGCAGCATTGCCTGCCGTGGTACCCATCGACGTTGCGAGCGTCGAGCTGAGCGTCAGGGTCGTGATCGCAGTGCCCGAACCCGTGGTCGCGCCCGAGCTGAAGATTGCCGCGACTGCCGTCGAGCTCAGCGCCTGATTGTTCTGGTCCGTGAACGTGAAGCCACCGTTGCCGTCCGACAGCACGTTGACCGACGTGATTGCCGGATTGGCCGCCGACGTGTACGCGCCGTTGACGTCCGTCGTAACAGCCACCGTGCCGACCGTTTGACCCTTTTGCACCAGGCCGCCGCCGATCTTCGCAGCCGACATCGACTGGGTCAGGTTCAGGCTGATGGTCTGGCCAACGTTCGCGCCTACCTGGAACGTCACGTTTCCTGCCGAGCCGTCCAGAATGTTCGTGCCGTTGTACGTCGTTTGCGACGCGATACGGTTGACTTCCGAGATCTGCGCCGAAACTTCTTGCTGCAGTGCTGCCTGGTCGCTCGACGACAGCGTGCCGGTCGATGCTTGCACGGCCAGCTGGCGGATACGTTGCAGGCTGGAGGTCAGCGACGACAGTGCGCTCGATGCGGTTTGAATCATCGACACGCCGTCATTCGCATTCGACACGCCCTGGTTCAGGCCGTTGATCTGCGTTTGCATACGCGTCGAGATCGCCAGACCTGCTGCGTCGTCCGCTGCGCTGTTGATGCGCTTACCCGACGACAGGCGCGTAATGGCTTGCGAGAGGGCGCTTTGCGAGCCATTGAGGTTTTGCTGTGCAACCAGCGAGTTGATGTTGCTATTGATTCCGAGCATGAAAATCTCCTAAATAAGCCTTGAGCCCAAAACGCCACGTTGGCATCGGCGGAAGCACTCGTTCATTGCTGGCCGCCTCAGTGAAGGTTGACGGCGCGTGTAAAAAAAACTTGAGGGACTTTGTGCAATAGCGACCCAATTGTCTTTACGGCGGATTACCCGCTCACTCGTCTGTAAGCCGCTTGCAGCCTGGTTCGGGCGCTTCACTGCAAGTATTGAAAAGACGGCGTATTCTCGTTTTCTCCTGAGGCAAACCCTGGAGAAATCATGCAAAAGCGACGGATTGGACGTTCCGAATTAGAGGTCGCACCGCTTATGTTCGGCGGCAATGTATTTGGCTGGACCGCTGATGAAGCGACCTCGTTTTCTATCCTGGATGCATTTGTCGATGCAGGACTCGACTTCATCGATACCGCCGATGTCTATTCCGCGTGGGTGCCGGGCAACCACGGCGGCGAATCGGAAACTATCATCGGCAAGTGGTTCAGGCAGAGCGGCAAGCGCGACCGGATCGTGCTCGCCACCAAGGTTTCCAAGCACCCGCAGCGCAAGGGTTTATCCGCAGCGAATATTCAGGCGGCCGTCGAGGATTCGCTGCGACGCTTGCAAACCGATTACATCGACGTCTATTTTTCTCACGACGACGACACCGAAACGCCCCTGGTCGAAACGCTGGGCGCCTATCAGAAGCTGATCGAGGCGGGCAAGGTGCGGGTGATCGGCGCGTCGAACTACAGTGGCGCGCGCGTCGAGGAAGCGCTCGCCGTATCCCGTCAGCATGGGCTGCCCGAATACCAGTTGCTGCAACCGGAGTACAACCTGTACGACCGCGCCGAATATGAGCGCGACATCGAGCCGGTGGCGCTCGCCAATCAACTCGGCGTGGTGGTGTATTACAGTCTGGCCAGCGGCTTTCTGTCCGGCAAATACCGTTCCCAGGCCGATCTGGCCAACAAGGTGCGCGGCAGCCGGGTCGAGAAGTATCTGAATGAGCGCGGTTTGCGGATTCTGGACGCGCTCGACCGGGTTGCCGGGCGGCACGGCAGCACGCCGGCCACCGTTGCCTTGGCATGGCTGATTGCCCGCCCGAGTGTAACGGCCCCAATTGCCAGCGCGACCTCGGTCGACCAGCTCAAAAGCCTCGCCGCCGCCGTCCATCTGATGCTGACGGGCGCCGATATCCGCGAGCTGGACGAGGCAAGCGCCTGACCGTGCGCGAGGCCTGGCGCGATCGCTAAACCCCTGGTAGGATGGAGAGTTTCCTGATATCATCGGGAGTGAATTGAGATCTTTGCCTGTTTCGTCAATGTTTTTCATTGATGAAAGGTTGGCGAAACGGCAGCAGACGCGGCTTCGGCATGACGTTTGTCCGCGTTCCGCGGTGAACTCCCCACCTCTCTTTTCCGGCCTCCGTGGCCGTTATGCCTCTCGTTTCATTCATGGTTTGGCCGGGTTCTGCCCGCGTTTGCCTGTTACTGGCCATGAATCGGAACGACCGGAGGGCCGGCGCGTGAGCGGTATCCGCCACGCAATTTACCCCTATCAAGTGATTGAGTTAGGAATTACATGACGACGATTCTTCTGAAAGAAAACGAGCCGTTCGAAGTGGCGATTCGCCGCTTTCGTCGCGCAATCGAAAAGAATGGCCTGATCGCTGAACTGCGTGAGCGCCAATCGTACGAAAAGCCGACCACGGCACGTAAGCGCAAGAAGGCTGCTGCTGTGAAGCGCCTGCACAAGCGCCTGCGCAGCCAGATGCTGCCGAAAAAGCTGCACTAAGCACGTTTTTTCGCGCTGCATTTCGCGCACTGTACGCCGAACGGCGGTGTGAGCTTCGAAAGAAGCCACATCGCCGTTTTGCTTTTGGGGAATCGATTGACCTTGGGTTTTGCCGTTAACCGAGGCCCGTTACGCGGCGTTCTTCAGGCGCTCGGCGGACAGCCCGAATTGGCGGGCGATTGAAGCCAGACGCTCATGCCATTCCCACGTGCCAAACACATCGTGCACGTTTTGCAGGCAACTCAGCAGAGAGACTGTGGCCGGGTCGTATACATTGAGGCGGGCGCGCAGGAGGGCCTTTTTGAGCGCGGAGATACCGGCATCCATATAAGCTGGCACCTCGATGGGCGCCTTGCCGATGTAGCGCACCGGAACACCTTCCATTGAGCTCATGTAATCGCGTGGCTTGATGAAACTGCCGACCGGGCAACCGCCGCAGTAGCCGCGGTATGCGCCGCCGCCACGCGGCAGCAAGGCGGCGCGTTTCTGACTGAACAGATGGTCGACGGCCTGATCGAAAATCTCCTGATGGGTCAGGAAGTTATGGGTTTTCATGGTTGGTCTCCCACGTATTACGCAGCGGTTATTCGTTGTTCGAGCGCATGAGGGGCAGTATCGGGCACACGCCAGCTAACGAATCCCCGACTAGCACGGCGAAAAGCCTTTAATTCCCGAGTTTGGCCCGTTTGCGTTCGCCTTTTATGCCGCTTACGCCACTGGCGACGCCGCCCGCCACAGTCGCGACTGGCACTTACCTTCTATAACGACTGGCCGTGTGAAAATTGTAGAGAGGGCTTTACCGGATAGCCGACGGTTGCCTGGAACGGAAGCGGCGCCCCCTCAGACGCGTGGCACGAGGTGCTGACTGGCAACCGCTGCCGCGGCCGCTTCAGCCGGCCTTGCGGTTGCGTCCCTTCTTGCCCAGCGCCGCGCAGCGCGCGCGGCACATGCAGCTTGCCTCGTGGTCGTTCACCATGCCGACCGCCTGCATGAACGCATAGCAGATTGTCGAGCCGACGAATTTACAGCCGTAGCGCTTGAGCCCCTTGCTGAGCGCGTCCGAAATCTCGGTCGACGCAGGCGCCTGTTTATATGACGCCCAATCGTTCTGAATCGGCGTCTGATCGACGAACGACCATACGAAGTTGGCGAGCGAGCCGTGTTCGGCCTGAATCTGCTGCACGGCGCGCGCGTTGGTGATGGCCGACTCGATCTTGCCGCGATGACGCACGATACTTTCGTCCAGCACCAGCGCATCGACATGTTCAGGCGTAAAGCGCGCGACCTTGTCGATCTCGAAGTCGGCGAAGGCGCGGCGATAGCCGGTCCGTTTGTTAAGAATCGTCGACCATGACAACCCAGCCTGGGCGCCTTCCAGCACCAGCAGTTCGAACAGATGCTGATCGTCGCGCGAGGGCACGCCCCACTCGGTGTCGTGGTAGTGTGCGAGCGCTTCGCTCGATACCCAGTTGCATCGCTGTGTCACTTTCGCGCTCCCGCGTTGTCATGTCGTCCGTCAGCATAGCGGAAGCCGTGCGCGCCGCAAGCTGGCCATTCGGCCGATTGCGGGATTGAAACTGACCTGCCACGCTAGCGTTATTCACCACCTGAACTCACTCGATTCGATGAATAAAGACCTCTTTTTGATCGGCATTGACGGCGGCGGCAGCGGTACGCGCGTCGTGCTCGGCGACGCGCAGGGCCGTGAACTGGCGCAGGCGGCGAGCGGGCCCTCAGGGCTGGGACTCGGCGTGGAACGGGCGTGGCAGGCGATTGCGGCCGGCTGCGTCGAAGCATTCGCACGTGCCGGCATGCCGCTGGACTGGGCGCGCTGCGTACTCGGTTGCGGCCTGGCAGGGGTCAATAATCGCGACTGGCTGGCCGCGTTTCGCGCGCAGGCGCCGGCGCTAGCCGGACTCGCGGTGGAAAGCGATGTGTACACCACCTTGCTGGGCGCGCATGGCGGCGCGCAGGGCGTGGTCGTTGCGCTGGGCACCGGCAGTCAGGCGGCCGTGCTCGACGGCAATGGCGAATGCCGGGTCGCCGGCGGCTTCGGTTATCCGTCCGGCGACGAAGCGAGCGGCGCCTGGCTCGGATTGCGGGCCATCGTACACGCGCAGCAGGCGCTTGACGGACGCGCACCCAACGACGATCTGGCCCAGGCGCTACTTGCCCACACCGGTGCGCATGACCGCGACAGCCTGATCGTCTGGCTGTGCGAGGCCAATCAGACTGCTTATGCGAAGCTTGCGCCGCTTGTCATCGCCAATGCCTCCCATCCGGTTGCGGCGCGTTTGCTTCGCGAGGCCGGCGTGGACATAGCCAAGATGATTGCGGCGCTCGACCCTTCGGCGGGCCTGCCGGTCGCGCTGTGCGGCGGTCTCGGTGTACCGTTGCGCGAGTATGTGCCGCAGATTTATCAAGCTCGTTTGCGCGAGCCGTTGGCCGACTCGGCGCATGGCGGTTTGCAGTTGGCACAACGCGAAGCGGCTCGCGTCGCCGGCTGAGAATCCCGGCCCGCGCCGAGCGCGATCTCGCGCATGCACCGGACAACGGTAAAATGCGATCTTTGACGCTGCCCGGCCGCTCACACTATGTACAAAGTCATTGCCACGGACCTCGACGGCACGCTGCTCAACGCCGATCACCAGGTGGACCCGTTCACGATCGCGACTGTGCGTAAGCTGGAGAGCGACGGGCTGCATTTCGTGATCGCCACGGGGCGCCACTACTGCGACGTTGCGGGCATTCGTGATCTGCTGGGCATCAATCCCTATCTGATCACGTCGAACGGCGCACGCATTCATGCACCGGACAACACGGTCATCCACGCCGACGACCTGCCCCCTGCCATCGTGCAGCGGTTGGTACTACCGGAAATCGTTGGCGAGCATGGCCGCGTGATCGTCAACCTGTTCGCCGACCAGGCGTGGTTGATCGACCGGGATGCACCGGATCTGCTGAAATTCCATCAGGATTCCGGCTTCAGATATGAAGTAACCGATTTGCCGAGTCACGACGGTGCCAACATCGCGAAGGCACTTTATATCGGCGATCCCGCCGATCTCGCGCAAATCTCGGCCAACCTGGAGCGCGAATTCGGCGACGCGCTGTACGTCACCTATTCGCTGCCGGATTGTCTGGAGGTGATGACGTCGAACGTGTCGAAGGGGCGTGCCTTGCAGATCGTGCTCGAGCGCCTCGGCGTCGATGCCTCGCAATGCGTGGCCTTTGGCGACAACATGAACGATATCGACCTGCTGGAGACAGCCGGCCATCCGTTCATGATGAACAACGCCAATCCTGATCTCATCACGCGTCTGCCGCACGTGCCGCGTATCGGGAACAACTTCGAAGCGGGCGTCGCGCATCATCTTCGCAAGCTGTTCTCGCTCGACGACGAACTGATGTCCTGAAAACGGAACGGCTCGCATCCTCTTTCGTGGATGCGGGCCGGCTGTTCGCCTTGGCAGGCGACCTTACGCGCCAACGCTACGGTCAGCCGTGCCATCCGCCACGGCGATCGCCGTGGTCATCGTGACCCCAGCGGCGGTCGTTGTGATCCCAGCCGCGGTTATCCCGGTGGTCGTCGCGGTAGTAGCCGCGGTCGTAACGATGGTCCCAGCCGCCGTAGCCGTAGTACACAGGCTGCGGCGCTGCATAGACGGGGGCAGGCTGGGCATAAACCGGTGCGCCGAGCGACAGCCCGATATTCAGATCCGTATGCGCTTGCGCGACGCCGCATGCGCCCGCCGCGAGTCCGGCAGCAACCAGCAAGTGAGTGACGATGCGTTTCATGTTGTTCTCCTGTGAGGCGACGTATGTGTGTCGCACAGGACCAATCTACGCATTCCGGCCGCTCATTAGTGAGACGAGATGTTACGGACTGCAAGCATCCTTGCAGCGCTCGAAAGGCGATAGAAGAAACATTCGAACGTGCCTCGCGTTACGCGTTTTCCGCTCAAACTCCCGTCAGATAAGGCGTCCCGGACACCCGGAGCGAGCCGGCATTCAGTTTTCGCCGCCTCGCGGCCGCATTGGGCGGCCTCGCTCGTAATCGCGGCTTACACCTGTATTACCGGATTAATCAGCTGAGCCGGCGGAGGCGCCCGACGCAGCCGCGGAAGGGCTGCCCGGCAGTGCCGCGCAGGGGCAATCCGTGGCGCGGCCATTCAATCCCTGATGGTCGAGCTTGAAACTGGCGTGGGCCGTGCCGTTTTGCCAAGTGAGGCGGACGATATAGATGCTGTCGAAGTCGTCGCTGTGCCAATTGGGGATATCGGCGGCATTGCCGCCGTGGGTGCTCATCATCTGGCGCAACAACTTAACGATCAGCTTGTGCTCCCACGCAATGACAATCAGCTTGTTGCGATTCGACGGGTTGACGAGGTCGCTGCCGAGCTGATCGATCTGGGCGAAACCGTACGGCGTTTGCACCGGCATCTGAAACTGGATGGCGGTCGGCTCGATGGTTGCCAGCGGCCGAATGTAGTAATAAGGGTGGCCGCTGTCGTCCTTTTGCTGCCCGGGATCGGGTGCATAGATCGCATCCGGTTTGCCAAACTTGGCGGCGATGACCGCCGGCAACGCCAGCGCGCGGTTGAGCCCCTGGCAATTGAGCTGGCCGTAACCCTTGGCGGGCTTTTCGCCGTGGCGCACGAATACGAGCGTTTCGGTATTGCTGTCTGCCGCATGGGCCGTGGGCAAGGTTAGTGCGCCCATACACAGACCGCCGATGGAGAGTGCGACGCCATGCAGGAATCCGCGGAGACGAGTCATCGGTAGCACCTGTGCGAGCTTGGAAAGTCGCACGATTCTAGCAGCGGACCTTTGGCAGGCCACGAGGTTGCGCGCCTCATGCACGAAGGTAAAGCGGGCGCCGTAGCGCCCGCTTTACCTGTCTGGATAGACGCGCCGCAAACCAGGCGCACCGTTGACTAGTTGAGCACCGGTTCCCGCGAACTGCCGCGGCGGTTTTCGGCAATGACCGGATACAGCACGCCTGCGATCACCGCGCCGATAATCGGGGCGAGCCAGAACATCCACAGTTGGTCCACCGCTGCGCCGCCAACGAACAGCGCCGGGCCAGTCGAGCGCGCCGGGTTAACCGATGTATTGGTCACCGGAATCGAGATCAGGTGAATCAGCGTCAGGCACAGTCCAATGGCGATAGGTGCGAAACCGGCCGGCGCACGCTTGTCGGTCGCACCGAGAATGACGAACAGGAAGAAGCCGGTCATCACCACTTCGCAAATGAAGGCGGCCGCGAGCGAGTAATGGCCTGGCGAGCGCTCACCGTAGCCGTTGCTGGCGAAGCCGCTGGCGACGAGGTCGAAACCCGGCTTACCCGATGCGATCAACGACAGCACCAGCGCACCGAGCACGGCGCCGATCACTTGCGCAACGATATACGGCAGCAGGTCGCGCGCCGGAAAGCGGCCCGCGACGCTCAGGCCGACGCTCACTGCCGGATTCAGATGGCAGCCGGAGATGTGGCCGATCGCATAAGCCATGGTCAGGACCGTGAGGCCGAATGCGAGCGCGACGCCCACGAAGCCAATGCCCAGTCCGTGGACCGGACCGGCGAAGCTGGCGGCGAGCACGGCGCTGCCGCAGCCCCCGAGCACAAGCCAGAAGGTGCCGAACAGCTCGGCAGCAAGTCGCTTTGACAACGGCATGATTGGTAATCCTAAAATGTTTGGCGTGTGAAGTGGCATGAGTGCTAAGTGCCGATGCATGCCATTGAGCGCGCAATTTTAGGGAAAGACGGCCGGATTAGGTGTCAAGAATTGTCAATGTGGAGTCTCCTTTACCTATTATTCCGCGATAAAGATCATGTTTTACAATTCATCGACGCTTAATAATTATCAGATGATTTCTTCCTAAATCGGTATTATTGTCCATTGCGAATTTTTATAATTGCAGCTAGTCTGCGAGCGAATGAGTTCTAGAAAAGGGGAGAACCGAAATGTCTCAATATGCAGACCTCAAGGCGCAGATCGCCAAATTGCAGGCACAGGCTGATGAAGCACGGCGTACTGAAATCGATAACGTTGTCGCTGACATCCGCCAAAAGATCGCTGAATACGGTCTAACCGCGCAGGATCTCGGTTTTGCCGTTGCCGCCCGGCGCGGACGCCCGCCAAAGAAGGCACCGCTGCCGGCCAAGTATCAGGACCCGAAATCGGGTAATACCTGGAGTGGGCGCGGCAAACCACCCAAGTGGATTGTCGGCAAGAACCGCGAACGTTTTCTGATTGGCGCGGCTTGAATATGCTGCCGCTCCAGATGAAAGCAAACTGAAGGTTGATTGGTGCCGGGTCGCTAATTTGCGATGCGCTAATCCGGGATGGAAGCGTATCCACGACCGCATTAAAAAAGCCGCCTCTGAAGGGCGGCTTTTTCGAAGTGGAAGCGGGTTAACTCCAGCTAACCGCTCGCGCAAACGATTCACAAGGCAAATTTACTTACGATTGGCGTGCAAACCGGAAACCGGTGTGAGCGATAGACGCATGGCTTAAGCGGCTGAACGCATAAAGATGTCAGTCGCTTAAGCGTGTCGCTCAGCCCTTACCCCATCGCTACCTGGCGCAACACCGGGCGGCGCGTCGCGTCGATCAGCGCCGAATAGCCATCAACGTAATTCCGAGCCATCGTTTTCGAGCTGAAACGGCGTTCGAATTGCGCGCGGATTTCGGTGCGCGACAATTCGTCCAGGCGTTGCAAGGCGGCCACCGCACCTTGAACGTCCTCGACAATGTAGCCGGTCACGCCGTGGTCGATCACTTCCGGCACCGAACCGCGGTTGAACGCGATCACCGGCGTGCCGCACGCCATGGACTCGATCATTACCAGGCCGAACGGCTCCGACCAGTCGATCGGGAACAGCAGCGCCTTGGCGCCCGACAGAAACTCGGGCTTTTGCGCCTCGTTGATTTCGCCGACGAACTCCACGTGCGCCATCGAGAGCAGCGGTTCGATTTCCTTCTTGAAGTATTCCTGGTCGACCTTATCCACCTTGGCGGCGATCTTCAGCGGCAAACCGCTTTGTGCAGCGATCTTGATAGCTGTATCGACGCGCTTCTCCGGACAGATACGGCCGAGAAACGCTAGGTATTCCGGCTTCTTGTGCGTTTGCGGCGTGAGCAGTTGCTCCGGCAGACCATGGTAAATCGTGTTCAGCCAGTTGGCCTGCGGCAGCGGCGCACGCTGCGAATCCGAAATCGACACCACCGGGACATTCGAGAATGCGTCGAACACTGGTTGCAGTTCCGGCAAGTCGAGGCGGCCGTGCAGCGTCGTCACGAACGGTGTGTCCATGGTGGAGAAGAGCGGGAACGGCATGTAGTCGAGGTGAAAGTGCAGCACGTCGAACTCATGCGCAACCTTGCGCACCTTTTCCATCATCAGGACATGCGGCGCCAGCGCATCGCGGATCGTCGGATCGAGGCGCAGCGCGCGAGGCCAGCAGGCGTCGAGGTTCGCGGAGGTGACCGAGTCGCCGCTCGCAAACAGCGTGACGTCATGGCCGAGGTCGACCAGCGCTTCGGTCAGGTACGAGACGACACGCTCCGTGCCCCCGTAGAGTTTCGGCGGGACAGCTTCGTATAACGGCGCAATCTGTGCGATTCGCATGCGTTGTTCTCCTGTTCAAAACGGCTTCGCACAGCGACGCTCGAGTAGAGCGGGGAGCGAATGCCTGACGGACGGTTGGGCGCGGTAAGCCGCCGCCCGGGGGTGCTCCGAACCTGCATCGGGTAATCCCTTAGCTTCATTATCGGGATCGGCCGCGCCAATTCGAGTTATTTTTCAAACGCTTAATGTTGTTACAGCGCGAAACATGATGCGTTACAGGTCGGCAGGAGGGCTGTCCCGATAGTCGGGAAGGCACGGCTGGTGGACATTCAAACGCTGAAGAAACATGAGCAAGGAGCGGTCCCGGGACCTCAGATCACGTCCGTTGCGCAGTAGTGAAAACGTCTTATAATTCTTCCTCACCGTTGCAAGGTGCGGATTGTGCGCTACGCAGAACTCACCATCTGGTTCACATTTCGGCCGCAAAGTTATCCGGATCGCATCGCGAGTCCCAAGCCACGCGGCAGTTCACCCACTTCAATCTGCTTTCTGACACCCTCCGTGTAGGAAGAATTCCTACACGAATGACGGATTAATCCGTCAGGTAGGCTGGGTGTCTGTCCGATTTTCGTTCGCCCCCCCTTTCGACACAATGCTCGCAAGACCAGAAACGAGCCGATTCGTGCGGTTTAAGTGCGCGCGTTCGAGCAAACGTTTCCGTAACGGCCTGACCAGCCAGATACACCCCGGGGGAATCATGAGCGCGACAAGCGAAATGCTCAATGAGATCAGAGAAGTCAACCTGTCTTATCTCCTGCTCGCTCAGCGTCTGCTGCGCGAAGACAAGCCGATGGGCATGTTTCGCATGGGGATTTCGGACCAGTTGGCCGACGTGCTCGCCAATCTGTCTTTGGCGCAGACCGTGAAGCTGGCGGCGTCCAATCAGGTGTTGTGCCGTTTCCGTTTCGATGACCATGCCGTGCTGTCCGCCCTTGCGGACAAAGGCAAATCCGGCGCCGTGGCTCAGGCGCATTCCGCGATCCTGATGGCAAGCCAGCCAGTCGAGCAACTCGGCTGATGGCAGCTTTTAGCTCAAATAAAGCGATCAGGACGGGGGAAATGCAAACGGATGGCGTATAAAAGTGTGGTGCAGGAAGTCAGGGAAATCACCCTGGCCATCGAGCTGATCGAACTCGGCGCGCGGTTGCAATTGCTGGAAGCTGAAACCAGTCTGTCGCGCGACCGGCTGATCAAGCTTTACAAGGAATTGAAAGGGGTGTCGCCACCCAAGGGCATGCTGCCCTTTTCGACCGACTGGTTCATGACCTGGCAGCCGAACTTTCACTCGTCGCTGTTCTATAACATTTACCGTTTCATGGCCGGCCACGGCGGCTGTCTGACGATCCAGTCGATCGTGAAGAGCTACCGGCTCTATCTGGAACATGTCCAGATGCACGACGACGAGCCCGTGCTCAGTCTTACGCGCGCCTGGACGCTAGTGCGCTTCTTCGACTCCGGAATGCTGCAAATGACCGCCTGCTGCCGCTGCGGCGGACATTTTGTCGCGCATGCGCACGATCCGCAGCACGCCTTCGTCTGCGGGCTGTGCCAGCCGCCTTCGCGCGCCGGTAAGACAAAGAAATTTGCCGACGCCCGGGCCCGCGAAAGCCTTGCCGCGCTTGAGGTTTGACCGACAAAGCGGCATTGGCCTGCGGCGCGCAACCCGGTGCACGCGCCGTTATGCACGTCCCAACCCCTACCCGGCGGGCTTTCCGGCCCCACTGGCCGGCGCCAGACCCTGACGGGCGGGTTTAACCCGCCTCTGGTTTACACCGGAGTGACGCGCCGCTTTTCCGTCAAAGTTTTCTGCTCCGTTGCCGTAAACCAGATTAACGACGGTCACCGTCGCTTCTTTGTGAGGGCTCGGCAGTGCTGATTTTCGTGGGAACACTCGTGACGCTATTGTCCGTTTTCGGCGGTTACGCGCTGGAAGGCGGCCATCTCGGCGCGCTGTTGCAGCCTGTCGAAGTGCTGATGATCGTCGGCGCCGGCGTCGGCGCGTTCATTCTCGGCAACGGGATGAAGACGATCAAGGCGACACTGCGCGTCATTCCGACCCTGTTCAAGGGCGCGAAGTACAACAAGGACGTCTATATGGAGCTGATGGCGCTCCTTTACGTCCTGCTCGCCAAGGCGCGCAAGGAAGGCACGCTGACGCTGGAAGCCGACATCGACGATCCGGCGAAGAGCCCGATCTTCACGCAGTACCCCAAGATTCTCGCCGACAAGCACATCATCGAATTCCTGACCGACTACCTGCGCCTGATGGTGGGCGGCAACATGAACGCGTTCGAGATCGAAAGCCTGATGGACGAGGAGATCGAGACGCACCACCAGGAAGGCGAAGCCCCGGCGCATGCATTGACCAAGGTTGGCGACGCCATGCCGGCATTCGGTATCGTGGCCGCGGTGATGGGCGTGGTGCACACCATGGCCTCCGCCGACAAGCCGCCTGCCGTGCTAGGCGAGATGATCGCCCAGGCGCTGGTCGGCACCTTCCTCGGGATTCTGCTTTCGTACGGGCTGATCAGCCCGCTCGCGAGCGTCGCCGAGCAGCGCGTGACCGAGTCGACCAAGATGTTCCAGTGCATCAAGGTGACGATTCTTGCCAGCCTGAATGGCTACGCGCCGGCGATCGCCGTCGAATTCGGCCGCAAGGTGCTCTTTTCGACCGAACGCCCGTCGTTCGCCGAGCTGGAAGAGCACGTGCGCCGCGTCAAGGCCAAGTAACGGGCGCCGGGAACCGATTCGATGAGCAAGGACAAAGACCGCGCCATTGTCGTCAAGCGCTCCGCGCCGGCCAAGAAAGGCCATCACGGCGGTGCGTGGAAGCTCGCGTACGCGGACTTCATGACCGCGATGATGGCGTTCTTCCTGCTGATGTGGCTGCTGAGTTCGGCGTCCACCGTGCAGCTGAAGGGCATTGCCGACTACTTTAACCAGCCGTTGAAGATCACCTTGTGGGGCGGCGATCGCAGCGCCGAGGACTCGAGCATTCTGAAGGGCGGCGGCCGCGACATTTCGACCGACGCCCAAGGCGTGACGCGCGCCACCGACGGCTCGACCGCGCGCGCCGAACGCACCGCTTCACACAACAACGAAGACTCGGTCAAGCAGTTGCAAGGCGAGCTGGAGCGCCGCGAACAGGTCCGCCTGCACGATCTGCAGATCAAGCTGATGGCCGCGATCGAAGCGAATCCGGTACTGCGCCAGTTCAAGCAGCAGATCCGCATCGATTCGACGCTGACCGGCCTGCGCATCGAAATTGTCGACTCGCAGAAGCGGCCAATGTTCGCGACCGCGAGAGACGTGGTTGAACCGTATATGCGCGACATCCTGCGCGAAATCGGCCACACGCTGAACGACGTGCCGAACCGCATCATCGTGCAAGGGCACACCGACGCCGCGCAGTACGCGGGCGGCGAGAAGGGTTACAGCAACTGGGAACTGTCCGCGGACCGCGCCAATGCGTCGCGCCGCGAGCTGATCGCCGGCGGCATGGACGAGGCGAAGGTAATGCGCGTGCTCGGTCTCGCGTCGACGCAGAACCTGAACAAGGCGGACCCGATGGATCCGGAGAACCGCCGCATCAGCATCATCGTGCTGAACAGGAAGTCGGAGGAGGCGCTTGACCATGACGACTCCACCACGACTACCTTGTCGGACGACGCGGCCGGCTCCAAGCCGCTGCTGCAAAAGCTTGCGCAACCGGTGACGGTTGCACCGAAGGCGCCGGCGGTAGTGCCGGCGGCCCAGTAACAGACAACGATCGCCAGCTCGGCTCCGGCGCCCATGTGGCGCGGACCGGCCGGCGATCCATAGCGTAAGTGCAGCGAGGTTTTCATGATCAGGCACATTCTGGCAATCGACGATTCGGCATCGATGCGGCAAATCCTTGCCGCAACGCTGACGACAGCCGGTTACGAGGTGACGCTCGCGGCGGACGGCAACGAAGGGCTCGAAAACGCGCTCGCCATGTCGTTCGACCTCGTGCTGACCGACCAGCATATGCCGGGCAAGACCGGCCTCGATCTGATCACGGAACTGCGTGGCAACCCGGCCTATGAGGCGACCCCCATCCTCGTCCTCACGACGGAATCGGGCGAACCCTTCAAGGCGGCGGCGCGGGCCGCGGGGGCGACCGGCTGGATCGAAAAGCCGCTCGACCCCGACATGCTGACCGAACTGGTGGCGGCGTTAGCCGAACCGGGCGAGGCATGAGCACCCCATAAGCACCACTTTTAGACAAGTTATAGAAGCTCTCGACGCAGCGGCGCGCAAGCAGCCCAAGCGTAGACAGGAACTCTCGCGGTGACCCAGGCATGACACTCGACATCACTCAGTTCTATCAGACCTTCTTCGACGAAGCGGACGAACTGCTCGCGCAGATGGAGCAGTTGCTGCTCAATCTGGATATCGCCCACCCGGACCCCGAAGACCTCGCGGCGATTTTCCGCGCGGCGCACTCGATCAAGGGCGGCGCGGCGACGTTCGGCTTTACCGCGCTGACCGAAACGACCCACATTCTGGAATCGCTGCTCGACCGCGCGCGCAATAACGAACTCGTGCTGCGCAAGGACATGATCGACACGTTCCTCGAAACCAAGGATGTGTTGTCAGGCCAGCTCGCCGACTATCGCGCGAGTGCCGAGCCGGATGCGGCGGTCGCCAAGGCGATCTGCGCGAAGCTCGAACGCCTGAATACGGAAAGCCGCTTCGACGCCGAACCGGTGCCGATGCCGACCGCGACGCCGGCACCGATCCCGCCGGCTGCAACCGCCACGCCGGTCGGCGCGGCAGCGGATCAGGGCGGGACCCCGCCCGAGCACGTCGTCGAACAGGCGGTGCAGGCGGCGGGCGAATGGACTGACGGCGAACCGGCACAGACCGGGCAAGCCGCGGGCGCGGGTGGCGACACCGGCCCACACCTGAAAATTACGCTACGGGGCGTAGGTGAGAAGGACCAGGAACTGCTGGCCGAAGAGCTCGGCAACCTGGGTGACATTGTCGGACGGGTCAAGAGCGGCGGCGATCTTACGCTGTGGCTCCAGACCGATGTGACCGCCGACGACATTACCGCCGTGTGCTGTTTCGTGATCGACGAAAGTCAGATCCTGATCGGCCGCGGCACCGCGCCGGCGGACGGCACGCAGCAAGGCGAACCTGGAACGCCCGACGCTGCCGAGTCGACCCCGACGCCAGCAGCACAGGCGGCACAGGCAGTAGAGGTGGAACGCGCAGCATCGTCGGCACCGGTGGCCCCCACCGCTGCGCCCGCCCAAGCCGCCACACATGGACTGTTCGATACCGCAAGCGCGCCGGCGGCCACGCCGGCGCCCGTCGCGGCTGCACCCGCGGCGCCGGCGGCAAGCGCGGCAGCACCCGCCGAGCAGGACCGCAAAGCGGGGCGCCCGGCTGCGGCGGCCGGCGGCGCGGAAGGCAGCTCGATTCGCGTGGGCGTCGAGAAGGTCGATCAGTTGATCAACCTGGTCGGCGAACTGGTGATCACCCAGGCGATGTTGGCCGAGACCACCAGCACGTTCGATCCGGCCTTGCACGACCGGCTCTTCAACGGCATGGCGCAGCTCGAGCGCAACGCGCGCGATCTGCAGGAAGCCGTGATGTCGATCCGCATGATGCCGATGGATTACGTGTTCAGCCGCTTCCCGCGCCTGGTGCGCGATCTGGCGGCGAAACTCGGCAAGGAAGTGGAACTCGTCACCTTCGGTCAGGCGACCGAACTCGACAAGAGCCTCATTGAACGGATCATCGATCCGTTGACTCACCTCGTGCGCAACAGTCTCGACCACGGCATCGAAACCGTGGAAGCGCGGCGCGCGGCGGGTAAGGATGCGACCGGCCAGCTGGTGCTGTCGGCGGCTCACCATGGCGGCAACATCGTCATCGAAGTGAGCGACGACGGCGCGGGTTTGCGCCGCGACAAGATTCTCGCGAAGGCGGCGAAGCAAGGCATGCAGGTCAGCGAAAGCATGACCGACGAAGAAGTCTGGAACCTGATTTTTCTGCCGGGCTTCTCGACGGCGGAGCAGGTCACGGACGTCTCCGGCCGCGGCGTTGGCATGGACGTGGTGAAGCGCAACATCCAGTCGATGGGTGGTCACGTGGAAATCACCTCGCATGCGGGCAAGGGCAGCACGACGCGCATCGTATTGCCGCTCACGCTGGCGATTCTCGACGGCATGTCGGTGAAGGTCGGCAACGAGATTTTCATCTTGCCGCTGAACTTCGTGATGGAGTCGCTGCAGCCGCGAGCCGAGGACATCTACACGGTGGCCAACGGCGAGCGCGTGGTGCGCGTGCGCGGCGAATATCTGCCGCTCGTCGCGCTGCACGAAGTATTCACGGTCGAAGACGCCAAGCAGGAACCGACTCAGGGCATCGTCACCATCATGCAAACCGAGGGGCGCCGCTTCGCGATGCTGATCGATGAACTGGTGGGGCAGCAGCAGGTGGTCGTAAAGAATCTGGAAACCAATTACCGCAAGGTGCACGGCATTTCCGCCGCAACCATTCTCGGCGACGGCAGTGTCGCGCTGATCGTGGACGTGGCGGCGCTGAACCGCGAAACGCGCCATGCACACGGCGCGATGAGCCTCGCATGACACTCGTCGAATTCACTCAACTTATTTCATCCCAACCGTTTGGGGGCTAACGTGGCAGAAGTCCAATCCATCAATTCGAGCGTCGCGAACGCGACGAATGGTCGCCGCGACGCGCAGCAGGCAGACGCCGGCGGTCAGGAATTCCTCGTCTTCACGCTCGGCGCCGAAGAGTACGGCATCGACATTCTGAAGGTGCAGGAAATCCGCGGCTACGACAACGTGACGCGGATCGCCAATGCGCCTGAGTTCATCAAAGGCGTGATCAATCTGCGCGGCATCATCGTGCCGATCGTGGACATGCGCATCAAGTTCCATCTGGGCCGCGTCGAATACGACCATCAGACGGTGGTGATCATCCTGAACGTCGCGCATCGCGTGGTCGGGATGGTGGTGGACGGCGTGTCGGACGTGCTGACGCTCGCCACCGACCAGATCATGCCGGCGCCGGAATTCGGCGCGACGCTGACGACCGAATACCTCACGGGTCTGGGCACGGTGGACGGCCGCATGCTGATCCTGATGGACATCGAGAAGCTGATGACCAGCCGCGAAATGGCGCTGATCGAAACGCTCGGCGCGTGAACGGCAGTATGTGCCGGGACGAAAGAAAGATCGAACAGGGAGCATCAAGATGCTGAGCAGGTGGTCGATTCGCACATCGCTGACGATGATGGGGATCATTCTGGTGGCGCTGACGGTGGTGGTCGGCGCGCTGGGTCTAACCGCGTTGAACGACGCGAGCCGGTCGCTCGACCGTATCGCGCGCGGCGATCTGGTCGCCATTCACGCGCTCGACGATGCGTCGTCGTACCTGTTGCGCTCGCGCGTCTCGCTCGACCGCTTCAACGCGTTGAGCGCGGCCGGCGACACCGAACAGGCGAAGAAGGTCCTCGATCGCGCGCAGGAACTGTACGGCATGGGCAACCAGAGCTGGCAGGTCTATCTCGACACGCAAAAGAACGGCGTGCCCCAGGCGCAACTGGACGAACTGCTGGCGCGCCGCACGTCCCTGATGCGCGACGGCATGGAGCCTGAATTCGCCGCATTGCGGGCGAACGATCTGGCCGCCTACCACGCCATTGCCGATACGAAGATCAGCCCGTGGTTCGTTTCGTACGACAATGCGGCGTCCGCGGTCGTCAAGGCGCTCCAGCAGCATGCAGTGGATCAGCAGTCGAGCGCGCAATCGGACATTTCGCTGATGACCACGCTGATCATCGGCGTCACCGTGCTCGCGTTGCTGTTGGTGGTCGGCATCCGCTTCGCCCTGCGCGGCCTGATCGTGCAACCGTTGAACGACGCGACCGCGTGCTTCGAGCGGATGGCCTCGGGCGATCTGTCCGAGACCATCGAAGTATTCAGCCGTAACGAAATCGGCCGCCTGTTCTCCGGCATCAAGCGGATGCAGGAAAGCCTCGCCGCGATGGTGAAGTCGGTTCACAGCAGCACCGAATCGATCGATACCGGCGCGCGCGAAATCGCGATGGGCAATACTGATCTGTCGCAACGCACCGAACAGCAGGCCGCCTCGTTGCAGGAAACCGCGTCGAGCATGGAGCAACTGACCGGCACCGTGCGGCAGAACGCCGAAAACGCCCGTCAGGCGAGTCAACTGGCGGTCAGCGCGTCCGATATCGCGACCCGCGGCGGCGACGTGGTGAGCCAGGTCGTCACGACGATGCAGGACATCGCGACCAGCTCGAACAAGGTCGTCGACATCATCGGCGTGATCGAAGGGATTGCGTTCCAGACCAATATTCTCGCGCTGAACGCGGCGGTCGAAGCTGCCCGGGCAGGCGAGCAGGGCCGGGGTTTCGCGGTGGTCGCGGGCGAAGTGCGCAGCCTCGCGCAGCGCAGCGCCAGCGCCGCGAAGGAAATCAAGGAGCTGATCGGCGACTCCGTCGACAAGGTGCAAAGCGGCTCCACGCTGGTTGGCCGCGCAGGCACCACGATGGACGAGATCGTGCAGGCGGTGCGGCGCGTGACCGACATCATGGGCGAAATCAGCGCGGCTTCCGAAGAGCAATCGGGCGGCATCGAACAGGTCAACCGCGCGGTCGTGCAGATGGACGAGGTGACGCAGCAGAACGCCGCGCTGGTCGAACAGGCTGCGGCTGCGGCGGCCTCGCTCGAAGAGCAGACGCGTCAATTGCAAGCGGTGGTGAACGGCTGGAAGGTGGGCGGCAGCGCGGCGGCCACGCGTGCCCCGGCTGCGGCGCGCCCGAGCACCGGCAGGAGCGGCGGCCAGCACGTGCAGTCGGCAAAGGTCGCGCATACCGCGGCACATCCGTCGGCAGGCAAGGCGGCGAAGACAGCTTCTCAGGCAACTGCGGCAACCCCGGCAGCAGCACTGGCCTCGGCCACTCAGGGTGCCGACACCACACGTGTCGAACCGGCTCTCAAACCGAAGACGGCCCGCGCCGCCTCCGACTCCGCAGCACGCCCGGCCGCCGCAGGCGCCGCGACGGCGGGATCGGACGCGGACTGGGAAACGTTCTAGGAAGTGGCACAAAGACATGCGGTCATTCGACATCTCGCTTCCTGAGGGGCGAATCATCGAAGCACGCTCACAAAGCGTGTCGCGGGCCGACTGCGTGTTTGCAGAACTCGCGGGCGGGCGCGACCCCGCGAACTCAATCCCTTTCGCCAGAAGCAATCCTTTTGACGAAAAGCGGGATGGCTCGTATTGCAGGCGGAAACTCTCATGACGGCAACGCGCGCACAACAATCTCCGCGAGCGGCAGCTCCGCAAGCGGCACGTGCCGACCGGGCGGAACCGGTTAGATCCGGCGAGCAAGGACGGGATTTCGAATTCACGTCGGCGGATTTCGCCCGTATTCGCGATCTGATTCATCGCAGCGCGGGTATTTCGCTGTCGGATCACAAGCGCGACATGGCGTACAGCCGGCTGGCGCGGCGGCTGCGCGCCCGTGGCCTCGAGACTTTCAAGCAGTACCTCGATCTGCTCGAAGCGGAAAACGACCCGGCCGAGTGGGAGGCGTTCACCAATGCGCTGACCACCAACCTGACCGCATTCTTCCGCGAAGCTCATCATTTCCCGATCCTGGCCGAGTTCGTGCCGCGTCGCCCGCAACCGGTTTCGGTGTGGTGCTCGGCGGCCTCGACCGGGGAGGAGCCGTATTCGATCGCGATGACGCTGATCGAAGCGCTCGGCGATAGCGGCGCGCGCCAGGCCACCGTGCTCGCCACCGACATCGACACACAAGTGCTGGCGAAAGCCGAAGCCGGCATGTATCAGTTCGACCAGGTGAAGCACCTGTCGCCTGAGCGGCTCAAGCGCTTCTTCCTGAAAGGCACGGGAGCGCACGCGGGCCTCGTCAAGGTGCGTCCGGAAGTGCGCGCGATGGTGCGCTTCGAACAACTGAATCTGACTGACCGCGATTACCAGTTGCGCTCGCAGTTCGACGCGATTTTCTGCCGCAACGTGATGATCTATTTCGACAAGCCGACCCAGGCGCAGGTGCTTGCGCGCTTCGAGCCGCTGATGAAGTCCGGTGGTCTGCTGTTTGCCGGCCACTCGGAAAACTTCACCTATGTGACGCAGGCGTTCAAGCTGCGCGGCCAGACCGTCTACGAACTGACGCGCGACGCAGGCGCGGCACGCACGCCCGCGCGTGCCGCGAGCCATGCGGCTGGCGCAACGACAAGCGGGGTGACCGCATGAGCAGCACCCTGCCGATCGCCTCCAATCTGTACTTCGACAACCACTTCCAGCGCCCCGGCGTGAAGTTGTTGCCGAATGAGTTTTACACGACGGGCGAAGACATGGTGCTCGTCACCGTGCTGGGCTCGTGCGTCGCGGCCTGCATTCAGGACCGCACGGCCGGCATTGGCGGCATGAATCACTTCATGCTGCCCGACGACGGCGCGGACGCCGGCCAGCCCGCGTCGGATTCGATGCGCTACGGCGCCTACGCCATGGAAGTGCTGATCAACGAACTGATCAAGGCCGGCGGCCGGCGCGAGCGTTTCGAAGCCAAGGTGTTCGGCGGCGGCGCGGTGCTGGCCGGCATGACCACGATGAACATCGGCGATCGCAATTCGGAATTCGTGCGCCGCTATCTGGCGCTCGAAAAGATCCGCATCGTCGCCGAGGATTTGCAGGGCAATCACCCGCGCAAGGTCGCGTTCATGCCGCGCACCGGCCAGGTGATGGTGAAGAAATTGCGCTTGCAGCAGGAAGCAGGCGTGGCCGAGCGCGAACAGGCGCTCGTGCGGCAAAGCGCCGAAGCGCGTGCCGAGCGGCTCGCGGCAGCACGCAAACGGGTCGAGTTGTTCTCGACGCCGGCTGCCACGCGGCCCAGGGTCGAGCTGTTCGGCACAACGGCAGGCGGTGCGGGCGCGGGCAGCCCGAAGCCGCGTGTCGAGCTGTTCGGCGGCGGCTCGCGCCCGATTAACTCAAACAACGCCAGAACTACAGAGGAGGCGTGAGCGCTGTGCAAAAGATCAAAGTACTGTGCGTCGACGATTCGGCGCTGATTCGCAGCCTGATGACGGAAATCATCAATGGCCAGCCGGACATGACTGTCGTGGCGACCGCACCCGACCCGCTGGTCGCGCGCGAGCTCATCAAGCAACACAATCCGGACGTGCTGACGCTCGACGTCGAAATGCCGCGCATGGACGGTCTCGACTTCCTCGAGAAGCTGATGCGCCTGCGGCCGATGCCGGTCGTGATGGTGTCGTCGCTGACCGAGCGCGGCAATGAAATCACGCTGCGCGCGCTGGAGCTGGGCGCGGTCGACTTCGTCACCAAGCCGAAAGTCGGCATTCGCGACGGCATGCTCGACTATTCGGAAAAACTTGCCGACAAGATTCGCGCCGCGGCCCGCGCGCGTGTGCGCCAGGCCGCGCCGGTGCAGCACGCGGCCACGCAAGCCGCGCATGCGCCTGCCGCCGCCGCGCCGCTCTTCAACAATCCGCTGCTCAGTACCGAGAAGCTGATCATCGTCGGCGCGTCGACGGGGGGCACCGAAGCGATCCGCGAAGTGCTGGTGCCGCTGCCGCCGGATGCGCCCGCGGTGCTGATCGCGCAGCATATGCCGCCGGGTTTTACGAAATCTTTTGCGCAACGCCTTAATGGTTTGTGCCGGATTACCGTTAAAGAGGCAGAGCACGGCGAACGCGTACTGCCGGGACATGCGTATATCGCGCCCGGCCACGCTCACCTGTTGCTGGCCCGCAGCGGCGCGAACTATATTGCGCACCTGTCGGACGAGCCGCCGGTGAACCGGCATCGGCCGTCAGTCGACGTGTTGTTCCGTTCAGCCGCGCAGCACGCGGGCAAGAACGCGGTCGGCGTGATTCTGACCGGGATGGGGCGCGACGGCGCCGCCGGGCTGCTGGACATGAAAAAAGCGGGGGCGTATACCCTTGCGCAGGACGAAGCGAGCTGCATCGTGTTCGGCATGCCACGCGAAGCCATTGCGCTCGGCGCGGCGGACGAAATCGCGTCGCTGCCGGAGATGAGCCGCCGGGTGATGGCGCGTTTGTCGTCGATGGGTGATCGCGTACAGCGGGTATGATGCGCGCGTATGGAATGAACAGGCGGTCATGCGCCGCATCAAGGATCAAGCAAAGGGAATGAAATGGATAAGGGAATGAAGATTCTGGTGGTTGACGACTTTCCGACAATGCGCCGGATTGTTCGCAACCTGCTCAAAGAGCTCGGCTACTCGAACGTCGATGAAGCGGAAGACGGTCAGGCCGGTCTCGCGCGTTTGCGCAGCGGCACCTACGAGTTCGTGATCTCCGACTGGAACATGCCGAACCTCGACGGTCTGGCCATGCTCAAGGAAATCCGCGCCGACGCCAACCTCACGCACCTGCCGGTGCTGATGGTGACGGCTGAGTCGAAGAAGGAAAACATCATCGCGGCGGCTCAGGCCGGCGCGAGCGGTTATGTCGTCAAGCCGTTCACGGCCGCGACGCTCGACGAGAAGCTCAACAAGATTCTCGAGAAGATGGCAAAAGCCGGGAGCTGATGTGAATCTGCCGACCAACGCGCAAAGCGCTGATACGGTCAACGAGAGCGGTGACTTCGCGTCCGATCGCATCCTCGCCCGTATCGGACAACTGACGCGCACGCTGCGTGACTCGATGCGCGAGCTCGGGCTCGACAAACATGTCGAGCGTGCGGCGGAAGCCGTGCCCGACGCCCGTGATCGCCTGAAGTACATCGCGAACATGACGGAGCAGGCCGCCGAGCGCGTGCTGTCTTCGATCGAAATCGCCAAGCCGATCCAGACGCAATTGCAGCAGGACGCGGGCGAGCTCGACGCGCGCTGGGAGCAATGGTATGCGGCGCCGATCGAACGCGAGGAAGTGCGCGCGTTGATGAACGACACGCGCACCTTTCTGCGCGGCGTGCCTGAAGCGACGGGCGCGACCAACGCGCAGCTGATGGAGATCATGCTGGCACAGGACTTCCAGGATCTGACCGGCCAGGTCATCAAGAAGATCACGGATGTCGTCTACCTGATCGAACAGCAACTGCTCGGCGTGCTGGTCGAGAACATCGCGCTCGAGCGGCGCGAGCAGTTCGCGGCGAACGCGGCGGCTCTCGCGGCCGAACCGTCGTCCACCGGCAGCCCCGAACATCTGCTGAACGGTCCCCAGATCAATCCGGAAGGCAAGACGGATGTGATGCAGGACCAGTCGCAGGTCGACGATCTGCTGGCAAGTCTCGGCTTCTGAGCGGCGCGCCCGCGAGGGTGCGCGGCCAACCGCGGGATCGCGGTCCGGTATTGGCGGCAAGCCGCGCTCCCGCGTGCGCTTGCTGTCTACCGACACAAACCACAGGCATACTACGGACTCAAGCAGCGGCACGGCTTTCCGGTGAGATGCAGTCACCGGTCGGCGGCACGATGAGGCATGACTTCTGAGTGCGGCCGCAGCGGTGCCGTATGATCTGCATACATGCGGCCGGTTCGCACGAGGTGCGCACCGAGCCCCAGCAGCTCGGGAGGAGCCTTGTCATGTGGAGTCGTGTACGTCGCGCAGGATTTGTTATCGCGCTAGCTTTACCCTGTTCGCTGTCAGCCGTGCAGTCCGCCCATGCGGCACTGGGCGGCGCCCCGATGACGCCTCCAGCGGATGCGTCGGTGTCTTCCCGCACCGTGCAGCCCGCCGCCAGTTCGGCGGCGGGAGCCCAAAGCGTGATGCGTTCCGCGTCCAGCGCGGCCTCTTCCACCTCGGCTTCCGCGTCCTACACGGTGCGTGAAACCACGTTGGGCAACGGCACGGTCGTGCGCGAATATCTTGCCGCCGACGGCTCGGTGTTCGGCATCGCGTGGCGCGGTCCGCAAATGCCGGATCTCAACGATCTGCTCGGCAGTTACTTCCCCCAATATGTCACCGGCGTACAGGCCGTGCGCGCGGCGCGCGGAGGCGGTCACGGCCCCGTTGCGGTCAACCAGAGCAGCCTGGTGGTTCGCTCCGGCGGCCATATGGGCGCGTTCAACGGTCAGGCCTGGTTGCCGCAGGCGTTGCCTGCCGGCGTCAGCGGTTCGGACATCCAGTAAGGGCGAGGACAAACGATGCGAACCATGCAAAGTGCTGTGAAGCTCAAGGGCTGGATGCAGGCCGCTGTGGCCGTGGCGTTGGTGTCGGTGCTGGTCGCCTGCGGCGGTGGCGGCTCGAGCTCCAGCAACAATTCGTCGGATGCGCTGAACGGCGGCTCGCTGCCGCCCAGCCCGACCCAGCAGCCGATCGCCGCGAATGCCGCGAATACCGTGCCGATCACGGTCGCGCGAGGGGTGAACGGCGTCATCAATATTCCGACGGTTAGCGTGACCATTTGTCCGCCAGGCACGACAACCAATTGTCAGACCATCAACAACGTCCAGGTCGATACGGGTTCGTTTGGGCTGCGTGTGGTCAGCTCGGCGCTGAATACTTCGGCGTTGCCGATCAGCACCCTGAACAGCGGCGCGCAAATTGCCGAATGTGCGACGTTTGCCGACGGCTACACGTGGGGCACCGTGCGCACGGCGACCGTCCAGATCGGCGGCGAGACGACGGGCAGGGCCATCCCGATACAGATCATCGGCGACATGGCCGCCAGTACGGTGCCGGCAAAGGGTTGCGGCAGCGGCTCGGCGGAAAGCACGGCCAGCGATCTTGGCGCCAACGGCATTCTCGGCATAGGGACGGCGCTTTATGATTGCGGCCCCACCTGCGCGAACGCGGCAACGGCGTCCACTTACAGCAATTACTTTGCATGTCCGGGCGGCGCCTCCTGTGCCCGTACCGCGGTGCCGCTCGTCCAGCAGGTCGCCAATCCGGTCGCCAACTTCACCGGCGACAACAACGGCGTGATCGTGCAGATGCCGCCGGTGTCGAACACCGGTGCACCCTCGGCCACCGGCACGCTGGTATTCGGGATCGGCACGCAGTCGAACAATGCGCTGGCGGCCTCGCAGACCTTCGCCACCGACGGCTATGGCGACCTGAATAACAGCGTCTATAACGGGACGACCGTGCAGGCGTTCTTCGATTCGGGTTCGAACGCGTACTTCTTCTCCGATAGCTCGATCGCCCAGTGCCCCAGTAATTACGCCGGGTTCTATTGCCCGTCGGCCGCGCAAACCCGCTCGATCACGCTGTCCGGTCAGAACAGCACGACCGCCAGCGTCAGCATCGGCATCCTGAACGCGGCCACGCTATTCGGTAACAGCAGCAACTACGCGTTCAACGATCTGGGCGGGCAGATCGGCGGCAGCAGCAGCTTCGATCTCGGCTTGCCGTTCTTTTATGGCCGCCACATGTACTACGGCTTCGACTTGACGGCGACCGGCGGTCAAGCGCCTTACGTCGGCTTCTAGTCCGTAGGCGCAAGCTTATGGAACCGGGCGGGCACCCGCGCGCGATAGCGCCGGTGCCCGCGTGACCCTGGCACGCTCCGTTGTCGGGGCGCAATCGCCACAGTCCCGCCAGCAAACGCCGCCAGGCGCTCCATCCCCCGAAATACCCCCCTTTCTCCAGCTTTATCCGCCGATCAGCGCTTGCGTCGAGCGGGAATAATCGCTCTCACTGGAAAGAGGCGCCGTGCCTCAGCCGACTGGAGAGCGTTTGTGGCAGAGGATAGCGACCTCGAAAAAACCGAATCAGCCACTCCCCGGCGCCTGCAGAAGGCGCGCGAGGAAGGGCAGATCGTGCGTTCGCGGGAGCTGTCGACGTTTGCGCTGCTGGCAGCGGGATTTTTCGGCGCATGGGGCATGTCCAGCCACATCGGCGAGCATTTGCAGGCCATGCTGCGTTCGTCCTTCACGTTCGACCATGCCACGGTGTTCGAAACCCGCCGCATGATGATCGGCGCGGGCGTGGCGAGTCGCGAAGGCCTGTACGCGCTGCTGCCGATTCTGGCCTTCACGGGCGCGGCGGCCTTGCTTGCGCCGATGGCGCTGGGCGGCTGGCAGTTTTCTTCGAAAGGACTCGAGCCCAAGTTCAACCGGCTCAATCCGATTGAAGGCTTCGGCAAGATGTTCTCCATCAACGGGCCGATCCAGCTCGGCATGTCGCTCGCGAAGACGCTCGTGGTGGGCGGCATCGGCGGCTCGGCGATCTGGACCCGCCGCGAGGAAATTCTCGCGCTGGCGAATCAGCCGATACAACTGGCGCTCGCCAACACCGTGCATCTGATCGCGGTGTGCTGCGGCATGACGGTAGCCGGCATGTTCGTCGTGGCCGCGCTCGATGTGCCGTATCAACTCTGGCAGTTCCACAAGAAATTGCGCATGACGAAGGAAGAAGTGAAGCGCGAACACCGCGAAAGCGAAGGCGATCCGCATGTGAAAGGCCGGATTCGCCAGCAGCAGCGCGCGATTGCCCGCCGCCGCATGATGACCAACGTGCCGAAGGCCGACGTGGTGGTCACCAACCCGACGCACTTCGCGGTCGCGCTGCAATACACCGACGGTGAGATGCGCGCGCCGAAGGTGGTTGCCAAGGGCGTCAATCTGGTGGCCGCGCGGATTCGCGAAATCGCTGCCGAGAACAACGTGCCGTTGCTGGAAGCGCCGCCGCTCGCGCGTGCGCTGTATCACAACGTCGAGCTGAACCGCGAAATTCCCGGCCCGCTATATGGCGCGGTCGCCGAAGTGCTCGCCTGGGTGTATCAGTTGCGGCGCTTCAACACCGAGGGCGGCGTCGCGCCGGTCGCACCGACCGATTTCGACGTGCCCGCGGAGCTCGACAAGGGCGGCGTGCCGGACGATGAAGCCGCGCAGGAAGCCGCCGACACGCTCAACCCCGCTAACGACAACGCTTCAGGAGCCTCCGCATGAACGCTCGCGCCGGATTCCTGTCCCGACGGCCGGATGCCTTGAGCAGCACCAATTTGCGCGCCCTCGCCGGGCCGGTGCTGATCTGCATGATCCTCGGCATGATGATTCTGCCGCTGCCGCCGTTTCTGCTGGATCTGCTGTTCACCTTCAATATCGCGCTTTCCGTGATGGTGCTGCTCGTCAGCATGTACACGATGAAACCGCTCGACTTTGCCGCTTTCCCAAGCGTGCTGCTGTTCTCGACCTTGCTGCGCCTGTCGCTGAACGTCGCGTCCACGCGCGTCGTGCTGCTTGAAGGCCATACCGGGCCGGACGCCGCGGGCCAGGTGATCGAGTCGTTCGGCCACTTCCTCGTGGGCGGCAACTTCGCGGTCGGTATCGTCGTCTTTGTCATCTTGATGGTCATCAACTTCATGGTGATCACCAAGGGTGCCGGGCGGATCGCGGAAGTGTCCGCGCGCTTCACGCTCGACGCGATGCCCGGCAAGCAGATGGCGATCGACGCCGATCTGAACGCCGGCCTCATCAATGAAGAGCAGGCGAGGAAGCGCCGCGCGGAGGTCTCGCAGGAGGCCGAGTTCTACGGCTCGATGGACGGCGCGAGCAAGTTCGTGCGCGGCGATGCGATCGCCGGTTTGCTGATCATGCTGATCAACATCGTCGGCGGACTGATCGTCGGCATGGTCCAGCACAACATGGACTTCGCGGCGGCGGGCAAGAACTACACGCTGCTGACGATCGGCGACGGGCTCGTTGCCCAGATCCCGTCGCTGGTGATTTCGACGGCCGCCGGCGTGATCGTCTCGCGCGTCGCGACCAACGAAGACATCGGCACGCAACTGACCGGCCAGCTCTTCACGAATCCGCGCGTGCTGATCATCACCGGCTGCATTCTGGTGCTGATGGGCCTGATTCCGAACATGCCGCACTTCGCGTTCCTGGTTCTCGGCGGCGGTCTGATTCAACTCGGCCGCACGATGAAGAAACGCAGCGAGGCACGCAAGACCAGCGCGGCGCTCGTCGACGTCGCACCGGCCGCGATGGCGCCGACGGAAAACACCGAAGCCAGCTGGGACGACGTCACGATGATCGACACGCTCGGTCTCGAAGTGGGCTACCGGCTGATTCCACTCGTCGACAAGAACTCGGATGGCGAACTGCTCAAGCGGATCAAGAGCATCCGCAAGAAGTTCGCGCAGGAAATCGGCTTCCTGCCGCCGGTGATCCATATCCGCGACAACCTCGAATTACGGCCGAATGGCTACCGGATCGCGCTCAAGGGCGTCGAGGTGGGCGTCGGCGAAGCGTATCCCGGGCAGTGGCTGGCGATCAATCCGGGGCAGGTGTCAGCCGCGCTGCCGGGCACGCCGACGCAGGATCCGGCATTCGGGCTGCCGGCGATCTGGATCGATACGAATCTGCGCGAACAGGCGCAGGTGTACGGCTACACCGTGGTCGATTCGAGCACCGTGGTGGCCACGCACCTGAATCACCTGGTGGTCACGCATGCGTCCGAACTGCTCGGCCGCCGCGAAGTGCAGGCGCTGCTGGAGCGGATGCAGAAGGACACGCCGTCGCTGGTCGACGATCTGGTGCCGAAGTCGCTGCCGCTCACCACCTTGCAAAAGGTGCTGCAAAACCTGCTGGAAGAAGGTGTGCCGATCCGCGACATGCGCACGATTCTCGAAGCCCTGTCCGAACACACGCCGAAGATCACCGACGCGCACGATCTCACCGCCGCCGTGCGCCTCGCACTGGGCCGCGCGATCACCCAGCAATGGTTCCCGGGTGTGGGCGACATGCAGGTGATGGGCCTCGATTCGAATCTGGAGCGGGTATTGTCGCAGGCGCTTTCCACGGGCGCCAATCCGGGCCTCGAACCGGGTCTCGCGCATACGCTGCTCACTGAAACGCAGAAGGCCATGACGCGGCAGCAGAATCTGGGGCTCGCGCCGGTGCTGCTGGTGCAGCATGCCTTGCGACCCATGCTCGCGCGCTTCCTGCGCCGCAGCCTGCCGCAGTTGAAGGTGCTGTCTTACGCGGAAGTGCCGGATACGCGCAACATCAAGGTGGTGAATCTGATCGGGGCGCACGGTTAAGTCCCGCGTGGCCAGACTTGCACGATGATTCCCGGCCGTTAGCCGAGGTTGTTCCAGACCCATGGTTTCCCGCCGGCGCTCCTTGGAGCGCCGGTTTTCATTTCAGCGTCTGACTTTGCGTGCCGCAAGCGTCTGGCGGAGGTCATGCTGCGTCCGCGAAAACACCGCTGGACGCGGCTCTGGCGCCTGTTTCAAACCGCCTCGCGCGTGCCTCGCGGCGCGTTTCCATCGCCCGAATTGCCCACCTTTAACGGTCTTTATCCACCGATCGTCGCTCGACAGCTTTCGCAATAATGATCTCAATGGGAAGCGGTATGTTGCCGGTCCGTTAGTCCGTAAGTCCGTTTACCTCATCGGGGGTCCAGCTTGAACATTCGTAAATTTGTCGGTGCTACCAGTCGCGATGCTCTGCGTCTCGTGCGCGAAGCGTTGGGCCCGGATGCCGTCGTTCTGTCGAACCGCACGATGGACGACGGCAGCGTCGAGATCGTCGCGCTAGCCGACAGCGACCTCGCCGCCATCACACCGAAGGCGCCGCGCGGCAGCGCGGGCGCAGCGCTGGCCATGCCGACGAACGCGACGGCTGCGACGAACGTGACGACTGCAACGACTGGACAGCAAGCCGCGCTCGCCGTGCCGCGCGCCAATCCGTATGCGAGCGGTATGCCCGATGTGTTTTCGTCAGTGTTTGGCGCAAGCCCGGAAGCGGGCACCGAGAACATGACGCCGAATGTTTCGCATGCCGCTAGCGCTTCAGGCCCGGCTGCCAACGCTGCCGCTCCCGCCGCGCCGAAGGCCTCGCTGCCGAACGCGCCTAAAGCAGCGCTCGCCGCGTCCGCTGCGGGCTCAGCTTCAGCGCCGGCATCGACGTCGCAACCGATCAGCATCGAGCAACCCAGTGCCCGCGCCGCAGCGACGCGCCTCACCGAAGACATCCGCGCGGATCTGCTTAAAGCTGCCGGCGTGCCCCCCGCACCCGCCGCCGACACCCCGCGCACGATGGCCGAATCGAATCCCTGGCTGATCGATCACGCCCGCCGCATCGCGGCCGAACAGCAGCAGCAAGGCGCCTACAGCGCGCGCCCCGCCGCGATGACGCCGGCCGCCGCGATGGCCAAGGGCCTCGGCGCCGCCGTCGAACCGGGCGCACAACCGGCCATGCCGCAAGTCACGGACACGCCCGAATGGGCCCGCGAAGCGCAGCAGCTCGCCGCGCGCCGCGCCGCTCAGAAAGCTGCCCCGCCGCTGCCCACGGGTGACGACGCCCGCACCCCGGCTTCGGTCGCCGAAGCGATCAAGGCGCGCATGGAGCAGGTCGTCAACGACACCGTCATGCATGAACTGTCGTCGATGCGCGGCATGATGGAAGAACACTTTGCCGGCCTGTTGTGGGGCGACCGCCAGCGCCGCAGCCCGGCGCGCGCCGCACTCACCAAGCACCTGTTCGCCGCCGGTTTCTCCGCGCAGCTCGTGCAGATGATGGTCGACAATCTGCCCGACGACGTCGACAACATGGAAGGCGGCATGGAGTGGGTGCGTTCGGTGCTCGAATCGAACCTGCCGGTGATGGAAGACGAAGACGCGCTGATGGAGCGCGGCGGTGTGTTCGCGCTGATGGGCCCGACGGGTGTGGGCAAGACCACGACCACGGCGAAGCTCGCCGCACGCTGCGTGATGCGTTTCGGCGCCAGCAAGGTGGCGCTGCTCACCACCGATAGCTACCGGATCGGCGGCCACGAGCAACTGCGCATTTTCGGCAAGATTCTCGGCGTCTCGGTTCATGCGGTGAAAGACGGCGCCGATCTGCAACTCGCGCTCTCCGAATTGCGCAACAAGCACATCGTGCTGATCGACACGATCGGCATGAGCCAGCGCGACCGCCTCGTCTCCGATCAGATCGCCATGCTATGCCGCGCCGGCCAGCCGGTGCAGCGTCTGCTGCTGCTCAACGCAACGAGCCACGGCGATACCTTGAACGAGGTGGTGCAGGCCTATCAGCGGGCACCGGATCAACAGCCGCTCGCCGGCTGCATCCTGACCAAGCTCGACGAGGCCACCAATCTGGGCGGCGTGCTCGATACGGTGATTCGCTACAAGCTGCCGGTGCACTACGTGTCGACCGGTCAGAAGGTGCCGGAAAACCTGTACGTCGCGACCAGGAAATTCCTGATCAAGAGCACGTTCTGCATTCCGCGTGACAACTCGCCGTTCGTGCCGCATGACGACGACATTCCGGCGCTGCTGTCCGCGCTGTCCGCACGGTCGACCGCCGAATTGCACGAGGTCCGCTTTGGATAAATTCATTTCGGATCAAGCCGAAGGATTGCGGCGTTTGTTGGCGAGAAGCGGTTCGCGCGTGATTTCAGTGGCGGGTGGATCGGCCGGCGTGGGCTCCACGACGATCGTGGTGAACCTCGCCGCAGCGCTCGCGCAACAGGGCAAGGACGTGCTGGTGATCGACGAGTGCCTCGGCGGCAAGTCGGTGAGCGCGATGCTCGGCGGCGTGCGCGGCGCAGGGAATTTTGCGGCTGTGATGCGCGGCGAGATGGCGCTCGACGAAGCCACCGCACGGCACGCGCTCGGCTTCTCGGTGCTGAGCGCCTCGCGTCACAACCGCGAGGGCCACACGGCCGCGCAGTTGGGCGCCGTGTTGCGCGGATCCGCCGACATTGTGCTGATCGACGCCGAGCTCGACGAGCGCGGTCATCTGTCGCCGCTCGCAATGCAGGCGCATGACCTGATGATCGTGACACGGGTGGCCGCGCAGGCGATCACCGACGCGTATGCGTGCATGAAACGTCTGCACTACGCACACGCCACCGCGCAGTTTCGCGTGCTGGTGAATCATGTGCAGAGCGTTGACGACGCGCATACCGCCTTTGTCAACCTGGCCGGCGTGGCTGGACGCTACCTGACGGTGGCGCTGGAAGACGCCGGATGTATTGCCGCCGATGCGCGGATGGCGCGAGCCCTGGAGTTGTCGCGGTGTGTCGTCGATGCATTTCCATCGACACCGGCCGCACGCGACTTCCGGCATCTCGCTGCCGAACTGCAGTACTGGCCGATGCGGCCAGCGATGTCGTCGCAAGCGCCGTGGATGGCGCCAGCGACAGTTACAGCGGCGCAACACGCCGACCAACCGTCTGCGCAGCACGCCTGAGCGGCGGCACAAGGACAAGGGGAGCACGATGTATAACGCTCAGGGAAAGATCTCCCAAGCCGACGTTCTGACGAAGTACGCGCCGCTGGTGCGTCGCCTCGGCTTGCAGCTCGTCGCCAAGATGCCGGCGAGCGTCGATCTCGACGACCTGATCCAGGCCGGCATGATCGGCTTGCTGGATGCGGCGAGCCGCTACAAGGAAGACCAGGGCGCGCAGTTCGAGACCTATGCCAGCCAGCGGATTCGCGGCGCGATGCTCGACGAATTGCGCAGCAACGACTGGTTGCCGCGCAGCTTGCGGCGCACGTCGCGCGAAGTCGAATCCGCCGTGCACAAGGTCGAACAGAATCTGGGGCGCTCGGCGAGTGAAACGGAAATCGCCGAGCATCTGCAAATGCCGCTCGACGAGTATCAGTCGATGCTCCAGGATCTGCACGGCAGTCAGCTCATCTATTACGAAGACTTCGACCGGTCCGCGGACGACGAACCGTTTCTCGACCGTTACTGCGTCGATCATTCGGATCCGCTGTCGGCGCTGCTGGACGACAGCCTGCGCTCGGCGCTGATCGAGGCGATCGACCGCTTGCCGGAACGCGAGAAGCTGTTGATGTCGCTGTACTACGAGCGCGGCATGAACCTGCGCGAGATTGGCGCGGTGATGGAAGTCAGCGAGTCGCGGGTGTGCCAGTTGCACAGCCAGGCCGTGGCGCGTTTGCGTACGCGCCTGCGTGAGATGGCCTGGGCGAACGCCGAGGCGACGGGCGCCTGACGGCCCGATGGTTGACTGGCGGCGCGTGCAACGCCCGCCTTCCCGTTCTGTTTCTTCTCTTCAGTTACGCATCCGCCATCTCGTGCTCGGCGGCCAGCGCGAGAAACGCCGAGCGCGACATGCCGCGTGCCTGGGCGTAAGCGTCGATATCGTGAACCAGCGCCTCGGGCAGCGAGATATTGATGCGCACGGCTTTCTTCAGCGCCGGAATATTGCGCGTGGTGACAAATCCCCAGGTGAAACCGGCGTAGTCGGGATTGCGCCGATGTTCCTCCAGTGTTAGCCGCTCGGGAATCGGCAGGCCTTCATCGAGCAGCGTGTCCAGATGCGCCTCGATCGCTTCTTTTGCGTTCGCGTAGGCTTCTTCCAGCGAACTACCCGCCGAATGACAACCCGGAATATCGGGGACGATCACGCCGAACGCGTGGTGCGTGTCACCAGGTTCGATTGCGATCGGGAAAATCAAATTTTTCATTTCAGACCCGCCTGTTTCAGGATGCTGTTCAATGTGCCGGGCGGAAGATCTTTTTTCGGATGCGGGATGGTCACGAGACCGGCTTTTACCGCGTGCCGAAAATGATGGTGACTGCCCGATATCCGGATCAACCGCCAGCCATCCGCTTGAATGACTTTGACGACTTCGGCGCTGTTCATAATGCACTCCTCTTACTATACACACGATTACACAACCTCGCTAGTGGTTGACGTTCCGCTTTGCTCGCCCGACGTGGCGTTGAAAAGCCGTGAGCGACGGCGGAGAACCTCAGTGGGGGGAATCCGTGATTTCAACCTGGCGGCGAATTGCGCGCGACCTGGCCGGATGGCCAACGTGCGTCGGAGAAGGGCTAAGTGCCCTGAGCGGAAGGGGAAAAGCAAAAAGGGCTCGTCAAAGACGAGCCCTTCTGTTCAAGGCAATCTACGCCATGGCGGCAGCGCGTGAAATGCGCCGCGTAGCCAGATTTTCAAACCGCCGGTTGCGCCGGAATCCGTCCATCCGGGCCGTAGAAACCGACTTTCTGTGGCACGGCCACCTGCAGCGCCGTCAGAGCGCGCTGGTTGTAGTCCATGCGCACGCGGATCAGCTCACCGTTGTTCGTATTGAAGTGCCGCGCCCGCTCGGCGGCTTTTTGCAGCAGCGCCCATTGCTCGGCGATCCGCGTATCCGCGCTGGCCGCGAGCTCCATGCCGGGCCAGCCGGCCGGAAAGCCCATGTCCGCGAGCAACCCGTCGCGCGTGGCTTCGAGTTTGGCGAGCGTGCCGATCAGTTCGGTTTTCTTCTCGATGACCGGCGGCAGTAGCTCCAGCGGCGATAAGGCGGTCAATGCCTTCGTCTCGAGCGTCAGAACCGAGGCGAATGCCTCGACGGCCGAATATTCTTCGATGAGGGTGGCAAGCAGGGCGTCTTTCATCTCAACAACTCGCTGAACACGACGGCTCGCGCACGATTCGCGAGCCGGGTTTGTCGAATGCCGCCCGGCCATTCACCATACTTCGATGCGTCGATTAGTTGCCGGTCGACGAAGTTTTGCTTTGCAACAGTTCGCGCGCGGTATTCAGCACGCCGTCGGCGATCTTGCTCGAATCGATCGTCAGCGAGCCGTCCTTGATGGCTGCCTTGATCGACTCGACGTGCGCCGTGTCGATATCGGCCGAGCCGGACGCCGCGAGGCTGCGCAGATGCTGCGACAGACCCGACAGGCTGACGCTGGCGTCGCCCGAGCCGCTGGTAGTGGTCGGCGAGCTCGTGCTCGCACTCTGCGCGTTGCTGGTCACGCTGTTCGTCGCGTCGCCCGGCTGTGAGCGGGACAGGGCGTCTTTCAACGTCGGCAGATTCGAATTGGTTGTGGAATCGACTTTCACGATTGGCTTCCTGAACGATTTGATTCTGATAACGGCAAGCGTTGATCAAAACTTTAGCGCAATCGCTCCAGGTTTTACCTTTCCTTTCAAGATAATCCGGCCCCATCACGGCTGCCGCGGCTGTTGTAGCCACCGGGCCGGCCGCACGGGTCGTCGCGCCAGAATTCTCGCTGGCGCAGGGCTTCATAGCTGAATCTCCACCGTCGAACCATCCTTGACGATGCCGGAGATGATCTGGCCGTTAGCCGTCTTCACCCGTACCTGCTGGCCCGGCGAGGCGTTGTTCATCGCGCTGCCTTCGGCGGAAATCGCAAAACCCTGGCCGGCCGCGACGACCCGCACCGTTTGTCCGATGGACACCGCCGACGCGCTTTTTATCATGTCGCGGCGCAGGGGCATGCCGCCGGTGATCCGCACGAGCGACACCGAACCGACCGCCTGCGAGGGGTCCGTGACGATCGCCTGCGGCAGGCCGGTCAGATCGCCGTCACGCGCGACGAGGTCGGCGGCCGTGAACACTTCGCCCGGCGCCATCGCGCGGGCGGCCAGATAGTAGGTGGCGCGCAGCGAAATGCGCGCTTGCAGATAGATGGTCCACGGCCGTTCACCGGCGCAACGCACGCCCACGGTCATCCGGCCCCACAGGCGCGCACCGCTGGGCATGAAGGGTTCGAGCGTCGTGCAGGCCGCAAGCCCGCGCGGGAAGGCCGGCGAGACGGTGATGTCGACCTTGCCGGGCAAGCCTGCCGACTGTTGTTGCAGGAATGCGAGCGCGGCGCTGCGAATCGCCTCGGCATCCTGTTGGCCAGGCAGCGGGGCGGGCTGCGCCACGGCGGCGGGTTGCAGATTCTGTTGCGCAACAGCCGGCGCCACCTGGCGCACCGACTGCGAGCGGCCGACGGTAGCGGGCGGTGTCGGCATTGGCGCCGCTGTCGGTGCCGGTTTGGCTGCGGCTGTGGTGGCCGCGATGAGTTTGCCGTTCGCACCCAACTGAGGCGGCTCGCCACGCGAGGCCAGGCTGTCGAAGCCACCGGCCGCCGGCGCATTGCTGCCAATGGCGCTTTCGATACCGGCACCGTTGGCGCTATTGCCAGGCGCGGGCGCGCGTCCAGCAGTGTTTCCAGATGCGGTTCCAGGCGGGGGAATCGTGACGACGCCGTTCGCGTCGGGCTTGAAACTGGTGCGGATCATTTGCGGCGCGGCGGGCGGCTCGTCCGCGCCCGGAATGACGATCGAGCCGCTCGCGTTGGCGGCTCGCGTGAACTGATCCGTGTTGCGCGCGACCGGTCCCGGCGCCAGCGACTGTGCCGTCGCGGCAGCGAGCGTCGCTGCGGAGCCCGTGCGTTTGGCGGGTGCGGCCTGCATCTGCGCGGCCAGGTCAGCGAGGGCGGCCGGATTCTTTTCGCCCGGGCCCGGAATCACGATGGCGCCCCCGGTGTCCGGCGCCTGTTGAGCCTTTGTCGAGGCAGGCAGCAGCACGATGCCGCCGGCAACCCATACCGCGAGGTTCACGGCAACGCGAGCCAGCAGACGGCACGCGCCGCGGGATGCGCCACGCGCAGCACGCCGGAGCGCGCCCGCACTTCCACGATGCGCCGCCACGCGGCTTGCGTGGGGCGTCAGGTCGAAGGCGGGCTGGTCCATCGTGTTTCTCCATCGAATGCATCGGTACGCCTTGCATTCTAGTGAGCGCCCCCATTGCGCAAACGTTGAATAGAAGCCCCCTTTCCCGGTTATTCGTCCGATTGCCGCTTGCGTTCGGCCCATAAGATGCACCTCATGCAAAAAGGTCTTCCCGGCCAACGCAGGTTTCATGCGAGGCAAGCCCGGGAAGCCTCGGGAACGTTCTCCGGAGATTTCTATGCTGGACAAACTCGATGCCGAATTCGCCTTTGGCCGTCAGGCGCTCGATGTGCGCGCTTACCGGCAGGAACTGCTGTCGTCGAATATCGCCAACGCCGATACCCCCGGGTACAAGGCGCGCGACGTCGACTTCGCTTCGTCGCTGGCCGGCGCGCTGAAGAAGGCGGGCGGCGGCACGGGCACGGCCGCTTCGAACAACTCGACGCTCGCCATGACGCAGCCCGCGGGCGTGACGAGCGGCATGTCGATGGTGTCGACCGCGCCGGGCCACATGTCCGGTAAGGCGACGTTGACGCCGACCGGCGGTACGCCCGACGACTACGGCAATCTGCAATACCGCATCCCGACGCAACCGGCGCTCGACGGCAACACGGTCGATATCGATACGGAGCGGGTGCAGTTCGCGGACAACACGTTGCACTTCGAATCGGGCATGACGGTGCTGTCTAGCCAGATCAAAACGATGCTCGCGGCGATCACGTCGGGCTCGTAGTAACAGGTTACGAATACAGCGGCCCATGCCGCACAAAGAAAACGCAGTACGCACGAACAATCGCTACGGGATTTAACTTGAGGCCGGGTCGGCCCATGCAACTGCGGTGCATGGGACCGGAATAAGCGCTAAAGCGCCAACTCCGGTCGACATAGGAGAGGGAAGGGAACATGCCATCTTTGATGAACATTTTTGGTGTTGCGGGCTCCGCGATGTCGGCGCAGTCGCAGCGGCTCAACGTGACGGCGTCGAATCTCGCCAACGCGGACAGCACGACGGGTCCGGACGGCCAGCCGTACAAGGCCAAGCAGGTCGTGTTCGCGGTCAGCCCGATCGGCGGCTCGCGCACAGCCTCCGGCCAGCAGATCGGCGGCGTGCAGGTCACCGGCGTGGTCGACGATCCGACGCCGATGAAGACCGCGTACGACCCCGGCAACCCGGCCGCCAATGCGGACGGTTACGTCACGCTGCCCAACGTCGACCCGGTGCAGGAGATGGTCAACATGATCTCGGCCTCGCGCTCGTACCAGGCCAACGTCGAGACCCTGAACACCGCCAAGACGTTGATGCTCAAAACGCTCACGATCGGCACCTGAGGAGAGTTCCTTGACCACCCCTATTGGCAACAACGGCCCGACCGTATCGCAAACGCTGCTCGATACGATGAACGGCACGAACAGCGCGAGCGGCAGCACCAAGAGTGCGAGCAGCTCCACCAGCTCGACCGGCAGCACCTCGGGCACGTCGGCCACGGATCTGCAGAACACCTTCCTGCAACTGCTCGTCGCGCAGCTGAAGAACCAGGATCCGACCAATCCGATGGACAGCTCGCAGATGACCTCGCAGCTGGCCCAGATCAACACGGTGTCGGGCATCAGCCAGCTGAACACGACGCTCACCTCGCTCGCCACGCAAATGTCGGCAGGCCAGCAATCACAAGCCGCGCTGCTGATCGGCTCGACCGTGCTCGCGCCGGGCAGCTCGGTGGCGGTTGCAAGCGGCAAGGCCGGTGCGTTCGGCGTGCAGCTCGCCAACTCGGTGAGCGATCTGCAGGTGGTCGTGAAGAATTCGGCGGGCCAGATCGTCAACACGATCGACCTCGGCAAGCAGTCCGCGGGCACGATTCCGGTGGGCTGGACGCCAACCGATTCGGCCGGCAACACGCTGCCCGACGGCAGCTACACGATCAGCGCGGTCGGCACGATCAACGGTCAGCAGGCCACGGCCACGACGCTCACGGGCGCGACGGTGCAAAGCGTCGTCATGCAGAGCAGCGGTACGCCGGGCCTCGTGCTGTCGAACGGTACGACCGTGGGGCTGACCAGCGTCGCCGCCATCCTCTGATTCAGATTCTGTCAGTTACGACTTTCCAGATACGGAGACCGTCATGGGTTACCAACAAGGTTTGAGTGGTTTGTCCGCGTCGTCGAGCGACCTCGACGTGATCGGCAACAACATCGCCAACGCGAATACGGTTGGCTTCAAGAGCGGCGCGGCGCAATTCGCCGACATGTACGCCAATTCGGTGGCGACCGCGGTGGGCAACCAGGTCGGTATCGGCACCAAGCTGGCCGAAGTGCAGCAGCAGTTCTCGCAAGGCACGATCACCAGCACGAACCAGGCGCTCGACGTCGCGATCAACGGCAACGGTTTCTTCCAGCTGTCGAACAACGGCTCGCTGGTGTACTCGCGCAACGGCGTGTTCCAGCTCGACAAGAACGGCTTTATCACCAACGCGCAAGGCCTGCAGCTGATGGGCTACGCCGCGAACAGCGCGGGCATCATCAACACCGCGCAGACCGTGCCGCTCAGCGTGCCGACCGCGAACATCGCACCGCAAGCCACGACCAAGATCGTCGCCGGTTTGAACCTGAATGCGCAGGACCCGCTGATGCTGGGTACGCCGACGGTGACGCCGGTGACCAGCACGGGCACGCTTACCACGCCGGGCGCGACCATCACGAACACCGCGTCGGGCACGAACAACGACACGTATACGGTCGCTTTCGACGCCACGACGACTCCGCCGACCTACAAAGTGACGGACACGACGCTCGGCACAACGTCCGCCTCCACGCCGTATACGGCTGGCACGGCGATCCAGCTCGGCAACGGTCAGACGATCACGTTCAACGGCGCGCCGGCCACCGGCGACACGTACAAGATCACGCCGACCGCCGTGGCGTTTAACCAGAACAGCTCGTCGACCTACAACTACTCGACCAGCACGACGGTCTACGACTCGCTCGGCGGCTCGCAAACGGTCAACATGTACTTCGCCAAGACTGCGGCCGGTACGTGGAACGTGTACGCAGGCACCTCGACCGGCACCGCAAGCCTCGTCGGTCACGCGAACTTCAACTCGTCGGGCACGCTGCTGGGCACGACCGACGCGGCCGGTGTCGCCACCACCACGCCGTTCGTTTTCAACTTCAGCATCCCGACCACCGACGGTTCGTCGACGCCGCAAAACCTGACGCTGAACATCGGCGGCACGACGCAGTACGGCGGCAAGGACGGCGTGAACTCGCTGCAGCCCGACGGCTACGCAGCCGGCACGCTGACGAGCTTCACGATCGGCGCCGACGGCACGCTGACCGGCAACTACTCGAACCAGCAGACCGCTGCGCTCGGCCAGATCGTGCTCGCGAACTTCTCGAACCAGAACGGTCTCGTGAACCTCGGCAACAACGAATTCCAGCAGACCTCGCAATCGGGTGTCGCGCAGATTTCGGCGCCGGGCGCGACCAACCACGGCGTGCTGCAAGGTGGCGCGGTGGAAAACTCGAACGTCGATCTGACGAGCGAACTGGTGAACCTGATCACCGCGCAACGCAACTATCAGGCGAACGCGCAGACGATCAAGACCCAGCAGACCGTCGACCAGACCCTGATCAACCTGTAAGCGACCGGGACCTCCCATCATGGATCGGCTGATCTACACCGCGATGTCGGGCAGCACGCAAGCGCTCGAGCAGCAGGCTATCGTCGCCAACAACCTGGCGAACGCCTCGACCACCGGCTTTCGCGCACAGCTTGCAACTTTCCGCGCCGTGCCGATGGCGTTCGGCGACGGCAGTTCGATCAACGACAACACCACCCGCACCTTCGTGCTGTCGTCCACGCCGGGCGCCGACTATACGCCGGGGCCGATCCAGCAGACGGGCAATCCGCTTGACGTCGCGATTCAGGGTCCGGGCTGGCTGGCGGTGCAAACCGCCGACGGCGGCGAGGCCTACACGCGCGCCGGCAACCTGCACGTCGACGAGAACGGCCAACTGGTCAACGCGATGAACCAGGTCGTGCTCGGCAACGGCGGCCCGGTGTCGGTGCCGCCGGGGGCGGAGATCACGATCGGCAAGGACGGCACGGTGTCCGCGCTGACGCCCGGCGATCCGCCGACCGCGGTGGTGACGGTCGATCAGCTGAAGCTGGTGAATCCCGATCCGCAAACCATGACGCGTGGCGACGACGGCCTGTTTCGCACCGCCGACGGCAATGCCGCCGACGCCGATCCGGCCGTGACGCTGGCGCCGGCCTCGCTCGAAGGCAGCAACGTGAATCCGGTTGCCGCGATGGTCTCGATGATCACCAACGCGCGCCAGTTCCAGATGCAGACGAAGCTGCTGGAGAACGCGGACAAGAACGATCAGTCCGCCAACCAGCTGCTCAGCTTTAGCTAACGGGTTGTTCCGGGATTGCCCCGACACCTTGGAGAAGAATGATGAATCGCTCGCTCTATATCGCCGCTACCGGCATGAATGCGCAACAGGCGCAGATGGACGTGATTTCGAACAACCTCGCGAACGTCAGCACCAATGGCTTCAAGGGCTCGCGCGCGGTGTTCGAGGATCTGCTGTATCAGACCATCCGTCAGCCGGGCGCGAACTCGACGCAGAACACCGAATTGCCGTCGGGCATCCAGCTCGGCACGGGTGTGCAGCAGGTCGCGACCGAGCGTCTGTACACGCAGGGCAACCTGCAGCAGACCGGCAACTCGAAAGACATCGCCATCAACGGCCAAGGCTTTTTCCAGGTGCAGATGCCTGACGGCACGACCGCCTACACGCGTGACGGCTCGTTCCAGACCAACGCCCAGGGCCAGCTCGTCACTTCGAGCGGCTATCAGGTGATTCCGGGCATCACGATCCCAAGCAACGCCACCTCGCTGACCATCGGCAGCGACGGCGTGGTGTCGATCACCGTGGCCGGCTCGACCAATAGCCAGCAGCTCGGCTCGATGCAACTGGCCACCTTCATCAACCCGGCCGGTCTCGATGCGAAGGGTGAGAACCTGTTCGCGGAAACGGCTTCGTCGGGCGCGCCGAACATCGCGCAACCGGGCCTGAACGGCGCGGGCAATCTCAGCCAGGGTTACGTGGAAGCATCGAACGTGAATGTGGTGCAGGAACTGGTGAACATGATCCAGACGCAGCGCGCTTATGAAATCAACAGCAAGGCCGTGACAACTTCCGACCAGATGCTGCAGACCCTCAGCCAGATGCAGGTTTAAGGCTCAGGGGATCAGGAATCAAGAGCGCCTCCGAACCTGTCGCCTGGCGACAGGCCCCTCAACGGGGACCAGGAAAATTTGGGACGGCCCGGCGCTTTATCGAAAGGCAGTAATCAAGATGTCGCACTTCACTCGTCATCCGGTTCATTCGCGCACCGCTCAGGCGCTCGTGCAGCTCACGCTGCTCGCGACGCTGGGCGGCTGCGGCCTCGTGCCGAAGCAGCCGATCACGCAGCAGCCGATGACTGCGCTGCCGCCGATGCCGCCGCAGGCTCAATCGCCGGGCTCGATCTACAACCCGGGCTATGCGGGCCGGCCGTTGTTCGAAGACCAGCGGCCGCGCAACGTGGGCGACATCCTGACCATCGTGATTCAGGAAAACGTCAACGCGACCAAGTCGTCGGGCGCCAACGCGAATCGCTCGGGCAGCACCAACTTCAACGTGCCGACCGCGGGCTTCCTCGGCGGACTGTTCGGCAAGACCAACCTGAGCGCCACCGGGGCGAACGTGTTCAACGGAACCGGCGGCGCCAATGCGTCGAATACGTTCAACGGCACGATCACCGTGACGGTGACCGGCGTGCTGCCGAACGGCAATCTGATGGTGAGCGGCGAGAAGCAGATGCTGATCAATCAGGGCGATGAATTCGTGCGCTTTTCCGGCGTGGTGAATCCGAACACGATTTCCAACCTGAACGCCGTGTACTCGACCCAGGTGGCCGACGCGAAGATCGAATATTCCGCGAAGGGCTATCTCAACGAGGCCGAGAACATGGGCTGGTTGCAGCGCTTCTTCCTTAACGTGTCGCCGTGGTGATCATGCGTACCGTCTTTTCCCGCCTCGGCCGCGCCCTCGCTCTCGTCGCGCTTGCTTGCGCCGCGCTGCCGGCCGCCACGCCCGCCCACGCCGAACGTCTGAAAGACCTCGTGCAGATTCAGGGCGTGCGCGACAACCCGCTGATCGGCTACGGCCTCGTCGTCGGTCTGGACGGCACGGGCGACCAGACCACCCAGACGCCGTTCACGACGCAAACGCTCGCCAACATGCTGGCGAATCTCGGCATCTCGATCAACAACCAGGCGGCGGGTTCGACCAACCAGCAGTCGTCGCTGTCGAACATTCAGTTGAAGAACGTCGCCGCGGTGATGGTCACGGCGGTGCTGCCCCCGTTCGCGCGTCCGGGCGAAGCCATCGACGTGACGGTGTCGTCACTCGGCAATTCGAAGAGCCTGCGCGGCGGCACGCTGCTGCTCACGCCGCTGAAGGGCGCGGACGGCCAGGTGTACGCGCTCGGCCAGGGCAATCTGGCGGTCGGCGGCGCCGGCGCGAGCGCGAACGGCAGCAAGGTGCAGGTCAACACGCTCAATGCGGGCCGCATTGCCGGCGGCGCGATTGTCGAACGCGCGGTGCCGACCTCGGTCTCGCAGGCCGGCACGATGCAGCTTGACCTGAACGACATGGACTACGACACCACGCAACGCATCGTGGCCGCGGTGAACAATGCCTTTGGCAGTGGCACGGCCACGGCGCTCGACGGCCGCACGATCCAGCTGCGCGCGCCGTCCGATCCGGAACAGCAGGTCGCCTTCATGGCGCAATTGCAGAATCTCGACGTGAAGCCGGCGCAAGCCGCCGCGAAGGTGATCCTGAACGCGCGCACCGGCTCGATCGTGATGAACCAGATGGTCACGCTGCAAAACTGCGCGGTGGCACACGGCAATCTGTCGGTGGTGATCAATACGCAGCCGGTGGTGAGTCAGCCGGGTGCGTTCTCGAACGGCCAGACGGTAGTGGCCAAGCAGTCGCAGATTCAGATGAAGCAGGACAACGGCGCACTGAAGATGGTGACCGCCGGCGCCAATCTGGCCGAAGTGGTGAAGGCGCTCAATGCGCTCGGTGCGACGCCCGCGGATCTGATGTCGATCCTGCAGGCCATGAAAGCGGCGGGCGCTCTGCGCGCCGACCTGGAAATCATCTAAGGAAGACACGGGATGAATTCGGATACGACCAATTCCGCCAATATGGCGAACGACCTGACCCAGCGCTTCGCGCTTGACGTGCAGGGCTTCGGCAAATTGAGCGCGCAGGCCAAGGCTTCGCCGCAGGCCGGCATGAAGATGGCCGCGCAGCAGTTCGACGCGGTGTTCACGCAGATGATGCTGAAGAGCATGCGCGATGCGACGCCGCAGGACGGCCCGTTCGATTCGCACGACAGCGCCACCTTTACGTCGATGATGGATCAGCAGTTGTCGCAACAGCTGTCGCAGAAGGGCATCGGCGTGGCTGACGCGATGCTCAAGCAGATGATGCGCAATCAGGGCCTGCAGGTGGGCGGCGGCAGCGGCGCGGGCGGCGGTCTTGCCGGCATGGCCAATGCACTGGGTGGCGGCAGCGGCGGCGACGAAGGCCAGACCGCGGCGCTGAACGCGCTCGCCAAGGCCTATGGCAATGCGCAGGCCAATGGCCAACTGGCGATGGGTAAGGGCTACTCGGCCAACAGCGCGCTGACGCCGCCGCTCAAAGGCGACGGCAGCTCGCCGAAGGTCGATGCCTTCGTCGACAAGCTTGCCGAGCCGGCCCAGGCCGCCAGCGCGGCAACCGGCATCCCGGCGCGCTTCATCATCGGCCAGGCCGCGCTTGAATCGGGCTGGGGCAAGAGCGAGATCAAGAAGTCGGACGGGTCGACCAGCCATAACGTGTTTGGCATCAAGGCGACCAAGGACTGGACCGGCAAGACCGTCTCGACGGTCACGACAGAATATGTGAACGGCAAGCCGCAGCGCGTGGTCGAAAAATTCCGTGCGTACGACTCGTATCAGGAAGCGATGACCGACTACGCGAGCCTGCTCAAGGGTAACCCGCGTTATGCGCAGGTGATTAATTCCGCGCATGACGTGAATGGCTTTGCCAATGGCATGCAGCGCGCGGGTTACGCGACCGATCCGCATTACGCTAAAAAACTGATGTCCATCATGCAGAAAATGGGCTGAGCTGCCGTTAATGCAGGGGCGCGGTTGCACGGGAGTGCGCAGCCAGTCAGTTTTTGCAGTCTGATTTTCTCGAATAAAGTATGCACGCGACGGGGCCAGGTGCATAACAAGACGGACGAGGCCGGCCGCCTGTGGGCGGCCGGTCCACCCGCATAAGCGGCGTGATGTGTGCAATGTGCCGCTGATTGCCGCCTGGTTTCGATGCACCGGACTGCGCTGATCGCCTGTCGGCGTTCTAACGTTTGTGGCAAATATTTCATTAACCGCCCTAAATTTTGGCGGAATGCTGCCGCTAATCAGTTAGACCCGATACCGGAAAGCGTTGTAATGTCCGGTTGACTGCGCGTGCTGCGGCTTCGACGAAGACCGCGCGAAAGCCCCGGCAGGAGCCTGGCACGCGCCCGCAAGAACATGCATACCGGCAAGCCCATGGATACTAACCAGTCGCACGGCCAGACCGACGCACCCGGCCAGTCGCACGCTCCGCTAGACGACAGCACACCCGATTTCGGCCGTCGCAATCCGCTGGAGATCGGCGTTCAGTTGCGCAACCTCGTCAATCGGGGCGATTTCCTCACCGTTGAATATGCGGGCGGTCAGCTCGTGACGCGCCTGCTCGAAGTCGACGTACGCGGGCGCACTTTCACGTTCGACTGGGGCGCGCTCTCCGAGCAGAACCGAGGCTTGCTGGCCGCGCCGCGTTGCCAGTTCCACGCCTCGCCCGACGGCGTGCGCGTCGAGTTCGTAACCGCCACACCGCGCGAAACCCGCTATGAAGGGCTGCCCGCGTTCGAGGCCGATTTCCCTGAGGTGCTGTTCTACGTTCAGCGCCGCGAGTATTTCCGCGTCGATGCACCGATTCTCGATCCGTATATGTGCAGCGGCCGTTTGCCCGAAGGCGACACGTTCCGCTTCGAAGTGCACGATCTGTCGCTCGGTGGCGTGGGCATGCGCACCACGGATGAGCGCGTGGCCGAATTGCCGATGGGCGCGCGCTTGCAGGATTGCGAGCTGTCGCTTGGCGGCTTCGGCCGGCTTTCGCTCGATCTGCAACTGGTGTCGCACCGCTCCATGGCGTTGCCGAACGGCACCCAGCGCTATCAACTCGGTTTTCGGTTTCTGACACTGCCGGGCAATGCCGAAAACACGCTGCAACGTCTGATTACGCAACTCGAAATGAAGCGCCGCTCGCTGGTGCGCTGATGCGGAATGGCCCTCAATTTTTCGTCGAAAGGGCCGTTAAACAGAATGTTCAAGTAACGCGGCGGCAAGCGGTCGGTGTCGCCCTTCAGGATGACGCATGTCGAGCAACCTCATCAATCTCGGACTCAGTGGACTGAACGCAGCCCAGTGGGGTCTTACGACGACCGGCCAGAACATCAGCAATGCGTCGACGCCGGGCTACACCATCGAAACCCCGGTCTACGCGGAGAGCGCCGGCCAGTACACGGGTTCCGGCTTCCTGCCGCAGGGGGTCTCGACTGTCACCGTGACGCGCCAGTACAGCCAGTATCTGACCACTCAGCTGAACAACGCGCAGAGCTCGGGCAGCTCGCTGTCGACCTATAACACGCTGATCTCGCAACTGAACAATCTGGTCGGGAGTCCGACTTCCGGCATTGCGAGCGCGATCACCAGCTATTTCACCGGTCTGCAGAACGTCTCGAACAACGCCTCCAGCCTGGCCACCCGCCAGACCGCGATCAGCGGCGCGCAGACGCTCGTGAACCAGATCAATGCCGCGGGCCAGCAATACGATGCGCTGCGCCAGAGCGTCAACACGCAGCTCAGCAACACCGTTTCGCAGATCAACAGCTACACGCAGCAGATCGCGCAGTTGAACGGCCAGATTTCCCAGGCCAGCACGCAGGGACAGCCGCCGAACCAGTTGATGGATCAGCGCGATCTCGCCGTGTCGAACCTGTCGCAACTGATCGGCGTGAACGTGGTGAACAGCAACGGCAGCTACAGCGTGTTCATGGCCAACGGTCAGCCGCTCGTGTCGTCAACCAACAGCTACAACCTGGGCACCGCGCCTTCGACGGGCGATACCAGCGAATTGTCGGTGCAGTATCTCGGCCAGGCCGGCGCCAACCCGGCCGCCGCGCCGCAAAACCTGCCCGACAGCAAAGTCACCGGCGGCACGCTGGGCGGTCTGCTGGCGTTCCGCAGCCAGACGCTCGATCCGGCCGAAGCGCAACTTGGCGCGATTGCAGTGAGCTTCGCTTCGCAGGTCAATGCGCAGAACAGCCTTGGCATTACGCTCGCCGGTGCTCAAGGCGGCGCGCTGTTTTCGGTGGGCGGCCCGACCGTCTATGCGAACACGCAGAATACCGGCAATGCGCAACTGAACGTCTCGTTCGCGAATCCCGCACAGCCGACCACTGGCGATTACACGCTGTCCTATAACGGCAGCATCTACACGCTGACCGACAATTCGACCGGCAACGTGGTGGGTTCGGCGGCCAATCTGAGCCAGCCGATCAATGGTCTGAATTTCTCGACCACCGGCACGATGAACGCCGGCGATTCGTTCACGGTTGAACCGACCCGCGGCGCGCTCAACAGCTTCAACACCGCGACAACGGACCCGTCGGCGATTGCCGCCGCCGCACCGGTGCTGGGCGCCGCAACGGCGAGCAACACCGGCACCGCCACGATCACGCAAGGCACGGTGACGGCCGGCTACACGATGCCGAATGCGACCACCACGCTGTCGTACAACGGCACCGGCCTCACCGGTTTCCCGGCTGGCTCGACGGTGACGGTGACGGCCGGCACACCGCCGACCACTACCACCTACAACACCGGCACGACGCCGGTGATCCCGTACTCGGCGACCACCGGCGCGACGCTGACGATCAACAACGCGACGGCGGGCAACATGAACGGCGTGTCGGTCACGATCAGCGGCGCACCGGCTGCCGGCGACACCTTCACCATCGGCCCGAACACCGGCGCGAGCAACGACGGACGCAATGCGCTGGCGCTGTCGAACCTGTCCAACGCAAAAGCGCTGGCTGGCGGCACGGTTACGCTGACGGGCGCCTATGCGAACTACGTCAACCAGATCGGCAACCAGACCAACCAGATTCAGACCTCGAGCACGGCGCAGACCGCGCTGGTGACGCAGATCACCACCGCGCAGCAGTCGGTCTCGGGCGTGAACATCAACGAAGAAGCAGCCAACCTGCTTCAGTATCAGCAGCTGTATCAGGCAAACAGCAAGGTCATCCAGACCGCGCAGACCCTGTTCCAGACGATACTTGGCATCTTCCAGTGAGGCGTTGAACATGCGTATCTCCAGCATGCAGTACTTCAACATGAACGTTTCGACAATGAGCGACCAGCAAGCTCAACTGTCGCAACTGTACGCACAGATCTCGAGCGGCGTGAGCCTCTCCACGCCGTCGGACAATCCGCTCGGCGCGGCGCAGGCGGTGCAGTTGAGCTCGACGGCGACGAGCCTCGCGCAGTACACGACCAACCAGAATGTGGCGCTGTCTTCGCTGCAGCAGGAAGATTCGACGCTCGGCAGCGTCAATACCGTGCTGCAGAGTATTCACACGCTGGTGCTGCGCGCCGGCGACGGTTCGCTGAACGACGGCGACCGTGGCTCGATCGCGACGCAATTGCAGAGCTTGCGCAGCCAGCTGCTCACGCTCGCCAACTCGACCGACCCGCAGGGCAATGCGTTGTTTGGCGGTTATCAAAGCACCGCGCAGCCATACACCACCAACTCGGCCGGCGCGGTGACCTATTCGGGCGATACCGGCACGCCTGCCATGCAGATCACGCCTTCGCACACCATCCAGACGGGTGACAACGGGATCGCGATCTTCAACAGTGTGGCGGCGATCGGCACCAGCTCGGTACCGGCCGCGACGACCGGCAACACGGGCACAGGCGTGGTCAGCACCGTCAGCATGACGAATCCGACCAACCCGGCCAACGCGGACAAGTACAGCATTTCCTTCACGTCGGCGACCACCTACACGGTAACCCAGACCACGCCTTCCGGCACGGTGACCACGGGCGGACCGCAACCGTTCACGGCCGGCTCGGCGATCACGCTGGGCGGCCAGACCGTGTCGATCAGCGGCGCGCCGAATGCGGGCGACAGCTTCACGGTGACGCCGGCCACGCAAGGCAGCACGGACGTGTTCGCCAACCTGAGCCAGTTGATCACCACCTTGCAAACGCCGGTGTCGGGCGGCGCCTCGACGGCCAGCTTCCAGAGCGCGCTGACGACCAGCATGACCCAGCTCGAAAACACGATGAACAATGTCGTGACGGCGCAGGCGGCGGTGGGTGGCCGCGAGCAGCAAGTGCAGGCATTGCAGACGGTTACGCAGAGCAACACCTTGCAGACGGCGAGCAACCTGGCGGATCTGACCCAGACCGACATGGTCAAGACGATCGGCCAGTACACGATGACGCAAAACGCGCTGCAAGCGGCACAGCAGGCATTCGTGAAGATTCAGAGCGTTTCGCTGTTCCAGTACCTGAACTGAACGCGGCAGTAGTCTGAAACACCGAAGGGCGGAAGCCGGTGTGAGCCGGCTCCCGCCCTTCCTGTTTTCCGCGTACGCTACTTCAATCCGGCTGCAACCCGTCCCATCTGATCGATGCCGATATCGAACAGGCGCATGAAGAACGGAATCATGTTCGGGATCATCAGTTGCAGAAGCAGCATGCCGATCAGCATCGTCAGTGGAAAGCCGATCTGGAACACGCCGATTTGCGGCGCCGCGCGGTTCAGGATGCCGAGCGCGAGATTGGTGATCAGCAGAGCGACGACCACCGGCAGCGACAGCAGCAGGCCGGCGGAAAACACCGTGCTGCCGAAATTCGCCAGGGTGCGCCAGCCAGGTGCGCCCAGAATGTTCGCCGACACCGGCACGGACTGGAAGGTGGCCAGCAGCGCGCTGATCATCTGCAAATGGCCGTCGATCACCAGAAACACCAGCATGGCGATGGTGTTCATATAGCTCGACAGCACCTGGCTCGAACTGCTCGCCTGCGCATCGAAGAATGTCGCGAAGCCGAGGCCCATGCCGAGCCCGACGAAATCGCCGGTGGCGCTGATCGCCTGAAACACGATCTGCATCGTCATGCCGAGCGCGATGCCGATCAGGAACTGGTTGACGATGATCCACACGCCTGCGGCGGAAAACACCGTGACTTGCGGCAGCGCGCCGAGCGTGGGCGCGACGATGATCGTGATGAAGGCCGCGAGACCGATCTTCACGCGTGTGGGCAGCGAGCGGTGGCCGAGCACCGGCGCGGTTGCCACCAGCGCGAGAATCCGTACGAACGGCCACAGGAACGCCGTGAGCCAGGCGTTCAGTTGGGCGTAGGTGACGGAAAACATGGCTGAGGGGAGGGGGCGAGCGCCGGGCGAAGGCCTGGGCCGCGCTCAGTTGACCAGCGAGGGAATGTTGGTGAGCGTCTGGCGCAGGTAGTCGAGCATGGTCGTCAGCATCCACGGACCGGCGATCACCATCGTGATGGCGATCGCGAGCAGCTTCGGAATGAACGACAGCGTGGTTTCATTGATCTGCGTGGCGGCCTGGAACAGGCTCACCACCAGACCGACCACCAGCGCGACCAGCAGCAACGGCGCGGCAAGCAGCAGGCCGACATACATGGCCTGGTGCGCGAGCGTCATGACGGATTCTTGATTCATGGCGTTTTCAGTGCGATGCGTGAGGGGTTAAGTGACGCAGCGAGGTGAACCGGCGGTTAAACAAAGCTTTGCGCGAGCGAGCCGAGCAGCAATTGCCAACCGTCCACTAGCACGAACAGCATCAGCTTGAACGGCAGCGAGATGGTGGCGGGCGACACCATCATCATCCCCATCGACATCAGCACGCTCGCTACCACCATGTCGATGATCAGGAACGGGATGAAAATCGTGAAGCCGATCTGGAAACCCGTCTTCAGTTCACTCGTCACGAACGACGGCACCAGCAGCGACAGCGGCACGTCTTCCGGACCCTGCATGGGTGCGGCGTGCGAGATGCGGGCGAACAGCGCGAGATCGCTCTCGCGGGTCTGGCGCAGCATGAAGGTCTTGAACGGCGCGAGGCCACGGCTGACGGCGGTCTCCATCGGTATCGAGCCGTCGGAGAACGGTTTGTAGCCGTCGTTATAGGCCTTGTCGAGCACAGGTGACATCACGAACAGCGTGAGGAACAGCGCGAGACCCACCAGCACCTGGTTCGGCGGCGTGGTGGTGGTGCCGAGCGCCTGACGCAGCAGCGACAAGACGATGATGATGCGCGTGAAGCTCGTCATCATCAGCACCATGGCCGGCAGGAACGACAGCATCGTGAGCAGCAGCATCGTCTGCACGCTCAACGAGTAGGTCGTGCCGCCGTTCGGGCCCGGGCTCGTATTGAAGGCGGGCAAGCCGGCGGCCTGCGCGAACGACAGCGTCGGCAGCGCGAGCATCAGGGCCGGCAACGCCACGGGCGCCGCTCGGCGCAGGCCGGCGATGCCTTTCAAAGCGATGCGGGACATGCGAGTGCTGTGCGCTCGGTGGCCTGACTGCACGGGGCGCGATGATTGAAGACTGAACTGCATTACCGATCCCCGTTGCCTTGCCCGTTGAAACGTTTGCCCACTTCGCCTCGTAAAGCGTCGCGAAAGCGTTGACCGAAGGTGCCGGGCAATGCCGTGCCCTTAGCCGATGCATCCGAGCCGCCCGTTGCGTCCGGTTGCGTGCTCGCGACGGAATCGCCCGCGACCGAACCAGCGGGCATGGTGTGCAGCAGACGCACATTGCCGGGTGCCGTGCCGAGCACGAGCCACGTGTCGCCGATCTCTACCACGGCGACGCGCTCCTTGCCGCCGAGCGAGGCGCCCCCGATCGTCTTCACGAGGCCGCTGCGATTGGCCGGCTGCAAGCCGAAGCGGCGCGCGAGCCATGCGCAGGCGAATACCAGGCCGATCACCACCAGCAGGCCGACGATGGTTTGCAGCACCGCGCCCACGCCGAGCGCCGGAACGGCTGTGCCGGCGCCGACACCCGATGCGATGTTTGCGGCGTTGTTGACCGCGTTCATGTCGGCTGCGTGAGCGGCTGATGCGGCGAAGCTCGCCACGCAGGCTGCTGCGAACACCAGCGCCGAGGTGGCCGTTGACGTCGTTGCCGTTGCGGTCGCTGCTGTCGAGGCTGCGGGCACAGTGCGATTGAAAAGATTGCGCGACGCATGCAGCATGGCGCGACCGGCAACGCGTTTCATCGATTCAGCTTCCGGATGCGTTCGGACGGCGTGATGATGTCGGTCAGACGGATACCGAACTTGTCGTTCACGACCACCACTTCGCCCTGGGCGATCAGGCAGCCGTTGACCAGCACGTCCATCGGTTCACCCGCCATGCCGTCCAGCTCCACCACCGAGCCTTGCGCCAGTTGCAGCAGATTGCGGATCGCGATTTTGGTGCGCCCGAGTTCGACGGTCATCTGAACGGGAATGTCCAGGATCATGTCGATGTCGTTGCGCGTCGAGGTCGATTCGACCTTCGAGAGCGGCTGGAACACGCCGGCCGTGGCCGCGCTGACTTCCGTGTTGTCGTTCTGTTCGGCCAGCGCGCTGGCCCAGTCGGCCATCGCCGCGTCGTCTTCGGCGGCTGCGGCGTCGGCGGCCAGCTGCGGCTCGCTGGCGGCCAGTTCGGCCTCAGTCTTTGCGTTCAGGTCACTCATATCCACCTTCCTTCATCGTGTCGGCTGCGCTGATCATTTTCTGGACCCGCAACGCGTACTGACCATTGAAAATTCCGTAGCCGCACTCCATCACCGGCACGCCATCGACTTTCGCCGTGATGTGTTCAGGGATGTTGATCGGCAAAACATCGCCTTTGCGCATGTTCAGGATCTGTTCGAACGTAACCGGCACCTGCGCGAGGTCGGCGGTCAGTTCCACTTCCGCTGCCTGGACCTGTTGCGACAGCACGCGAACCCAGCGGCGGTCGACTTCCAGCGCCTCGCCCTGGATCGGCGACGACAGAATGTCGCGAATCGGTTCGATCATCGAATACGGCATGCAGATGTGCAGCGTGCCGCCCGTCGTGCCGAACTCGATCGAGAACTGCGTGACGATGACGATTTCGTTCGGCGTCGCCACGTTGGCGAACTGCGTGTGCATTTCCGAGCGCACGAATTCGAACTGCAGCGGGCGCACGCTTTTCCACGACGCCGCGTAGTGTTCGAACGTGAGATTGAGCAGCTTCATGATGATGCGCTGCTCGGTTGCCGTGAAATCGCGGCCTTCGACGCGGGTATGAAAACGCCCGTCGCCGCCGAACAGGTTGTCGACCACGAAGAACACCAGATTCGGGTCGAACACGAACAGTGATGTGCCACGCAACGGCTTCACATGGACCAGGTTCAGGTTGGTCGGGATCGGCAGGTTGCGGGTGAACTCGCTGTACTTCACCACTTTCACCGGACCGACGGAGATTTCCGCCGAGCGCCGCATGAAGTTGAAGATACCGACGCGCAACAGACGCGCGAAGCGGTCGTTGATGATCTCGAGACCGGGCATCCGGCCGCGGACGATGCGTTCTTGCGTCGCGATGTTGTACGGACGTACCCCGGCGCGATCAGTCTGCTCGGTTTCCGAATCGGACTCGCCGGTGACGCCCTTGAGGAGGGCATCGACCTCCTCCTGGGACATGAACTCTTCGTGGCCCATTCCTTATTCCTCGTGCGTCCGGCGGTTAGTGATGGCAGCGTGAATCAGTTTCACTGCACGACGAATTCGGTGAACAGCACGTCCTGGACATGGATCGGCGCCGCGCCCTTGTCGGTCGGCTCTTCGATCAGCGTCCGGAGTTCGGCGGCCAGCGCGCGTTTGCCTTCCAGCGGCGCGAGTTCTTCCGGGTGTTTGTTCGACAGGGCGAGGAGGATGCGGCTGCGTACTTCCGGCATATGCTCGGTGAGTTCCTGCTGGGTTTTCGGGTCGTTGAGCTTGAGGGTCAGGCCGATACGCAGGAAGTGTTGCTGGCCGTCGTCCGATTGCAGGTTGACGGTCATCGATTCGAGCGGGAAGAACAGCGGCGCGGCGAGCGGCGGCGGAGCGCTGGCGGTTTCCGCCGACACCGGGGTCGGCGCGCGTTTGGACATGAAGAACCACACACCCGCGCCGGCAGCGCCCGCGGCGATGATCGCGATGAGGACGATCAGGATGATGCGCTTCAAGGGGCCCGGGGAAGCGGGCACGGCTTGCTGGTTTGCGGTCGTGGTTGCCATGAGGTTTGCTTTGCTTGCCTTTATTGCTGATGAGGGTGATTGTTGTTGATTTGCCTGCGGCGCGATGGGTCGAAAAGAAGGGGTATTGAGGGCTATCTCTGGTTTTTGCCTGGTCGGCGGTTTTCTTGTTGATCTGGTTTTGGGCGTTGCCTTGCTGTTGTTGTGGTCTGTTCTGGTGTTGGTTCTTTGGCCTTTCCTTGCTTTGTTAGTGGTCTATTAGCGTTGCCCCTGTGCGGGGCG